>Ga0265318_10001243_pt1 | contig 15473 bp, 17 predicted proteins | sample 4821metaG_FD_192431 | JGI IMG/M metagenome (GOLD analysis project Ga0265318, IMG submission 192431) | Rhizosphere microbial communities from Carex aquatilis grown in University of Washington, Seatle, WA, United States - 4-8-21 metaG | ecosystem: Host-associated > Plants > Roots > Rhizosphere >... | reverse complement strand
CTAAACGCCAAAAAAAAGCCCGCCGACTCCGGCAGGCTTCTTATCAGGCAAAAGTCAGTCAGAACTTGTAGCCCAGATCTAACATCCATACATTCGTTTTGCTCGATGAGCTCGAAGAGCCGACGCTATACCGATCTAAATCCAGCCTCACGAAAATGTTTTCGTTGAAGTCATACTTCGCGCCGATTCCAAAGGTAACATCATTTTTTGTGCCGTTTGCGGAGGCGCTGCCTCCAGGTCCCGTTACCGTGACCGACTCTTTAATTCCTGCCACACCCAGTTTGCCCAGTAAACTAAATTGATTCCCGAGAGGCCATATCCCAACTCCATTCAGGTTCCACCCCTTGATACTGCCTGAGGCGGAAAGCGGCCCTGCCAGGTTTCCGCCACTGGCGTTGTACGTTTCGTTGCTTGAACCTAAATAACCACCTTCGACGGCGAAATATTTCATTACTTGATAGCCAATCTGCAACTTGTAGACGGTCGGATCACTCAGGCTTGAAGTGAATCCAACCCCACCTACAGATCGAAGCAAATTGTCCAAGTTCGATTGATCATTATTGTTCATCGTTCTCCCGACACCTCCCAGCACATAAAAGCCGCTGTCTGGAGCGTCTGCCGCGGAAACGTTGGGCACGAACCCTAAGCTCAAAAGCGCAGCAAAAAGCAAAGCAAGAATTTTCACTTTTTTATACTCCTCTGGTAGTTTGTGATTTTAAGGCCGTCGCTTCCAGGCGGAAGAATGGCCCGCCTTTCTGATTCTAAGTTGCCAAGCGCACATCAGTCCACCCGATATTCCGCCGTCATGAACATCGGCGCGATGTGAGTTGCGGATTTGCAACAGCTTGGACCTGCCAGAGGCAGGCGGCCGCTCAACTCAAAACAAGAAACCCCAGACACGAGAGGGCTTCTTGCGGTATGCCGGCTAAACTTTAACTTGCGGATTAAGGCTATAGACGCCGGTCAACGTTGCCTGCGCGAGCACGTGTCCGCGCATCGCGGCGAGCACGTCCGGCCCCTTGAACAGGCCGGTGACCGGGCACTTCTCGACATCGAGTGCGTAGAGGGTGAACACGTAATGGTGGGGTATCGTGTCGTTCCACGGCGGGCACGGCCCGTCGTAGCCGAAATAATTGCCGGCCATGTTTTTGTCGGACGCAAACCAGCCCGTGTAATCGTTGATGCCCTGGCGCGTGCCGCGCGGACCTTCGGGCCCGTTCTTGCCGCGCGGCGTCACGCCGTCGGAAAATTCGCCCGCCTCGATCGAAGTCGAGTTGGCGCGCAGATCGACGAGCACCCAGTGATAGAAATCCACGCGCGGCAGCGTCGGCGGTACGCTGCGGCCTTCCTGGTTCACGTCGTCGCCTTTGCCCGGCACGTCGTAATCGTGGCAGATCAGCGCAAACGATTTGGTGCTAGCGGGCGCGCCGCTCCACGCGAACGCGGGATTGCGGTTTCTCGACAGCGCGACATGCGTTCCGGCGTCGGGCACGCCGAATGCGAATTCGCCGGGAATTTTTCCGTTGTTCTCGAAACTGGAGGTCGTGAATTTCATACAGGTTCCTCGCTTGCGTTTTTTAATTATAGCGATTCCTCGTCCTCCGGCGGTGCGGCCCCGAGCGCCCGATAGCGCGCGTCCTTGTCGAGCGTGGCGAGCCGCCTGGCCTCCGCATAAAACGCCGGCAGATCGCCGTCGAACTTCGCGAGCACCTGCTGAAACTGCGGCACCAGCGCGTTGTAAAAGGAAATCGAGGCGAGCTTGGCGTTGTTGGGGTCGTCCAGCAGACGATCGTAGCCGGAATAACCGCCCCACTCGGCCCTGAGTGTCCGGTAATCCTGTTTCAACGCATCGAACGTCGCAGCCTTGCGTTGGCGCATCTCCGCGGGGGCGACTTTGGTGCGATAAAGTGCGCCGAGTTCGCGCCGGTATTTGAGCACCAGCGCGGCGAATTGTGCGCGCCGCTGCTGCGCGCCCGCGACGTCCGCGCGCATCTTCTCATCGCCGTAACGCGCGATCCAGCGCGCGACCCCTTCGAGTTCCACCGCGACGGCGAACGATTCGTTGAATTCCGTATCGTTTCTGGCGTACATGACCTGGTGGGCAAGCTCGTGGAAGATCAGGCGCGCGACCTCGTGCCCGGGGTAATTCACGAACGTGTTGAGCACCGGATCGTCGAACCAGCCGAGGGTCGAATACGCGGGCACGCCGCCGACGAACACGTCGAGCCCCCGCTCGCGCAACTCCTGCGCGAACGCGTCCGCCCGCGCCTGCGTAAAGTATCCGCGGTAACCGACGCAGCCCACGATCGGAAAGCACCACTGCTCGGGCTTGATCGAAAACTCCGCGGCCGCAAACACGTTCCACACCACGTACGGCCGCTGCAAATCCGCATAACCGCGGTAGCTCTTGTTATCGGGCAGCTGCAATTCGCGGCTGGCGAAGTCGCGGATTGCCAGCACCTGTTCGAGCCGCTTTTTGAGCGCCGGCGAAGTCGCCGGGTCGGCCACCACCTTTGCGATCTGCTCGCGCTTCTGCAAAAGGTCTATCTGACCCTCGATCGATTGGTAGTAGTAACTCAAGCTGCTGCAGCCGGCCGCGAGCGATGCGCACGCCAGCAACGTCAGCGCAAGCTTGCGCATCTCAACGCTCCGGTGCAACGTGATCGAACCGGCCCGCGCGCAAAAAAGCGCCGGTCTGATGCGCCACGCGCCGCGACAGCAGCATGCCGGTATGCGTGACCGGCAGTTCGATACGGTCGCAGGCCGCGGCGATTTGCGTTTCGGCGACCGTTACCGCGCCGTCGTTGGGAACCGGCAGGTCGCGCGCAACAATGCGGCCCAATCCCACGCTGCGCGTGCCCGCAATGACGCCGATTTCGCGGCCGGGAAACTGCGTGGGCTTGTTCAAGTGAACCCATTCGCGCACGCTGTGGCCGAGCATGCGCGCTCCAAGGGTGCTGGCCGCGAGCGAGCGGCCCGAATGCGTGCCGCCGTACGGCGAGCCGAGCAGAACGACACGGCCCGGCGGCAACGCCGCTTCGCGTTCGAGCATGCGCAGGATCACCAGGCCGCCGAGACTGTGGCCGACCAGGTGGACGACGGGCGCATTGAGCGCGTGCGCAAAATGCGCGAGCCGGCCCGCGTTTTCGGTAAGCGTGAGCCGCACCGACGGGTACGAATACGCGACCGCATCGAAACCCGCGCGCACCAGGAAGCGGCGCTGCGGCTCCATCAACAGGCCGTGAGTCCACAAGCCGTGGACCAGCACGGTGATCGCGCGCGCGGCCGCCATCAATCCACCTGCATGCAGGCGTACCCCTTGTTTTGCAGTGCGATGCTGTTCAGGAACACGTTGTCTTCGACCACGACGCACGCAATAAGGTTCTCGCGCGCGACGTGGCTGCGCTCCATCGCGATCAGGCAGACCTCGATGCGCACCCCGAGCGCCGCGAGCGACTCGAGCAGCGCGTGGATTTCGGGCAGCGTGGTGCAGCCGGATTTGTCGAATTTGGTGCCGGCATGCGTCTTCGCGACGAACTGGGTGGCCGGGCCGTGGATCAGCATCGCGAAATCCAGCGTGACGCCGCGGGCGAGAAAACTCTCCGCCGTCTGCTTCAGCAGACTCACGCGGTCGAAAAAACGGCGCGCGTCGCCGGTCGTGAAATCCCATACCGCGCGCGCGCTGGTCAGCCCTTCGAGATCCTGTGTCATGTGCGAATGTCCTTTACGTCACGGTAGTGAGTTCCGGCGCGAGATGCGCAGCGTCGCCCCACACCTCGATGTGCCACGCGCCGTCCTCGTAGCGAAACCGGTTGAGCCCCGCGTTGACGAGCTCGAAATCCCGCCGCGCCATCAGTTCGATGCCGTGCGCCGCGCGGTAGGCGATGTCGCACACGAGTCCGTGCGTGACGATGACCACCACTTCGTTCGCGTGGCGGCCGGCAATTTCGGTCAGGCATGCGAGCGCGCGGTCGCGAAACGCCGCCGCGCTTTCGCCGCCGGGCACCGCGTAGTGCGGATCGCGGCTTTTGAAGCGCACGTAAGCGTCCGGATGCTGCGCCTGGATTTCCGGGCCGGTGAGCCCTTCGAACACGCCGAAGTGGCGCTCGCGCAGGCGCGGCTCGACGATCAGTTCGTGCCCCGTTGCCTCGGCGACGCTGCGCGCGGTGTGGTGCGCGCGCCCCGAATCGCTGCAGTAAAGCGCCGTGAATTCGATTTCTTTCAGGCGCTGCGCGAGCAGCTGTGCCTGGCGCAGGCCGGTGTCGGAGAGCGGGCTGTCGGAGTGCCCCTGCATGCGGTGCTCGCGGTTCCACACGGTTTCGCCGTGGCGGATGAGTATCAATCGGGTCATGGTCGGCGGTCTATGCGGGCTAAGTTGGAAATCAGAAAACGCGATCCCGCGTCGGTCAAGTGGCAGCAGTCCCAGAACGTTATCGTATCACCGGTCTCGCCCAGTCTCGTCACGCAACCGCCCTTGTCGCAGAAAATCCGCGCGGGCGACAGATAGTTCACCTTGAGCCCCGCCGCATAATCGGCGAGCAGGGGATCCAGTCGCGTGAAATTGTCTCGCAGGCCGAAGGTCATGCGTTTCGGCACCGGTTGCGACGGGTCGGACTTGAACTTGCGGTAGAGCTGGACCGGCAGGCTGCTCTCCCATTGCGGACCCGGACCGACCAGGTCGATATCGGTGAATCCGGCACCGCGAAGCTGCTCGATTGTCCCGCCTATCTTGCGCCAATCGTAGCGTGTCCAGTTCGCGGCCAGCACGATCTTCGCGGGCCTCGCCGTCTTGATCAGCTCCAGCACGTGCGCATTGATCTCGCTGCAATGCGCACGGACATCGATTTCCATATCCAGGATCGGCGGACAGGCGGATGCCGTTCTTTGAATGATGACGTGATCTCTCCCGAACACTGCTTTATATCCGGGATATAAATGGGCCGCGTGCGAGTCGCCCCAGAGGAAAATCGACTTTCCGCGAAGTTTGCCGGACGGCGTATCGCACGCCGCAAACGCCCGGAAATCCTGGTTCTCGGTCAGAAAGCACGAGCCTTCGCGGTAGGCGCTTTTATGGTCGTAATTGAATTCCGTAAGGTCCTGCACGATTTTGGGAAATCTGAAGCCGAGCCCGTCGCGCTCGTCGCAGTTGTAGCCGAGGTAACCGACCGCGATCATGGCCGCGAACAGCGCGACGGCTTTCTTGCCGCCGTGCGAGCCTGCACGGACCGGCTTTTCAAGCAACCGGTAAGTCAGCCAGGCGAGAAGCACGGCGAGCAGTACTGCGGCCATGCGCATTCCGGCGGACGGCGTTTTTCCTTCCACGATGCGCGCGAACGTCAGCAACGGCCAGTGCCACAAATACAGCGGATAGCTGATCAATCCGATCCATACGAGCGCCCGGTTCGACAACACCGCGCGATTGGGCCACGCTTGCGCGCCCGCCGAAATGATCAGTACGGCGCCCGCCACCGGCAACAGGGCCCACCAGCCGGGAAAACGCACGTCCTGCGTAATGACCAGAAGCCCGACGGCGACCAACAGCACACCGCACACCGAACGGATATCGCAAAATCTCTCGCGCGTCATTCCCGTCGCCGCCGACCACGCCGCCAGGCGCTTCGTCAGCGCGGGAAATGTGCGCCAGCCGTGGAGCGACCCGTATGCGAGCAATGCGCCCGCCATCAATTCCCAGCAACGGGCGAGCGGCGAGTAAAAAGCCGCGACCACGTTGCTTTGCGCGGAGTCGATGTTTACCGCAAACGACAAAATCGCGAGCGCTATCGTGATATTGGCCAGACCCCATCGCCGCTTCCAGGCCAACCACGCGATGAGCGGCCAGCAAACGTAGAACTGCTCCTCTATCCCGAGCGACCACAGGTGCAGGAGCGGTTTGAGCTCCGCGGCGCTGTCGAAGTAGCCGGCTTCATTCCACAACATAAAGTTGGAAATAAACCCGGCGCCGCCCGCGATATGCCCGCCCAGCTGCTTGAAGTCGCCCGCCAGCAATTGAAACCAGCCGAACGCGTAGCTCGCAGCGAGCACCGGCAACAACGCGGGAAATATGCGCCTGATGCGGCGGCCGTAAAACTCGACGAAGCTGAAGCGATCGCGTTCGAGGCTGTCGAATATGATCGTGGAAATCAGGAAACCGGAAATCACGAAAAAGATGTCGACGCCGATGAAGCCGCCGCGGACCCGATCCGGAAACGCGTGATAACCGACCACCGCAAGCACGGCGATGGCACGCAAGCCGTCGATGTCTGCGCGATACCGCGGATGGGTCAGGCGTGTGGAATCGTGCATCGACTGGTCGCGCTTTTGCCTGCATGGATGGAGCCGGGGCGGGCGTATTTTACCCGTTACGCGCTATACTCGGCCGCACCTGGAAGTGCCTGACATAATGCCGCTGCCTCCTGAAACACTTGCAATCGCCGCGCTCGTCGTCGCCGGGGCCTTCGTAGTTTTCGGCATAACGGGCTTCGGGTCGACCATCATCGCGGTGCCGCTGCTCGCGCATCTGTTGCCGCTCAAGTTCGTGATTCCCATGTTCGTGCTGCTCGACTTCGGCGCCGCGCTGCGAACCGGGTTCAAGTTTCACGCGACCATCGCGATGCGCGAACTCGCGTGGCTGGTGCCGTGCATGCTGGCGGGCATCGCCGCCGGGGTGTTCCTGCTCGTGAATCTGCCCGGCGACCTGATCCTGGCCGCGCTCGGCGTGTTCGTGCTCGGCTACGGTGTCTATGCGGCGAGCGGCCGCGAGCCGACATTCAAGCTCGGCCGCGCGTGGGCGCTGCCGGTCGGCGGCTTCGGCGGCGTGATCTCCGCGCTGTTCGGCGCGGCCGGCCCGCTGTACGTGATTTATCTCGGCGCGCGCGGGCTCGACGCCGCCCAGGTGCGCGCAACGATGTCGGTGGTGTTCATCATCACGACCGGAACCCGCATCCTGTTATTTGCCGCCGCCGGACTTTTCGCGCAGCCGGGCGTGCTGACGTCGGCCGCCGTGTTCGCCGTGCCGATGCTCGCCGGCCTGTGGATCGGGCACCACATGCACGTTACCCTCACACGCCGCCGCCTGTTCCAGGTGATAGGCTCGCTCTTGATACTGAGCGGCGGCTCGCTCGTCGTGCGCGCGATTGCGTGAAGTCTATCGCCGCGCGATGAATTCGCCGATGCGCTTCACGCCTTCGGCCAGCACCGGTATCGAATTCGTATAGGCAAAGCGCACATGGCGTTCGGCGCCATGCGCGCCGAAATCCGCACCGGGCGTGATCGCGACACCGGCGGTTTCGAGCAGGTCGCGCGCAAACGCAAAACTGTCGGCGGTCAGCGCGCCGCAATCGGCATAGATGTAAAACGCGCCGGGCGGCACCACCGGTATCCGGAAGCCGAGTTCGACGAGCGCGGGCAGCAGGAAATCGCGGCGCGCTTTGAATTCGGCGCGACGGGATTCGAGTATCGCGAGCGTCGCGGGCTCGAACGCGGCGAGCGCGGCGTACTGCGCGATGCTGGGCGCGGACAAATAGATGTTCTGCGACAGTTTGTCGAATTCGCGCACGTACGAGGGCGGCACCACCATCCAGCCCAGGCGCCAGCCCGTCATGTTGAAATACTTCGAGAAACTGTTGATCACGAACAGGTCGTCGCCCTGCTTCAACGCGGTCGTGTAGTCGCCGTCGTAGACAAGGCCGTGATAGATCTCGTCGACAATCAGCGCGCCCCCGCGCTCGCGCACGATTCCCGCGATCGCGCGCAGCGACGCTTCCGGCATCAGAGTGCCCGTGGGATTGGACGGCGACGCCACCATCACGGCACTGGTGCGCGGCGTCCAGTGGCGCTCGACCATTTCCGGCAGCAGCTGGTACGCGCTCTCCGCGCCGACCGGCACCTCGGCGGGCACGCCGCCCATCATGCGCACAAAATTCCGGTTGCATGGATAACCGGGGTCCGCCATCAGCACTTCGTCGCCGGGATCGATCAGCGCGCCGATCGCCAGCAGCAGCGCGCCCGACGCGCCGGAGGTGACGATGATGCGCGATGCGGGCACCTCGACGCCATACCGCTCGCGGTAAAACCTGGAAATCGCCGCGCGCAATTCGGGTATGCCCAGCGCCGGCGTGTAAAAAAGCCGGCCGGCTTCGATCGCGCGGATGCCGGCGTCGCAGATCGGTTTGGCCGTCTGAAAATCGGGCTCGCCGATTTCCATATGCACGATGGTGCGGCCCGCGGCTTCGAGTTCGCGCGCGCGCGCGAGCAGCTCCATCACGTGAAACGGCGCGACCCCGGCCACGCGCCGCGCCAGCGGCGGGCTCTTAGCGGACAACGCGCATGCCCCGCATCGCGCTTGTTACGATAGAACGGACGACTGGCCCGCTAGCGCGCAACACGCGTCGCGCTTTTGAGCATCGCGAGCGCCGCGCGGACAACTGCGTCCTGGCCGTCATTGGTCAATATCGTGAACGTCGCGGACACGTCGCCGACGTTCAACTTGCCGCGCGTCATGTACTTGAATTCGCCCGCCGCGGGCGCAGAATCGGTCGCCAAAAACTGAAAACCGGGCCCCGCGGAACCGGCGAACTCTTTCAACTTGATATCGCTCTCGACCGCAAACGGCTGGATGGCGCCTGCCATCTGCCTGACCTCGGCGCGCAGTTCCTGCCGCGACGGCGCGCGTTTGCCTTCGGCGGCTTGCGCGGGGACCACCGACACCATAAAAGGCTGCCCTTCCGCCGGCCGGAAGCTGATCACCGGCGGCTGCGTTTTCGCGTCGATCTCCTCGCGCCAGCCGGCCGGCACTTTGAGTTGCAAAAACCCGCCGCGCTCGAGCGCATAGCGCTTTGGCGCGTCGGCTGCCCGGCCCGGCTGCGCAAAGACGAGCGCCGATACCGCCGCAAGCAATCCCAGTAACCGCAATCCTCGTTTTAATTGTCCCACTGCCGCCCCCTTACCCATGATGGCTCCGCTGTGATCGATCATTTCCCGCGCTTTTTCTCGGGAGCGGCGCCGCCGTGCCGCGCTTTCGCATCGCTGCGCGCGCGATCCACGCTAAGCGGCCCCGCGCCGTACGCCATTACGTATAGCATGCCGCCCATGATCGCGAGATTTTTCATGAAATTGTTGAGCTGGCTCATGGCGCTCGCCGGATCCGTATTCCAGAACGGATGAAAAATAAACGACGCAAGCAGCGTGAAGCCGCAAAACGCCGCGGCCACCCAGCGCGTCTGCCAGCCCGCGAGCAGCAGCGCGCCGCCGCCGACCTCGAGCGCGATCGTCAGAACCAGCAGCGGCGTGGTCGCCGGTAATCCCACGCCGGCCATGTACGCGGCGGTACCCGCGAAACGGGCGATTTTGCCGATGCCCGAGATAATGAAGAGTTGCGCGAGCAGGATGCGCGCGGCCAGCGGCGCGTACTTTTGCACCAGTTCGCATAATACGTTCACGGTTTCCCCTTCGAATGCGGCGCGGCGGCAATCTGCGCACGCGACCCATCGCATGCTACCGCAATTTCGCCCCGCACCGCGCGACGAAGCGGCGTCGTGCTTATGAGCCCGCGGTCCACGGCGCGCTCGACGACGAGGCCTTGCACGCCGCGATTGCAGTGACGACGAGCAGCACCAGCGCCAGCGCGAGCACGCTGGCCGTTCCGCTTTTGAAAATCAGGATCGCGCCGATCGCAGCGCCCGCGAACATCGTGAGCGTGGCCATCAAGCGGCGGCGGGGCTGGGGATTTTTGCCGCCGGCCAGCGTCGAATCGGCGGCGAGCCCCGTGAGCGTCAACGTCAGCACGGTCGTCGTCATGTCCGGGACCGCCAGCCTGCGCGCGACTGCGTTTTGCAGTCCCATCGCCAGCGCCAGCAGCACGATCAGCGCGTAACGATAGGGCACGCCGTCGCGCGGGATCACGAGCGCGACGGCCAGCGCCGCGCCGATGAGCACGATGTTGGCTGTCGTCGCGATCGCCAGCAGCCGCGCACGGTGTTTCCCCGCCACCGCGCCCAGCCGTCCGCCGGCCAGCGCGCCCGCCATGAACGCAGTCATCGCCGCCAGCGATGCGGGCACCGAGAATTCGTGCGCGTCGGCGACCGCCAGACCCAGGAAGATGACGTTGCCGGTCATGTTCGCGACGAACACATGGCCGAGCTCGAGATAGCTGATCGCATCGACCAGGCCGGTCACCATGGTCGCGATCATCAGCAGAACAACGAGCGGGCCGTGCCGCTCGTCGCCGCCGGCCGTTTCGCCCAATCGTGCGAGCATCCCCACATCAGTCTCCCTTGCCGCGCCTAGAACACGGCGCAACTGCAGCCGGAAAATCCCGCCGCCGGTCCCCATCCATCGAACGGGCTGCCGCAACCTGCCAGCGTCGCAATGCGCGAACGGGCCTCCGACTTCTTCATCAACGGCGCGCCCCACCCGCCATAGGCGGCAACCGGCGACCAGTCGGGGCTCACGGGCAATGGCGGGGGCGCCATGCCGCCGAACTCCGCGCCGGCATGCACCGGATTCCCGCCGACCATCGTCAGCACCGACTGCAGCGCTTTGATCTGCTCGTCGGGTACGGAAAAATAATCCGCCGACAGCACCGCGAGGTCCGCCAATTGTCCCGGCACGAGTGCGCCCTTTTTGCCTTCGTCGCTCGAAAACCAGCTCGAGCCGACCGTCCACAGGCGCAAGGCTTCCATGCGGTCGAAGCGGTTGGCGTCCGCATAAATCTGGGTGCCGCCGACGGTCTTGCCCGCCACCAGCCAGTAGAGTGAAACGAAAGGGTTGTAGCTCGCCACCCGCGTCGCATCGGTGCCGGCGCCAACCGGCACGCCGGCCGCGAGCATGCGCTTGATCGGCGGGCTCGCGTCGGCGCTGCCGTAGCGCCGGATGAAGTATTCGCCCTGGTACGCCATGCGGTGCTGCACGGCGATGCCGCCGCCCAGCGCGCGAATGCGGTCGATGTTGCGCGGCGAAATCGTTTCCGCGTGGTCGATGAACCAGTGCAGTCCCGCGAACGGCACTTCGCGATCGACCGCTTCGTAGACATTCAGCGCACGCGTGATGGTTTCGTCGTACGTTGCATGCAGGCGGAACGGCCAGCGGTTTTGCGCGAGCAGCCGCACGACGTTCGTGAGATCGGCCTCCATGCTGGAGGCCATGTCGGGACGCGGCTCGAGGAAATCCTCGAAGTCGGCGGCCGAATAGACGAGCATTTCGCCGGCGCCGTTGATCCGGTACATGTCGTCGCCCTGCCCGGGCTTCACCGTCTTCGCCCAGTTCGAAAAATCGTCGAGCTCCTGCTTCGGCCGCTGCGTGAATAAGTTGGCGGCAATGCGCACCGTCATCTGCCCGTCCTTGTGCAGCGCGGTGACGACTTCGTAGTCCTGCGGATAGTTCTGGAAGCCGCCGCCCGCGTCGATCACGCTCGTCACGCCGAGGCGATTGAGTTCGCGCATGAACTGGCGCGACGAATTGACCTGCTGCTCGAACGGCAGCTTCGGCCCCTTGGCGAGCGTCGAATAGAGAATGAATGCGTTCGGCTTCGCGATCAGCAGCCCCGTCGGATTGCCGGCCTTGTCGCGCTGGATTTCGCCGCCGGGCGGGTTGGGCGTGTCTTTGGTGTAGCCGGCCGCACGCAGCGCGGCGCGATTGAGCAACGCCGTGGCGTAAAGATTCAGCACGAAGACCGGAGTATCCGGCGCGGCGGCATTGAGTTCGTCGAGCGTCGGCATGCGTTTCTCGGCGAACTGGAATTCCGACCAGCCGCCGACCACGCGCACCCAGTGATTGGGCGGCGTGCGCTGCGCCTGCTCGCGCAGCATGCGCAATGCGTCGGCGAGCGAGGGCACGCCGTCCCAGCGCAGTTCGAGGTTGTAGTAAAGCCCGCCGCGGATCGGATGCGAGTGCGAATCGATGAGTCCCGGGATTACCGTGCGGCCGTTCAACTCGACCACGCGCGTCGCCGCACCGCGGTACGCCATCACCGTCGCGTTGTCGCCGGTTGCAAGCACGCGCCCGTCCTTGATCGCGAGCGCCTGCACCATCGCGCGCCGTTCGTTCTGCGTCGCGATTCTGCCGTTCGCCAATATCGTGTCCGCCATTGCGGATCCGGGCGCCGGATTGCCGCCGGAAGTGGCGCAACCAGCAACGATACCGCTCATACCCAGTGCCGCACCCGCCTTGATGAAATCGCGCCGCGTGTAGTTCGTGTGCCTGTCGCCGTGCATGGCAGATCTCCTTCGCAAAAATCAACGTCGGCTGGAACCATGACTACCCCGTCTTTTCGATCCCTTCGATGTCGTAACCGGCATCGCTCCACGCATCGAGGCCGCCCTGCAGCGGCCGCACCCGGGCGAACCCCCGGTCCATCAGCATGCGGGCGACACGCGCCGCGCTGGCTTCGTTCGGTCACGTACAGTAGACGATAATGTCGCGGTCGGGCGGCACCTGCGCGAGCGCCGTATCGAGATTGCGCAGATCGACCGCGATTGCGCCGGGCACGCGGCGCGGATCGATTTCCCGCGCGGAGTCCGAGCGCACGTCCACCACCACGGGTGCGGCGCCGTCCTGCATCAACCGGTAGAGATCATCCACCGAAATGCGCGCCATCCGCAGCGCCTTGAAAAAGCGCCGGCGCTCGTACCACTTGACGGCCACGAAGAGCGCGAGCGCCACGCCGACGACGATCAGCGCGTACACGCCCATCTGTCCGAGCTCGCCGAGCAGCCAGTCGATCTGGCGGTAGAACAACGTGCCCGCAACCGCGGCGAGGCCGGCCCACAATGCGGCACCCAGCGCGCTGTAAAAGAGAAAACGGCCGCACTTGATTCGCAACGCGCCGGCGAGCGGCGGCGCCACCGTCGAAAAACCCGGCACGAATTTGGCGATGACCAGCGAGACCGGGCCCCAGCGCACGAACCGCGTCTCGGTTTGCCGCACGCAGGAATCGGGGGAAATCGAAATGCGGCACAGGAGCTGCAGCACGCGCATGCCGTAAATGCGTCCCGCCGCGTACCAGATCACGTCGCCGAGCAGCGAGCCGAGCACCGCGACGCCGATAATCGCCGCCAGCGACGGCCCGCCGCCGACCGCGAGCGCACCGGCCACCATCAGCGTCGGCACGGCGGGCACCGGCGCGCCGGCCTGCTCGAGAAATACGTTCGCGAATACGAACACCAGCCCGTACTGGACGAGCAGCGCGGTCAGCTGTTGCATCATGGGCTGAGACTTCCCCGCGTCATGGTCGACCCGGCTGCGTCAGTCCTTGATCGCTTCGACCTGGATATGCAGCGTGACCTCGTCGCCGACGGCGGGCAGGTATTTCGTCATGCCGAAATCGGAACGCTTGAGCGTGCCGGTGACCTCGGCGCCGCAATCCTCTTTCTTGTAAAACGAATGCTGCGCACAGACCACGCGCGAGATCGTCAACGTCAGCGGCCTGGTGACGCCGAGCAGGGTCAACTCGCCTTCGGCGCTCGCCGGCACGGCGCCGTTGAACTTGATCGACTTCGCTTTGTACACCATGGTCGGGAATTTCTCGACGTTGAAGAAATCCGGCGAGCGCAGGTGTTCTTCGAGCTTGGGGTCGCCGGTGCCGATCGACGCCGTCTGCACGGTGATCTCGACGCTGCCGGTCTTCGCCGCGCGATCGAACACGAGCCTGCCGCTGGTCTTGTTGAACTGGCCGTGATGCGTCGAAAACCCGAAATGGTTGATTTCGAAGCGCGGAAACGAGTGGCTGGTATCGAGCGTATAGCTGTCCGCGGCGTCTGCGCCGGTCGCAAAAACGAATAAAGCCACTGCCATCGAAAAACTGCGCATTGCTGGTCTCCTAAAAAATGCCGTCAAATTCAAAAATCCAGAACCGCAAATTGCCGCAGATAAACGCAGACACACGCAGATGGAAAATTACGGCCAACCGCATCGACTTTGACTCACGGGTTTGGTTGGCGGCTTTGAGCAATTTTTGCGTTCTGAACTTATCTGCGTTTATCCGCGTTTATCGGCGGCTCCAAACTGTTTTTTGAGACTCCTTCTAGTTCAAATCGAACAGCAGGACTTCCGCAGCCTTGCCGTTGCCGAACTCGATCGCGGGCTCGCCGCTGATTTTCACGGCGTCGCCGGCGCTTAACGCGCGGCCATTGACCGTCACGCCGCCGCGCGCGACGTGCACGTACGCTTTGCGCCCCGCCGCCAGCGCATGGGTTGCGCGCTCCGCGCCATCGAGCAATGCGGCGAGAACCGCGGCATCCTGATGTATCGTCACGGAGCCGTCGCGCCCGTCGCTCGACGCAATCAGCCGCAGGCGTCCGCGCTTCGATGCCGCGTCGAAATGCTTTTCCTCGTAACCCGGCGCGATGCCGGTGACCGCCGGCTCGATCCAGATCTGCAGGAGATGCACGGGTTCGTCGCGCGACGCGTTGAACTCGCTGTGCTTGACGCCGGTGCCCGCGCTCATGCGCTGCACGTCGCCGGGCCGGATGACCGAGCCGTTGCCCATGCTGTCCTTGTGCTCGAGCGCGCCCTCGAGAATATAGGTGATGATTTCCATGTCGCGATGGCCGTGCGTGCCGAAGCCCTGCCCCGGCTGCACCACGTCCTCGTTGATCACGCGCAGCGAAGCAAAGCCCATGTGCCGCGGGTCGTGATAATCGGCGAACTAAAAACTGTGATAACTGTCGAGCCAGCCGTGGTTTGCGTGGCCGCGGTCGGCGCTTTTGCGTAACTCGATCATGTTTATTCTCTCACTCGGCGCGGGCGCCCGATGCTTTCACGACCTTCGTCCATTTCGCGGTTTCAGAGCGGATGAATTCGCCGAATTCGGCCGGCGTGCTCCCGGTCACTTCGAAATCGCTCGCCGCGATTTTGTCACGGTTGCCGCGCTCGCGCAGGATCCTGCCGATTTCCGCATTCAGTCTGGTCACGATTTCTTTCGGCGTTTTCGCCGGCACCACGACGCCGTACCAGACGCTCGCTTCATAGCCGGGCACGCCCGACTCCGCGACGGTCGGCACCTCGGGCAGCACGGCGATGCGCTTCGCGCTCGTCACCGCGAGCGCTTTCAGCTTGCCCGATCTCAACAACGACACCGAGCCAGGGGTCGACGCAAAGCTTATCTGGATCTGGCCCGCGATCACATCGGTGGTCGCCTGCGCCGCGCCCTTGTACGGAACGAGCGTCATCTTGACGCCCGCCATGTAGTCGAAGAGCTCGGACGCGAGGTGCGACGCATTGCCCTGCACCGAGCCGTAATTGACCTGGCCGGGTTTCGCCTTCGCCAGCGCGATCAGTTCCTTCACGTTGTTCGCGGCCACCGACGGATGCGCGACGATCACGAAAGGCGCCGATGCGGCGAGTATTACCGGCGCGAAGTCGCGCAGCGGATCGAACCCGATGCTTTTGTAGAGGCTCGCGTTGATCGCGAGCGGGCCGGACGTGCCCATGAACATCGTGTAGCCGTCGGCCGGCGATTTCGCAACCAGTTCGGCGCC
>Ga0265318_10001241_pt1 | contig 15477 bp, 11 predicted proteins | sample 4821metaG_FD_192431 | JGI IMG/M metagenome (GOLD analysis project Ga0265318, IMG submission 192431) | Rhizosphere microbial communities from Carex aquatilis grown in University of Washington, Seatle, WA, United States - 4-8-21 metaG | ecosystem: Host-associated > Plants > Roots > Rhizosphere >... | reverse complement strand
GGCGGGACCGGGCGATATCGAGTTGGGCGCCAAATATCGCTTCATCACCCCGGGCGAGGATGACTGGTATCCGCAAGTTGGTATTTTCCCCTTGATCGAGCTGCCGGCGGGAAACGCCGCACGTGGCTTGGGCGCCGGCAAGATGCGGGAATATCTGCCGGTCTGGCTGCAAAAGGATTGGGGCGACTGGACCAGCTATGGCGGCGGCGGCTATTGGTTCAACCCGGGCTTGGGCAACCGCAATTACTGGTTCGCCGGCTGGGAGTTACAGAACCAGATCAGCAAGCAACTGATGCTGGGCGGGGAGATTTTTCATCAGACTGCCGACATGGTTGGCGGCAAGGCCACGACCGGCTTCAATGTCGGCGGCGTTTATGATTTCTCGGACAATTATCATTTGCTGTTTTCCGGCGGTCGCGGCCTGCAAAACCCGGCGCTGACCAACCAGTTTTCCTATTATCTCGCCATTCAATGGACAAACTAGATTTGCCCGCCAGAACCAAGACGCGACAGAAGCCTGTGCTGGCGTTGCGTTACGAATGACCGCTATTGGCGCAAAGCGGACATTGAACGCAGTGAGCGAACTAGCGATAAGAGGGCCGTAGCTTCACAGCGAACCTACGCCACCGACGTAATTAAATTTAGAACAGTCGACGGCCGTAATAGCCACCGCCGCCTAGCAACAACACAATCAGCACGACAATTAGGATGGTGCTCATGGAATACCTTTCCTGTTAAAAAGCGAACGCGCTATCTAAGCAACTGTTCCACCGCGATGCGGTCGGCTTCTGGAAAAGACGGGAGCTGTCAAATCGAAAGCCATCGCCTCACCGAGAGGATGGAAGGGCGGATTAGTATGGCCGCTGCCCTAATGAGTTTTGGCCTTTCAGGGTTTCTTCCGCACTGTCGCTATAGATCAAAGCTGGAATTACTGACCGCCGACGCCCGCGCCCACGGAAGCCGAGCCCGCATGTGCGCCTGCGCCAACGCCATGAACATCCAGAGAGCCGCCCGCGCCAACGGACCCGACATGCGCGCCCGTATGCACGCCGCGATCACCGACACTGGCACCGGTAGCAACGACCGAGCCGGCATGGCCGCCTGCCGCAACGCCATGGCGATTCACGCCCGCGCCTGCTCCGACAGGCCCGACATGGGCGCCTGCGCCCACACCATGCTTTCCGATATGCGCGCCCACCCCGACACCCAATATCTCGACGTCCGCGCCGACGGCATAAGACGTCACGGGCGCGAAAAGTGCGACTACGAAGAAAGAAGCAGCGAGCACTTTCATTTGGTCATCTCATGGATTAATCGCTGTGACAACGCGTAGTCGCGGTTAAAGGTCCAAGAAATGACGCGGCCCAGTGCACGCCCGCTCACCCGGGTCCGGGGAGGTAACATACAAATGCTGGGGGAGGCTGAATGACCGCTTTTGGCGCAAAGCCGAAATTAGGCCAACCGGAGGGAATGACCGCATTTGATCCAAACCGGGCGGGCGCTATGCTAGGATTCAAACGCCTCAACCAAGAAGCGCCGTCACGCGCCGAACCCAGGAGATGACCGCCATGACCCGCCTCCTAACCGCCGCCCTGCTCGCCACAAGTCTGCTTTGTACAACGGGTTCAGCTCAGAATGTTCCGCCAACCATAACTGCAGCGGTCGCCGATAATTTGCGGCCCCAGGCCGATAAGGAGCGCGACATTACCCGCAAGCCCGGCGAGACCCTCGCCTTTGCCGGCATCAAGCCCGGTATGGTCGTGGCGGAATTAGGACCGGGCGGCGGCTATTACACGCGCCTCCTGGCCAAGGCAGTGGGTCCCACGGGAAAGGTGTATGCCATAGCTACAACGGCACAGGCGTCTCGTCCCGGCGGCCTTGATGCCCTCAATGCACTTGCCGTCGCCTATCCCAACATTAGAGTCGTGACGGTGGATTATACCACTATGAGGCTGCCTGAAAAAGCTGACCTGTTCTGGACCACGGAGAATTATCACGACTTTCACAACGGCCCCACCGCAAACATCGCTGCGCTCGACAACGCCGTGTTCAACAATCTGAAGCTGGGCGGCGTATTCTATGTTGAGGACTTTAGTGCGGCGATTGGCGCCGGCCTTGCTGCCACAGCCAAGAATCACCGCATGGATGAGGCCGTCGCGAAGAGCGAACTGATTTCCGCAGGATTTAGTCTCGATGCGGAGGGTGACCTGTTGCACAACCCGGCCGACGACCGAGCGGGCAGCAATTCCGAATCGGGACACTTCGTCGCCGACCGCTTCATGCTCCGGATGAAGCGCCTTTAAGACACGGCGTCATTCCTGTAGGACCAAAATGCTGGCGAATGACCGCTTTTGGCGCAAAGCGGACATTGGGCTGGTCATTCGAATATTGACTCACACGGCAAGCCAGCCTGCGCATGATGCTTGCCGCGCCGGCAACGTGACATCCTCGTTACCGCGCGCGCGCATTGACGTAATCTCGATGCGGGCACTGATTCGAACAGTTGGGGTAATATGGCTTCCTGGATTCCACTTGCAGGCGCGCGCTGGCGCATAGCTTACTGTATCGGGGCCTGCTTTATTCCCCAGGTTCTCGGCATCGCGCCTGCCGCGGCCCAATTGCTTCCCACTCCCGCGCTGAGCATCCCCCGCACATCCAAAAGCAATTTCGATTGGGGATTCTCGACCGGGTTCGATATTGTCGCGGGCAAGTATGGCGCCAATTGCGCGGCGAGCATCCATGCGCTGACCTGCACCACCACCGGCACCACGGTGTTCGAGCTTCCCGCGACGGCCATGTTGCAGGTGGGCCGTCTGCGGCTCGAAGCGACTGTTCCCTTTGTCGACATTGAGGGGCCCGGGAGATTTTCCGGCAACCTCGGTATTCCGGTGATCGTGGCGCCTGCCAGCACCGACCCCAAGCACCGCTCGGGGCTCGGCGACTTCACCATCGGCGCGGCTTGGCTCATTTCCCGCGAGGATACGTTTCTCCCTGGCATTGAAATTGCCGGCGTGACGAAACTGCCGACCGCGGGCAGCGGCCTGGGCACCGGCAAGAGCGATTACGGCGCACAGGTGAATCTCTATCGCACATTCACGCCCTGGCTTACGGCCTATGGCTCGCTGGGCTATTTGTGGGTTGGCGACATCAACACCATTCAGTTGCACAGCGGCGTCCACGCCACCGCCGGCGCCGATTTCAAGATTTTCAGTTTTGGCGGCGGTGCGATGCTCGATTTCCAGCAAAGCGCGTGGCAGGGCGCGCCTTCCTACTCCACGCTCGATCCTTATTTGACCTGGCACATGCTCGGCGGCGTTGGTGTCACGCTCTACACCACCATCGGGGTTACGCGCGCCAGCCCCAGCCGGGGCATAGGATTGCGGCTCTCCCTGTAATTGTCAGGTGCGCCTGGCTGTCCGCTTCTGACCCGAAGCGGAAGTCGAGCCTTCGAGTCGATCAGGTGGCAAGCGCCCATAGACCGAACATTGGCACTATTTGAGGGAGAGAGGCGCGCCCAGAGCGTTGCTTTTGCTAGCCATCGCAGGCCGTTATCTCTAAACGTGAACAAACGGGCCGGTAGCCGTCTTGCCCATGTCTCACAGGGGAAACCATGACCAAGGGCTATGACGTGGGAACCAAGATATTCCACTGGCTCATATTCATTTTGGTCACGGCCCAGTATCTTGTGGGCGAATTCATGCCTCATATCGGCCGTAACGCGCAGAACGCCGGCCTCATCGCGTTGCATATCGGGCTTGGGGGATTCATCCTGCTCGTCATCGTGATGGCGATTATCTGGCGCGTCCTGCACCCGGTTCCGCAACTCCTTGAGCTCCCGCGCTGGCAGCGCATTGCCGCCACGCTAGTCCACTGGTTGCTCTATGGCCTTATCTTGGTCATGGTGCTGCTGGGTTGGGCAGCAACCAATTTTCGCGGCTGGAATGTGACGGTCTTCGGTATCGATCTTCCCATGCTGGCGAACAAGGGCGACCGCTGGGCCCATACCGCCGGCGACATCCACACGCTCCTGGTCAATGTGCTGTTGGCGCTGGTTGCGCTCCACGTCGGAGCCGCGCTGTTCCATCACTTCGTCAAGCACGACAAAGTCTTGCGCCGCATCTTGCCCGGAGCGGGCCGGTAGCCTTTGGCGATGTCCGCTTCTAGCGCGAATGGATTGCCGCGCCGTCATGTGCCGAACGGCTTTGGGCGAATACTGCCTCCAGGCGTGACGAGTTGGAGAAAGATTTGAGACAACTACCCCCTAGCCTGATCCCGCCCGGTTGAATTTGGACGAAGGAAAGTAATCGCGGATGTTGCAGGAAACACGCCTGATCATGGGGATGCCGATTTGCGTCGCGATTTCCGACGCAGCCACGGCGGCCGACCTTGAGGCGGCTTTTGATTGCTTCATCAAGGCCGATGCGCGCTTCAGCCCGTTTCGCCATGATAGTGAACTTTCTCGTCTCAATCGTAAGGAACTCGCGCTGCAGAACTGCAGTGGCCAGATGCGCGAAATCCTGGAACTGGCGGAGCAGACGACAATCGACAGCGACGGCTATTTCGACATCAGGCGTCCGGACGGCACGTTCGATCCTTGCGGCATCGTCAAGGGCTGGGCGATCCGCGAGGCGGCGCTGGCGCTGGCATGGCGCGACTTGAGCAATTTCCTCATCGACGCCGGCGGCGACATCCAGGCCTGCGGGCGCAATGCAAAAGGCGACGACTGGCGGGTCGGCATCCGCAACCCCTTCCAGGCGGAGGAGATCGTCAAGGTGCTTTTCCCTCGCGGCGCGGGAGTGGCAACTTCCGGCAGCTATCTGCGGGGTGCCCATATCTACAATCCCCATGCGCCCGACACGGCGCCGCACGACATCGTCAGCCTTACCGTCATCGGACCGGATATTCTCGAAGCTGACCGCTTCGCCACCGCTGCCTTCGCCATGGGCGAGATCGGCATCGAATTCATCGAACGCGTCCGGGGCCTTGAGGGTTACCAGATCGACGCCCAAGGCATGGCGCGCATGACCAGCGGGCTTGGGCGCTATTTGTCATGACAGAGAAGAAAAAAACGCCCGCAGGAAGCCTCGCCGGCAAGCTGACGCTTTCGGGCGCACTGATCCTCGGCTCCGGCGCCTATGTCATGTGGCAGCACAGCCGGAGCACGGAAATGGCCGCGCTGCCGCCGGCGGCAGAGCGCGCGGCAGCGATTTCGATTAAGACGCCGGAGCAACCGCAGGCCGCCGCGCCCTCTCGGGGGCCGCCGCCGGGCGATGTGTCCTTGCCCGCCCCTGTGGCGACGAGGCCCGACCAGCCGCAGCAGGCCGCGCCGCCGGCCGTCATTGCCGACAGTGCGCCGTCGGCCCCTGCTGACAATGCGCCACCTGCGCAGCTCGCGCCGCCGATGGCATTGGCATCGAACGCGCCACCGGAGCATGTACTGCCGCCGGCGCCGCCGCCGGTGCCGCCCCAGCCTTCCGGCCGCTATGCCAATGGCGATTTCACTGGCCCCTCCACCGATACGCCCTGGGGCACAGTGCAGGTGATGGCCCGCATCCAGAACGGCGCCATTTCCGAAATCGAGCCGATCGACTATCCCCAGCACCGTCGCCGCTCGATCCAGATCAATGAATGGGCGCTGCCGATTCTGGAACGTGAAGTCATCCAGGCGCAGAGCGCCGATGTCGACTTTGTTTCCCAGGCCACCACCACCAGCGTGGGGTACCTGCATTCGCTCGCCGCCGCCCTAGCGCAAGCGAAAAAATAGCGATGCGCGATATCCTTGCCCGGATCACGATTTCGCGGCTGACGCTGTATTTTCTTACCCTGCTGGCGTTGCTGGCGCTGCTGCTGGCCGTCTTGGGCCTGCTGCCCTACAGCCCGGCGGACATGGCCTTCTCGGCGCTGGTCATCCTCGCCGCCAGCTGGGCGGTCAACGCCGTCTTCGCCCGTATCTTCGGGGCGCGGTCCAACCCGGAATCGGTGCTGATCACCGGCCTGATCCTGACGCTGATCATCACGCCCTTCGGGCCCGAAGATTTCACTGCCATTGGTTTCGCGCTTTTCGCCTCCGCCTGGGCGATGGCGTCGAAATATATGCTGCCGCCGGGTGGACGGCACGTCTTCAATCCCGCCGCCTTCGGCGTGGCGTTGGCGGCGGCAGCATTGGGCACGGAGGTCAGCTGGTGGATCGGTGGCAGCACCTATCTGCTGCCCGCCCTGCTGCTGGGCGGGTTGCTGATCGTCCAGAAGATGCGTTGCTACGACCTTGTGCTGTCCTTCACCGCCGCTGCCCTTGCGACGGTGGCGGTGACGGCGGGACACGACATAGCCAATGCCCTGAACCAGGTGGCAGTGCATTCCATGTTCCTGTTCTTCGCCTTCGTGATGCTGACGGAGCCGCGCACCACGCCGCTGGGCCGGCCTCGACGTATCGCCTATGCTGCGCTGGTCGGGGTCCTGTTCGCGCCCGAAATCCATTTCAAGTCATTCTATTTAACGCCCGAGCTGGCGTTGCTGGCCGGGAATGTCTTCGCCCTGCTGGCCAGCCCCAGGCGCTGGACTCGCCGCGGCAGCGCCGCCCCGTCACTGTCGGGCAAAGCCGCCGCCAATCGGTGGTAGGGAATGTCCGCTATTAGCGCAAAGCGGACATTGGCTAACGCCCGTCCCCAGCCGCCCATACAGCGGATTCAGCGCCGCCAGGGCCTTACTGGGCTGTCAATGTATTCAGCCGCCCAACGTCTACTTTTGGCGCAAAGCAGGTATTGAGTGCCGGTTGCGATTTAGGTTTTGCCATCGGTGAGCAGCTTGACCAGGTGCTCTTCGAAGCTGTCCAGGTCTGAGCCGAGATCCTTTGTTGCACCCGTGAATATCAGGCGCCCTTTGGCAATCACGCTGATCCGTTCACACAGGCTGCGGATTTCGTGGGAATCGTGGCTGCTCAGGAAGGTGGTGACATTGTCCTCAGCGGCCAGGCGGCGCAACAGGTTCCACATGTCGCGCTTGGCGGGCAGGTCAAGCCCGCGTGTGGGTTCATCGAGGAAGAGGACCTTCGGCCGTCCCATCAGGGCGCGGGCAATTTCGACGCGGCGCTTCATGCCGGTGCTGTAGGTGCCGATAAGGCGCCCACGGAAACCCGCGTCAAGACCAACGCTGGTCAGCAGATATTCAACATGATCTTTCGGATCGGGGAGACGGCGGATGCGCGCGAAATAAAGAAGATATTCTCTCGCTGTCCAGGTCGATTGACTTTCGCTGGTTTCGTCGCTGACCAGGCCAACCAGATTGCGGACGGCAAGAGGTTCCCGAGCGACATCGTGCCCCCAAATTCGGGCGCTGCCGGCGCTTGGTGGCAACAGCGTCGTCAACATGCGGATGGTGGTGGTCTTGCCCGCGCCGTTCAGGCCGAGAAAGCCGTAAAGTTGGCCTTTGGGGATGGCGAGCGTCACATTGTCCACTGCCACAAAGTCTCCGAAGCGGCGTGTCAGGCCGGTCATCTCGACGGCAAATTCGGAGCTCATCGCGTCCTCCGCCAGCGGAGAATGCCCGCGCCCATGCAGAGCAAGGGCAGCAGGCTGGCGGCCAGGCCCATTTCGTAGATGGCGGGGCCGACTTCCGCCTCCACCGCGGCGCGGGCTTCGAACCGATGTGGTTTGCCGTCTCCTGCAACGTCATAGGTGGCGCTGACCGTCAAAGGATAGTGATTGCCGCCGATGTCCCATGGTTTCGTTGGCATCAGAGCGACCGGGATGCGCACAACCCAGCCTGTCACGACATGATGACCGTCCTCCGCTGCTGGTCCGGTGCCCGCGGGATAATGCCTACTCTCGAGTTGGGGCGCTGGCTGCTCCAAGGCTGCTGTCACCGCCGTCGCCAGCAGACCGTCCTCTCCGGCAATACTCGCTCGGAAGCCGGTCACCCGCCTGTCCGCGTCAACTGGGAGGAGGAGCAAAAGATCCCGGTGTGCGGTTTCGTCAGTACCGAGCGGCCAGTCTTCCTCTCGGTTAAGGATCGTACTGCAACAGCGTGTGGGCTGCTCGTCGCCGGAACCCACCATGGCGAGGCTGACGCCAGAGCGGGAATAAAGGGCCCGAATGGCTGGAGCGTTGTTCTGAGGAGGCGCTCGCTTGGTATAATCGGTATTGGCGAGTATCGCGGGTGCGATCAGTAATCCAATCATCGCTGCCGCGATAACGGTCTTTTGCCCAGCTTTGAGCTCCCAGGTCTCAACACCTTGGGCACGGAGGAAAATCCATAGGGCGAGCAAAAAAGTACACGCCGTAATGGCAAGGAGCACAACCCAGGTAGATGTCGTCGTCGCCGGAATGCTGCCCACCCCAAGGGCAAAGCCCAGCGTGTTTTTGAGCAATACGGCAGGGCTGATCAGCGCCACATGACCGCTCAGGGTTGCTCCATTCCCTCGCGCCACCATCAGTTCCTGCAGAGGGATGAGGCTGGCATAGGCCAGCAACACACCCATGCTCGCGCCTGCCGGCGCCGCCAGGCTGCGCCCGATGAACAGCACACCTATCAGCGTACCCGTGGCGATGCTCACGATCAAAAGACCTGGCGTCCAGAACAGAAAGCTCCGCAGCAAGGGTGGCAAGCCAACATGCCCGACATAGATGATCATCATCGGAAGCAGGGCGATGTAGTAGGCGGCCGCTAAAGTAAGCAGGACGAGAATCTTGGCGAAGAACCAGTCTTGCCGCTCCACCGGCGCAGTAAAGACGCATTCGACGAACCGGTTGGCGCGCGGCGCAGCGATCATGACAGCGGTGACGGCGATAAAAGCCATCGGCACAAGGCCGTAGGCAATGATGCCATAGCCATCAAGCCAAGTGTCCTGGGTTCCCACTGTGGCCAGGCTGCCGATCGCAAGGAGGATGGTGGCAGCGCCAAACCAGGCGAAACGACCTCGCGTCGCCGCTTTCAATTCTTCCGCGTATAGCGTCGTTATCGACATGCAGCGTCCAATTTAGTCGTTGAGACGCGAAGATACCGGCTCAAGGATTGGCATGAAGCATCAAAACTGACATTGGGCATTTGTATAGGGAGCAGATGCGGGTGCGGAGCACCGCGATGCAAGCCGATGGCGCGGCCATCAAGTGTAAGGGTTGCGGTGAAATCGGACGGCTTTCTGTGGCCATATCAGCAGCCGGGAGGTCGTCGAGCGCGTACCGGCGCGAGTGAAGGGGCAACTTCTATCTCCACCATGGCAACAAGGTTGCCTGTGGGCGCTGTCAGCAGATCTATAGGCCAGAATAAGCGGACCGACCTCACTTCTCAGGAGCCGAAATTAGCCTCGGAATATCGAGCGTTCGGATGCGGGGCTGCTATATTGGCAAAAATTATAGGACGATCCGGTGCTTGCGGCTGGCTAAAGCCAAGTTGCCGCTGCGATATCATCGCGAGCACGAACAACAGGCCGGTTTAGCACGGCATAGGTAGCTTCATAGCCATGACGAATACAAGCTCGGCTGGCAGCCGATCCCGCAGAAATGTGTGGCTGGTTGGCGGCCTCGCGCTTGTCGCCGTTCTGAGCTGTTACTGGTATTTCAATCGGGCGGATAGTGGAGCGATCAATCGCGCCAACAACGCCGCCCCGGTACGTGTTGCCAAGGTTCAAAAGCGCAATATGGCGGTGATCGAGCGCAGCCTTGGCACAGTTGTTGCGAACACCATGGTTCAGGCTACCGCGCGGGTTCAGGGCACGCTTGATCGGGCTACCTTCAAGGAGGGGCAGTTCGTTCACAAGGGCGAGTTGCTCTTTGAGATCGACCCCAGGCCATTCCAGGTCACGCTGGCCCAATCCCAGGCAATCTACCGGAAGGATCAGGCGCAGCTTGAGAATGCCTTGCGCGACAAGCAGCGTTATGACGCTCTCAGCACACAGGGCGCCATCTCCGCGCAACAGCGCGACACCTCCACTACGAACGCCTCCGTTCTTGAGGCTACGGTTGCTGCCGACAAGGCGGCGGTGGATATGGCGCAGCTCAATCTCAGCTATACGCAAATTCGATCTCCGGTAGATGGGAAGACGGGGCCTATCCTGATCCAGCCGGGCAACATGATCAGCGGCTCCGGCGGCTCGGGCACCCCGCTGGTGACGATTGCCGAAATCCGGCCGGTGAAAATCTCCTTCACTTTGTCCCAGGCGGATTTGCCGCGCATCCAGGCCCGGCAGAGGATGGGCCAGATATTGGCCACGCTGGACACCAATGACGCCGCCGGCCATCCCTTGTCGGCGCCGGTCGATTTTGTCAGCAACGCCGTCAACAACCAGAGCGGCACCATCGAGTTGCGCGCTACATTTCCTAATGCCGATCTTTCACTGGTGCCGGGCCAACTTGCCAATGTCACGGCGCAGCTTGACGATATCCATGATGCCCTGGTCATCCCGCGCGACGGCGTCAATGACAGCCCGAACGGGCCTTATGTCTTTGTAGTCGAGGGCGGCAACGCGAAGCAGGTGCCCGTTACGGTCCTGTTCGATGATGGCGCCAATGCCGCAATAGCAGGAAAGCTCTCGCCCGGAGACGAAGTCATCATCGAAGGTCAGTTGCGCGTCGTGCCGGAGGGGAAGGTGCGGGTGCTTGCGGCGCGCGGTGCACCTGATGGTGAGGCAGCGTCCAAGCGCAAGGGGAGGGGCGCCGGCAAATGAACATCTCCTCGCAGTTCATCCGCCGTCCCGTCATGACCTGCCTGGTGATGGCGGCGTTGGTGATCTTCGGGCTTTTTGGATATGCCATCCTGCCAGTCAGCGAACTGCCAAACATCGACTTTCCCACCATCAATGTGCAGGCGAGTTTGCCTGGCGCCGATCCTGAAACCATGGGCTCGGCCGTAGCGACGCCGCTGGAAAATGCTTTTGCCTCGATCCAGGGCCTCGACACCATGACGTCGAGCAGCTCGCAGGGTAGCACCAATATAACGCTGCAGTTCCGGCTGGAACGGAACATCGACAATGCGGCACAGGACGTGCAGTCGGCGATCTCAGGCGTGCTGCGCCGCCTGCCTCGCGCGATGCCCAATCCGCCAACCATGCGCAAGAACGATCCCTCGGCGCAGCCGGTCTATCTGGTTTCGCTCTTCTCCGACACAGTCCCCGCCAGTAAGGTAGATCAGTATGCACGCAGCCTGCTGGCGCCACAGCTTTCCACGCTGAATGGCGTGGCTCAAGTCGGCATCATGGGCCAGGCGCGCTATGCCGTGCGCATCCAGGCCGATCCCGCGGCGCTGGCGGCGTGGCAGATGAGCCTGCTTGATCTCCAGAACGCCGCCAACGCCACCAACACCGATCAGGCTGCTGGCATTCTGAATGGCGCCACCAAGACCCAGATCATTCACGCGGAAGGGCAATTGGCCACTGCCGAGGCTTTCCGCAAGCAGGTGATCGCCTACCGCGACGGAGCAGCGGTGACCTTCGGCGATGTCGCCAAGGTGACCGACAGCTTCGAGAATGTCCGCTCGATCGACTGGTTGAACGATCAGCGCGCGGTGACGGTTGGGGTGCAGCGCCAGCCTGATTCCAACACCATCGCCATTGTCGACGATATCAAGAAGGTGCTGCCGCGCTTTGCCGCTCAGCTGCCTGCCGGCATCAAGATGAAAGTGTTTTACGACCGCAGCCAGACTATCCGGGCCGCGGTGCATGATGTTCAAATCTCGCTGTTGATTGCCGCCGCACTTGTTGTTGCGGTCATATTCCTGTTCCTGCGCAAGGTCAGCGCGACAATCATTCCTTCCCTGGCGCTTCCCATCGCTGTGCTTGGCACGTTCGGCGGCATGTCGCTGTTGGGATATAACCTCGACAATCTTTCGTTGATGGCACTGACACTTTCGGTCGGCTTTGTGGTCGATGACGCTATTGTCATGCTGGAGAATATCGTCCGGCACGTGGAACTGGGAGAACGTCCTTACCAGGCTGCGCTCAAGGGATCGGCGGAGATCGGTTTCACGATCCTGTCGATGACTATCTCGCTGGCGGCGGTTTTCATTCCCGTCCTTTTCATGAGCGGCATTATCGGCCGGTTGCTGCACGAATTCGCCGTGACCATCATTGTCGCGATTTTGATTTCTGGGCTTGTCTCGGTGACTCTGACGCCCATGCTGTGCGCACGGGTGTTGCGCGACGAGAGACATGAGGTTCATGGCAGGTTCTACCGCCTGAGCGAGGCCGTTTTCCTGAAGGTTCAGGATGCCTATGACGTAAGCTTGAAATGGTCGCTTTCGCATCGGCCGGTCATCCTGGGCGTTTTTCTTCTGAGCGTCCTCTCGAGTTACGGGCTTTTCGAGATCATGCAGCAGGATTTTTTGCCCAGCGACGATGCGGGGTTGATCCGCGGCAGCGTCCAGACCGCGACCGGAACGGCATTCGATCAGGTCGTTGCCTATACCAAGCGCGTCTCCAAGATTGTCCAGCAGGATCCCAACGTGGCCGATGTCCAGGCCGACGAGGGCGGTGACATGAGCATTTCCCTGAAGCCGCTCTCGGAACGGAAACTTTCCGCGGATCAGGTTGTCGCCCAGCTCCGCCGCAAGACTCGTGATATTCCGGGCACCTCCGTCACCTTCACCAACCCGCCCTCCATTCGGGTTGGGGCGAGGGGCTCACGTTCAAGCTACCAGTACACATTGCAGGGACTGGATCTGGCCGATCTGCAGCTGGCTTCCGATGAGCTTGTCCAGGCGCTGCAGGAAGACCCGACTTTTGTCGGTGTCAACAGCGACCAGGACAAGGTGGCGCCTTCTGTCCGGGTGACGATTGACCGAGGCAAGGCAGCGGCGCTCGGCGTCACGCCCCAGGAAGTCCAGAATGTGCTCGCCCTGGCCTTTGGCGGCCAGCAGGTCTCGCAGATTTATGCCACCACCGATCAGTACCAGGTCATCCTGGAACTTCTGCCCCAGTACCAACTCGATGCATCCGGTCTGTCGCGCCTTTATTTGCCAGGCGCCGGTGGGGCAATGGTGCCATTGACGGCCGTCACCAATATCGATCGCAGCACTATGCCACCGGTCATAAGCCATTCGGGGCAGGTTCCTTCCATCACTGTTTCCTTCGACCTCGCGCCAGGCAAGGCGCTGAGCGATGCCGTTACGGGTGTCCGCAACGACACCGACCGGATCGGGCTTCCGACCAGCGTCCAGGGCGCTTTTGCCGGCACCGCAGCCGCCTTCCAGAGTTCGACCTCAAACATGGGCTGGCTATTGTTGGTGGCGATCATCGTGGTCTACATCATCCTGGGTATTCTCTATGAGAGCTTCATCCACCCGCTGACCATTCTTTCTGGTCTGCCTTCGGCAGCGCTGGGGGCGCTTCTGACTCTTTACCTGGTTGGAGTCCCGCTGACGATCTATGCCTTTGTGGGCATGATCATGTTGATCGGCATTGTGAAGAAAAACGCGATCATGATGATTGATTTCGCGCTCCAGCGGCAAAGAGAGGGCGGCAATGTACCGGCGGCCCAAGCGATCTATGAAGCGGCGATCGTTCGATTCCGCCCCATCATGATGACCACCATGGCGGCATTGATGGGTACGCTGCCCATTGCGTTGGGTTCGGGAATGGGTGCGGATTCCAGGCGCCCCTTGGGTCTTTGCGTGGTTGGCGGGCTGCTGTTTTCACAGCTTCTGACGCTTTACATAACGCCCGTGCTCTACATTTATCTCGACAATCTGCAGGCTCGGCTGCGGATCTTCCGCGGCCATGACGAGCAGGCGATGGAGACCGCGCAATAGCGGTGGCGCAGGCGTTTGCAGCGATTGTGGCCGGCATCAACGCCTGGCAGCCGCTGGGAAGTATATCTCGTCGGACCTGACTGTTTCTGGGATTGTCTGCGCTCGCTACCAGCGGCCGAGTGCGAGAAGACGGGCGAGTCCTCCTGGTGCACCCCTGATCCGATCCTGGCGAATCGCAAACCGTAAGACAGAACGCCGGCCGCTGGCGGTTTCCCGTCCCGCAGGCCAGGACACGATGAAACCTGCGCCCGGGCCGGGATTGCCAAATTTCACATACAAATCAACCCCGAGGCTGGTTCGCGAAGCTTTGCTGCACCGCACAACGGCCGGGCTTTGCCTTGTTCGCAGGTTGGCGGGATAGTTTCGCGATAATTCCATGAGAAGTTAGAGTCCCGGAATCTCCGGATCGCCTTACAAAGCAAAGTGATAACACCATGCCGCCGATCCTGAAGCGTAGCGGATTTGCAGCAGGCGCAATGGCCTCGCTGGGCTTTTTCGGCTTGGCGCTGCTGGGCGTCGCCGCTGCTCAGCCGGCCAATCCGGTTGCGAAGCCCGGCGCCGTTTCCGTCGCCGACCGCAAGCAGATGCTGTTGCAATATTGCTCCGGCTGCCACAGTGACAAGCTGAAGACTGCCGGCATGTCGGTGGAGCAGCTGGATGCCGCGCATCTGGGCTCGAATGATGCCGCCTGGGAAGCCATTCTGCGCCGCCTCAGCCTGGGCGAAATGCCGCCCAAGGGTGCGAAGCGCCCCGCCGACGGACAGATCGCCGACTTCACGCACTGGCTCTCGACCTCACTGGACCAGACGGCGGCGGCAAATCCCGATCCCGGCCGCGCCACCGTGCGGCGCATGAACCGCGTCGAATACAGCAACGCGGTGCGAGACCTGCTGAACCTGAACGTGGACATGAGCAAGGACTTGCCGGCGGATGACAGCGGCTATGGCTTTGACAACATAGCCGATGTCCTCACCGTCTCGCCCACCCTGATGGACCGCTATATCAGCGTGGCCGAGAAGGTGAGCAGCCTTGCCGTGGGACTGGCGTCGCGCACGCCGGTATCCACGGATTACAAGCTGCCCAAGGACCTGTTCGAGAACGCCTTCGGCGTTCCGGCCTATAACGAACGCGCCAGCGACGACCTGCCGGTGGATTCGCGCGGCGGCGGCTCGTTCAAGTTCTACGCGCCGTATGATGCCACCTACACGATCCAGCTTTACCTCAATCCCGGCACCCAGACCGAGACCGAGATCACCCCCGACAACCGCTATGAAGTGAAGGTCCCGCTCAAGGCAGGCCTGCGCACCATCGGCGCCTCCTTCCCCAAGACGCTGGCGCTGGAGCAGGTGCTCGTTCCCAGGAACACCAAGGGGCCGCGCTACGCGTTGCCGGCGACGGTGGAGCAGATTTCGCTGGACGTGCAGGTCGACGGCATACCGGTGAAGGAACTGTCGATCCCCACCATCGCCAAGGGCCCCAACGTCGCCCAGGCTTTCTACATGCGCGACGTGATGCAGATTTCCGTCCTCGGGCCCTATGATATCAAGGGCCCCGGCGACACCGAAAGTCGCCGCCGCATCTTCATTTGCCGCCCGTCGGCGGCGCTGCCGGAAGGGGCCTGCGCCCGCAAGATCCTTTCGACCCTGGCCCGCCACGCCTATCGCCGCCCGGTGACGGCCACGGACCTGGTGCCGCTGATGAAGCTCTATGACGAAGGCCGCAGCGGCGCCGATTTCGATC
>Ga0265318_10001238_pt1 | contig 15492 bp, 12 predicted proteins | sample 4821metaG_FD_192431 | JGI IMG/M metagenome (GOLD analysis project Ga0265318, IMG submission 192431) | Rhizosphere microbial communities from Carex aquatilis grown in University of Washington, Seatle, WA, United States - 4-8-21 metaG | ecosystem: Host-associated > Plants > Roots > Rhizosphere >... | reverse complement strand
AGCGATGACGGCGAGCGTGGCGTCGTGCGGGCCACCGACCTCGTGACGTCCGCGTCGTTGCGGCGCATTCTGCACCGGCCCGCGATCGCGCGGCCCGGCGCCGCGCCGACGGACACGCCGGCGCCGGCGCTGCTGACGCGCGTGCTCGTGCCCGACTCGCATGTTCTGAGCTGGGTTCCGTGGGCGGCGCGTGCAGCTCGCGCGCTTGTCGCGCGCGAGCGGATCGAGTGCGTGATCACCAGCGGCCCGCCGGACTCGACGCACCTCGTGGCGCTCGCCCTCGGGCGCCGGCGCCCGGCGTGGATCGCCGACTTTCGCGACGGCTGGACCTTCCAGCCGCTTGCGGCGAGCTGGCCGACCGCCGTGCAACGGCGGCTCGACGCGCGCCTGGAGCGCGTCGTCGCGCGGCGAGCCGAGCTGACGATCGGCGCGACGCGGCCGATCGCCGAGGACCTCGCGGCGCGTCTGGGGTCAAGCTCGCACTGGATCTCGAACGGGTGGGACCCGGCGCTGGAAGGCGACGTCGCGGCCGCGTCGCAGATGGATCTCGGCGGCAAGGCGGGCTGGGTGACGCTGGTCCACACCGGGACGCTGAGTGGCGCGGGCGGCGTGGGACCGCGCGGGCGTGACCCGCGTCCCCTGCTCGCCGCGCTGGGCGCTCTGAACGCCCGCGCGGGCGACGGCGGGCGCCGCGTACGACTCGTGCTGGCCGGCCGCCCGGCCGCCGACGATGAGGAGCTGCTGGCGCAGGCGGGGCTCGGGGAGGCGGTGCTCCACGTCGGATTGCTCAGCCGGGCCGCCGCGGTCTCGCTTCAGCGGCAGGCCGACGGCCTGCTGCTGATGACCGGCAACGACAGCTCGGAGGCGACGGGCAAGCTGTTCGAGTACCTCGCGTCGGGCCGCCCGCTGATCGCCCTCGCCCGCGACAACGAGGCGGCGCGGATCGTCGAGGCGACCGGCACGGGCGTCGTCGTCGCGCCCGGCGATGAGGCGGCGATCACGGCCGCGCTCCAGGCGCTCCTCGACAGCACCCTGGCGCGGACCTACGCCCCCCGGGATCTCGACCGCTTCACCTACCCCGGGCTTGCTCGCACCGCACTCGAACTCGTCGAGGAGGCGGTCGCGAAGCACGCTCGCCGCTAGTGCTCGGCGTCGTCTCCGGCGGTGCCGTCAGGGCGGCGCGCGACAGCGTGAAGCGTGTCGCCCTCGCCCAGGATGCGATCCAGCACCGCGATCAGCGGTAGCGCCAGCACGCACAGGCCTGCGGCGACGCGAAGCGCGAGACCCTCGGGGAACAGGCAGCGGCCCGCCGTGGCGTACTGAATCGACGCCGGCAGGCCGACGCTGCTCGAGGAGCGCGTCAGCACGACGTCGTCGAAGCCGGCAGCGCGCAGCGCCCGCTCCAGCGCGGGGCCGCTGAAATGGACGCGGTGGCGCGGAAGGTCGAGCTGGAACCAGGCGCCGCGGAAGACCCGGCGCTGCCAGGAGCCAAAGTTGGGCACGCTGATCAGCACCAGGCCGCCGGGCGCAAGCGCTGCTTGGGCGATGCGGAGGTCCGCGACGGGGTCGATCGTGTGCTCGAGCGAATGCTTGAACAGTGCGAAATCGTAGGTGTCCGGTTCCAGCTCGACCGTGGCAAGGACGCCTTCACGGGCGTCGATGCCGCGCGCGCGGATCACGGCCGCCGCAGCCGCGGACGGTTCCACCGCGGTCATCCGCCAGCCGCGTGCCGATGCGGTTGCGGAGCTGTCGCCACGACCCGCTCCGACGTCGAGTCCGCGCCCCGGAGGGCGCGCGCGCAGCGCCGCCAGCGGCGGGTGGCGCCAGGACTGAAACCCCTGCCACCCGCGGATCGCCCGCGAGATCGCCGCTACGAGCGGCCGGTCGGGCTGATTGTGCGGGCCGTAGCCGGCAGGGTAGAAGGCGGCCAGCTCGGCCGGGCCGACGAGCGGAAGCGTCACGCCCGCGCCGCAGCGCTCGCAGATCGCGACCTCGAAACGTCCCGGTGTCGCGTTGCCGCGGTCGGGCGACGCAATGCTCGGCGCCGGAAGCGTCGTGGAGCAGATCGGGCACCCGGCCATCGGCTCGCGCAGCCTAGCGCGTGGGCGTCGACGCGCACTTGGGCGAGGGTGGCGGTCGTCTCGCCCGAACGCACGCATAGTCTGCCGTGCATGCACCCGCACCTGCTCGACCTGCTCGTCGATCCGCGCGACGGCTCACCCCTCAAGCTCGAACCGCGCCCGGCAGGCGGCGCCGAGGCGGTCGCGGAGGGCAGCAGGCTGACGACGCCCGGAGGCGCCTCGTACGAGATCCGCGAGGGCGTTGCGCGGATGGTGCCCGACGCGGACTCGTCGGTCACGGTTGACGATGGAGCCACGCAGCAGAGCTTTGGTGCGAAATGGGAGCAGTACGCCGAGCCCGACAAGGACCTCCTCGCCGATTTCCAGTACCGCTGGTTCGACGACCGCTTCGGCTTTGACGGCGAGGCCGGTCTCGCCGCGTTCCTCGCCGGCACGAACACGATTCTCGACGCCGGAACCGGTCCCGGGCTGTGTGCTGCGCGCCTGGCCCGCCTGAGTGCAGCGCGCGTGGTCGGGATGGATCTCAGCGACAGCGTCACGGCCGCGTCACGGCGCTACGAGGGGGTGGCGAACCTGGACTACGTTCAGGGCGACATCCTCAACCCGCCGTTTGCGCCCAGGAGCTTCGACCTCGTCGTGGCCGACCAGGTGTTGCACCACACGCCGGATTGCGTGCGAGCCTTCGCGACCATGGCCGAGCTCGTCGCTCCGGGCGGCCAGATCGCGGTGTACGTCTACCGCCGCAAGCCGATCATTCGCGAACTGGTCGATGACCACGTGATCGACCTGACGTCGCGGCTGTCGTTCGAGGAGTGCATCGAGCTCAGCGAGCAGCTGACCGAACTGGGACGGGAACTTTCACGCACCGGGGCCAAAGTGACGCTCGAGCGCGGCGTCCCGATGCTCGGGATCGAGCCGGGCGAGCACGATGTGCAGCGGCTGATCTATTGGACGATGCTGAAGTGCTTCTGGAACGAGGAGCTGGGCTGGCACCAGAGCGTGATGGTCAACTACGACTGGTACAGCCCGGTGTTCCGCTCGCGCCACACCGAGGAAGAGGTGCTGGGCTGGTGTCGCGACGCCGGTCTCGAGGTGGTCCACGTCGATGTGATCGAGAGCGGCATCAGCGTTCGGGCCGCCCGCCCCCGATAGCGGTAGGCTCGCTCCGCCTGGTGTGACACGAGCTGCCCCGGACGAAGGACCTTGCGCGGATGACCATTGAGCGAGAACCACCCGCCGAACTCTCGATGGAGCCGCAGATGCTGTCCGAGCTGGCCGCTGTCGCGGGGCTCGAGCTCGTCGGGTCCGATCGGGAGATCGTCGCGTTCGGCGGCGTCACGACCGGTTCCCGGCACCGGGCGGGCCTCCTCACCTACGCGACGACGGAGGCGTTCGTCGCCGACTTCATCGCGTCGGAGGTGGCCGCGTGCGTGGTGCCGCAGCGGTTCGCCGCGCTTGTCCCGGATGGCCGCTCGGCACTGATCACCGGCGGGGACGCCGGCGAGGTGTTCTATGAGCTGTTCGCGCATGCGGCCGAGCACGGGCGGTGGACCGCGATCGAGGAATGGCGCGGCGCCGGCTTGCGCATAGCTGCGACCGCCGTCATCCACGACGGTGTTTCGATCGGTGACGACTGCGTGATCATGGACCACGTCGTGGTCCTGCCGCGAACCCATATCGCCTCCGGTGTGACGATCAAGCCGAATGCCACGATCGGGGGGGAGGGGTTCCAGCTGGCGCAGATCGCCGGACGGCGCCGCCTGGTCCCCCACGCGGGTGGCGTCTACCTTGGTCCGGGTGTCACGATCGGCTCCCAGACGTGCGTCGATCGCGGCCTTTTCGGGGAGCTGACGTGGATCGAAGCCGAGGCGCACGTTGACAATCTCGTACATATCGCCCATTCGGTTCGGGTTGGGACGAGGGCGACGATCGTCGCCTGCGCGGAGGTTTCCGGAAGCGTCGTGGTCGGCGACGGAGCGTGGCTCGGACCGGCGTGCGCGATCAACCCGGGAGTCCGGGTCGGAGAGCACGCTCTGATCGGAACCGGCTCCACGGTCGTCGCGGACGTACCGCCGAATGCGGTGGCGTTCGGGAGCCCCGCGAAGGTGCGCGGATGGCGGTGCGAGTGTGGTGTGCGCCTCGCGGCGAGACCGCAGTCGCGGTGCCCGGCGTGTGACCGCGAGGTGCCGGGCGAAGACGACGGCGCGCCGGCCGGCTGATGGTTCGGCCACCGGCGGGCCTGTTCGACGAGATCCTGTCCGGGCCGGTCTTCTCACTCACCGCCGATCAGGACTGGGCTCCCGACTGGGCGCTTGCGGAGATGCTGGCGCCGCTGGACGCCGCCGGCGTGCCGCTTCATCTGTTCGTCACCAACGAGTCGGCGTCGATCCACGGATCGGACAGTCTCACGCTGGGGATACATCCCAACTTCCTGCCTGGCTCGACTCACGGCGCGAACATCGACGAGGTCGTTGAGTCCTGCCTTGCGCTCGTTCCCGACGCGACCACGTTTCGCTGTCACGGCTACTTCGACAACACGCGGATCGTCTGGAATCTCGCAGCTCGGGGCTTGGTCGCCGACTCCAACCTCCTCTCGTTTCTTCAGCCCGGTCTCGGCCCGATCGTGCACGGCGCCGGCGTGCTGCGCTTCCCCGTGTTCTTTGAGGACGATGTGTTCCTTGACCTCGGAGGCCCTGATCTCGACCTCACGCAGTGCCTTGACCTGCTGTGGTCGCCCGGACTGAAGATCCTGGACTTCCATCCGGCGCTCGTTGCGATCAACGCACCCTCGGTCGGCCACTACGACGCGCAGCGCCCCGCGCTGTTCGGGGCCGCAGGCCGGCCACAGCGCCACGGGGGACGCGGAGCGGCGACGCTGATGACCGAGCTCGTGGGAGCCGTCCTCGACCGCGGCTTTGCGTTCACCCCGTTCCCGAAGGTGGTCGCCGACGCCCACCTGGCGCTCGAGCGGGCCTTTCCCGACGGGCTCTACAGGTGGCCGGGAATGCGGCCGGAGACCTAGGCGGAGCCGACGGGGCGGCCGGCGGTCCGCGGTCATGGCGCGCTTACCCGGCCTGGCGGCCCGCTTGGGCGGTCATCTGGCTCGCTCCGCCGCTCATGCGGCTCGTTCGGCCGGCCTGACGGCGGCAGCAGAACGCTCTAGCGGCGCAGCTCGTCCGGCAGCGGCTCGCCGGTCCACACGTGGCGGATGATCGCCTCCCAGGAGCGTCCCGAAGAGTCGTAGGAGTGCTGCTCCAGCGCGAAACGGCGGCTCGAGGCACCGATCTCACGGCGTTTCGCCGGGTCTGTGATCAGCGCGTGCAGCTGCGCCTCGAGGTTCGTGAGATCTGTGTCGACAATCGGGCAGCCGCGACCTCTGAGGTTCGCCAAGAGGTCCGGTTCCAGCCAACTCAGGGCCGACAGCACCGGCCGGCCCGCGGACATTCCCTCGATCGCAAACAGTCCGTAGCCCGCGACGAACTGCTCGGCGACGATGTCGGCGCGCAGCACGGCTTCGCGCACTTCGCGGTTGGGCCTGCCTTCCAGCAGGTCGAGCCGCACCCGCAGGCCGCCGTCGCGCAGACGGCCGACGGCGGCGATGAGGTCGTCGGTCCCCTTGATTCCGCGGTGGTTCGGGGCGTGCACGATCACGACCTCGCCCGACTCGCCGTCGTGCTCGCACGGCGGGGCGGGCGAGGTCCAGTCGTCGGTGTCGAGCGCGACCATGGTCGGCCAAACGACGTCCCAGCGTGGAAGGAACCCGTACTGCAGGTTGCGCACGATCAGGTCCGCCCAGCGCGAGAACGCGAGCACCCGTCGACGGACCCGGGCGCCGCCAAGGGCCATCGACGGGTAGTCGGCGAGCAGCCGCTGCTCGGCGACGCCGAGATGGCCGGGGACCGCGATATCCCCGCCGTAGGGGGAGACGATGACCGACTTGCCGGCCAGACGGAGGAGGGGAAGCTCCAGCCGGTGCAGGGCTGTGCCGCGCAGGAAACCGCCATCGAAGAAGGACATGTAGATGTCCGACGTTCGGATCGACCAAAGGAACACAGCGTATGCGCGCAACGGGTCGAACGCGGCCGGCCTCGGCAGAAACGTGTCGAAATGGCGGTCGAAGTCCTCGCGCTCGTTGATCGCGAAGTGCCCCGAGACGCAGGTCTGGCTGATGAAGCCGCGGGCGCGAAGCGCCAGCGACCAGTACTTGATCGAGATGATCGGTTCGGGGCCCCAGACAAGACGCGGCAGCTGACCGCGGCGCCGTCGTCGCCGTGTGCCGGCTCTGGCGATCGCGGCGGCAAGGAGCACAACCGGTAGCGCGGGAACGGCGACCAGGCCACGCACCAAACGCCGCCCAGCCGTGCGTGCGGCCTCGCTGCGCGTGCTCGGCGGGCGCGCGAACGGCGTGGTCGGGGTCGACACGAACGCGATGGTACGGTCCGCGGCGGCACGGCGCCCAGCCGCCGCGAGGGCGCCACTCGGGGTCGGGGGCTGTTGTAGGATTGCCGGCGCGGCCAAGCTGCCGTTCGCGCAGTCGACGCCCCCATGACCACTCTGCTCACAGGAGGAACAGGCTTCCTCGGCACCGCTCTCCTGAGGCCCCTGGCGGCGAGCGACGATGTGGTCGCGCTTCATCGCCCCGCCACGCCGCCGACTCAGGTCGAGGGTGTGCGTTGGATCGCGCAGGATCTCGCGGCGCCGCTTGGCACAGAGCTGCCCGACCGGCTGGACGCCGTGGTTCACCTGGCGCAGTCTCGGCTTTACCGGCAGTTCCCGGAATCCGCACTTGACATCTTCGAGCTCAACACGGGAGCCGCCGTGCGCCTGTTCGACTACGCCCGGCGGTCGGGGGCGCGAAAGTTCGTGCTCGCCTCCTCGGGCGCCGTCTACGTCCCCTCGCTCGAGCCGCTGCGCGAAGCCGACCCACTGGCGCCGTCCAATCTCTACGCGACGTGCAAGTTGGCCGCGGAGCATGCGGCTGTGCATTACGGTGACTATTTCGACGTCGCGATCCTGCGGTACTTCTTCATCTACGGGCCGGGGCAGCGCGACATGTTCATCCCAGGTGTGATCAACCGCATCCTCGGGGACCTTCCGGTCAGCCTGTCGAGTGAAGTTGGCATCAGGGTCAATCCGGTCTTCGTCGAGGATGCCGTGGCCGCCACGCTGGCGGCGCTCGAACCGAGCGGGGTTGCCGCGTACAACGTCGCCGGCCCCGAGGTGGTGAGCCTGCGCGAAATGGCGGAGACGATCGGCGAGCTTGTGGGCCGGACGCCGACCTTTGCGGCCGGCAACGCGGCGCCTGACCTGATCGCCGACATCGAGCGGATGTCGGCGGTGCTCGTGCCCCCGCGGATCGGGATGCGCGACGGGCTGGCGCGCAGCGTTGCCGAGATCCTCGAGAGCAGCGCGGCGACGCGCGACTGACCGTGGAGGGGGCTGTCGGGACCTCGACGCCACGGTGGCTCGCCAACTACCTCGGATGCGAGATGCCGGCGGAGGGGGAGCGGCTGACGCTAGCCGGGCAGACGTTCGTGCTGCGCGGCGGAATCCTGCGTTCGGAAGGCCTCTTGTCGGAGGGTCAGAGCCAGACCGCAGAGGCGTTTTCGTTCAAGTGGGCGCGGCGCGAGACGTTTGAGTCGCCGGCGTCGGTGGAGCGGATGCGCGACTGGCTGATTGAGCGCTACGGCGATGTGGCGGCCGCGCCGTGGTGGTCGCAGTACGGACCCGAACCGCTCGTTGTCGACGCAGGCTGCGGCGCGGCCCTATCTGCACTGGCGCTGTTTGGAGCCGTCCTGCCGCGTGCCCGCTACCTCGGCATCGACGTGTCGTCCGCGGTCGACGTGGCCGCGCAGCGCTTTCGGGAGCGCGATCTCGAGGCCGCCTTCATGCAGGCCGACCTCGGCGATCTGCCGCTCCCCGCCGGAACCGTCGATGTGATCTTCAGCGAGGGCGTCCTTCACCACACCGACTCGACACACCGCGCGCTGCTTCGGCTCGCACCGCTGCTGCGAGCGGGGGGTCGGATCCTCTTCTACGTCTATCGCAAGAAGGGGCCCGTGCGCGAGTTCACCGACGACTACCTGCGCGAGCGCCTGCGTGCGCTGGACCCCGACGACGCGTGGGAGGCGCTGCGGCCGCTGACCCGGCTCGGGCGCGCGCTCGGGGAACTCGACGTGGAGGTCGACGTGCCCGAGGATGTCGATCTTCTGGAGATACCGGCCGGCCGAATCAGCATTCAGCGCCTGTTCTACTGGCACGTGATGAAGGCCTTCTACGATCCGGACCTCGATCTCGAGGAGCTCAATCACATCAATTACGACTGGTACGCACCGGCCAACGCGCATCGACAGTCACCCGAGGAGGTCCGCAGCTGGTGCGGCGAGGCGGGGCTCGAGATTGAGCGGGAGAACGTGCAACCGGCCGGCATCACCGTCATCGCGCGCAAGCTCTGACTAGGGCAGCGGGTCCTGCCCGTCGTAGCGGAACTCGGGAGTCCCATCGGCGTTCAGTTCCACCCGGCCGATGACTCGGGCGGGAGTCCCCGCGACAATCGAATGCTCGGCGACGTCGCGGTTGACGAAGCTGTGTGCGCCGACGACGCAGTGGTCGGCAATCGTGACGCCCATCGCGACGACGCTGTGGGGGCCGAGGAAGCAGCAGTCGCCGATCGCGGTCGGCTCGCGCTCATACGGCGAGTTGCCGGCGCTGAGCGCCCATTTGACCGTGTTGTGGCTGTAGATGTGCACCCCGGCGCTGATCGAGCAGTAACTGCCGATCCGCAGGCCGCCACTGCCGTCCAGCAGCGTGTAGGGCCCGATCCAGGTGTTCTCCCCCACGGAGACGTCGCCGTAGACGTAGCTCAGGTGGTAGATGCTGGTGCCGGCGCCAAATCCCAGTGACGTTGCGCGCCGCCAACGGTCGGTCGCGGCCTCGACGACGGGAAGACTGCGGTTCCACTGCTCGCGAGAGCGGCGGTCCTCCAGCTCGTACAGCCTCGCCAGGTCCGGTCCCGGGCCGGCGGGGCCGCTCTGATCCTCGGTCAACCGAGCAGCTCGCGGAGGTTGTCGATCACGTAGTCGTGCTCCTCCTCGGACATCGAGGGGAACAGGGGCAGGCTCAGCGAGGTGGCATCGGCGTCGAAGGCGTTCGGGAAATCCTCAGGCTGGATTGAATAGGTCCGCCTGTAGTAGCCGAGCAGGTGCACGGCGTGCGTGCCCTGCCGCGTCGCGATCCCGCGAGCCTGCATCTCCAGTGCGATCGCGTCGCGGGTCAGGGCAGCCTCGTCGGGGTCGATCCGCACGACGTAGGACTGGTAGGTGTGCACCGCGCCCGGCGGCACCGTTGGTGTCGCCAGCCCGACGAGCTCGCCCAACGCCTCGGTGTAGCGCTCGGCGAGCCGCCGGCGCGCGTCGAGAACCGTCTGGAGCCGACCCATCTGGACGACTCCGAGTGCTCCCTGGAAGTCCGTCATTCGGTAGTTGAAGCCGACCTCGTCGTGGTCGGGCAGGGCGAACGCGCCCTTGTTGTGGCGCTCCAGATCGGACACCAGTCCGCCGTGCGACCGCAGCGCGGTGGCACGCGCCGCATCGTCGTCGTCGCGAACCGTGAGCATGCCGCCTTCGCCGGTGGTGATCGGCTTGCGAGCGTGGAAGCTGAACGCGCCGAACTCTCCGAACGTGCCGGCGTGCTGTCCGTTCAGCGTGCTGCCCACCGCGCAGGCGGCGTCCTCGACGACCGCGAGCCCGTGCCGCGAGGCGATCTCGCCCACCGCGGGCATGTCGGCGACGAGCCCGAACAGGTGAACCGGCATGATCGCCTTGGTGCGCGGCGTGACCGCGCGCTCGAGGCTCTCAGGGTCGACGTTGTAGGTGGCCGGGTCGATGTCGCAGAAGACGGTGCGAGCGCCCGACTGCTCGACGACGTTCGCGGAGGCGACGTAGGTGAAAGCAGGAACGACGACCTCGTCGCCCGCCCCGACGCCCAGCACCGCGAGCGCGAGGTGCAGTGCGGTCGTGCAGGAGGTGGTGGCGAGCGAGTGGGGCGACCCGCTCAGCTCGCAGAACAGCCGCTCGAACTCGGCCACCTGCGGTCCCTGCACGATCCAACCGGTCTCGAGCGGCAGCGCGATGGCCGCCGCCTCCTCAGGCCCAAACAGCGGGCGTGTTATCGGAACATTCAGCTTGGCAACCATCGCGGGTGGCCCACAGTATGGCAGGGATCAGGACGGCGGCTCGGGCGCCGCCGAAGCGACATCGGCGAGGATGCGGCTCGCGATCCGGCGGGGATCGTGGTGAGCTTCGACGAACGCGCGCCCGGCCGCCCCGAGCTCGTGGCGCCGTTCTCGGGCGTCGATCAGGGCGCGCAGGTCGGCGCCCAGGCGGCCTGCATCGGTGCGCACGATCGGGAGCTGGGCCCCGAACGGGTTGTCGGCCGGCTCGCGCTCGAGGATGTGGCAGAGCACCGGGCGACCCACCGCCATCGCTTCGACCGCAAGCCCTCCGTACCAACCGATTCGCAACTGGTCTACGACGATGTCGGCGCCCGCAAAGCGACGCAGGGCCTCGGCGTGCGGGAGCCCCTCGACGAGATCGAGCCGAACCGCAACGCCCTCGGCACGAAGGCGCTCGACTGCCGCGATCACGTCGGCGGTGCCCTTCACCTCCCGGTTCGTCGGCGCGTGGAGCACGACGATCTCGCTCCCGTCGGGTGGCGGAACCGGCGGGATTCTGCGCGGGTCGACGTTGGCGTAGGGAAGAAACGAAGCCCCCGGAAGCCACCGGCGCAGGTCCGGGTTCAGGTAGAAGACTCGATCGGCGGTGCGCAGGAACGACGCCGCTCGCGGCGCCCGCATCGCGTTCTCGCGGGCACAGGTCGGACTGGTGCAGCTGCATGCCTCCTGCGGTCGCACATCGCACCCCTGGTAGGTGACGACGATGCGCTTCCCGGCGCGGCGCACGAGTCGCAGCTCGTTCAGCACGTGGTTCGCGATCCCGAGCGTCAGCAGGCTCTGCCCGAAGTTGTAGTGAAACAGGTCGTAGTCGGCGAGCGCGCGCCGAAGGAAGGCGGCGCGGATCGCGAAACGGCGCCAGGTCGGAACGTCCTGGAGGTCAAATCGAATGTCGGCGCCGTACCCGTACGGCCCGGCGGCGAAGACGGCCACGTCGCTGTGGAAACCGAGCTCGCGCTCGGCTCGCGACAATTCGTAGGCGTTGCCGCCGACATCGGCCGGGGCATGAAGGATCCGCCACTTCACCGAGCGCGCCCTGCGGTCCAGGAGGCCGACGGGTGCCGCAGCAGCGCGCGCAGCTGGTCGATCTCGTGCGCCTCGATCACCCCGGCCGGCCGAAGCATCACCAGGAACGCCAGCACTGCCGCGGCATGCAGCGCAACGGCCAGCAGCACGCCGTGGATCGGGACAAAGCCGACTGCCGCGGCCGCTGCCGCCAGGACGCAGGTCTTGATCACCTTCGCCGGGTCAAACGGGGTCGGATAGAGGCTCTGCGCCTTGCGGTAGTAGAGCACCGCCAGCAGGATGAGCGCGGTGGCCTGTGCGACGGCGGCCCCCACCTGGCCGAACGGGGGGATCACGGCGAAGTTGAGCGCGAGGTTGACGATGACGACGACGCCGGTGTAGATCGCGTACCAGTGGGTCGCTCGACGGTAGCTGATGCCGGCAAGCGTGACCGCGTTGATGCCGAACGCGACGCTGCCCGCTGCCAGCAACGCGATCGATTCGTAGGCGGCGGCGTACTGCTGCTTCTGCGCGAGCAGGGCCACCAGTTCGCGCGAGAACGCGCCGAGCGTCGCCGCAACCGTCGCGAGCGCGATCGTCAGGTAGACGAGAGTCTGCGCGCGAGCCTGCTTCTCGAACTCTGGGTCATCGGCGAAGAGGGAGAGGATGTAGGGCGAAAAGGCAAGCGCGAACGCGTTCACGACGAACATCATCACGCCGGCTATCTGATTGGCCACGGTATAGAGCCCCACCTCGGACGTGGTGCTCAGGGCCCTCAGCATGAAGCGGTCCGCGAACGTCAACCCCCACTGCGCAAACGCCGCGGGGACGAGCGGAAGGCCGAAGCGAAGCATCACCCGCAGCTCGGGAGCCGACAGACGCCCCCCGATCGCCCCGCGGCACGCGGCCAGCCCGAACACCGCCGACGCCGCGGTCCCGGCGAACAGCCCCCACAGCATGCCGGCGACTCCGGCATGCAGTACGTAGATCGCAATCAGGCTCGTGGCCGTGGCGCCCAGCCCCGCGATCAATGCCGACGCGAAGTAGCGCCACGGTCGAAACGTGAGCCGCATCGCTTCGCGCGTCATCAGCATCAGCGCCGTGAATGGAAGGGTGACCCCAATCAGGACGACGAGCAGGCTGAAGCGGGGGTTGCCGAAAAGCAGCGCTGACAGTGGGTCACGCAGCGCCACCATCAGCGCACCGATCGCGCATGCGATCGCGGTTTCGGTGACCGTTGCCGTCAGCAGGACGGCCCGCCGCTCCGACTGCTGCTCGTCGGTGCGGTCGAAGTAGCTGCGCTGAGCCGCCGAGGCGAGTCCCAGATCGACGAGGATGTACACCAGCGAGCTCGTCACGAGAGCCAGGCCGATGACGCCGTACTGGGTCGTGTTGAAGGTGTGCGTGAAGATGGGCAGCGTCACCACGCCGACGATCTGCAGCAGCACCCCGCTCAGGCCGTAGACGATGGTCTGGCGGGCCAGCGAGAGGATCGCGGCGCCGAGAGGCGCCCGTTCGGCGCGGTCGCTGGCGGACGCTTCGGGCGTGGCTACACCGTGGAGGAGTACGCGGGCGGCCTGGCCGCGAGCGCGATACCCGTGCCGGGGCTTCCATCGACGAACAGCCGCTGCCACCACTCCAGCGAAAGCAGTGACCAGATCAGCAGTCGGTGATCGGCGAGGCCCTCAGCGTGCTCGCGGATGCACCGTTCGGTGAACGTCGGCCGGAAGATGCCCCGGGACAGCGACGACGCGTCGAGGAGGACCTCGCGGATGTAGCGGAGATTGCGGCCCATGTACCACGTGCGGTCGGGCGGGCTGAAGCCCTGCTTGCGCTTGCCGACCAGGCGCGCCGGCAGGCAGTGCGCGGAGGCCTCCCTCAGCAGCCGCTTGCCGTCGGCGGACGAGTTCTTGACCGCCCCGGGGATCCGCTGGGCAAGATCCACAACGTCGTTGTCGAGGAACGGCACGCGCGCTTCGAGCCCGTGGGCCATCGACAGCTTGTCGTCGACGACGAGCAGGCCGTGGAGAAACGTCCTCTGCTCGAAATACAGCGCCCTGTCGATGGGCGCGAGGTCCGCAGGCAGATCGGCCATCACCGCGTCGAAACGATCGCGCGCGCTGACGTCACAGGCGGCTGCCCACGCATCGGCCGTGAACAGGTCCGGCTTCTCGTCGTCCTTGACGAGCCGCGACCAGTAGTCGTAGTAGATGTCCTCAAACGACCTGTTCGAATCGATCGCGTTCAACAGGCCGTAGCGCCACGGGTAGCCTGCGAACAGCTCGTCGCCGCCCGTCCCGGCCAGCACGACCTTGACGAAACGGGAGGCCAGCCTGGACACGTAGAAGTTCTGGTAGCACGTCCCGGCGCGGAGATCCTCGAGGTGCCACACCAGCGCGGGCAGAACGCGGGCCACGTCGCCGGCGTGGAGCACAGCCTCATAGTGCTCGGTGCCCGACTCGCGGGCCACGATCTCGGCGTCGGCGCGCTCGTCCGTGCCGAGCTCGAGCGGGGAGGCGTCGGCAAGGTCGAAGCCGACCGTGAACGTGTGGATGTGCGGTACCCGCCGGGCCGCCAGCGTTGCGAGGGTCGCCGAGTCGATGCCGCCCGACAGGTAGGCGCCGACGGGCACGTCGGACATGAGCTGGCGTTCCACGGCGTTGTCGAGCAGGGTGGCCAGCTCCTCCACGACCGCGTCCACATCGTCGACCCGCTCGTGGTGCGGCACGGGGTCGTAGTACACGCCGCGCGTCGCCCTGCCGTCCGGACCGACCTCGAGCCAGGATCCCGCCCGCAGCATCTCGATGCCCTCGAACAGCGTGTTGGTCCCAAAACAGTTCTGAAAGGTCATGTACTCCACAAGCGACGGCAGCGAGATGCTCGCCGATCGCTGCTCGTAGGCCAGGATCGCCTTGCACTCGGATGCGAACACCGTGCGCTGCGAGGACGAGCGGTGGTAGAGCGGCTTGGCGCCGAAGCGGTCGCGGGCGAGGAAGAGCCGCTGCCGCCGCGCGTCCCAGATGGCGAACGCGAAGATCCCGTTTAGGCGTTCGAGCAGCCGGTGCCCCCACTCCTCCCACCCGTGCACCACGACCTCGCTGTCGGTGCGGGAACGGAACACGTGTCCGTGCGCGACGAGCTGCTCGCGCAGCTCGCGGTAGTTGTAGATCTCGCCGTTGTAGGTGAGCCAGACCGTTTGATCCTCGTTCGGCATCGGGCCGCGCCCGGCCGTTGAGAGATCGATGATCGACAATCGCCGGTGCGCGAGGCCCGCGGGCCCGTCGACGTAGATGCCCTCGTCGTCGGGGCCCCGATGGGCGATTGCCGTCGCCGCAGCCGTGAGTCGCTCGGCCACCACGGCGGACCCGTCGTGATGCAGCGCTCCGGCGATGCCGCACATGCGGCTTAGGCGGTCCCGGCGGCGCGCAGTTCGGCGATGACGCTTTCGAGTCCGTCCGCGAGCGCGACCTGCGCCTCGAAGCCGAGCAGCTCGCGCGGCTTCGACACGTCCCCGACGCGCGGTGGCGACGTGACCGGATCGCCGGCGTAGGTCGGCTCGACCACGTTGCCGAGGATCTCCCCGACGATCGCGACCAGCTCGTTCAGCGACGCCGCGCTGCCCTGACCGACGTTGAAGTCCTCGCCGCTGACGTCAGCCGCCAGCGCCAGCAGGTTCGCGCGCGCGCAGTCCTCGATGTGGACGAAGTCGAAGCCCTGCGTTCCGTCGCCGCTGAGCTGGGGGCGCTCGCCGGCCAGCAGGCGCTGCGTCACCGCCGGCACGACGCCGGCACGCTGCCCGGGCCCGTACACGTTCATGTAACGGAGGATCGCAAAGCTGTAGCCGTAGGCCCCGGCCAGCCCGCGCAGGAGCATCTCCGCCGCCGCCTTGGTCGCAGGGTAGAAGGCGTTCGGCCGCAGCGGGTGGTCCTCCCTGATCGGCACCGCCGTCGTCGGTCCATAGGCCGACGACGCCGACGAGTACACGACACGTTTCACGCCCTGATCGCCGGCGGCGCGAAACACGTTGAAGGAGCCGCGGACGTTGGTCTGGAACGCGGCCTCGTGTTCGGTATTGGCCGCGTTGAGCGGCAGCACCGCGAGATGCAGAACGCCGTCGACGCCCTCGCATGCCTGCCCGACGAGGTCGGCGTCGGTGATGTCACCGGTCAGGATCTC
>Ga0265318_10001236_pt1 | contig 15530 bp, 19 predicted proteins | sample 4821metaG_FD_192431 | JGI IMG/M metagenome (GOLD analysis project Ga0265318, IMG submission 192431) | Rhizosphere microbial communities from Carex aquatilis grown in University of Washington, Seatle, WA, United States - 4-8-21 metaG | ecosystem: Host-associated > Plants > Roots > Rhizosphere >... | reverse complement strand
ATAGCGGCAGGCGCAAACCTTCCCAGGGCCGTGACAGCCGGTTCATCGCCGCCACCGGCACATAGGGCGCGGCGTCGGGCTGGCGCTCCACCACCGCGTCATAGACGGCGCGCAGTTCCCAGAGCAGCTCGTCGGTCATCAGCGCCGGCGCGGGCATCAGCGCCTGGACCTTCAGCATCTCCGGCGCGGCGGCGAGCAGGAGCGCGATTTCGGCGGCGTCGGCGGCGGGCAGGTCGCCATTCAGCGCCAGGCGCGCCTTTTTCGTTTCCGCCAGGGCGGCAATCAGGGTCGCCGAGGCCAGGGTCCAGTATTCGCCGGAGCGGAGCAGCGCCTCTTCGTTGCGCTTATTGATGATCAGCGCCTTGACCTCGGTGCAATAGCGCAGGGTTTCGTCAGGGAGCAGACTTTCACTCAGCCAGCGCCACACCGGCACCACGTTGCCGCGGGCGATCACGCCTTTCTGCTTGGTCTTGCGCTGTTCCGAACTCAGCAGATCCTGGAACGGCAGGCAGAACAGGCGCAGCGGCGTCAGCATCCGCCCGGCCGGGTCGCGCCGCAGCACCGGGCGCAGGCCGCGCAGGATTTCCTCATGCGGCAGGGTCTTGCCTTCCATCAGGCGGTCGAGCTCGACCGCACGCGCCAGGCGTGCAGCGATATGCCCCGGCAAGCTGCCGAGGAATGCCGTCAGCAATCCCGTCTTGTTTGCAGTCAACACGCGACAGGCCTGTTCAAGGCTTCTGGCGTTTACATTAGCCGTGACAGGGTTAATGCCCTGTTGAGAACTAGCTAATGGCGGGAAGTTCCAGCCGGGCCTTGAGCCCGCCCCCTGGCGCGGCTTCGAGAGTGAAAAAACCCCCGTAAAGCTTGGAAATATCGCGGACGATGGCCAGGCCCAGACCGCTGCCCGGAACGCTTTCGTCCAGCCTTTCGCCGCGGGTTCCCACCCGGCCGCGCTCCGCCTCGGTCAGGCCCGGCCCGTCATCGACGATGTCCAGCAGCAGCCGGGCACCCTCGCGCCGCACCGTCACCGTCACCTGGCGGCGCGCCCATTTGCAGGCATTGTCGATCAGGTTGCCCGCCATCTCCTCCAGGTCCTGGCGCTCGCCGCGGAAAAAGAGATTGGGCGGGCAGTCGGTCTCGATCTCGATGCCGCGCGTCTCATGGATGCGGCCGAGCACGCGGGAAAGATCGGCCAGCACCGGCGCCACCGCCGTGCGGTTGCCCAGGGCGCTGACATTGCCGGCGGCGCGCGCGCGCGTCAGATAGTGATCGACCTGGCGGCGCATGGTGAAGACCTGGCGCTTGACCTGCTCGGCCAGCGGCGAGGCGCCGCTCGCCTCGGCCTCGCTCGCCAGCACCGAGAGCGGTGTCTTGAGAAAATGCGCCAGGTTGGAGACATGGGTGCGCGCCCGCGTCACCACTTCGGCGCTGTGGGCGATGAGGGAATTGAGTTCGGTGGCGAGCGGGGCGATCTCGGCGGGGAAGTCGCCTTCCAGGCTCTGGGCCGAGCCGTCGCGGATGCGGGCCAGAGCGGTGGCGACGCGGCGCAGCGGCAAAAGGCCGATACGCACCTGCAGGAAAACCGCCAGCACCAGACCCAGTCCCAGCAGAAGAAAGGACCAGATCAGCGTGCCGTTGAAGTGGGCGGTCTGCTGGTCCACCGCCGCCATGTCGCCCGCCACGATGAGGCGGAAAGCGCGCATGTCGTCGGGCGCGGGCGTGGTGGTGTCGGGAAAGGCGATGCGGCGCTGCACGATGCGCAGATGCTGGCCGTCGGGGCCGGAGGCCTCGCCCCAGGAAAAAACGCCTTGGCGCATGGTGATGCGGGGCGTCAGATGTCCGCCGAACAGCGAACGCGAGGTCAGCGTGGCGGACTGGGCGGAAATTTCCGGCTCGACCTGGAAATAGAGTCCGGAATAGACGCGGTTGAAGTTGGTGTTGAGGAAGCGCTCCTGCAGCGCTATGCCATTGTCCGGATCGAACTGGGCGGCGGCCATCAGCCCATCCAGGTCGGTCGTCAGGGTGGCGTCGAAGCCTTCCTGGGCGGCGGTGCGGAAGGCGGCTGAAAGCACCAGCCCGCCCAGCGACAGGCCAAGCATGGTCCAGATCGCGGCGGTGGCGATCAGGCGGGCGGCAAGCGAATTCAGCCGAAGCTTCATCGCGCCAGCTTATTTGGCGGCGGCAGGAGCGTCGAGGCTGTAACCCAACCCGCGCACGGTCTGGATCAGGCCGGCATCGAGCTTCTTGCGCAGGCGGCCGACAAAGACCTCGATGGTGTTAGAGTCGCGGTCGAAATCCTGGTCATAGAGATGCTCGACCAGCTCGGTGCGCGACACCACCTTGCCGCGGTGATGGGCGAGATAGGCGAGCAGCCGGTATTCCTGGCTGGTGAGCTTGACCGGATTGCCCGCAAGCGTGACGCGGCTGGCGCGGGTGTCGATGCGCAGCGGGCCAATCTCGATCTCGGCGTTGGCCAGGCCCGCGGCCCGGCGCATTAGGGCGCGCAGGCGGGCCAGCAATTCCTCGGTGTAGAAAGGCTTGGCGAGATAATCGTCGGCGCCGGCATCGAAGCCCGCCACCTTGTCGCTCCAGCTGTCGCGGGCGGTGAGGATCAGCACCGGCATCATCTTGCCGGATTTGCGCCATTTCTCTAGCACGGCGACGCCGTCCAGCTTGGGCAGGCCGAGATCGAGGATCACCGCGTCATAGGGCTCGGTGTCGCCCAGGAAATACCCTTCCTCGCCGTCAAAGGCGCTGTCCACGACATAACCGGAATCGGCCAGCGCCTTGCGCAGCAGCCGTTGCAGTTCCTTGTCGTCTTCCACCAGAAGAATGCGCATCGTTTCCCCCTAGCGGCCGCCACGGTCGCGGCCCCCGCCGAAACCGCGATTGCCATTGCCGCCGCCATTGAAGCGTTGACCACCGGGCGCACCGCCGCTGAAACGGCCATTGCCATATTGGCGGCCATAGGCATCGCCACGGCCGTCAAAGCGACGACCATATTGCAGCGGCTCTGATTGCTGGCGAGAAGGCCGGCTGTTGTCATAGCGCGGCGCATCCTGTGACTGGCGCCCCTCGTCGCGTGCGCCGAGGTCATTCTCCTGCGCGCGATAGCGCGGCCCGTCGAAACCGTCGCGGCCCGACGACTGGCCGACGACCCGGCCGGTGCGCGCATCGGTATCCAGCCAGAGCACGCGCCCGTCGGGCGTCAGCCATTTGAGGTGGTAGTGGGGATTGCCGCCGGAATTGAAACCTTCGGCGTCAAGGAACTGGCCGGGATGATCGCGCCGGATCTGCGGCAGCAGCCGGTCGAGCGGCTGTGCGGATTGCGCCAGCGCGGCGCCCGCCGCCACGAGGGGGGCAAGCAGCAGCAGAAAACCAAGGAAAATACGGGCGCGCATGGGTCTGTACCTATAACGCGCGATATGAACCAGGGATGAATACCGCGTCCAGTCCCGGTTCAGTTTCGCCCCCGTAATGTCGCCTGCATGGGACGGCGACGCGCCGCCCCGCCGAGACAAAGGAGACGACCATGATTGCCAAACAGACCATACTGGCAGCCGCGGCCCTGGCGGCTCTGACCGCCACGGGCATCGGCGCCGTCGACGCCCAGCCGCGCCGCGAAACGGTGGCGATGCGCCACGAAACCCGCCGCCCGGTGGAACGCGTGCGCGTCTTCGAGACGCTGCGCCTGCACCACTATACCGGACTGGGCGAGCCCTATTTCTTCCATGGCCGCTATGTCGTGCGCAGCCATGACCGCATGGGCCGCCTGGTGTTGGTGGAGCTTGATCCCTGGACCGGCCGCTTCATCGGCGTCGTGAGAATCTAAAAGCTTGTTGGCGAAGGTCTTCGGTCCGCCCCTCCCCGAAAGGCCGTAACCGTCAAGTGAAGCCCCGCGTCGCAAGACGCGGGGCTTCTTGTTTCTGTCGCGGTTCTGTGGCGCTTGCGCCAACATACCGTAAAAAAACCGCTGACGGACCGCCGCAGCGCGGTGATGCGCTCCGCCGCCGAACCGGCCCAGAGCAGCCCTCCCGCCGTCTGCAACAAAAAAGCCGCCACAAGGGCGGCTGGGAAAGGCCTTGGCGGCCTTGCCGGAAACTGATCGATCAATGCCATCAACTGCTCACATCGGCGCTTTCATAGGCCATCGCATAAGGAACATAGGTGTGCGTGGCGAACCGCTTCAACGCCTGCTCCAGCAACAGGCGCACCGCGCCCCGGTTCTGTTTGACGGCCGCTTCCATCTGCGGCTCATTCAGCAGCAGGCTGGCCGCCTGCATGCCTTTCGGCCCCGGCAGCGCCAGGAAAACCGGAACGCGCCCCGCCACGCAATTGGCGACAAAGTTCAAAAAATCCGTCTGGCGCACCGTCTTCAGGGGATTGTCCACCAGCATCAAGGTCAGGGCCGAGGCGCCGCCGAATTGCGGCGGCACGCCTTCGGTGCCGAAGGTGATGAAAATGCCCGAACGGTCGGGCCGCCAGTCCGCGGGAATCTTGTCATTGCGCCGCCAGCCGCAGAAAAAGCGGCTGCAAAGGCCGGGCCGGGTTTCATAGATGTCGCATCCCGCCGCTTTGGAATGGCAGCAGACCGCACCCGACGCCTTGCTGATTTCCGGACTGTCGATCAGCGGGAAAACGCAGCAGGCGTTGCAGGTGCCGCATTCGCGTCCCGGAGCCAGTGCAACCATTCACGAGTGGTATCGCCGCCCTCCGGTGTCGAACATGCTCGTGCTTGTCATGAACTTTCGGCAAAGTTTTCGCTGCTTACAGCCGCTCGCCGCCTTCCACGGGGCCATACCCCGCCGCCGCCCGCTTCTCATTGAGGGTGAGAAAGTCCGCCGCGTTCAGCTTGGCCCACAGTTTCTCGCGCACCTCGGCCAGGGCATCGACGGCGTCGGCATCGAAGCCGAGTCGCAGTTCGTCGCCGAAGCGCGGCGCCAGCCAGCGCGTCAGCGCGGCGGCGCTGCGCGCCACCAGCGGCAGCACGGTCTGGCGCCAGAAGCTGAGATTGGCTTCGGCGTAATTGGCGTAGGTGTTGTCGCCGGGAATGCGCAGCAGCATCGGCGGCACGCCGAAGGCCAGCGCGATCTCGCGCGCCGCCTGGGCCAGGGTGTCGGCGAAATCCATGTCGGAGGGCGCGTAGCTCATCACCTTCCAATCGAGGCCGCCTTCCAGCACCATCGGGCGGCCGGCATTGGCGCTGCCCTGATAGGCGTCTTCCAGCTCACGCTTCAGCCGCGCAAATTGTTCCTCGGTCAGGCCGGGGGCGGTATCCGGCCCCTTATATATAAGTGCGCCGGAGGGGCCGGCGGCGTTATCGAGCAGCGCCTTGCTCCAGGCCGCGCCGGCATTGTGGACCTCCACCGCCATGCCCGCCACCGCCAGCGGCGCCAGGCCGCAATAATCGTCAAGCTGATGAAACAGCGCCAGATGGAGCACCGGCAGGAAGCCTGACGCGTCGCGGGCGATGCGGTAGGCGCGGCCGTCAATCGTGTAGTCATAGGCGGCGGGGCCAGCCGCGCGCGCCCGGCACCACCGTCATGCGGTCGGGCCGCAGCACATGCAGCTCGCGCGGCGTGCCATCCAGCGTCACCGTTTCGAGATAGGAATTGCCCGCCGCCTGCAGGAACGCGTACCAGCGCTCGAACAGGCTGGCGCCGTCTTCCTGCGGATTGGGCTGCGCCAGCAGCGTCAGCAGCGGATGACTTTCCAGCTCGGTGGCGCCCTCATAAAGCAGCCAGGGCACCGAGGCCGCGGCGGAGGCGATCTTGCGGATGCAGGCATAGGCGATGGCGTTCTGCATCACCCCATTGCGGACCAGGGCAGCGGTGTCGCGCCCACCCCAGCGCGCCGCGCTCCCCAGCGAAAGAGTCAAAAGGCCGCCGGGCGCCGATTTCTTCTCCGGCGCGCCGCCAAACCTGTGCAAAAACTCGAACATGGGATTCATTCCTTGCAAAGCCGTTCCGCGCTACCCTGGGTGACCGGGAGAATCACTCATGGCGACAAAGACCGCGACCAAGACCGCCACCAAGATGACCGCGCCGCGGTTCGAATATGTGTTGGGCGCCACCGCCGACACCGAGGCGAGCGCCGTCAAGCTGATCTTCCTGGGCACTGACAAGAAGAAGTATGCCGTCGAACTTTCCGCCCATTGCGCGGGCGTGGCCATCGCCGCCGCCAGCGCCACGCTGGGCAGCATCCTGGCGGCGCTGCCGGAAGGCGCCAATCCGCCGGTGCAGCCGGTGGCGGTGGCGGGCGTTCGCCCCCATATGCGCGACAATGGCAATGCCGGACTGATGATCGTGCTGGAAAGCGGGGCAGAACTGCCGCTGGAATTCCAGCGCCAGGACCTGGTCAAGCTTTCCGCCTTGTTCGCCGAGATGGCGGCCTGGGCCTATCCCGGCGAAGGTTACATCGTGCCCGAGATTACACCCGAGATCACATCCGCCTGATCTTCGGATCGCGCGGGCGCCGCTCGAACAGATCCGCCAGCGCCCAGACCAGCGCATCCATGCGGTCGGGGCTCTTGGCACTGCTGCCGTCATACTGGCACATCTGGTCTTCCAGTTCGGCGAAGCCGCCGATGTGATGCACGCGGCCCTGCTCATACAGCGTTGCCGCCGGCGCCGCCCGCACCAGCTTGCCGCGCGAGGAATGCACTAGCGTCACCGGCAGATGGGCGCTGGCCTGCGCCAGCACCGCCCGCACCATCTCGCCGCCCTGGTTGGCTTCGGCGATGATCGCGTCGGCCTGAAAATCCTCATAGTCCTCGGCGGCCCGCGCCGCCCAGGCAGCGGGCGACAATCCGCCCGCCGAACGGTCGGCCAGCACATGGGCGTGACCATCATTGTCGCGTCCCGCCACCACGATGCCGCATTCGTCGCCATGGCTAGCCACGGGCGGATCCACCGCCACCACGACGCGCCGCAGCAGCGGCGCCATCCGCAGCCGTCCCGCTTCGATCCAGGCCCGCTTCCACAGCGCCTGTTCATTGTCCTCGATCAGTTCGCCATCCAGCTCCTGCCGTCCCAGCCGCGTGCCGGCATAGCGGGCGCGCAGATAATCCACGAAACCATGGGCCAGATTGGCCGCGTTCTCCGCCGTGGGGCTCCGCGTCACCACGACATCCGGCGCCGCCAGCAGCGCCTTCAGGGCCGGAATCGCGCGCGGCGTGGTGGTCGGCAGCAGGCGGGGATCGTCACCCAGCCTTAAGCCCATCAGCGCCATGTCCAGCGCCGTCTGCGGCGCCTGCCATTTGGTGAATTCGTCCCCCCAGAGGCAATCGAATTGATAGCCACGAAAAGAATCCGGTTCCGCCGCCGACAGCAAGCGCGCTTCCGCGCCATCGGGCCAGCGCAGCAGAGCGTTGGAAGGTTGGAACGTCACCCCGTCCGCCACTGTCAGCAATCCGGATTCGCCTTCCACCATCACCTGGCGCGCATCGCGCACGGTCGCCCCGATCAGGCCGATGCGCCGCGCCTTGCCGTCTCGCACTTGCCCGGCAATCCATTCGGCTCCGGCGCGGGTCTTGCCGGCGCCCCTTCCTCCCAAAAAAGCCAGATGCGCCAGTCGCCATCAGGCGGAAGCTGCGACTCGCGCGCCCAGAAGCGCCAGTCGCGCAACAGAAACGCCACCTCGGCCTCGTCCAGGCCGTCAAGCAAGCTTTGTCTTCTGTCCGGCGGCAGCGAGTTTATCGAGGCGGCGTTCCAGCGCATCACGGGCGCCCTGTTTGCGTATCTTGGTTTCGCGCACCAGGGCGCGGGCCTGTTCCATCTTGGCAAGCCGCTCCAGCGTCTTTTCCAGCGTCGCCAGGGTGCGGGCGTCGGCCGCCAGCGCCGTGGCGTCGCTCTTCTTGCGCGTGCCGGTGGTCACGCGGGCGAGCTGGGCTTCCAGCTCGGCTTTCAGTTTCTTCACCATCTCATCCAGCCATTCCGAATCTACGGCATCGGCTGAGATGCCGGCTGCCTGCGCCATGTTCCAGACCTGTTGTGAATACGAAAACACCGGCTTTCTTCCGTGAGGCCGTCGCCATAGCGACAGCGTCATGGCGGTGGCCGAACGCGCGCGTGGCGCGCAATGCCCGCCCTCACCCGCGAGGCGGACAGAGGGGGATCAATCAAACCTATTTCCGGGGATGGCGCTTGTGTAAGAAACCGCCGCGCGCCCGTCAACCGCCTGAGGCGATTTCCCTTTTCTATCCAGGGCAAAGGTCTTGAAACTGCCGCAAAATTAAGTGCTCTATCCACCACATGTCCGACGATTGGCTTGAGCAACTTGAAGCCCGCCTGCGCCATTGGGCGCAAATCGGCGAGCCTTATGCTCCCTGGTTCGCGCGCGGCATGGCGGCGCTGGCCGTTCCGCTCGCCCTGCTCTATCTGCTGCCGCAGTTTCTCGGCCTGTTCGCGCCACGGCTCGATCCCAAGCTCGATCTCTATGCGGTGAACCGGCCCATCGCCTTCACCTTCCTCGACGCCGGCGGCAATGATGTCGGCCATCGCGGCGCGGTGGTGGGCGAACGGCTGAAGCTGGAAGACATGCCCGCCTACCTGCCTGCCGCTTTCGTGGCGATGGAGGACCGGCGCTTCTATTCCCACAACGGCATCGATCCCGTCGGCCTCACCCGCGCCCTGCTGCGCGATCTCAGGTCGGGGCATTGGGTGGCGGGCGGCTCGACCATCAGCCAGCAGACCGCCAAGATCGTCTACACCCAGCAGGAACGCACTTTCTCCCGCAAGTTCGCCGAGCTGATTGACGCGGCGGGGCTGGAGAATTCGCTCAGCAAGAAGCAGATTCTCGAACTCTATCTCAACCGGCTTTATCTCGGCAGCGCCTCCTATGGCGTGGACGGCGCGGCACGAACCTATTTCGGCGTTTCCGCCCGCAAGGTGACGCTGGCCCAGGCGGCGATGCTGGCGACGCTGACGCGGGCGCCTTCGGTGTTCTCGCCGCGCCGCGATCTGCTGGCGGCGCAGCAGCGCGCCACCTGGGTGCTGGACGCGATGGTCGATACCGGCGCCATCACGGAAGCGGAAGCGGCACAGGCCCGCGCCCATCCCGCCCCGGTGATGGACCATGCCGGCATCGACGCCCGCAATTATTACCTCGACACCGCCGCCGACGAGGCCAAGCGCCTGGCCGGGCCGAAGGCCAGCGGCGATCTGATCGTCCACACCACGCTGGAACCGCAATTGCAGGAAGCGGCGCGGCTGGCGGCGCTGCGCGCCATCACCAGGAACGGCAAGCGCCTCAAGGTATCGGAAGCGGCGGTGGTGATGATGCATCCCGACGGCGCGGTGGCGGCGCTGCTGGGCGGCACCGACTACGCCTCGTCCGTCTTCAACCGCGCCATGCAGGCCAAGCGCCAGCCCGGCAGCGCCTTCAAGCCTTTCGTCTATCTGGCGGCGCTGGAGGACGGCATTTCCCCCTGGGAGACGCGCAATGACGAGCCGGTGGACATCAACGGCTATCAGCCGGCCAATTTCGGCAACAATGAATATGGCACCCTGACCCTGGCCGACGCCCTGGCCCATTCGGTCAACACCATCACCGTCAAGCTGGGTCAGGAAGTCGGCATTCCCAAGGTGATCGCGGTCGCCAAGCGGTTGGGCATCACCTCGCCCCTGGCCGACAATGCCAGCCTGGCGCTGGGCACCAGCGAAGTGACGCCGATCGAACTGACGTCGGCCTATGCCAGCTTCGCCAATGGCGGCTTCACGGTGGCGCCCTATTTCGTCATCCAGGTGGACGGCAATGGCGGCACCGTCACCTATTACAAGCGCACCGCGCCGCAGCCCAAGCGCGTCATCGATGCGGTGGTCAACCGCGACATGCTGGCGATGCTGTGGAATGTGGTGGTGTTCGGCACTGGCGCTTCGGCGCGGCTGCCGGACCGCGAGGCCGCCGGCAAGACCGGCACCACCCAGGATTCGCACGACGCCTGGTTCATCGGCTTCACCACCGACTATGTCACCGGCGTCTGGGTCGGCAATGACGATTCCTCGCCCACCCGCGGCGTCACCGGCGGCACCCTGCCGGCCCAGATCTGGAAGGAAGCGATGCTGGTGGCGGAGAAGGGCCACAAGCCCGTGGCGCTGGACCGCTCGCCGCCGCAGGAGGCGCGCGAGCAATTGTTGCTGACCGCCACCGATCCGCTGGCGCGGCGCGACGACGAAGCCATGGCGGGCATCCGCAGCATGGTCCCCATCCTCGGCCCGTCGCCGGACGAGGCGGAGCAGCCGCGCCCGTTCGAGCAGGCGCCCCAGGCCCGCCGCCGCCGGGGTGGTATTCTGGGTTGGATATTCGGTGACGACGACGAGGCCCCGCCTCCTCCGCCGCCGGCACCTCCGGCACCTCCATCACCTCCGCCAAGGCGGGAAGCACCTTCTCCGTATCCTCAGTAATTTGATGACCCCCTCCGGCCTTCGCACGCTATCGGCCGCAAGCGGCCTGGCGTGCTACGGCCACCTCCCCCTCTTGTTGCTTCGCAACGAGTGGGAGCCGGGCCTCTGGAATACGAACAGCTCTATTTGCTGATTTCGCGAAGCGGATGGCGGAAAATTTGCTATAAGCCGGGCATGAAACGCGCCCTGCTCGCCCTTGTTCTCGCCGCCGCCGCGCTATCACCCGCTGCCGCCGCCACCAAGATCACCTTCGTCACCGACTGGAAGGCCCAGGCCGAGCATGGCGGCTTCTACCAGGCGCTGGCGGAAGGGCTTTACGCCAAGCGCGGCCTCGACGTGAAGATCGTGCAGGGCGGCCCGGACGTGAACGTGCCGCAACTGCTGGCGGGGGGCGCCGCCGATTTCGGCATGGGCTCCAACAGCTTCATCTCCATGAACATGGTCAAGCAGGGTCTGCCGATCCGCGCGGTGATGGCGATCTTCCAGAAGGACCCGCAGGTGCTGATGAGCCATCCGCGCCGCGACATCAACACGCTGGCGGACATGAAGGGCAAACCGGTGCTGGTCTCCGCCGCTTCGATGACCGCCTTCTGGCCCTGGCTGAAGGCCAAGTTCGGTTTCGCCGATTCGCAGATCCGCAAATACAGCTTCAACCTGGCGCCCTTCATCGTCGATCCCAACGCCATCCAGGAAGGCTATCTCACCAGCGAGCCGTTCACGGTGGAGCAGCAGACCAAGTGGAAGCCCAGAGTCTTTCTCTTGGCCGATTACGGCTATCCCGGTTACGCCAACATGGTGCTGGTGCCGCAGAAATGGATCGACAGCAATCCCAAGGCGGTGCAGGCCTTTGTCCAGGCCACGCGCGACGGCTGGCTGCACTACCTGAATGAGAATCCCAGCAAGGGCAATGCGCTGATCAAGCAGGCCAACCCGGAAATGACCGACGCCATCATCGCCCAGGCCATCGCCAAGATGAAGCAGTACAATCTTGTGCTGTCGAGGGATGGGCAGGATTTCGGCCTGGGCAGCATGACCGAACGGCGCTGGCAGACCTTCTATGACACCATGGTGTCGGAAGGGCTGTATCCGAAAGGCCTGGACTACAAGAAGGCCTTCGAGTTGCGCTTCACCCGCAATACTTTTCAGAATTTTCAATAGCCGCCCAAATGTCATGGCCCGCGAAAGCGGGCCACCCGGTGACGCATGGCTGGTGTCTATTACGTCTATATTTTTGCCAGCGAGCGGAATGGACCGCTTTATATTGGCGTCACCAACGACCTGGCACGCCGGGTATGGGAGCATCGCGAGGGACTGGTGCCCGGATTCACGAAAACCTATGGTGTCCGGCAATTAGTCCGTTACGAATTGTTCGAAGATGTGCGTAACGCGATAGATCGAGAAACGCGCCTGAAGAAATGGAAACGGCAGTGGAAAATCGACCTCATTCAGACACACAATGTCTTTCGGGACGATTTGTACCGAACCATCAACGGATGAGCGGTCCCAACTGGATGGCCCGCTGTTGCGGGCCATGACAAGCTTGATGCTGAATATTTCCCGCTTAGCCAAACGCTTCCCCAATGGCGTCGAAGCGCTGGCCGAACTTTCCTTTTCCTTGAACGGCGGCGATTTCGTTTCCCTGCTCGGGCCTTCCGGCTGCGGCAAATCCACAGCGCTGCGGATTGTGGCGGGTTTGCTGGCAGCGGACAGCGGCGCGGTGAATTTTCCCACCGGCAAGCCGGAGTTGGGCTTTGTTTTCCAGGAACCCACCCTGATGCCCTGGGCGGATGCGCTGACCAATGTCCGCCTGCCGCTGGACCTCAAGCATGGGACTCGCGGCGAAGCCAATGGGCGCGCGGAAAGCGCGCTGGCCCGTGTCGGCCTCAAGGGTTTCGAGCGTGCTTTGCCGCGCGAGCTTTCCGGCGGCATGAAGATGCGGGTCTCCATCGCTCGCGCACTTTGTTCCTTTTTGGGGGCGTCAAAGCCGAGGCTGCTGTTGCTGGACGAACCTTTCGCCGCGCTCGACGAGATCACCCGCGCGGCGCTGAATGACGATCTGCTGCGGCTGTGGCGCGAAGACGGCCTGACCATCCTGTTCGTCACCCATAGCGTGGCGGAAAGCTGCTATCTCTCCGAACGGGTGCTGGTGATGACGCCACGGCCGGGGCGCCTGTCCGCCGACATCGCTCTGCCGAAACAGAGCGAACGCCCGCAGGGCTTTCACTTCTCTCCGCAATTCCTCGATTGCCAGCGCCGCGTCTCGGAAGCTCTGGGGGCCGCATGAGGCGCGCGCTGGACATTCTGTTTCCCCTGTTGTTGGCCGCCACCGTGCTGGCCGCCTGGGAAGCCATTGTCGATGTGAAACAGATTCCGCCCTATATCCTGCCCGCGCCCAGCGCCATTTTCGCCGCGCTGGTGCAGAACTGGTCCAGCCTGTCGGCTTCGATGCTGGTCACCATTTCCGTCACCCTGCAAGGGTTTCTTGGCGCGCTCATCGCCGCCATCGCCCTGGCCATCCTGTTCAGCCAAAGCCGGCTGGCCGAACGCGCGCTCTAACCCTATGCCGTAATCCTGCAGGTGACGCCTATGGTCGCCATCGCGCCGCTGATCCTGATCTGGGTCGGCTTTGATCATATCGACCGGGCGCTGGCCCTGATCGCCGGGATGATCGCCTTCTTCCCCATCCTCTCCAACGCGGCGCAGGGGCTGAAATCCACCGATTTCAATTTGCTCGAACTGACGCGGCTTTACGGCGCCTCGCGCTGGCAGACGCTGGTGAAAGTGCAGATGCCCTCGGCCCTGCCCGCGCTGCTCACCGGCATGAAGATAGGCGGCGTCATCGCCCTGATCGGCGAGGTCACCGCCGAATTCGCCGCCGGTTCCGGCACCGCCTCCGGTCTGGCCTGGCGCATTGTCGAAAGCGGCAACCGGCTGGAGATCGCCACCCTGTTCGCGGCGCTGGCGCTATTGGCGCTGACCGGTATTCTCTTTTTCGCCGCCTTGTCGCTGCTGGAATGGGCGCTGCTGCGACGCTGGCACGAAAGCGCTATGGCTCGATACTGAAGTGGGTGCCGGCCTTGATCGGCGCGGTTTCGCGCATCGCCGCCATCGCCGCCACGCCACAGACCATCGCGCCCGTCATGTACCAGGCAGGCGCCAGCGGTGAGCCGGTGACCTCGGTCAGCCAGGCGGCCGCGTATTGGGCCGAACCGCCAAAGATCGCCACCGCCAGGGCATAAGTGATGCCGAGGGCGCCGGCGCGGCGCGGCGCGGGAAAACTTTCGCAGATATTGGTCAACACCACCGGCGGGAACGAGCCGATGAAGAAAGCCATCAGCCCAACCGCCAGCAGCAACGGGGCAGGCGAGGCCAGCAGCAGCATGACGGTGAAACAGGGAACGCCCAGCAGCAGCGTCATAATCCCGCCCGCCAGCATCACCGGCTTGCGGCCGAAACGGTCACTCAGGGCGCCGCCGCTCAGCGCGCCCAGCATGGCGGCGCTGCCGCCCGCCACGGTGCAGAGAAAAGCCAGTTGCTGGCTCACCCGCAGCGTGTGCTGGGCATAGGTGCCGACGTAATTCATCAGATAGGTCGAGATCGAGGTGGCGGCAATGGTCACTATACCCAGCAGCGCCACCGTCAGCATCGGCATGGCCGGGCGTTCCGTGGCGGTTTCGCGCTCCAGCGTTTCGGGCAGCCGCCGCCGCAGCATCCAGGCAAACGGCACCATCGCCGCGCCCACCAGCATGGCGGCGCGCCAGCCCCAGGCGCCGAACACATCCGGCGGCAGCACACCGCTGAGGATCGTGCCGATCAGCCCGACACAGAGCACCGAGAAATACTGGGTGGCGTTCTGCAGCGAGACATAAAGCCCGCGCCGTTGTCGCGGCGCCGCTTCCAGCAGGAAGTCGGTGGTGGGGCCGACTTCGCCGCCCAGCGCGAAGCCCTGCGCTAGGCGGAACAGCAGTGCCAGCGCCGGGGCGGCAACGCCGATGCTGGCGTAAGACGGCGTCAGCGCCAGCCCGGCAATGGACAGGCCCATCAGCGCGAAAGTGAACAGCATAGTGGGACGCCGTCCGATGCGGTCGCTGAGCGGGCCGATCACCAGCCCGCCCAGCGGACGGGTGAGAAAGCCCGCGCCGAACACCGCCAGGGTCTTGAGCAGGCTGGCGGTCTCCGAACCGCCGGGAAAGAAAACCTGGCCAATCTGGATGGCGAAAAAGCTGAAGACCAGGAAGTCGTAAAATTCGAGAGCGTTGCCCGCCACCACAGCGGCGAGTTGTCCTTTGCTTAGCTTCGCCGTCATGCGTTTGCCCTTCCCGCCAGCAACATGGCGCAAACCCGCCAAAAATAATTACGAGCAATATTGTGTTGTTCAACAAATACCACACCTGCGGCATGTTAAAGTCTTGATTTCGCGCCCCGCTCATGGTTTTTCCCGCCGCATGGCGCAACACCTTTCCGGCCTGCAGATGCTGACCTCCAACCGCCTGAAAAGCGGTGACGTGCTCTATCGCAAGGGCGCGGGCTGGGTGCTGACCCTGGCCGAAGGCGAGGTCTATGCAACCCAAGCCGCCGCCGACGCGGCGCTGGCCGCGGCCAACGCCGAACTCGTCCGCAACGAATTCGTCTCGCCCTATCTCTTCGAAGTGCGCGAGAAGGACGGCGGCATCGTGCCGGTGAAGGAGCGCGAGATCATCCGCGCCGCCGGCCCCACCGTTCATCCCCATACCGGCAAGCAGGCCGGTCAATACCAATGAGTCAGCATCAGAATGCTTAACCCTGTGATGAAATCTGGGCCGGTCGAACCCAACATGTACCGCTATGACGAATTCGACGTGAAGTTCGTGTCGGAGCGGGTGGAACAGTTCGCCGGCCAGGTCGCACGCCGCCTTTCCGGCGCGCTGACCGAGGACCAGTTCAAGCCGCTGCGGCTGATGAACGGGCTCTATCTGCAACTGCACGCCTATATGCTACGCATCGCCGTGCCTTACGGCACGCTATCGAGCAAACAGCTGCGCAAGCTGGCGCACATCGCCCGCACCTATGACAAGAATTTCGGCCATTTCACCACCCGCCAGAATCTCCAGCTCAACTGGATCAAGCTGGTGGACGTGCCGGCGATCC
>Ga0265318_10001235_pt1 | contig 15543 bp, 15 predicted proteins | sample 4821metaG_FD_192431 | JGI IMG/M metagenome (GOLD analysis project Ga0265318, IMG submission 192431) | Rhizosphere microbial communities from Carex aquatilis grown in University of Washington, Seatle, WA, United States - 4-8-21 metaG | ecosystem: Host-associated > Plants > Roots > Rhizosphere >... | reverse complement strand
CAGAGCGGTCGAATTCGCCGCGCCTGCGCCCGCCAGTGCTGGTAGCGTTGCGCCATGACCAGCGTGCGCGCGCGAGTGGTCACCGCTGCGCTGGTCGCGGTGCTGTTGGTCGTCCCAGCATCTGCGCTTGCCAAGACCCGCTATCCCGATACGCCAAAGGGCGCGTTGAACGACTGCGGCGACGGCAACTACCCGATGAAGGGGCACTACACGATCAAGGTGCTGCAGCAGGCGCTGAAGGAACAGGTGGCCTACAAGCTCCAATACACCAACTGCGCGACGATCCTGACCCAGACGATCCACAAGCTCGAGCTGACGGCGCGACACAGCGGCGGCGGGAGCTCCAACGCGCGAAGTGGCAGGGCCACGCAGGGCGCACACAGCGGCGCCCACAGCTCGGTGGCAGACCCGATCAAGAAGAGGATTCATTCGCTCAAGTCGGGGGGCGGCTCCCCGGTGCTGCTTCCGCTGAGCGGGCAGACAGTCACTCCAGGCACCGTGTCGGCCCGTGGCTCAACGTTTTTGTCGAGCCTGCCGACGCCGCTCCTGATCGTCATCGCCGTGCTGCTGGCCAGCGTGCTCGCCGTAGGTGCGCGCGCGATCAACAACGTTGTCCGCACAAACCGCACGCATTAGCAGCGGCGGCGACGGCTCGCCCCTCGCCGCGACGCTGACGCGGCTCGCCGCCGGCGCCTGGCTCGCGATCGCGGTCACGGCGGCGGTCAGCGCGATCGGCTTTGCAGCGACCGGCGGCGTCCTCAGCGTCGATGGCAGCAGCCCGTCCGGACCCGAGCTCGGGCCCAACACAGTCGTGCAGATCACGCTGACGCTGGCCGGCGGACTGCTGGTTGCGCTGGCGTTCGCCCGCCACCAGGCCGCGAACAATCGCGTCTTCGGCCTCGCCGCGGCCCTCGCGATGTTTGCGCTCGCCGCGTTCACGGCGCTGTCGGTCAACTGGTCGGTGGCGCCCGCCAACTCCTGGCTGGAGGCGAACCGCACGCTTGCCTATGGGGCGGCGTTCGCCGGCGCGATCGCGCTGGTCCGACTTGCCGCGGGCCGCTGGCGCAGCATCATCGCCGGCGTGCTGCTCGCGACGGTGATCGTCTCGGCGTATGCGGTCGCGAGCAAGATCGTTCCCGAGGCGCTCGACGCCGCCGGCAGCCAGGCACGGCTCTCGGTGCCGCTGGGCTACTCCAATGCGGTCGGGCTGACCGCCGCACTGGGCATCGCCCCGGCGCTGTGGCTCGGCTCCCGCCGCGAGGGCCACGGCGTGCTCGGAGCGCTCGCCGCCCCCGCGCTCTGCATCCTGATGGTCGCGCTCGTGCTCTCCTACTCGCGGGGCGCCGTGCTCGCCGCGGTGATCAGCGTCGCCTTCTGGCTGGCCGTCGTGCCCCTGCGCCTGCGGGCGCTGTCGATGCTGGCGATCGGCGGCGTCGCCGCAGCAGCAGTCGTGGCGTGGAGCCTTCGACAGCCCGGCCTGGCGAATGACAACGTGGCGCTCGCCTCCCGCAGCGCCGCCGGGCATCGCCTCGGCCTGATCCTGCTGGGGGCGCTCGTGGTCGCGGCGCTCGCCGCACTGCTCGTGCGCTTCGCCGGCGACCGGTCCCCGCTTGCGCCCGCGCGCAGGCGCAAGCTCGGGATCGCCGCGCTCGTTGCGCTGGCACTCGTGCCGGTCGCCGCCGCCGGTGCGGCCGCGCACAGCTCGCGCGGCCTGTTCGGCACGGTGTCGCACGGCTGGTACGAGCTGACGACGCCGAACGCTCAGCAGCCGGGCAACGGTGTGAGCCGCCTCACCTCGACCGGCAGTCAGCAGGCGCTCTACTGGTCATACGCGCTCGACGTGTTCGACGCCAATCCGTTGACAGGCGCCGGCGCCGGGTCCTACTCGGTCGCCTCCCAGCGGTTCATGACGAGCCCGGCAAAGTCGCTGAACGCGCATGGCTACGTCGTGGAGACGCTCGCCGACCTGGGTCTGGTCGGGCTCGGCCTGAGCCTGCTCGTGGCGCTCGGCTGGGGCATCGCCGCCGTCCGGTCCGTCGGCCCGGTCCGCTCCCGCGCGCCGAATGCAGCCTCCCCTGAGCGAATCGGCCTGCTGACGTTGATCGCCGTCGTGATCGCGTTCGCGGTGCATTCGGCGCTCGACTGGACCTACTTCGTTCCCTGCGATGCGGTGATCGCGCTGCTGTGCGCGGGATGGGTCGCGGGACGGGGACCCGCCGGAGTCTCGTCGGCCGGGCGGATCTCGCTGCAGCGGCTCGGACGCTCACCGGTCGCGGCCGCCGGCGCCGCGGCGGCGATCGCCGTCGCACTGGTCGTCGCCTGGTCGCAGTGGCAGCCGCTGCGCTCGGAGCAGATCGCGGCCGCTGGCAGTCTGGCGCTGGGCAACGCCGACACCGAGCTGATCAGCAACCACAATCGAGCGGGCAGCCGCGACCTCGCCGTCGCCCGCGCCGACGAGCTGGCCGCGATCAAACGCGATCCGCTCGACATCACGCCGTTGATCAACCTGGCCGGCGTCTACGTCCAAGCCGGAGACACGGCGCTCGCGCAGCAGACGCTCGAGCGCGCCGTGACGCTGCAGCCGTCGAACGCGGCGAGCTGGTTCGCCCTGTGGGAGCTGGACAACCCGATTCCTCGCTACGCCAAGGTCGCCGCGCAGGCGCTGGCCGTCGCCTACCGGCTGTCGCCCTACGACCCGGGACTGGTCAGGAAGGCGATCGAGACCGGCTAGCTGCAGGTGGTGCCCACGTTGGTGCGCTACGTGGTCTGCGGCGGAGCCGGTTGCCCCCAGGTGCGAGCGGCGCGCTCGAGTGACCGGGCCTGGCGCCGCCAGTCCCGCGCCGTCATCACGTAGACGACATGGTCGATCACGCGGGTGCCGATCCGCTCGGCTGAGCGCAGCACACCTTCCTCGCGGAAGCCGAGCCGCTCCGGGATCGCGCGGCTGCGCGCGTTGAGGACACCGGCGCGGATCTCCACGCGCTTGAGCTCCCAGCGGTCGAAGGCGTGGTCGAGCAGCGCGCACACCGCGGCGGTCATCGTCCCCGACCCCTGGCGGTCCGCCGCCAGCCAGTAGCCGATGCTCGTCGACTTTCGCGTCCAGTCGATCGCGTGAAAGCCGGCGACGCCGATGATCTGCTCGCCCTCGACGAGCGCGAGCTGCATGCCGCGGTTCTCGTCGAGCTGGCGGCGCGCGGCACGGATGAACGCGAGCGAGTCGGGCACGACGCGCGTCTGGCCGACGAACGGCATCCAGTGGGCCAGGTAAACGCGATTGGAGTCGATCAGCCCGAACAGCTCCTCGGCGTCCGCGTCGTCGAGCGGGCGCAGCGAGCGGCCGTCTCCGAGATCGACTCCAAACGCCACGCGTCAAAGTCTTGCGCACCGTGCGGTTGCGTTAGGCTCGCCGGCGTTGTTCGGAGAGTTCGATCATGTCGGCTACCTCGTTCGTGACCTCGACGCCGCGGTCGCGGCAGCCCGGCGGGCGTTTGGCCTGCCGCTCGTGCGCACGCTCGATCTGCCGCAGTATTCGATCGCGGCCGCGTTTCTCGGCGAGGGACGCGGGACGCTCGAGATCTTCACGATCGACGACGAAGATCTGCGCGAGCCGCGCCTGGGATCCGACGCGCAGCGGATCGATCACATCGCCTTTCGCGTCGCGGACCTCGATGCGGTGACCCCGGTCCTGCGGGCCGGTGGGGCTCGCTTCAGCGGCCCCGACCGCCGCGGCGAGCTTCCCGGGCCGCTCGAGCTGGGCGGAACCCGTCACCTTTGGACGCTGCCGGAGACGAGCGCCGGGCTGGCGCTTCAGCTCATCGAGGCGCCCGCGCGCTAGCGAGCAGCAGGCCGCGCTCGCGCCGCGCCTCGATCGCTTCGAAGCCGCAGACCTGGAGCAGCGCGACAAGCGTCCCGGCCGTGAAGAAGCGAACGTGGTCGGCGCGCGGCTCGAAGTGGCGTTCGAATGCGCGCCGGCTGAGACCCAGCCGAAGGCGCAACCGCCACCCGTGGTCGGGTGTCGACACGACCAGGCGCCCGCCGGGCACGAGCACGCGCGTCACCTGCTCGAGCAGTCCGATGCCGTCCTGCACATGCTCGAGCAGCTCGCCCAGCCAGGCAGCGTCGAACGATCCGGCGGCGAACGGCAGCTCGTGCTCGCCGGCCAGGACGAACTCGAGTTGCGGGAGCCGCTCGCGCGCGCGTCGCAGCGGCTCCGCCGCCACGTCGACGCCGGTCACAGCGAAGCCCGCCTGCTTGAGCGCACCGGCGAACCAGCCCGCGCCACAGCCGACATCGAGCACGCGCGAGCCGGGCTCGAGCGCCGAGAGCAGGAAATCGCGCCGGCGCGCGAAGTGCTCGGGCACGCCGTCGGGAAGCTCGCTCCAGAGGCGTTCGAAGTAGGCCACGCGGGCAGAAATCTATCCCTGCGGCGTCTGGATCCGCGCTACAGTGGACGTGAGTGCCCTTTTGGGTGGGCAGATAGGGCCGCACTCGGACCGGAGGCCGGAACACGCATGAGGGTCGCGTTCGACAGCCGTGCGCAGGGCGATCCTCGTGGGATCGGACGCTACGTACGGTCCATTCTCGAAGCGCTGCGAGACACCGCGACCCCCGGCAGCGTGATCACCGAGACCCATCGCCCGCGCCGCAGCGACGTGTTTCACTCGCCGTGGCTTGACGGAGCCCATCTGCGCTGTCCCTGCCCGACGGTGGTGACGCTGCACGACCTCGTCAATCTGAAGGGGCGTGCCGAGTACCTGCGCACAGGCGTGCGGTTCAAGCTGCGCTACCTCGCAGTCCAGCGCGCCGCTCGCGTGATCGTGCCCACGCAGGTCGTCGCCGACGACGCGCGCGAGCACCTCGACATCGACCCGGAGCGAATCAGCGTGATTCCCGAGGCGGTGGCGCCGGCCCTGCACCGGCGCGGTCCGGATGAGATCGCCGCCGTTCGCGCGCGCTACGGACTGCCGCAGGAGTACCTGCTCTGGGTGGGCGGCATGCTGCATCCCGAGCGTCGCAAGCGCGTCGCCGAGCTCTCTCAGGCACCGCGCCGGATGCCGCTCGTGCTGGTCGGGCCGACACGGCCGTGGGCGCACGAGCTTCGCGACGTGACGCTCACGGGCCAGGTCTCAGACGACGAGCTGGCCGCGCTTTACAGCGGCGCTCACGCGCTGGTGTTCCCGTCCGACGACGAGGGTTTCGGCCTGCCGGCGATCGAGGCGCTCGCCTGCGGCACGCCGGTCGTCGCGTGTGAGGCGCCGGCGTTGCGTGAGGTTCTCGGCGATCGAGCGACGTTCGTCCCGCTGGGGGACATGGTCGGCCTACTGGAGTCCGGGGCCGAGGCGGTGCGCCCGGCGCCGGCGCCCCCGGCCTGGACCTGGGCCGACGCCGCGCGCGAAACGTGGAACGCCTACGCCGCGGCGATCGCGCAGGCGCAGCCGATCAGTACGCGCCGCGTCCCCAGACTACCGCGGGGAGCGTTTTGACCAGGATCGTCAGGTCGAGGAAGACCGACCAGCGCTCCAGGTAGAGGAAGTCGAGACGGACGAGATCGTCGAAGCCGAGCTCGGCGCGCCCTGACACCTGCCACAGCCCGGTCATCCCGGGCATCACGAGGTAACGCTTCATGTGCCATTCCTCGAGCCGGTCGAAGTCGCGCTGGGGCAACGGCCGCGGGCCGACGAGCGACATCTGCCCGCGCAGGACGTTCAGCAGCTGCGGCAGCTCGTCCAGCGAGTAGCGCCGCAGTCCCCTCCCGACGCGCGTCAGCCGGGGGTCGCTGCGCATCTTGAACAGGGCACCGGAGGCCTCGTTGTGCTCCTCGAGCTCCGGCTGCACGCGGTCGGCGCCGTCGACCATCGTGCGGAACTTCAGGCAGGCGAACGGCGTTCCGCCGATCCCAGGACGCATCGAGCGGTACAGCACCGGGCCACGCGAACCGAGCTTGATCGCGGCGGCGATGGCGAGCAACAGCGGACTCAGCACGATCACGAGCAGCGTCGCCACGACCAGGTCGAAGCTCCGCTTGATCACGAAGTCGATGCCGGCGAACACGGGCGGGCGAAGCTCGAACAGCGGCACCGACTGCCCCGGGATGAACTCGCCGCGGCGTACGAGGATCTCGGTCGTCGAGGGCGCGATCCTGACCCGGACGCCGCGCTGATGCGCGCGGTCGACGAGCTCGAGCAGCTCGCGCTCCGGGAAATCAGGGTCAACGACGATCACTTCGTCGACGCGGTTGGCGGCAATCGTCTCGCCGATCTGCGCCAGCGTCCCGAGCGACCGCAGGGCGCCGCCCGCGTGCTCCGAACGCGACACCGATCCGACCAGTTCGACCGACGGATGGGGCTCTGATGTGAGCGCCATGGCGACGGCGTCGATGTGCGGCGCGGTGCCAACCAGCACGGCGCGGCGACGGTAGCCGGCGGCGCGCAGCAGCATTCCGGAGACGCGCTCATAGAGCGCGCGCAGAGCCGTGACGTACAGCAGCGCGACGAAGAAGGACCCGTAGAAGACGTAGTAGGAGCTGAACTGGCCGGTCCCGGTCACCACGGCGAAGATCAGCGCGACGAGCATCACCTGGAACAGCGTCGAGAGGATCCGCGTGAGGCCGGGACGCTCGCCACGGTCGGCGTACATGTCGGAGCGCGCGAACAACAGGACCGTCACGAGGTAGGCGAATGCGACGAATCCGCGGGTCTGATGAAAGGCCTGCGCGACCAGGCGCGACTGGCCGTGCACGACATCCTTCAGCAGCAGCGCGGTGAAGATCGCCCCGAACACGCCGGCGAAGTCCAGCGCCATCAGAACGACCACGCGGGCGAACCGCCGCGCGGTCTCCCAGCGCAGGAGGAACGAAAGCAGCGGCGGGCGGCGGGAGCGCACATCGCGCTCGCGGAGACCGAGCGCAACGGGACCGCTCATCCCGTTGACGGTGGCGGGCTCCTGCGGCAGGGTGGGCTCCTGCGGCACCGGGTCGGGGACCGCGTGAATGATCTGACGGGTACTCGACATCTCGATCCTTCCAACGCGCCACTCTGCCAGATGTTGCGCCGCGCCGCCAGTGAATCGGCCGCTGCCGGGGAATCGGCCGCTGCCGGGGTATCGGCCGCTGCGCCGGCGTCCCGCTCGGCCCGGCGCCTCAGCCGGCCTTGATCGTGCGTGCCAATCCGTCGCGGAGCGACACCTCCGGCGACCAGCCGAGCAGCTCGCGCGCCAATCCGATGTCGGGCTGGCGCTGCTTGGGGTCGTCGGTGGGCAGCTCGGCGTACACGATCGGCGAGCTGCTGCCGGTCACCTCGAGCACGGTCTCCGCGAGCGCCAGCAACGTGAACTCCTCGGGGTTGCCGATGTTGACGGGCTCGTGGTACCCGGATTCTGCCAGCGCGATCAGGCCGCGGATCAGGTCGGTCACGAAGCAGAACGAGCGCGTCTGCGAGCCGTCTCCGAAGATCGTCAGCGGCTGACCGGCAAGCGCCTGGCGCAGCAGCGTCGGGATGGCGCGCCCGTCGAACGGACGCATCCGCGGACCATAGGTGTTGAAGATCCTCACGATCGCGGTGTCGACGCCCTGCTGGCGGTGGTAGGCCATCGTCAGGGCCTCCGCGTAGCGCTTGGCCTCGTCGTAGACGCCGCGTGGACCGATCGGGTTGACGTGGCCCCAGTAGCTCTCGGACTGCGGATGCTCCTTGGGATCACCGTAGACCTCGCTCGTGGAGGCGAGCAGGAAGCGCGCGCGGTGCGCCTTGGCGAGGCCCAGCGTGTGGTGGGTGCCGTGCGAGCCGACCTTCAAAGTCAGCAGCGGCAGGCGCAGGTAATCGATCGGCGACGCCGGCGACGCGAGGTGGAACACCGTGTCCACCGGCTCCTCGATGAAATAGGCCTCGGTGATGTCGAAGTTCAGCGCGAGGAAGCGCGGATCGCGGATGTGGGCGATGTTCTCCAGCGAACCGGTCTCGAAATTGTCGACGCAGATCACGCGGTGCTCGCGCGCGAGCAGCTCCTCACAGAGGTGTGACCCGAGAAAGCCCGCGCCGCCGGTGACAAGACATGTGGCCATCGCTTGCTCAGCCTACCTGCTGGCGCCCGCGGCGTCCCGGACGCCAGACCGATTGCGGGCGCCCCTCGCGCGGCGTGGCGGCGGTGCGCGGAAGCCGGCGCCGCACGGTGATCCGGCCGGCCACTAGGGTGCCGCGCATGGACGTGATCGACGAGCTGCTCGAGAACAACCGTGCCTTCGCCGCCTCGCTGCCGGAACGCCACTTCGACGTGCGGCCCAGCCGCCGGCTGGCGATCGTGACCTGCATGGATTCCCGCCTGGACGTCTTCGCTGCACTCGGGCTGGGCGATGGCGAGGCGCACGTGCTTCGCAATGCAGGCGGCGTGATCACAGACGACGTGATTCGCTCGCTCGCGGTCTCGCAGCGCCGGCTTGGCACAGACACGGTGATGCTGATCCACCACAGCGACTGCGGGATGCAGAAGCTGACCGACGACGGGTTTCGCCTGGAACTGCGAGAGGCAACCGGCGTCGCCCCGGCCTTTGCGATCGAGTCGTTCAGCGACGTCGAGGCTGACGTGCGGCAGTCCGTGCTGCGCGTCCGGCGCTCGGCGTTCCTCCTGCACCGCGACGCTGTCCGCGGCTTCGTCTACGACGTCGACACGCACAATCTGCGCGAGATCGTGGTCGCCGGCGACGACTGAGCGAACGAGCCGGCGCACCGCTGCCGGGGGCTTTGCGAGCGCGCTGCGAGCCCTGTGGGTGCGACAGCTCGGAGCCAGCTCGGGATATCCTGGCGGCGATGGCCACGCTCGAGAGCCGCGAGGAGCGCCCCACGATCGCTCCGCTGGTCGGGCCCGACGATCCGCGCCGCTTCACAGACTCGGGGATCGAGGTGGAGCCGGTCTACCTCCGCGCCGCGGCCGAGGCGCCACTCGAGGAGCCGGGCGATTTTCCCTACACGCGCGGAATCCGGCGCGAGTCGTATCGCTCACGGCTGTGGACGATGCGCCAGTACGCGGGCTACGCGTCAGCGAGCGAATCGAACGCCCGCTACCGCTACCTGCTCGAGCACGGCTCTACGGGCCTCTCGATGGCGTTTGACCTGCCGACGCAGCTCGGGCTGGACTCCGACGACCCGCGGTCGCTGGGCGAGGTCGGCCGCACCGGCGTGGCGATCGACACGATCGACGACATGCGCACCGCGTTCGCGGGAATCCCGCTCGACAGCGTGTCGACCTCGATGACGATCAACGCGCCGGCCGGAGTACTGCTGTGCCTGTACGAGCTGGTCGCCGAGGAACAGGGCGTCCCGGCCGCGAAACTGCGCGGCACGAGCCAGAACGACATCCTCAAGGAGTACATCGCCCGCGGCAACTACATCTACCCGCCGGGGCCGTCGCTGCGGCTGACGACCGACCTGTTCGCGTATTGCCATGAACGGATTCCGCAGTGGAACACGATCTCGATCTCCGGATACCACTTCCGTGAGAAGGGTTCCTCGGCGGTGCAGGAGGTCGCGTTCACACTCGCCAACGGGATCACCTACGTGCAGGCGGCGATCGATGCTGGACTCGCGGTGGACGAATTCGCGCCGCGGCTGGCCTTCTTCTTCGGCGCGCACAACAACGTGTTCCAGGAGATCGCGAAGTTCCGCGCGGCGCGGCGGATGTGGGCGCAGATCATGCGCGAGCGCTTCGGTGCACGCGAGGAGGCCTCGACGATGCTGCGCTTCCACACACAGACCGCCGGCGTCACACTGACCGCGCAGCAGCCCTACAACAACATCGTCCGCGTCGCGCTGCAGGCCTTCTCGGCGGTGTGCGGCGGCACGCAGTCGCTGCACACCAACGGCTACGACGAGGCGCTCGCGCTGCCCAGCGAGCAGGCGGCCACGCTCGCTCTGCGCACCCAGCAGGTGATCGCGCACGAATCCGGCGCGGCCGACTCGGCCGACCCGTTCGCCGGCTCCTACCTGATCGAGTCGCTGACCGATGAGATCGAACGGCGCGCAGGCGAGCTGATCGCGAAGGTCGATCAGCTCGGCGGCTCGCTCCAGGCGATCCCGTTCATCACAAACGAGATCGACGAATCGGCCTGGAGCTACCAGGAGCGATACCGCACAGGCCAGGACGTGGTCGTCGGCGTCAACCGCTACGTCGAGGAGGACGACACTCCGATCGGCGGCATGCTGGTGGTCGATCCGGCCTCCGAGCGCGACCAGCGCGACCGGCTCGCGGCCTTCAAGGCAAACCGTGACGGCGACCTGGTCAGGGCGCGGCTCGACGAGCTGGCGGCGCACGCGCGCACCAGCGCCAACCTGCTGCCGCCGATCGGCGCGGCGCTGCGGGACCGCTGCACGCTCGGGGAGGTCTGCAGCGCGCTGCGCGAGGTGTTCGGCGAGTACCAGCCGCACTGACGGTCGTGCCGCGGCGGCTGCAGGATTTGAGTCTCGCGCAGCAAATACCAACCGTCATGGGAACCGTGCAGACCCAGCGCACCGTCGTCAAGTCCGTGCCCGAGCTGTGGGCCGAACTGAGCGAGGTCGCGCTGCTTGGACCGATGCTCGACCACTTCGGCGAGATCCAGATCACGCGGGTCGAGCCGGAGGCGAGCATCGAGTGGCGCAGCGACACGGCCGCCGGGCGCGTCGAGCTCGAGCCGAGCGGCTTCGGGACGCGGGTGCGGCTCAGCGCCGAGATCGGTCCCGATGAGGAACCGGCGCAGGCGTCGCCGGCGCCTGCGCGCTCCGGTCTGCTCGCCCGGCTGCTGCGGCGCCGACCACCGCAGGCTCAGCGCGCAGCGCCCGTGAACGCGACACCTGCGCTTGACCCACGCCTTGCCCAGGGAGCCCTGACGGCGGTCCTCGATGAGATCGGGGCCGCGCGGCACAGGCCGTTCTCGCGCGACGTTTGAGCGTCGCCGCCGATGAGCTGGTGGCCGCCGCGCCCATCGGGCGCATAGGATCGTCCGTGCGGTGACCGAGCACGCACCCCACAGCTACGCCGAGAAGCTGGCCCAGCTGCACGACCTGCGGCGAGAGGCCGAGCACGCGGAGGGCCCGGCGGTCGCCAAGCAGCACGCCAAGGGCAAGTACACGGCGCGCGAACGGATCGAGAAGCTGCTCGACCCGGGCTCCTTCAAGGAGCTCGACGCGTTCGTCCGCCACCGCACCACGGACTTCGAGATGGGTCGCACGCGCCCGCTCGCCGACGCCGTGATCACCGGCCACGGCACGATCGACGGGCGCCAGGTGTGCGTGTTCAGCCAGGACTTCACGGTCTTCGGCGGCTCGCTCGGCGAGGTGATGGGCGAGAAGATCTGCAAGGTGATGGACCTCGCCGCACGGGTCGGCTGCCCGGTCATCGGCATCAACGACTCCGGAGGCGCGCGGATCCAGGAGGGCGTCGTCTCGCTCGGCGCCTACGCCGAGCTGTTCTACCGCAACGTCCGCTGCTCGGGCGTGATTCCGCAGATCTCGCTCGTGATGGGGCCGTGCGCGGGCGGGGCGGTCTACTCGCCGGCGATCACCGACTTCATCCTGATGGTCAAAGAGACCTCACACATGTTCATCACCGGGCCCGATGTGATCAAGACCGTCACCGGAGAGAGCGTCGGCTTCGAAGAGCTCGGGGGCGCGATGACGCACAACACCAAATCGGGTGTTGCCCATTTCGCGACCGAGGACGAGGACCATTGCCTCGAGGAGGCCCGCTTCCTGCTGTCGTTCTTGCCGCAGAACAACCTCGAGACCGCGCCCGTGATCCACACCGCCGACGACCCGCGGCGGATGGACCTCGAGCTCGACGCGGTCGTCCCGGACAGTCCGAACAAGCCGTACGACATGCGAACCCTGATCGGGCTGATCGTCGACGACGGTGAATTCCTCGAGGTCCACGAGCATCACGCACCCAACATCGTCTGCGGCCTGGCGCGCCTGGACGGCATCTCCGTCGGCGTCGTCGGCAACCAGCCGGCCGCGCTCGCCGGTGTGCTCGACATCGACGCGTCGGCGAAAGCCGCCCGTTTCGTCCGCACCTGCGACGCGTTCAACATCCCGCTGGTCACCTTCGTCGACGTGCCGGGCTTCCTCCCCGGGACCGCCCAGGAGTGGGGCGGGATAATCCGCCACGGCGCGAAGCTGCTCTACGCCTACGCCGAGGCGACGGTGCCGAAGATCACCGTGATCACGCGCAAGGCCTACGGCGGCGCCTACGACGTGATGTCCTCAAAGCACCTGCGCGCCGACTTCAACTTCGCCTGGCCGACCGCCGAGATCGCCGTGATGGGTCCCGAGGGAGCGGTCAACATCATCTACAAACGCGAGCTGGCCGGCAGCGACTCGCCGGAGCGGCTGCGGGCCCAACTGATGGAGGACTACACGGCGCGGTTCGAGAACCCATACGCCGCGGCCGAGCGTGGCTACATCGACGACGTGATCGAGCCACACGAGACCCGGCCGCGGCTGATCACCGCCCTGCATCTGCTGGCCACCAAGCACGAGACCGGGCCGCGGCGAAAGCACGGCAACATCCCGCTGTAGGGCGCCCACGCCTCGCGGCAACCCCAACTGGGACACTTCGGCTCCGTGGACACCCGTTCGCCGCTCCCGCTGATCACACCCTCCCCCTCGCCGGCGGAGGCCGCGGCGATCGTCGTGGCGATCGAGCGCTTCGCCGCCGATACCGCGCAGCGCTCGCCGCGACGCCAGCAGCCGGCCGGCGGATGGGTGCGCGCGGCGCGCGCCGAGGCCGTCCGACGCTCGCCCGGCGCGCCCGTCACCACCGCGGACTGGCGGCCCTGGCGCGACCTCGTGCGAACGCACCCGCACTGAGCCACACAGGAACCTCCAGGGGCCGGTAGGCCCCCATAACAGAAAAACCCTGGAAAGGCACCAGGCTTTCGGTAGTATGTCGCCCTCCACGAAACGGAAGAGGTTGTTGGATGGCGCATGGCACCAACGGCGCGCGCGGGTCGCTCGCCGATCCGGAGGTCTACGAGAACGTCCCGGGACACGTGATCCCGATCATCGAGCGCGAGTTCGACGACTTCGACACCGAGTCCGGCGCGTTTCTGGCCGGGGCCCTGCCGGAGGACCAGTTCATCGGCTTTCGTCTCAAGCAGGGCGTCTACGGGCAGCGTCAGGTGGAGCGCCAGATGATCCGCGTCAAGCTGCCGTTCGGCGGGATCAACCCTGACCAGCTCGAGTCCTTCGCCGATGTGGTCGAACGCTACGTGCCGCTTCGCAAGGGCCACATCACGACGCGCCAGAACGTGCAGCTGCACCACGTGCCGCTGCCGGACGCCGCCAAGCTGATCCGCGAGATATCGCGCAGCGGCCTGTCCTCGCGGGAGGGCTGCGGCAACACGATCCGCAACGTGACCGGCGATCCGTGGGCCGGGGTGTGCGAGAACGAGCCGTTCGATCCAACGCCCTACGTCGGCGCCTACGTCCGCTACTTCGTCCGCAACGAGGTCTGCCAGCTGATGCCGCGCAAGTACAAGACGGCGTTCAGCGCGACCGACGAGGACGTCGCGATCACCGGCATCCACGACGGCGGCTTCATCCCGCGGATCAAGGACGGACGCCGCGGCTTCGAGTTCCGCGTCGGCGGGGGCACCTCGATCATGCCGCGCGTGGCGCCCACCCTGTACGAGTTCGTCGGCGCGGACGACGGCGAGTACCTGAAGGTGACCGAGGCGGTGCTGCGGATCTTCAACCGCCAGGACGAGTTGCGCGCCAATCGCGCGCGGGCGCGAATCAAGGTGCTGATCGACCGGATCGGCATCGACGCGTTCCGCGAGCAGGTGGAGGAGGAGCTGCGCGGGGACTGGGTCGCCGAGCGCGACTTCGACCCGGCGCCGCTGCTGTTCGTGCACGACGAGGAGGCTGGGGCCCCGGGCTCGCGCGAGGGCCGCGAGCCGGCTGCGGAGGACCGCGAAGAGTTCGAGCGCTTCGTCGCGGCCAACACGCAGCCGCAGCGCCAGGCGGGCTTCGTGACCGTCGAGGTCCGCGTCGTCCGCGGCGATCTGACGCCGGAGCAGTTCCGCGGCCTGGCGGCGATCCTGCGCGAGCATTCGGGCGGTTACGCGCGAACGACGGTCCAGCAGAACCTCGTGCTGCGCTGGGTCCGGCCCGAGTCGCTCTACGAGGTCTGGCTGGCGCTGCGCACGATCGATCTCGCCGGTGTCGGACCGCGAACGGTGGCCGACCTCGTCAGCTGCCCCGGGACCGACAGCTGCAAGCTCGGGATCACCAGCTCGATGGGGCTGAGTGCGGCGATCCAGGAGCGCATCGACTCGCTCGCGATCACCGATCCGCTGACCCGCGCGATCAACATCAAGATGAGCGGCTGCCCGAACGGCTGCGGGCAGCACCACATCGCGAACATCGGCTTCACCGGGGCCCCGATCAAGCTCGGCGAGCGCACCGTACCGGCCTACATCCCCCACCTCGCCGGGAACTTCGCCGGCGGCACCGTCGCGATGGGACAGCGGCTGAAGTCGCGGCTGCCGGCCAAGCGCGTGCCCGAGGCCGTCGAGCGCTGGCTCGCCCACTACCAGCAGGAGCGGATCGCGGGCGAGGAGTTCAACGACTTCGTGCAGCGCATCGGCACCGCTAGCTTCGAGCAGCTGGTGGCCGACCTCGCGCTGCCGCCCGAGTTCTCGCTCGAGACGATGAACAACTTCATCGACTGGAACCGCAACGAGCCGTTCGCGGTCGTCCGCGGGGAGGGCGAATGCGCGGTCTAGCGACAGCCCCCGCCGTGCCCGACCTGGAGCAGGCGAGCGCGCAGGATGTGCTGGCCCACATGCTCGAGCGCCATCATCCGCGGCTGGCGCTGGCGTGCTCCTTCCAGAAGGAGGAGGCGGTTCTGATTGACATGCTGATGCGACTCGAGCCCTCCGCACGGGTCTTCACGATCGACACCGGGGTGCTCTTCCCGGAGACCTACGAGGCCTGGCGTGCGCTCGAGGACCGCTACGGAGTGGCCGTCGAGATCTTTGACGCCACGCGTGCGCCCGGCGGGGCGTGGGACGCCGGCAGCTGCTGCTCGGAACGCAAGGTGGCGGCGCTCGACCTCGCACTCGAGGGCCTCGACGGCTGGGTGACCGGCCTTCGCCGCGAGCAGGCCCCGACCCGCTCGAGCTCGCCGAAACTGTCCTTCGACGCCCGCCGCGGAATCTGGAAGGCCAACCCGCTCGCGGACTGGGACGCGAAGGCCGTGTGGGACTACATCGTCGCCAACGATGTCCCGTACAACCCACTGCACGACCGCGGGTACGAGTCGATCGGCTGCATGCCCTGTACCCTTCCCGGGTCCGGGCGCGAAGGGCGCTGGGCCGGTAGCGACAAGACCGAGTGCGGCATCCACGTCTGAGGCATCAATGAGCTCCACCACCACGGCGGCCGCGTCCCGTCTCACGCATCTTCGTGCGCTTGAGTCTGAGGCGGTGCATGTGTTGCGTGAGGTGGCGGCTGGGTTTGAGCGGCCGGTGTTGTTGTTCAGTGGGGGCAAGGATTCGATTGTGTTGTTGCGTTTGGC
>Ga0265318_10001229_pt1 | contig 15584 bp, 13 predicted proteins | sample 4821metaG_FD_192431 | JGI IMG/M metagenome (GOLD analysis project Ga0265318, IMG submission 192431) | Rhizosphere microbial communities from Carex aquatilis grown in University of Washington, Seatle, WA, United States - 4-8-21 metaG | ecosystem: Host-associated > Plants > Roots > Rhizosphere >... | reverse complement strand
GCGTGCCTCCCCGCCTATGCGCACGAGGTGAGGGTCAACCCGTACTGGATGGTCCAGAAGCTCTCCGAGGCGCTCGCCGAGGGGGAGGTCATCTTCTCCGACACCGGATGCGCCCTCGCATGGATGATGCAGGGCTTCGACTTCAAGGCAGGCCAGCGCTTCTTCCACGCCTTCAACAACACGCCCATGGGCTACGGACTTCCGGGGGCCGTGGGGGCCAGCTTCGCCAAGCCCGGCGCCCGGATCATCTGCATCTCGGGCGACGGCAGCCTCCAGATGAACATCCAGGAACTCGCCACGGTTGTCCGCCATAACCTCCCGATAAAGATCCTGCTCATCAACAACCACGGGCACAGCATGGTGCAGCAGACGCAGGAGATGTGGCTTGGGGGCCACTACTACGCGACCTCGGTCGAGGGCGGCCTGGCATTCCCCGACTTTGTGGCGGTCGCCAGGGCCTACGGCATCCCCGCCGACACCGTCGAGCTGAACGCGGACATACCCGGGGCCCTTCGCAAGATGCTGGACTCCGAGGGTCCCTATTTCCTGAACGTCGAGATCAACCCGGCGCACCGCGTTGTGCCGCAGGTCAAGTTTGGCCGGCCCAACGAGGACGCCGACCCGCTCCTTGAGCGCCCCGAGTTCCTCTCCAACATGCTCGTCAAGCCAATGAGCGTGTCGCTGAAGATGTAACCGCCCAATCCCCCCGCCTTGAGCAAACTCGACGACATATTCTCGGCCCTTTCCCATGATCGCGCTGGGCACGTCCCCGGCTCCGAGGCCTACCTGAAGCTGAAGGCGGAGGCCCGCGAGCAGATAGAGGGGCTGTTCCGATCAGCCGAGGCGAAGCCCCAGCCGTTCGGGCCGTTCGGGCCGATCACGCTGCCCTACGCACGAATGGGCGCCATAGACTCCCTCGACCTGTTCGGCCTCGACGAGCTCATCATATTTGCGTTCTACAACGCCAACCGCGCGCGCTACACCCGGGTCCTGGACATCGGGGCCAACATCGGGCTCCACTCCATAATCCTCGCCAAGTGCGGGTTTGAAGTTCGCGCCTATGAGCCGGATCCCCGGCATTTCGAGCTCCTGTGCGCCAATCTGAAGGCGAACCTTGCGACCGGCGTCCAGGCCATCCAGGCGGCCGTGTCCACCGCGGACGGCGAGCAGGAATTCGTGCGCGTCCTCGGGAACACCACCGGCAGTCACCTTGCTGGGGCGAAGAACTCGTATGGCGACCGCGAGTTCTTCAAGGTCAAGGTCCATTCGGTGGAGCCCCTCTTCGAATGGGCCACCCTGGCGAAGATCGACGCCGAGGGCCATGAGCGGCAGCTGCTCCTCGCATCCAAGCGCTCCGATTTCGCGCACCTCGACATCATGGTAGAGATCGGCAGCGCCGAAAACGCCGCGGCGATATTCAGCCACCTGTCGTCGATAGGCGTCGGGATGTACCCCCAGAAACTGGGCTGGCGGGCCGCCGGCAGCGCGGCGGACCTGCCCACCTCCCACCGAGACGGCAGCCTGTTCCTGAGCTCGCGGGGGAAGATGCCGTGGTGAGGGCGGTATAGCGGGAACCAAGCATGACATCCCTTTTGATCGCGCTTGGCCTGTTTCTGTCCGCGCTCGGCGCGCATGTTCTCATCTGGCGAGTCCGGATTCCGAAGCGCCAGACCAGGACCCTTGTCCTCGTGTTCACGCTGCTGCCGCCGCTTGCGTGGGGAGCTGTCTCCGTTCTGGGCGCAACCCATGCCTCGTGGTACCCGCCGCCGGCCGACATGCCGGGCATCGGCCTCTTTTACGCGGGGGCCGCGTGCTGCTACCTGATCACCTATGCCGGAATCGAGGAGGCCAGCCCCTCGCTCCTTATCATTCGGGCTCTTGAGGCGGCGGCGGAAAAAGGCTGCACCCGGGACGAGCTTGCCGCGCTCGTCACGGAAGAGCGCTTCGTCGAGCCGCGCATCAGGGCGCTGAAAGACCAGCACATAATCGCCGGCACCCCGACCGGCAACCGCCTCACCCCGCACGGCCTGCGCGTCGCGCGGGTCGCCAGCCTCCTGGCAAAATGCTTCCGGATAAATGAAGGTGGTTGACCAGTTGTCGAGCGGACATGCCTATCTGGCGTTGATTCCGGTCCTTGGCCTCGCGATCGACGTCGCGGCGCAGCTCGTGCTGAGCCGCCTGCCGTATCCCGCGGGCCACGTCCGCAAGCAGTTCATCAGCTTCGGTGTAGGACTCGCCGCGTCCGCGGGCGTGCTTCTGAAGTCGCTGCTGAACCTGCCCCTAGGTCCCCTCGATGCCTCCGGGTTGTTTCTCCTGCATACGCTGACCTACGCCTTTCTCGGCTTCTGCTTCTTCAACCTGATAAACCTTAACGTGTCCTCGATGAGGATACGCATGGTGATGGAAATCCACCGGCAGCATCCGCGGCCCGTGACCGACTCGGCCCTGAGGGCGCGCTACGCCATAGTGGAGGTGCTCGACGCGCGCCTGCTCCGCCTTGAAGGCGGGCGGCAGATTGATCGACGCGGAGACCGCCTCTATCTGAGGCGCGGAGCTGTCTTGCACATCGCCCACTTCTTCTCGGGACTTAGGTCCCTCCTCTTCGGCAGGCCGGCCTGAACCCGCGTGCATCCCGAGAAATCCACCCCTCCCCCGACTCTCGACCTCACGCTGGTCGTGCCTGCGCTTAACGAGGAGCGGAACATCGCGGGCACGCTCGCCGCGATCTCCCAGGTGCTTTCCTCGTCGCCGGGCAAGTCGGCGGAAATGTTGGTCGTGGACGACGGGAGCACGGATCGGACCGCGGCCGTTGTCGGGGAGATATCCGGGCGGGATCCCCGGGTGGTGCTCATCAGGAACCCGAGAAACCTCGGCTTGGGCGCGTCGCTCCAGCTCGCGATCGCGCGCGCAGCCGGCCGGCAGCTGCTCATCGTTCCGGGCGACAACGACCTGCCGGCCGCAACCCTCACGGAGCTCATCCGGAACTCGGACAAGGCGGACATGGTCATGTGCTACTTTGAGAACCGGGAGCAGCGCGGGAGGATGCGCAACATCCTGTCGACGCTCTTCGGCCTGGCCTACACGACCTGCTTTGACGTCTTTCCGCAATACATCAACGGCCCCTGCGTGTACCCGGTGGCCAACCTCAGGGGGCTGCGGCTTTTCTCGACGCGGTTCAGCATCGTGGCGGAGATAAACGTGAAGCTGCTGCGCCAGGGGGTCACCTTCATCGAGGTCGCAAGCTGGCGCCAGGTAGGCATGAAGGGCAGCTCCTCGTTCTCCCTTCGAAACCTCGGGGAGGCCGCCTCGGTCTTCTGTCGCCTGCTTTACGACGTCCATGTCGCGAATCCCCAGGATTACTCGCGCAGGCCCGTCCGGGTGACGCTCGACCGCTAGCGAGGACCCGTGGAGCTTTCCGAAAAGAACTGGAGGCCCTTGGCCGCTTCGGTACTCCGCTGGTTCACCGCGGGCCTGATCTTCATGGGCCTAAACACCGCGCTTCTCTACGTCTTGGTTCAGTACGCCGCCATCAGCGTGCCGCTCGCCACGTTCCTTTGCGCGGAGACCTGCACCGTCCTGCGCTACGTGATCAATGACGTGTGGGTGTTTCGAAGCGGCAGGCTGACCTGGCTCAAGCTTTGGCAGTACCATCTGGCAAACGGGACGGCGTTTCTGGTGTGGTGGGTCGCCGCGAACGTCCTCAATCGCCTCGGCGTCAATTACCTTCTTGCCTCAATTCTTGCGGTCGGGTTCTCGACAATCATCAGCCTCGCCTCGAACTACCTTTGGATTTGGAGGCGAACCCACTGGAACAAGGAGGTCCGTGCATCATCCGACCCGCGAACCCAGCGCAAGGTGGTTGCCGGGATCATTCTGCTCAGGGGCGACGGGGCTGCCCTTCTTCAGCTCCGCGACGAGAACCCCACGATACAGGATCCGGGGATCTGGGTCGTGCCCGGCGGCCACACTGAGCCCGGGGAATCCCCCCTCGACGGCGCCCGGAGGGAGTTCTTGGAGGAGACCCGCTACGCCTGCGCGGGTCCCAAGCTCCTTGCGACATACGCGTCCCACACACTGGGCTACCCTGAGGGATTTGACCTGGTATTCTTCTGGGAGCGCTACGACGGCATCCAGGAGATTGAATGCCGCGAGGGCCAGGCGCTAAGGTTCATAGGGCGATCGGAGGCGGAGAGCCTTCCGCGCCGGGATTACCTCACAAAGGTCTGGGACTTGGCGCTTTCCGAGTGCGCGGGCCGACAGGACTCGGCGGTATAATCCCCCCCGTCGCCGTTCATGGATTCCATGAAGACAAGTCATCGCGGGCCGACCCCTTCGATGAGGGATGAAGGACGACCCAAGACGGTGCGAGGTCGCGAGGACCTGGCCCATGGCGTTCACGGCGCCGAATAGGGAAGGTCGATGGAGGCCGAACGCTTGCCGTTGACGCGGTGAATCAGGCGTATCGCGGCCACATCCCTCAGGTGTGCGATCAGCGGAAAGCGGCCGAACGAGGCGCGGGTCCCCCCGAGCTCCGAAGCGCCGCCGTCCCGCGTGACACCGAGCACCTCGATCTCGCCAGCCTGAATCGGGCGCCAGCGCACCCACAAGGTGCCGTCCGCTACCTTCGCAAGCGCGGCGTGATCCGGCTCGGTGGATTCGGCGGCCGCAGGGTCACCGCCAGTGTCTCCGGAGATCCTGTAGATCGCCTGCGCTCCCTTGTCGGTGGGGTAATCGAACCAGACCAGGCGCTCCACGCCCGGCTCCTGCGGTATCCTGCGGGCTGACTGGAGCCACTTCCCGATCAAGGGATTCATCCAGAGGTTCAGACCCGAGTACTCGGTGAGCTGCAGGTAGCCGGCGCCCTCGCGCCTCAAGGCGGCGAGGATGTCGCCCGGCGGCCCCGCCAGGTCTATTCTGTTCTGGCTTACCGGGAGAATCTGCAGGAACGGCCTTCCGAGTTGGTAGGGATCGATGACTGTCGTGGCCACGACGGCTCCGGGGGGAAGGAATTCGGACACCCAGTCCGAGCCCGTGCCAATGCCGCCTGCGCCCCGCGGCTCGGCAAGCGAATCCAGCGCCGAGAGGGTGCTCGACGCCATCGAGGGCCGGGTCTCGGCGCGATTGCTGCCGGGATTGCCTGTGGGGCTCAGCATCTGGACCGGGGAGATGAACAGCCGGACGGTGGCGAGAACGACAGCGGCGGCGCCCGCATAATGCTGCAATGCCCAGCGGGGCAGCCGGCGGGCCGTCACGGCGTGATAGGCGCCGATGATCACAGCCACGCCGATCGCGACATAGGATGCCAGGTGATAGCGGTCGTGAAAGACGATCGCCGGGTCTCCCCTGGAAAGGAGGGTGAGTGCAAGCGCCCGTCCGAACGCAAACCCGAGAAGCAGGCGGACAGCCGGGTCCCGCCGCGCCGACCGGAGGAACAGGAATGGCGAGCCGCACAGCAGAAGAAGAGTCCAGCCCTCCATGCCCTGGCTGAAGATGCGGAGGTAGTTGAGCCTGTACCAGAGCCCGAAATTGGCCATGAGCACGGCCATGGTCTCCCGCATCTGGGGCAGGTAGCCGGTGCTCGGCGGCCACAGGAGCATGATCTGGGGAAGCGGCGACCCGTAGGACAGAAGGTTGATCAGTGGCCAAACGAGCGCCAGCGGAGCAAACCCGCCCGCGAAGGCGAACGCGGCGGACGGCGCCCTCCTGCCGGCCCGAAGGAGCAGCCATGCGGCCAGCAGGATGACCGTGCCCACGCCCTGCGGCTTGATCGCCACAGCGAATCCGCACAATAGGCCGATTGCCAGGTCCAGCGCCATGCCCGCGGGCCGCGGGGAAACGATGGCCAGGCGAATGGCCGCCACCTCAACTAGCATCAGGGGAACGTCGTTGTTGGTGAGCGACTCCCTAGCGACGCCGCACAGTACGAAGCCCGCGACCAGGATCCCGACCCAGGCCGTCGTGGGCCCGTACCGGCGCGCGAGCGGCGCGCCTATGGCCGCGAGCAGCAGCATGAAGGCGGCCGCAGACAGGAGCACGAAGCCATGCTCCCCGCCGACAAAGTACACGGGCAGGGCGTAGACCTGCCAGCCATAGGAAAAGCCGGCATCGTGGCTGTAGGGGTTCAGGATGAACCGGTGGTTCCAGAGTATGGACCGGGGTATCACCAGGTGGTAGATGTCCAGGTCGCCCCCGCGAATGTTGGCCGCGCACTGGGCCACCGCATAGAGGACCAACGACGCGCTGGCCGCGATCGCGGCCAGCGCCACCGGGTTCATGGGGCTCGGGATCACCGGGGCCCGGCGGGCCCCGGCCGGGCCGAGGCCCGCCGAGGCGTGCAGGCGCAGGAGCGCCAGGAGAAGCGTTGCCCCCACGACAACCGGATAATAGGCCAGACCAGCCCAGGCGATCAGGGTCCAGCCAAAGCCGAGTATCGCCGCGCCGAGCGCAAATGACAAGGGAGCCTCCCGCGTTTCCTCCACCCCAAGGCGCGCGAACGCGGCGCGCCCGACCGCGGCGGTGATCCAGACATATGCGGCCGCCGCCAGGGCCCCGCGGACGACGTCGGCAACGTTGGCGATCAGGAAGCCGCCCGTCATCGCATTTGGCCTGCGCGCGAGGCCCCGAGTGGTCTGCTCACGCAAGCACGACGCCAGAACTTCATCCGGGTGTCCAGTCGGCTGATACCCCTCGCCCGGGGGATGGCCGGGCGGGAGGGCATTGCGCCCGCCCATCCGCGCTCCGCGGGCCCGCGATATTCTTACTCGTCAACTGCCCACCTCAACATCCAGACTCAGCCTTCCATGGAGCTGAGCCACCGAACTCTTTCTCAGAGCGGTCATTACCGCGATTTGACCTTGGAGGACATGGAACCAGGCGTCGCGCTGACGCTCTATCGCCAGATGCTTCGCCTGCGGCGCACTGAGGAGGCGCTGATGGCTGAGTACCATCCGGCCGAGGAGATGCGCTGCCCGATCCACTTCTGCATAGGCCAGGAGTCGATTCCCGCCTCGCTCTCCGCCCTCATCGGTGCCGACGACTACGTCTTCAGCCACCACCGCTCCCACGGCTACTTCTTCGCCAAGGGCTCGCCCCTTCGGGAGCTCTTCGCCGAGATCTACGGGCGCCAGACGGGCGCAGATGGCGGCCTTGCCGGCTCGCAGGACATCTCGCACTCGGCCACGCATTTCTACAGCGGGGCGATCCTGGCGGGGGCCGTGAGCATCGCCGTGGGGGCGGCCTTCGGCTTCCAGTACAGGAAGACGCCGCAGATCGCGGTCTCGGGATTCGGCGAGGGCGCGACGGACGAAGGCGCGTTCTGGGAGGCGATGAACTACTCGGGAAAGGAGAAGCTGCCCGTCCTCTTCATCGTCGAGAACAACAGGTACGCCACCTTCTCGGACCAACTGAAACGCCAGGCCAGCGACAACATCGTCGAGAGGGTCCGCACCTTCGGCGTCAGGGCCTGCAAGATATTCGGCAACGACGCACCCCTGGCCTACCGCACGCTGAAGGCCGAGATCTCCCGGGTCCGCGCCGGAGACGGCCCCTCCCTCGTCGAGGCCTACACCTACCGGTGGAACAGCCACGTGGGGCCGGAGGATGACGGCGCCAACAACTATCGCGCGGCCGGGGAGATGGCCTTCTGGAAGGACAACTGCCCGATCGTCCTGCTTGGGGAGAAGCTCCGCGAGGCCCGCCTGCTCGACGACGCCGCGCACGCCGAGATGGAATCCGAGATAGCCGCGGAAATAGCCTCAAACTTCAGGTTCGCGAAGGAGGGCCCCTTCCCGACCGACACGAACTGGCACCGCATGAACTACAGGGACGCCAGCCCGGTCGCCGACCGCCTGCTCGGAACCGCCGAGGGCGGCTCGTTCGACCAGAATCAGGCGGAGGCGAAGCTCGGCCCCTACTGAGGGAACCCGGATGAACCGCCAACTTTCCTATGCAAAGGCCATCCTGGAGGCCACCGACCAGGCCCTGTCCCTTTCGCCGGACGTCGTCGTGCTCGGCCAGCTCGTCGACACCAAGTCCGGCATCTTCGGGACCACCACGGGCCTCGCCGACAAGCACGGGGCCGGCCGCGTTCGCGACTTCCCCGTTTCGGAGAACCTCATGACGGCGACGGCGATGGGCGCCGCCCTGACCGGCCTGCGGCCGGTGATCGCCCACCAGCGGCTCGATTTCATGCTCTACTCGCTGGATGCCATCGCGAACTGGCTCGCGCTGTGGCATTTCAAGTCCAACGGGAAGTCCGCCATGCCGGTCACCATCCGGACGATAGTCGGAAAGGGCTGGGGCCAGGGTCCGCAGCACTCGAAGAGCCTCCACGCCTGGTTTGCGCACCTTCCCGGCCTCAGGGTGGCGATGCCGGCGACGGCGTACGACGCCAAAGGCCTGCTCCTGGAAAGCATATTCAGCGAGAGCCCCGCGATCTTCGTCGAGGGCCGGGGCCTCTACTCGATGACCGACGACGTGCCCGAGGAGCCGTACCGGGTGCGCTTCGGGCAGGCCGTGGTGCGCCGCCCGGGCACGGACGTGACGGTGGTCGCGTTGGGAACCATGGTGCCCGTCGCCCTCCGCGCAGCCGCAATCCTTGAGAAGGACGGCGTCCAGGTGGAGGTGGTCGACCCGCGCACGGTGACCCCGCTCGACCGGAAAAGCATCTGCGACTCCGCTTTCAAGACCCGGAGGCTCGTCGTGGCCGATCCGGGCTGGGGCTCCTTTGGCGCGGCGGCCGAGATCATCGCGACCGTCGCCGAGAACCTGGGCGACAGGCTCAAGGCGAAGCCCATCCGCGTGACCCTGCCCGACAGCCACACGCCGATGAGCCTGGCGCTCGAGCCCGAGTATTATCCCGACGATTCGGACGTCGTGGCGGCCATACGGCGGTCGCTACGGCAATTGGAGCCAAGCACGAGCAATGGCCTACATTGATTTTCTGGAGCAGATCCACCGGGGCACCAAGCGCGACTATCTGGCGCGCGTGCTGGCCGGCAACAAGGCCACCTTCGCCGCGACGGCCAAGAAGTTCGACTTCGAATACTGGGACGGGAGCCGCGACACCGGCTACGGAGGCTACCGCTACGACGGCCGCTGGCTCGGCTTTGCGAAGCGCATCGCGGGGCACTACGGGCTCAAACCCGGGGACCGCGTGCTCGACGTCGGCTGCGGCAAGGGGTTCCTCGTCTTCGAGCTCATGCAGGCGGTGCCCGGACTGCGGGTCGCCGGCATCGACGTGTCGACGTACGCGATCGCAAACGCGAAGGAGGAGGTCCGGCCGTATCTCCAGGTCGGGAACGCCGTCTCCGTGCCCTATCCGGACCGGTCCTTCGACGTGGTGCTTTCGATCAACACCCTGCACAACCTGCAGCTTCCGGAGCTTGAGCTTGCGCTCAGGGAGATCGAGCGCGTCGCCATCCGCGGGAAATATGTCGTGGTTGACGGCTACCGGACCGAGCAGGAGAAGGTCAACCTGCTTTACTGGCAGCTCACGTGCGAATGCTTCTTCACTCCGAAGGAGTGGGAATGGGTGTTCGAGAAGTCCGGCTACGGCGGCGACTACGGGTGCGTCTTCTTCGAATAACCCAGGTCGTTGAACATGGCGCCATCAAACATCGGCGAGCGCGGCCCGGAGGGCGTCAGAGAGGAACTCGAGGTGACGTTCTTCATCCCCTGTCTCAACGAGGAGCGGCATGTCGCGGCGACACTCGAGACCGTGGTCGCCGCGGCGGCCGAGTTTCCCTGGACCTTCGAGGTCATCGTGGTGGACGACGGCTCCACCGACCGGACAGCTGACGTTGTCGCCGATTTCTGCCGCGCCAACGCCGCGCTGCCCGTGCGCCTGGTGCGAAACCCGAGCAACCTGGGCCTCGCAAGGAGCTTTCTCGACGCGGCGTTCCGCGGCCGCGGGCGATACTACCGCCTCATATGCGGCGACAACATCGAGCCTAAGGCGTCAATGGCCGCCGTCCTGAGGCACATGGGGGAGGCGGACATCGTCATGCCCTACTATCCGGACATCCCGGGGAAGAGCGCCGTGGGCCGGACGCTGTCCCGGGTCTACAACGGCCTCGTCAACCTCATCAGCGGCCACCGGATCCGGTACTACAACGGGAACCCGCTCTATCGCCGGCATCAGGTCATGCGGTGGGCGCCCCACGGCAACGGGTTTGGGTACCAGGCGGACCTGGTCACTCAGCTTCTCGACCTGGACTGCACGTACGTCGAGGTACCGGTAGCCGGGATCCACAGGCCGAAGGCCGGTTCCTCGCTCAGGATCCGCAGCCTTATGTCGGTCGCCCACAGCCTGCTGGAAATCGCGTTCCGCCGCCTTCGGGCGATCTTTCTAAAGAGGTAGAAGCAACATACACTACTCCGAACCATGGCCTCCAAGGCGCGCAAACAGACCAAGACAAGGGAAGCCCAATACCAGCGATCGCTGGATTTGCTCAATGAGGGCGGCCTGACGCCCATGGGCCTGATGACCAATCAGGCGTGGCGGGACGACCCGAAGCACCTTCTCTTCACCCTTTCCAGGTACAAATTCGTGGCGAAGGTGCTGGCGGGCAGAACCCGGGTCCTCGAGGTGGGCTGCGCCGACGCGTTTGGAACGCGGATTGTCCTGCAGTCGGTCTCCAGCCTCACGGCCATCGACTTTGACCCGGTCTTCGTCGCGGACGTCCAGGCCCGCATGGATCCGCACTGGAGGTTCAAGTGCGCGGTCCATGACATGCTTTCGGGCCCGTACCCCGGCCGCTATGACGCGGCCTATGCGCTCGACGTCATCGAGCATATCAGGCCCTCCAGCGAATCGACGTTCATTGAGAACATCGCCGGTTCGCTGACCCGGGAGGGTGTCCTGCTCCTGGGAACGCCCTCGCTCCAGTCGCAGGCGTATGCCGGGCCCCAGAGCAAGGCCGGCCACGTCAATTGCAAGGACGAGCCGCGGCTTCGCTCCCTGCTCGGGCGCCACTTCCACAACGTCTTTGTATTCTCCATGAACGACGAGGTCGTGCACACCGGCTTCTATCCCATGGCCCACTACCTGATAGCCTTCGCGTGCGGCAAGAGGGCCCGCTGAAGGGCGCCATGACGCAGACTCCGACACGCCTTCCCGGCCCAGCGGCAAAGAGCGGGAATCTCGATCTCACCCTGTTCGTGCCGTGCCTCAATGAGGAAAAGAGGGTTGTTCCGACTCTCGAGACCATTCGCGAGACGCTTGGGGAGTATCCGCTCAGCTACGAGGTTCTCGTCGTCGACGACGGGTCGACCGACCGCACGGCTGAGGTCGTCGAGGAGTTCATGCGCGCCCATCCGGACGCGCCCGTTTCCCTTCATAGGAACCCGCGCAATCTCGGCCTCTCGCGCTCCTTCGTCGACGCGGCGTTCCGCGGCCGGGGCGAGTACTTCAGGCTGGTCTGCGGCGACAACGTGGATTCAAAGCGTTCGATGCAGGCCGTCCTCAGTCTGCTCGGCAAGGCGGACATCATCGTGCCCTACTATCCCGTGCTGCCGGGCAAGAGCAAATTCCGCCGCCTTGTATCGAGGACATACACGCTGATCGTGGACGCGCTGAGCGGCTACCGCTTGAACTACTACAATGGATGCGCGCTCTACAGGCGCTACGACGTCATGCGATGGGCGCCCTACAACTACGGCTTTGGATTCCAGGCCGACCTGATCACCAAGCTTCTGGACGAGAGGGCGACCTTCCTCGAGGTCCCGCTGGAGGGGTTCCACCTCACGAAGGACCGCGGGGGCTCGGCCGTGAACATGCGCAATTTCCTTTCGACGAGCCACACCCTGCTGGAGATCTTCCTCCGGAGGGTGCGACGTCTGTTCTACGGCAACTAGAATCGCGAGCCGCGGCGCCGCCGCGACCCGGCAAACCATGCGCCTCCTCCCATGATGACAGAATCCTCGCGGTCGACATGGCGCCGCGCGGCCGGGGCCGCACTTTGGACGGTGCTCCTGTGCCTTCCCTGGCTCACCATCCTCTTCAGGGGAATCTCGCCCATCAGCTATGCCTCGGAGGCCCTGGGATACAGGTATTTCCACAGCTACAGGATCCTGAACGGCGACGATTCAACAATCTGGGAGGCCCAGGGCCAGGCTCTCGGCGCCTTTCACAACGGCCTGAATCTCCTGCTCGACAAGGTGCTCCTGAGGGCGAATCCGGACCTGCGCGCGAGGCTGGACCTCTTCAGCCACCTTACGCTGCTTGCGAACGCCTCGGCGCTTGGGGCAGTGCTGATCCTGGCGGCGCGAAGCCGCCGGATGCTTCTAGGCGACCTTCTCACCCTTGGGAGCGTCGCCGCCTTCGGAGTGTTTGCCTGGGGCGGCGGCTTCCTGCTCGCCCACACGCCCGACTACTATGTCTTCGAGATCACCGCCAACTGCTGCGCCCTCAGCCTGGCGCTGCTGTGCATGCGGGGCGAGCCCCGCGGCCTTGACGTGCGCCGCTGGGCCCTGCTGGGGGCATTCGCCGCGGTCCTCGTCGCCCTGAAGATCACGCTTCTTCCCGCGGCGCTGCTTCCGGCGGCCGTCGTGCTCGGCCGGGCGCCCTACCCCGGGCCGCGGGCCGCCCTCGGCCGCCTTGCAGCGTGGCTCGGCGGTCTGCTGGCGGGTGTGGCGCTGATCCTCTGCGCCTATTATTGCTTCGACCTCGGCCGGATTGTCCGGTCCTTCGAGAGCTGGCGCCAGTACGTGGCGCATCCGGGCGAGTCGGAACCCGGATTCTGGGTCCACTGGCTCGGGAACCCCTTGGGTGCCAGCGGACACCCGTGGGATGATCACCGGTATTTCCTGGTCATCCTTCTGGTGTGGTGCGCCGCGGTCATATTCTCTTTTGCATCGGGCACGGGGGCCAATGGCCGCATCCGGCGGCTTCTGATTGCCTTCGTGCTCCTGAGCGCGGCGCTGCATTTTGTGGGCCTCTTCAAGCGCCCCGCCGGGACCACCGTGTTTGAGGTCGGCCTTTTCCTCGCGGCGAGCGCCGGCTTGCTGCTCGCGATTCCCTGTCGGGGCCGCCGTTGGATCGGCGCGCGTTCGTGCTTTTGCGGGGTGCTGCTTGCATGGAGCGGCATCGCCGCCTGCCGATGGTACCCGTCGGGCTCGTCGCTCATGAGCCTGCGGGAGACCGGCGAGCATGCGTGGGACCTGCATCGGCACCTGAACTCCCTGGGTCTGCCCGTTGTCGTCTACATCCCGGACAACAGCTACACGTCGGGGAGCGTGGAGGAGGCCCTGATGAAGGGCTTTAGCGACACGCCGACGTGGAACATCACCGCGGGCTACAGGCTCCTGGCCCATTTTGCGCCGAATCTCCGCTTCGTGCAGGACTTCAGCGCCATTCCGCCGGGCCAAGCCCTGGTGTGGACGGATGTTGAGGGGCGGCCCGGACTCGAGGAAACGAGCCCGGGGTTAAGAGCCCTGCTGCGCCTGCCCGGAGCGAAGGCCGAGTCATGGGCGATGCCGGGCGGGCCGGTCGGAGCCGCCACCATCCGCTGCCTTGTCGTGCCCGATGGCGCGGCCGGAGCACGGGCCTCGCTGGTCGAGAACCGCCACCTTCGGCATTCGACCACGACCGACCCGATTGCCGGCTTCTCGGCAACGGCCGACTCGAACTGCGTTCTCCAACACGACGCCGCCGGCCGACCCTATGTTCGCGTGACGGCCAACCGGCCCTGCCCATCGCTTGAGATCTCGTGCGCGATTCCGGCCGGTGCTGCGGCCGCGGGCGAGGTTCTTGACGCCAGGACCCACGTGCGGCTGGACCGGCCACGTCAGGTCAGGATCCAGGTGCACGCGGGAGCCTGGGAGTATTCGGAAGGGCCTTTCCTTGCCGGCGGCACCTGGGTGCGGCTCGAGATCCAGCACGCGCTGCCCCAGGGCGCGGGCCAGGGAGGATATGCGTCCTTTTCGATTGCGAACGCCGCCGCAGGGGACTGGTTCGAGATGTACGAATTCGACGTGTCGGTCGCAAAACAGCCATGAGCCGCCGTCTGCCCACCCTTTCACTGCGCGGCTTCGCGATTCCGGCCGTGGTCTACGCCCTCCTCTACGGCGGCCTCCTTCTCTGGACGCACGGCCTTCCGTATGCGGTGGACAACAACGAGACCTTCTCGAGCCTCTGGCATGCCAGGCACCTCTACGAAGGGGGCGTGAGCCAGACAAAGGGCCTGGCCGACGAGGTCTTTGCCTGGCACGCCGCGGCCAGCCCCTACGTCCACACGCACCAGGGAAATTTCCCGCGCCTGTTTGCGCTTCTGCTCTACGTGCTTGGGGCGCGCTCGGCGGAGAGCCAGATCATCCTCACGACCTTCACGATCGGCCTTGCGGCAATCTGGCTCGCATACCGCTTTCTCTGCACGCTTGGCCCGCCCCTTTTCGCAGTGCTGGGGTGCCTGGTGCTGATCACAGACTATGGTCTCTTCGGCCAATGGCAGGTGGACACGTATCGGGTATGGTACGGCTTCTTCTTTTTTGGGTCGCTGTTCTGGGTGAGCCGCCTCGGGCGGTTCCCCGGGTGGCCGATGCTCGCGGCGGGCGTGGCCCTCTTTGCGGCGATGTTCTACGGCGAGTACGTCTATGCCGCCTTCGTCGGGATCACCGCGTGCGGCTACGCCCTCTTCCTCTACGTGCGCACGCCGAGGCATTTTCTGCGGGCATGGCTTGGCGCGCTGCTGGGAGGGGCTGCGGCGGCGGCCCTTCTGCTCTCGCAGTTGCTCGCCTACATGGGATGGAAGAGCGTCAAGCTCGACCTCGGCTACACGCTTGCCGCCCGCAACATGGCCAAGGACCAGACCTTTACCGACATGGTAGACCGGTTCTACAGGGACCACCGGATCATCTTCTGGCAGAACTATTTCGACACGGCAAACCTGAGGACGCTCGGGGCGTTCGGGACCTCGTTTGTCCAGAAGCACCTCCAATACTACGGACCGTGGGTGGGCATGTCGGCGATGCTCGTCCTCGCGGGCGCGCTGCTCGGCCTCGGCCGGCGCGAAGACGGCCCGCCCATCAGGCATTCGCAGGGCCGCTCGGGGTCCTGGGCCCGCCTCCTCCTCACCCGGGCTGTTCCGGGCGCCGCCGTGCTGGCCATTGCGTTCCTGGCGGTCCGCCACCTCAGGCCGCTCTTCGACGGCTCGTCAGGTACCCTCTCGCGCGCCGCCATCGGCCTTGCCCCGCCAGACTGGCTCGGGTGGCTGGCGTTTCTTCTCGCGATCGCGATCGCGCTTGGCCTCGCGGTCAAAGGCACCGGCCGCTCGGTCGGCGCCGAAAACAGGCTTGCCGGGCTGTTCGCCCTGTCGCTTTGCGTGGCCGCCGCCTACGCGCTGGCCTACCGCGCGTTCACCGGCTACATCTATTCGGGCTACCTGAACAGGCAGGCGCCCTTCCTCGTATATTGGACGGATATCCTGATTGCCGGCGCGCTGTTCCTCGTTTTCGAGGTAACCCGTCGGGGCTTTGCCGCCGCCTTCGGCGACAAGCCGCCCGCGTTCCTTCCCATCGCGGGATCGGCCCTCATGGTGCTCTTCGCCGGGGCCTGGGCGATCCTGCAGCTCGGCTTCCTCATTGTG
>Ga0265318_10001226_pt1 | contig 15600 bp, 13 predicted proteins | sample 4821metaG_FD_192431 | JGI IMG/M metagenome (GOLD analysis project Ga0265318, IMG submission 192431) | Rhizosphere microbial communities from Carex aquatilis grown in University of Washington, Seatle, WA, United States - 4-8-21 metaG | ecosystem: Host-associated > Plants > Roots > Rhizosphere >... | reverse complement strand
TCAAGTTGCGCCTCAGCTGTAAAGGCGGAACCGTCTTATCGTTGGGTCCCGGATTTACCGTAAAAGCCAGTTGATACTTGGCCTTTTCCGCCTGCCTTAAAACTTCCGGGTTATAAACCCCGTAGGAGTAAGCCAAAATCCAAGGATGAACTCCAAACCTATCCTGGATAAATTCGATGGGTTCGTTAAGTTCCACATTGACCAATTGGCTAAACTGGCCCGGAGTTCTTTTCTCGCCTTCCAATCCCAAATTCAAATGGCTTTTGGTATGGGATTCCAGGTCAAATCCATTCTTTTGCATTTCCTCAATTTCCGAATACCTCAAAGAATCGCTTTGGCTCCGGATAAAATCAGTGTAAAGAAACAAGACGCCCGGATAACCGAATTCCTTGACCACGGGATAAGCCTTCTCGTAGATGCTTCGAAAACCATCGTCGAAGGTCAAAAGCACCGCTTTGTCGGGGAGGGGTTTCCCTTCAAACCAGTAGGCTTTCAACTGATCCATCGAGATAGGCGTTATCCCCTGATCCTTCAGGTACTGCATCTGCCATCGAAACTCCTGAGTTGGGAGCCGGTATTCGGACAAGGGTTTCTTGACCGTCTCAGGCCTGGCCACGAACCGGTGGTAGCATAAAACCGTGAATCCGTTATCGGCAGGAACGACCGTGGGAGTTGCCTTCACTTCCACAGCCGTCTTGGCCGATAGCGGCAGTCCTAAAACCACCGCCACCAGTAAAATCGATCCCGGCTTTGCCCAACCTTTTTTCACGGCTATGCCTTTCAAAGTCCGTCGTTCGCTGTTCGTCCTGCGTCCTTAGCTTTGGTTCAAGCGGACGACGGAGGACTGAGGGCGGACGACGGCCTTTATCAGTTCTGAAACGGCTTGCTGGCCAAACGGCGGCGCAGGTAGGCCGGAATATCGTATTGCCCGTCGGAAAGCTTGAGCGTCATTTCGCCTTCCAAATCCTCCAACTGGGGCGGGGCCGAGGAACTGGCCTTCGACGTGTTGAAATTGGGCGTCACGAAATTCTTCAGGTCGATCACCGTCGACAGGTCCGCCGCCTTGGGGGCGTCGAATCCGGTGGCGATGATGGTGACCCGGAGGCCGTCCTTCAAATTCTCGTCCCGCACGATGCCCGGAATGATCTCGGCGCCGGGACGGGCGGCCTTTTGAAGAAACCCGTTGATCTGGTTGAACTCGTTCAAGGTGTAGTTGGCGCCGGCGGTGACCTGAACCAGGACGGCGTTGGCGCCGGCGATGTCCACGTCCTCCAACAGCGGGCTATTGACGGCCTTTTGAACGGCTTTCAAGGCGCGGTCTTCGCCCGTGCCGTAGCCCGTCCCCATCAGGACCTTGCCCTTGGCGGTCAGGATGCGTTTTACGTCCGCGAAGTCGCGGTTGATGATGCCTTCCGAGTGGATGACCACCGAAATACCCTGGATGGCCTGCACCAGCACTTCATCCACGCGGGAGAAGGCCGAGGCCAGGTCCACATCCTGCTCGCACACCAGGTTGATGCGCTCGTTGGGGATGACCACGATGGCGTCCACGTGGGGCAGCATGGCCCTCAGGCCGTCTTCCGCTTGGGCCTTGCGCACCGGTCCCTCGTGCTCGAAGGGACGGCTCACCACGCCCACGGTCAGGATCCCCATTTTCTTCGAGATTTCCGCCACGACCGGGGCCGCTCCCGTTCCCGTGCCCCCGCCCATTCCCGCCGCGATCACCACCATGTCGGCGCCTTCCAGTGCCTTTTGGATCTCATCGGTGGATTCCTGGGCCGCTTCCTTGCCGATCGTGGGGTTTCCGCCCGAACCCAATCCCTTGGTTAAGGTTTTTCCCAACTGGATCTTCTTGGCGGACTTGCTCCGGCGCAGGGACTTATAGTCCGTATTGGCCGCGATACATTCCACGCCCTCGATCCCAGCCTCGATCATTTTATTGACAGCGTTGCATCCGCCGCCGCCGACCCCGATCACCTTCAAATGGGCTAAATACTGCTGCACATCCTCTTCCGCGAACTCGATCATAATTTCCCCCTCGTTTTTTATGCTGCGATTTACTGTTAGCCGAGAGCCAATGGTTTAAGGCCATCCGCCAACAGCCCCCTCCAGTGAAACCTCCTCAATCTTTTGCCCGCCTCACTCCTTTCGATTTTCGAATTCCTAATTACACATTCCCAATTGCCAATTGCGGTTCAGATGGAGTCACCGAACCATTTTTTCATGCGGCCCAGCACGTTCTTGAACATGTCCTCGCCTGATCCGAAATTCATTCCTTTTTTCTCGACCTTGGATCCTGGTTTCGGCATTCCCATCAAGACCAGCCCCACGGCCGTGGAATAACTCGGGTTGGCCACCACGTCCGTCAATCCCCCGACCCTTTTGGGGGACCCGATCCTTACCGGCAGCTGAAGGATCTTTTCCGCCAGCTCGGCGGTCCCTTCCATCAAGGCCGCGCCTCCGGTGATGACCGCTCCCGCCGGGATCCGGTCCTCGAAGCCATGCTTTTTAAGTTCCGCCCCGACCAACTCGAAAATTTCCTCCATGCGGGCTTCGATAATCTCGGATAAAACCCGCCGCGGCATGCGCCGGTCGGGCCTGCCGCCCACCCCCGGCACGGTGATCTCCTCTTCCTCCTTCACCATGGCCGTGTAGGCGCATCCATATTGGATCTTGATGCTTTCCGCTTCCGTATTGGGAGTCCGAAGGCCCACCGCCACGTCGCTGGTGACCAGCGCCCCGCCCAGGGTGATGATGCCCGTGTGCCAAAGGGAGCCGTTGATGAAGACCGCGATATCGGTCGTGCCGCCGCCAATGTCCACTAACACCACCCCCAGCTCCTTCTCGTCCGCCGAAAGGATGGCTTCCGCGGAGGCCAAGGGCTGCAGGATGATGTCCGCCACCTGGATCCCCGCCCTCTCCACGCTTCGGACGATGTTCTGGACGCTGGTCACGCCGCCGGTCACCACATGCACCTCGGCTTCCAGCCGGACGCCCGACATTCCAACCGGGTTCTTGATGCCGTCCTGGTCGTCCACGATATATTCCTGCGGAATGACATGGATGATCTCCCGGTCCAGGGGAATCGCGATGGCCTGGGCCGCCTCAATCACCCTCTCCCGGTCCTCTTCGGTGATCTCCTTGTCCTTGCGCGAAACCGCGATGACGCCCCTGCTGTTCAGGCCCTTGATGTGGCCCCCCGCCACCCCGGCGAAGGCCGAGGTCACTTCCACGCCCGCCATGCGCTCCGCGTCGGCGATGGATTTCTTGATGGCGGCGATGGTTTGCTCGATGTTCACGACCGAACCCTTCTTTAGGCCCGTTGACGGCGTGGTTCCCACGCCGATAATGTGGACTTGCCCCTCATCGTCCTGCTCTCCGATGATGGTACAGACCTTGGTTGTTCCCAGGTCCAGCCCCACCACGATGTCTTGTTTTTGTTCCTTAGCCATTCAACTCACCTCCTTGAAATTCAGCTGTTAGCTTTCAGCTGTTGGCCTTTAGCTTAAAAGCCAACCGCTGTCAGCCAATGGCTGTCCTATCTTTTTTTCGACTTCACCGCTGAAAAACAGCGGCATTTCCCGAAACAAACTTTGAGCTCCTTCAAATTCACGGCTTTGGTTTTCTTGCCGCCGCTATGTTTTTGTGCTTTCATAAATTCCTAATTTCCAATTATTTTTACCTGGTTTTCACCAGCACCATGTCGCGGTATCGAAAATCCATCGTCCCGGCGCGTTTTTGCTTCTGGTCCAAATCGCTCAATACCACCGCCATCCGCCTCAGCTCCGTTTCGGTGACCGGAGGGTCGAAGGAGGCCTGAATCCCGTCGATAAAAGTCACCTTCAGCGATTCCCGGTCCGTTAAATCCACTTCCGACACATCCGCCGCCAGGACCCCGTCGTGCCGCTTCATGAAGTCGAAAAAATCCAGGGCCGGTTTCAGGCTTTCCGCCATGGCCGTGGTTCCCATCGCGTCAGCCCGCAAGGGCACTCCGGAAATCAGGGGCAGGTCCTCGCTCAAGAGGGCCGCCGAGGGCGACAAAACCCTTCCCTCTTGGTCCACCCCGTAAAGACTGCCATTGTCCAATAGAGCCACCGGCTTCCTTTCCCGGACGGAAATGAGAAGGGAGGAAGGCAGGCGTCTTTCGACGAAAACCCTCTCCACCCAATCCATCCCCTTGACCCTATCCGTCGCTCCCTTCAAGTCCAGCTTGAACATGTTTTCCCCGAGCGGCAAAGCCAGCGCGCCGGCCACCTCCTCATCCGTCAGGTAGTGGTTTCCCTCCACCGTGACTTTCGCCAGCCTGAGGCCCGCCACATCCTGGAGAAGGGCGGTCGTTTTTTCCTTCGACCAAACCACCGCGCCGGCCAATAGAACCACTCCCGCCAGCCTCAGGACCCATTTCATCCATCCTAGGTTGGGAACCTTCGGCACCCAGTTTTTCTCCTTGCGGGAATAACCCGGCGTATCCTCCACCGCCGTGACACCAGGCCGGTAAAAGGAACGGGCCGTTGGTTCCGGGTGGGCGGGGGCCTTTGATTTTTCCCCGAACAACCTCACGAATAATTTTTTCTCCCCGCCTTCCACCTTGCGGTCTTTCCAGCTCCGGTTGAGGGTCAGCGAATAGGCGCGGGCGCTTTTTTCGCTCAAAGGAACCCGGGACCCGCGGTAATAGGTCATTCCCATCCGCCTAAATGAAAACTCCCGACGGATATATTTTTCACTTTTTGCCCTTTTTCTTTTTCAAAGCCAACCCCACTAAAATCCTCAGGAGCCGTGGAAAAGAGATGCCGGCGGCCCTGGCGGAATCCGGAACCAAGCTGGTGGAAGTCATCCCCGGCACCGTATTCACCTCCAAAATCTGCGGATCTCCTTTTTGAGGCACGATAAAATCAACGCGGTAATAATCGGCGCAACCCATGGCCTTGCCGGCCCTCACCGCGAGGGCCTTGACCTTCCTGGCGGCGGCGGCTGGGATCCCCGCCGGGATCACGTGGTCCGAGTGCCCCGGGGTGTACTTGGCGTCAAAATCGTAAAACTCATTCTTCGGAACGATCTCAATCAGCGGAAGGGCCCTGTCCGCCAATACCGTCGCGGTGACTTCCACCCCGGGGATGAATTTTTCAACGATGGCCCATTGGCTGTAACGGAAGGCCGTTCCAATGGCTTTCCTTAAGGAACCCCTGTTTTTCACGATGGTCACTCCGATGGCTGAACCCACATCCGCCGGCTTCACCACCAAGGGCAGTTTCAACTCCACCTCCTTCAGCCATCCCTCAACGGGGATGGATTTATGAATCGCCTGCCAGGGAGCGCTGGGAATCTTGTTCGCCTCAAACACCAGCTTGGAACAGCCCTTGTGCATGGCCAATCCGCAGGCCAAGGCCCCCGATCCCGTGTAAGCAATCCCCCATTTATCCAATAGAGCCTGCAAGGTTCCGTCCTCCCCAAATCCTCCGTGCAGCGCGATAAATACCGCGTCAAACCGCCCGGCCCTCAGCCTCTTTTCCAGGCGCTTTTCGTCCTTGTCGGCGCTGGTCACCAAAAACGGAACCGCTTTAATTCCCGTCTGCCTCAAACCTTCCACGACGTTTTTCCCCGACATTAAGGAAACTTTTTTCTCGGGGCTCCAGCCCCCCATCAGGACTCCGACTTTCATTCCATTCTCCGGTTCTCTAAATTTCCCGACCTTGTCGTCGTAAGCGTTGTCGCGTCAGGTGCCAGGCACCAGGTCCAAGGTTCCGGCTTCAACGGGAACCAGGCACCTTGGACCTTGAACCTATTTCATGTTCCAAAAAACATCCTTGATCTCCTTCCAGTCCCAGTCACCCAGGGGAAGAATCTCCGGCTCCAGCCGGATTTGGTATTCCGAGTAGACCCTCTTCTGGATTTCCCGCATCACGGCCACCACATCATGGGATGTTCCCTTTCCCTCGTGAATGATGAAGTTGGCGTGGATTTCGCTGACCCTGGCGCCGCCGATCCTGAACCCTTTCAATCCCACCGACTCCGTCAGTCTTCCCGCGAAATTTCCCTCGGGGTTCTTAAAAACGCTCCCGGCGTTCTTTTCCTTTTTGGGCTGTTTTCCGCGCCGGACCTTGAAATACTCCTTCACTTTCCTCTCGATATCGGCCTTCGGCTCTTTTTTCAGCTTTAACAGGGCCTCTACCAGCACCTGGCCGCTCATCTTGAGCGACGATTGGCGGTAGCCGTAGCTGTAATCGCTTTTCGTGAGGGTCTTTACTTCGCCGTTCGGCGTCACGATGGTCAAGGACTCAACCGTCGGTCCGATCCAAGCCTTCTTAGCTCCCGCGTTCCCCGCCACCGCCCCGCCGATGTTTCCCGGAATGCCCGCGAAAAACTCAACTCCCCCCAGGTTGGCTTCCCGGGACTTGTTCAACACCTTCACTAATGGGGTCGCGGCCTTGACCCGGACCAAGTCGCCTTCGATATGGATCCCCTGAAATCCCCTGCCCAGCCGGATCACCACTCCTTTAAAACCCTCGTCGGCGAATAGGACGTTGCTCCCGCCGCCCAGCACCAGGTAAGGAACTTGACCCCCGGTCAGGCGGCGCAAAAGTTCCGACAGATCCTCCTGATTTTGCGGCTCCACAAAAGCCGCGGCCCTCCCCCCCAGGTGATAGGTGGTGTAGGGGGCGATCGGCGCCTCGAATAAAACCTTGCCGCTCACTATTTTTTTAAGGTCTCTTAAATCCAAATCAGCTCTCCGTCCGCCCAATTTAGAACGAGGAATGAGAAATTCGTAATTGTTAAGAACCATTGAATCTTTTTTGATTTCAATTCCCAACTCCTCATTCCTAATTCCTAATTTCATTTCAACCCTTGTGTTTCTGGACGAGGTCATTTCCCAGCTTCCAGACATCTCCCGCCCCCATGGTCACCAGCACATGCTTTTCGGTCAGGTTTTGTTTCAAGTATTCCAGGAGCGCCGTCTTGTCCGCCTCGTAGCGGACATTGGGATGCTGGTTTTCCCGGATAGCTTCCACCAAGGTCATGCCGGACACGCCTGGTATGGGTTTTTCACGGGAGGGATAGATTCCCGCGATAATGACTTCATCCGCGTCCCCAAATGACTTTCCAAACTTGTCCCTGAGAAGCTGGGTACGGGAAAAAAGATGGGGTTGGAACACCACCACCAATTTCTTGGACCCGGCGAAGTTCTTAGCGGCCCGGAGGGTCTCCGAAACGGCCGTGGGGTGGTGGGCGTAATCGTCAATCACCGCCGCGCCTTTAAAGGAGCCCTTCATCTCAAAACGCCTTTGAGCCCCGTGAAAACGGGCCAGCCCCGCTGCGATGGCCTTGAAGGGGATCTTGAGTTCCAATCCCACGGATACCGCCGCCAGGGCATTTTGGATGTTGAACCGGCCCGGGACATTGAGTTTGACCTGGCCCAGCCTTTTGCCTTTAACCGAAACCTCAAAAACGGAACCGGATTTTTCCAATTTGACCCTGGCGGCTGAAACATGGGCTTCCTTGGACAAGCCGTAAGTCATGACCCGGCGCTTGATTTGGGGAACGACCATGCGGACCTGGGCATCGTCCACCCCAAGGATCACGCAGCCGTAGAAAGGAACCTTGTTGGCGAAAGTCACGAAAACGTCCCTCACCTTGTCGATGGAGCCGTAATAATCCAGGTGATCGTCGTCGATATTGGTCACAACGGCGATCATGGGCGAAAGGAGGAGGAATTCCCCGAAGGCCTCGCAGGCTTCGGCCACCAGGTAAGTGCTCTTGCCCAGCTTGGCGTTGGATTTAAACACGTCCACCTGCCCGCCAATGACCAAGGTGGGGTCCAACTTAGCCTCCGTCATGACCAAACCGATCATGGAGGTGGTGGTGGTCTTGCCGTGGGTTCCCGAGATGGCGATGCCGTACTTGAGGCGCATGAGCTCCGCCAGCATCTCCGTGCGGGGAATGACGGGGACGGATCGCTTGACGGCTTCCACAATTTCCGGGTTGTCCGTCGGCACCGCGGCCGAATAAACCACGACGTCCGAGCCAGCCACATGGGAAGCCTTATGGCCGAAATGGATTTTGGCGCCCCTTTGGGTCAAGCTGTCCGTCACTTCGGAGGGCTTCAGGTCCGAACCCGTCACCTCATAATGGAGGCTCAGGAGGACCGCCGCGATGCCGCTCATGCCGGCGCCGCCGATGCCGATGAAATGCACCCTTCTCACGTTGCCGAAGGGTTGGGTTAAGATTCCAAATTTGGGTTTCATTATTTTTTCTCCGCCATTTCCAACAATTCCCTCACGATATCCTTTGCGGCGTCAGGCTTAGCTAGTTTTCCCGCCGCCTCTCCCATGGCCCTCAATTTTTCCCCGTCGTTCAGAAGGGCGATGAGGACTTGGGTCAACTTGGCTTCTTCCAGTTCTTTTTCTAAAATCACGACTGCCGACCCAGCCGCTTCCAAGGCCCTCGCGTTCTTCTCCTGATGTCCGGAAGCGTGGGGATAAGGAATAAGAAGGGACGGTAATTGTCGGCTTAGTATTTCCGCGCAGGTCATGGCCCCCGCCCTGGCCACCACCAGGTCCGCGGCCGCGTAAGCTTCGTGAATATTGCTGATAAAGGGCCTCAAAACCACCTTCAAGGGGCACTTCTCCAGCTGATCCACCACTTTCCGGTAATCGTTCCAACCCGTCATCATGATGATCTGGACCGCTTGGTCCCCCTGGCCCAGGAACTGGATCACGTCGGCCATGTATTGATTCAGCGCGTGGGCTCCCTGACTGCCTCCCATCATCAGCAAAGTGGTCATGTCGGGACTTAAGCCGAAGCTTTCCCTCGCCTTCGCTTTTTCCGCCGTCACGATCTCTTCCCTCACCGGAATTCCCGTCCATCGGACCCTCCTTTTCGAAAAGCGTTTCATGGTCTCGGCGAATCCCACAAAAATTCTTTTGGAAAACAAAGCCAAAAAGCTTGCCGCCAGCCCCGGCGCGACGTTCGGCTCGAACAATCCGACCGGCACCCCCCTTAACGACGCCATCAGGGACAGAGGAACCGAAACATAGCCGCCGGTCGAGAAAACCGCCGCGGGTTGATGGCGGGAGATCAGGCCGTTGGCCTTCACCAGTCCGGCTCCCAAGCCCCATCCGAAAGTGAAAAGCCTCAGCGACAGCCCCCGGGGGAGGCCGCTGGCTCGAAGGCCCTCGAAAGTGAATCCCGAATCCGGAACCCATTTGGATTCGGGACCGTCCTGTTTACCCACGTAAAGCACGTCGACCTCCGGATGTTTCGACAGTTCCCTGGCGATGGCGATTCCCGGGAAGATATGGCCTCCCGTGCCCCCGCCGGTGATGATGATTTTTTTCCTCGGTTCCAATGTTTAATTCCTCAATTTTGTTCAACATTTTTTTCACCGCCAAGGCGCCAAGACACCATGAACGAATGCGGAACCGCATCAGAAAATTTTTGTTTTTCAAGGAATGAATTTCTGGGCGCCTTGGCGTCTTGGCGGCAAATGATGCTTGTTCTCATTGCGCGGCCTCCTGGGTTTGCCAGCCCAACTCGGTTTTGAGGGGCGACGACATTTTGAGGCCCCTCGAGATATTGAAAAGAAGCCCGATGGAAACAAGGGTGAAAACCATGGAGGATCCGCCGTAGGAAATGAGGGGCAGGGGAATTCCTTTGGTGGGCAACAACCCCGTTACCACTCCCAAGTTGACCAGGGCCTGGAATCCGATGAGCCCCGTGATGCCGGAAGCCAGCAGGCCCAGGAACATCCCGCCCTCCCTTTGGCTGACCACCGAGGCGATCTTGAATCCGCGGAGCACAAACACCCCGAAGAGGAACACCATCATTCCCGCTCCGGCCAAGCCCAACTCCTCGGCGATGATGGCGAAGATGAAATCCGTGTGGGGCGCCGGCAGGTAAAAAAGCTTCTGGGAGCTGTTGGACAGGCCCACCCCGAAGGGCCCCCCGTTGCCCACGGCGATCAAGCTTTGGATCAATTGGAACCCGGCTCCCTGGGGATCGTCCCAAGGGTTCAGAAACGCCGTAATGCGCTTCATCCGGTAGCTGGCCGATTCCACGAGGAAGATGAAAACCGGGATCAAAACCGAAAAGGGGATGAGGAAATAGGTCAATTTGATTCCCGCCAGGAACAGCAAAAGGATGGTGACCAGGGCCAAGAGGACCGCGGTCCCGAAATCATGCTGCTTTTCCAAAAGGACCATGCAGATGCCCAGAAGCACCAGGTACGGCAAGATCCCGGAAAAATTGACCAAGGTCTGTTTGCGCCGGTCCAATGAATCGGCCAGGTAAAAAACCAGGATAATTTTCATGACTTCCGAGGGTTGGAAAGAAAAGGGCCCCAACCGGAACCAGCGTTGGGCGCCGCCGACGGTCCGCCCGATGCCCGGCACGCAGACCAATACCATGAGGAAAAGGCCGGCGAATAACGCGGGAATGGCCAAGGCCCTTAAGCCCTCCAGGTCCACCCTCGAGGACGCCCACATGCCCAGGCTTCCCACCAGGATCCAGATGAGCTGCCTCATAAAAAAATAATAAGAACTGCCGTAGCGGTCGTGGGCCAAGATAGCGGAGGCGCTATAGACCATGATCAGCCCGGAAGTCACCAGGATAAGCGTCAACAGGAAAAGGAAGAAATCCGGCGATTCCAGTTTTTTGGTTTTAAAACTCATAAAACAACCCCCCAACTTTTTCCACCACAGGGTCAACGGAGTTACAGGGAGTAAAGCCTGACCCAAAATTTAAATTCCCCGCCTTACTCTGTTCACTCGGTGCAACTCTGCGGTTCACAGCCTTTCGGTCTTCATTGTTCCGTTCGGATTCCGAACAGAGTGTGGTAGGTGTTGAAAAGGTGTTGTAGGCGTTGCTGTCAGAATCCGAGCGCAAAAATGAGGCCCTCCTTCCCTTGGTTTTAAACATTGACCTTCCCCGTCTTGTTTTTCACGATCTTTTCCACCACCGCCTTGAACTGCCGGCCGCGGTCCTCGTAATTCTGGAACATGTCGAAGCTGGCGCAGCCGGGCGAGAAAAGAACCACCCCGCCCTGTTCGGAAGCCGTGAAGGCCCCCCCGACGGCTTCCTCCAAGGAACCTGCCTCCACCACCGTGGCGGCTCCCGAAAGCTGCTGGACCACCTTGGCCTTGCATTCCCCAAAAGCCACGATGCGGGTCACTTTCTCCTTGACCAGGGGCGCCAGTCTCGTAAAATCCCCCGCCTTGTCCCGTCCGCCCAGCATTAATACGATGGGGCGGTCAAAACTCTCCAGCGCCTTCATCACCGAATCCACGTTGGTTCCCTTGGAATCATTGATGAACCTCACGCCCTTGGCCTCTCCCGCCGCTTCCAACCGGTGCTCCACCCCGGCGAATTCGGCCAGGGTCTTGGCGATGACCGAATCGGCCACGCCGGCGAGGGAAGCCATGAGGGCCGCGGCGCAGGCGTTTTCTAAATTATGGGGGCCTGGGATTTTAAGCTCGCCGGTCGCGATCAGTTTCCTTCCCAGCAACTCGATGCTGTTCCCCGCCACGAAACACCCGGGCTTCTGCACCGACCGGCCCGCGGTGAACCCGAAAAGGTAAAGTTGGCTCTTGATGAGGCTGGTGAAGATGGGCGTGTACTTGTCCATGACATTCAGCAGGGCAGCATCCTCGGGCTTTTGATTCTCGAAAATCCTGGCTTTTGTTTCCACATAGGCTTGCATTCCCTCGTGGCGGTCCAAGTGGTCCGGCGTCACGTTGAGGATGGCCGCCACGTTGGGGCGGAACTCTTCCACCGTTTCCAATTGGAAGCTGGAAACCTCCAGGACCGCCCAATCGTCGGACGAAAGTTCGAAAACCGCCTCCGAAAAAGCCTTTCCGATATTGCCGCAGGCGATGGATTTCCGGCCCGAGGCTTGGATCATGGCGTTCAGGAGGGTGGTCGTGGTGGTTTTGCCGTTGGTGCCGGTGATCGCCGCCACCTTGGCGGGGCAATAGCCGAAAGCCAGCTCCAATTCGCCGATGATCGGGATACCCTTTTCCCTGGCGCTGTCCAGGGCCGGATGGTGGAAGGGAACGCCGGGCGAAATGACCACCAAGTCGGAATTTAAAACCGTCGCCGGTTCGATTCCACCCAGCATCAGCTGGGTGTGGGACAGGCCCTTGGACTTCTCGATAAAGGCGGTCAATTTCTCCGGGGTCTTGTCGTCCAGGACCACCACATGGGCGCCATGGACGGACAAAAGCCGGGCCGCCGAGAATCCGGAACGGCCCAACCCGATAACCGCCACTTGTTTTCCGTGTACGTAAAGCATTGAGTCCCTTTCAAGTCTTTTCACCGCGCGGGCGCGGTGAACATTGCCGGTTAACGCAGTTTCAAAGTGGATAACGTCAGCAGCGTCAAAATAATGGCCACGATCCAAAACCTCACGACCAGCTTCGACTCCGGCACCCCCGACAACTCAAAGTGATGGTGGAGGGGGGCCATCTTGAAGATCCTTTTTCCCCTCATCTTGAAGGAAGTGACTTGGGCGATGACCGAGAAGGCCTCGGCCACGAAGATGCCGCCCACAATGATCAGGAGGAATTCCTGCTTTACCATCACCGCGATCGTTCCCAGCAGCCCCCCCAGGACCAAGGAGCCTGTGTCCCCCATGAATATTTGGGCCGGGCTGGCGTTGAACCAAAGAAAACCCAATCCCGCGCCGACCAGGGCGGCGCAAAGGATGGTGAGCTCGCTGGAACCAGGCACTTGGATGATTTTCAGGTATTCGCTGAATTTCACGTTGCCCACCACGTAGGTCACCACGACGAATGCCATGGAAGCGAAAGTGGTGCAGCCGATGGCCAGGCCGTCCATCCCGTCGGTTAAATTGACGCCGTTCGAGGATCCCACGATCACCAGGACCGCCAGGAAGGGATAGAAGGCGCCGATATCCAGCGGGTACTTAAAGAAAGGAAGGGTGATGGATGTCCTCAGATGAAAATCCTCCGGCAGGATGGCGAGATAGCCGTACACGATCACGATGGCCCCAATGGTTTGGGCCATCAGCTTCCAAACGCTGGAAATCCCCCGGGTCTTGCCGTCCCCCATCATTTTCCAAAAATCATCGGCGAAACCGATGGCACCGAACCACAAAATGGAGAAGATCGCGAGCCAGAGGAATTTGGAATCCCACCTCATCCACAGGAGGATGCTGACGACCAGGGCCAGGATGATCAAAAGCCCCCCCATGGTCGGGGTGCCGGCCTTCGCCGAATGGCTGGAGGGCCCGTCCGAACGGATTTTCTCGCCCAATTGGGCCGCCCTCATCTTGGCGATCAAGGCCCCGCCCAACAGGAGGCAGAGTCCGAAGGAGGTCACCGCGGCGTAAACGCTCCGGAAAGTGACGTAACGGAAGACGTTGAAGCCGATGAAGTGGTTCGCCAGAGGGTACAATAAATGGTATAGCACGTTTGCTCCTGAATTAAGGTACTGGCCGTTACTAGCCCTTCAATCACTGCCGTTCTTTTAATTAGGAATTCGTAGTTAGGAGTTAGGAATTTTGGTTAGTTTTTCAACGACCTTCGTTGAAAAACCTTCAATCATTCCTAATTCCTCATTTCGAATTCCTAATTGTGTTTTCAAAATCCTTTAAGTACTTTCTCCAGTTCCATGCCGCGCGACGCCTTGAGCAATACCGCGTCGCCCTTTTCCACCCAGCGCCTCAAGTAAGCCCCGGCCTCGGCGGCTCCGGTAAAGCAGCGGACCCTGCCCTGCCCCGGATAGGACAACTTCTCAAAGGCCTTCTTCATCCGGTCCCCCACGAGAACCACGCCGTCCAGGGGCGACTCCAGGACCCGGCGGACGATCCTTTGGTGGGTCGCTTCCGAAAAGGAACCCAGCTCCAGCATGTCCCCCAATACGGCGATTTTCCGCAGGGAACCCTTTAGCTCCTCGAAAGTCACGATGGCCGCCTCCATGGAGGTGGGCGAGGCGTTGTAGGCGTCGTTGATAAAAAGGACCCCCCTCATGTTCCTGATTTCCATCCTCATCGGCGCCTGGGGCACAAACGACCTCAGGCGGTCCGCCAAGGCCTTGAGGGAAATTCCCATCGTCAAGCCGCCCGAAACGGCCGCCAGGGAGTTGAGGACATTGTGGGTTCCCATCATTTCCAGCCTGGTGGAAACCCTTGCGCCGGCCGATTCCAACAGGAATTCCGTTCCCAAGCCGTCCGGCCGGAGGTTCTTGGCCTTCACTTGGCCCAGCTTCAATCCAAATGTCATCACGTTCGCGCCTCTTTCCTTAAGTAACGCGTCATCCGCGTTTAATAGTTTGACGCCGCCCCGCCTCAAGCCCGACGCCGCCTTCATTTTCTCTTCCGCCAAATGCTTTCGATTCCGGAAGAATCCCAAATGGGCCTCCCCAATCGCCGTGACCACCGCCACGTCAGGCCTGGCCACCTCGGAAAGCCACTCCATCTCGCCCGGGTGGTTGATGCCCAGCTCCACCACCGCCGCCTCATGGGCCGGGGTCAGCCTCAACAAGGTGAGGGGCAAGCCCCACTGGTTGTTCAAGTTGCCCTCGGTTTTCAAGGTCCGGTACTTGGCCCCCAGCAGATGGGCCATCATGTCCTTGACCGTGGTCTTTCCCACGCTGCCCGTCACCGCCACCACCGGCCCGTTCCACTGGAGCCTTTGGGCCCGCCCCAGTTCCCCCAAGGCCCTGGTCGTGTCCCCTACCAGGATCTGCGCGAGACTTGTTCCCGGGACCTTCCGGGACACCAAAGCCGCCGCCGCTCCTCTTTTCCCCGCCTCCCTTAAAAACCGGTGGCCGTCCAACCGGCTTCCCACGATCGCCGCGAAGAGATCGCCCCTTTTCACCTGGCGGGTGTCATGGGCGACGCCCTTCACGACCGCTTCCCCATTCCCCTTCACCACCCGCCCGCCGGTCAGGGCCGCGATTTCCTTCAAGGTCCAAGGCAACATCAAAAGGCCATATAGCCACAGATGAACACGGATGAACTCGGATCAGCAAAAACCGAATTCATTTTTAATCCTTTTAAAATCCATCCGTGTTTATCCGTGTTCATCTGTGGCCCATTTTCTGTAATATTTCTCTCGCTACTTCCCTGTCGTCGAAATGCTGTTTTTGGGTTCCCATGATTTGGTAGGTCTCGTGGCCCTTGCCCGCCAGCAATACCAAATCGCCCTCCTTGGCCATGGACAGGGCCTTGCGGATCGCGGCGCGCCGGTCCTCTTCCACCCAAACCCGGCGCTGTCCGTTTTGGATGAGCCGCTTGGGAACGCCCCGGAGGATGTCGTCCAGGATGGTTTTGGAGTTTTCGGTGCGCGGATTGTCCGATGTCACCACGGTCCTGTCGGCTAATTGGGCCGAAATTTTTCCCATGATCGGCCTTTTGGTCTTGTCGCGGTCCCCTCCGCAGCCGAAGAGGGAAATGAGTTTGTGGCCGCTCTTTTTCCCCAAAATGTCCCGGGAGGCGATCAAGGCCTGCTTCAGCGCGTCGGGGGTATGGGCGTAATCCACCAGCACGGTGAAATCCTGTCCCGCGGCCACTTCCTCGAAACGGCCGGGAACGGCGGGAGCGCGGCTCAAGCCATCCTGGAGTTTTTCCCAGGAAAGTCCCAGCTC
>Ga0265318_10001224_pt1 | contig 15611 bp, 16 predicted proteins | sample 4821metaG_FD_192431 | JGI IMG/M metagenome (GOLD analysis project Ga0265318, IMG submission 192431) | Rhizosphere microbial communities from Carex aquatilis grown in University of Washington, Seatle, WA, United States - 4-8-21 metaG | ecosystem: Host-associated > Plants > Roots > Rhizosphere >... | reverse complement strand
TCAAGTCGCCGAGCCCTTCAACCGCCGTCCGCACTTTCTGCGCCGTCGAGACAAACCGGAAAGCTCGGGCTTGTAGCCGCCCGCATTGAAGCGCGTCGCCATGTTGCCGAACGCCCAGATACCGAGAGACGCCTTCATCGCTGAGCTCCAATCGTCATTGTTGAGTTGTCCGACTACCGACCGAGCACTGCGCCGGTCGTCGGATCGAAGAAGTGCAGGCGGCGAGGATCCACGGCGAGATCGAGCTCCTGACCGGGCGCGACGAAGTGCTGCTCGTCGACGCGCGCCGTGAAGAGCGCCCTGTCGTCGTCTGCGAGCAAGCCCTCCGCCGGCTCGATCACGTCTTCGGCGGCGCGCACCGCCTCGGCGACGACGCGCGGCGCGTCGATCGCGAAGATGACGTGCGACTCGGCGCCGAGATCCTCGACGACCGTTGCACGGACATGCAGGCGCGGCAGGCTCGCGTCGGCCTGGTCGCCGTCCTGGAAATCCGTCGGGCGGATGCCGACGATCACGCGTCGCTCGGTCAGCCGCAGCCCGACCGGCAGAGGAAGTGCATAGCCGCCGAAGTGCAGCCGGTCGCCCTCGATATCGGCCTCGACGAGGTTCATCGACGGCGAGCCGATGAACGCCGCGACGAAGAGATTCGCGGGCTCGCGGAAGAGACGCTGCGCCGTATCCACCTGCTGGAGCACCCCGTCACGCAGCACCGCGACGCGCTGGCCGAGGGTCATCGCCTCCACCTGATCGTGCGTCACGTAGACGGTCGTCACGCCGAGTCGCTCGTGCAGACGGGCGAGCTCGGCACGCATGCTCACGCGAAGCTTCGCGTCGAGGTTCGACAGCGGCTCGTCCATGAGGAACGCCTTCGGCTCGCGCACCATCGCGCGGCCCATCGCAACACGCTGGCGCTGCCCGCCGGAGAGCTCGCCCGGCTTGCGATCGAGCAGCTCGTCGAGGCCGAGCGTGTGTGCGACGTCGCGGACACGCCGCTCGCGATCGACCTTGTCGATATGGCGCAGCCGCAATCCGAACGCGAGATTCCCGGCGACGGTCATGTGCGGGTAGAGCGCATAGTTCTGGAAGACCATCGCGAGATCGCGATCCTGCGGTCGCACGTCGGTCACGTCCTCATTGCCGATCAACACGCGTCCGGCAGTGACGGTCTCGAGGCCTGCGATGACGCGCAGGAGCGTCGACTTGCCGCATCCCGAGGGACCGACGAGCACCATGAACTCGCCGTCGTTGATCTCGAAGCTGACGTCGTCGACCGCCTTCGTCTCGCTCGCCGGATACACCTTGGTCACGTTCTCCAGGCGGATGCCGGCAGCTTGCGCGCGCTGCCCGAGCGGGGCGGACTCTCGAGCAGGCGCCGGAGACGTCGTCGAGTCCGTCGGGCTCTCCATCACTCGACCGTAACCCAGCCGTCGAATGCCTTCGCCGGCTGCTCGGCCGACGTGTCGGCGACGATCGTCACCGAGCCTGCGGACACGAGGTCTGCCGACGACGTGCCGACGAGCAGCTCGACGACGCCGGGCTCGACGACGTAGTCGAGGTCGCGACCGTGGAAGCCGAGCTGCGCGACCGGCACGTCGAACGTGACACGTCGCGAGTCGCCTGCGGCGAGCTCCACGCGGGCGAAGCTCTTCAGCTCGAGCACGGGACGCGTCACACTGGCGTGACGCCTGCGGGCGTAGAGCTGCGCGACTTCGTCCCCCGCGCGATCGCCGGTGTTCGTGACCTTGACGTCGACGGTGATCGTCTCGGCCCACGAGACCTCGGCGCGCCGGACGGCGGCTTCCTCGAGCGCGAAGCTCGTGTAGCTCAACCCGTACCCGAACGGGTACAGCGGAGCCGCCGGGCCGTCGACGTAGTCGCCCTTCCAGTGCGAGAGGCCACCGGAGATCTTGTGCCCGTAGAACACCGGGATCTGCCCGGACGAGCGGGGATACGAGACGGGCAACTTGCCTCCGGGGCTCACTGCGCCGACAAGCGTCTCCGCTATTGCCGCGGCTCCCTCCTGCCCTGGAAGCCATGCGAGGAGGATCGCCGCGCACTGCTCGTGCAGCGCTGCGCCTCCGTAGGGGCGTCCTGCGACGAGCACCAACACGACGGGTGTACCCGTGGCAGCGACCGCTGCGACGAGCTCCGCCTGCACGCCCGGAAGCTCGAGTGCGGAGACATCCCGGCTCTCACCGCTCGTGCAGTCGCTCGTCAGCCCGGACTTGTCGCCCATCACCATGACGGCGACGTCGGAGCTGCGCGCCAGCTCGACCGCAGCCTCGAAGCCGTCGCGCGCGTCGCCGCTGATCTCGCAGCCTTGCTCGAAGCGGACCTGCTCGCCTACGTGCGCGCGGAAGGCATCGAGAACCGTCGGCGCCTCGAGCGAGCCGCCGCTGATGTCGAATCCGCCGAGCAGAGGGGGCGACACCGCGCCCTGCCCACTCTCGAGCACGTCGCGGATCGACTCGACGTGGGCGGGATACGCGTAGTCGCCGTACAGGTTGCGCACGTCGTCGGCGCACGGGCCGATCAACGCGATCGAGGCGCCGTCGCGAAGCGGAAGTGCGCCGTCGTTGCGCAGGAGCACGAGGCTCTTGCGGGCGATCTCGCGCGCAAGCTCGCGGTGCGAGACGGTGTCGCTCGCCGCCGTCGTCTTCGACGTGTCGACGAACGGCTGCTCGAAGAGGCCGAGCTCGAACTTCGTCCGCAGCACGCGGCGCACGGCCTGGTCGAGCGTCTCCGCAGAGACGACGCCGGAATCGACCGCGTCGAGCAGCCGCTCGCCGTAGCAGTCGGTGCTCGGGAGCTCGACGTCCATACCCGCCTCGAGCGCCTTCACGGCGGCGTCTTGCGCATCGACGGCGAACTGGTGGCATTCGAGGATCTGGCGAATGGAGAAGTAGTCGGAGACGACGCAGCCCTCGAAGCCCCACTCGTCGCGGAGGATCGCCGTCAGCAGCGTCGGGTCTGCTGCGCACGGAATGCCGTCGAGCTCGTTGTACGCGTTCATCACCGAGCGGACGCGAGTGGTGCGCACTGCAGCCTCGAACGGATGGAGATAGACGTCGCGGAGCTCGCGGGCCCCGATGTGGGGAGGAGCCCAGTTCATGCCGCCCTCGGATGCGCCGTACCCGACGAGGTGCTTCGCAGTCGCGACGACGCCCGACGCGATGTCCTCTCCCTGCAGGCCGCGCACGAACGCAACACCCATGCGTGCGACGAGATAGGGATCCTCGCCGAAGGTCTCCTCGAGGCGGCCCCAGCGCGGGTCGCGGCAGACGTCGAGAACGGGCCCGAGCCCCTGGTGCAGGCCCGTGGCGCGCATCTGGGTTCGGATGGTGTCGGCCAGCGCCTCGACGAGCGTCGGCTCCCATGTGCTGGCGAGACCGATCGCCTGCGGGAAGATCGTCGCGTCGCGCGCCATCAGCCCGGAGCAGATCTCCTCGTGGACGATCGCCGGGATCCCGAGCCTCGTCTCGTCGACGAGGTGGCGCTGGAGGGCGTTCGCCAGCTCGGCGGCCTCTTCCGGCCGCAGGCTGCTCGCACCTGAGATGCGGGTGACGTGGCCGATCCCGTGCTGGAGCAGGTGGTCCCGCCCGGGTGCGAGCCGGCCGTCGGCGCCGGCGAGCTCGAAGACCCAGCGGCTGCCGAGCTGTGCCACTTTCTCGTCCGCCGTCATGCGTGCGAGCAAGTCCTCCACCCGATCGTCGACGGCTCTTGCCGGGTCGCGGTAGAGCGGCTTGTCCTGGTCGACCTTGAAAGTCGTCATGCGCTCTCCACGAGCGCGCGGCACGAAGCGCGCTCGACAAGCCTCGTCGGCAAGACGACCTGTGCGGGCAGGCTCGTGGGGTCGTCGATCAAGGCGAGCAATAGTCGCACCGCCTCTTCGCCCATGCGCTGGATCGGCTGCTCGACAGTCGTCAGCGCCGGCTCGCAGAGAGCCGACTCCGGAACGTTGTCGAAGCCGACGACGGAGAGGTCGTCGGGCAACGTCAAGCCGAGGTCCCTGGCCACCGCGAGCGTCTCGATCGCCGACGCGTCGTTCGCCGCGAAGATCGCGGTCGGCCGAGGCTCGCGCGCCAGCAGGTCTCGCGTCGCTTCGCGTGCCGCCTCGGGCTGGTAGCTGCCGACCCGAACGAGATTCGCGTCGAACGCGATCCCGGCTGCATTGAGCGCGTGCCGGTAGCCCTGTTCCCGCAAGCGTGCCGATTCGAGATCGGGACGCCCGGCGAGAAACCCGATCCGGCGGTGACCGAGGCGGATCAGGTGCTCGGTCGCCGTGATCGCGCCGCTCAGGTTGTCCGAGTCCACGGTGGCGAGGGTGGCCGACTGCACGTTGTGGTCGACGACGACGATCGGTGCGGACGAGGTGACGTCGATGCCGCTCGGCGTCACGAGAATGGCTCCGTCGGTCAGAGCGCTCACCCGTGCGAGCGAGCGTCGCTCCCAGCCCATCTGATCCTCGCGCTGGCCGCAGTCGGAGAACACGACGAGGTCGTAGCCCGTTCCGCGGATCGCCCGGGCGGCGCCCTTGAGGAGCTCGGCGTTGAACGACTCGATGTCGGAGACGAGGATCCCGATCACGTTCGAGCGCCGGCTGCGGAGGCTCTGAGCCACGAGGCTGGACGTGTAGCCGAGCTCGTCGATCACCGCCCGCACCCTCGCAGACGTCTTTTCGGCCACCCCGTAGCGGTCGTTGATCACCTTCGAAACGGTGGCAACAGACACGCCGGCGGCGGCCGCAACGTCCACGATCGTGATTTGACTGTCGGTCATGGTCGGGATATTACAAACTTTCGAAAACGGTATCGATAACGGTTGACAAAATCCACTGCGACTTGTAACACTCGCCTCGCGATGATGCACTCGGCCAGCGCAGGAACGCCGGCTCCCGGAGCCGGGCGCACCCTGCAGAGGGAGGGTTCCACCTTATGAAGATCTGGAAGCTGCTGCCGCTCGTAGCGATTATCTGCGTGGGCGCGGTCGCGCTCACGAGCTCGGCCGGCCTCGCCGCCGGTCACAGCAAGAAGAAAGGCATCACGCTCGTCTGGTGGCACAACGCCAACCAGGGTGCGGGCCTTGCGCTGTGGAAGAACGTCGCATCCGAATTCCAAAAGAGCCACCCGGGAGTGACGATCAAGGTCGTCCCGTTCCAGAACGAGGCGATCAGGACGAAGATCCCGATCGCGCTTCAGTCGGGAAGCCCGCCCGACGTCTTCCAGGAGTGGGGCGGCGGCCGGCTCGTCGACGAGGTAAAGGCCGGGAAGGTCGCGAACCTGACGAAGTACGTGAAGCCGTGGATCAAGAACATCGGCGGCGCGGCTGCCGGCTGGCAGGTCAAGGGCCAGCAGTACGGCATCCCGTACAACGTCGGCGTGGTGGGGTTCTGGTACAACAAAGACCTCTTCGCGCAGGCCGGCATCTCCTCGCCGCCCACGACGTGGCCGGACTTCTTGAGCGACATCACGAAGCTGAAGGCGAAGAGCATCACGCCGATCGCGATCGGCGGCAAGGACAAGTGGCCGGACGCGTTCTACTGGGACTATCTCGCGGTCAAGCTCTGCAGCAAGACCGTGATCCAGGCGTCCGCGGTGAGCTACAACTTCACGAATCCGTGCTGGCTCAAGGCCGGCACCATGGTGAAGGATCTGCTCGACGCGCAGCCGTTCAACGAAGGCTTCCTCGCGACGCCCGCACAGCAGGGTGCCACGAGCTCGGCCGGTCTCCTCGCGAACGGCAAGGCTGCGATGGAGCTTCAGGGTCACTGGAACCCGGGCGTGATGCAGCCTCTCACTCCCACCAACACGATCCCGGCGTTCCTCGGCTGGTTCCCGTTCCCGAACGTCCCGGGCAGCCAGGCCGCTCCGGGATCGCTGCTGGGCGGCGGTGACGGTTTTGCGTGCTCCATCAAGGCGCCGGAGCCGACGTGTGCGCAGTTCCTCGGATACATCGACAGCATGAGCGTTCAGAAGCGCATCGGCTCCACGAACTTCGGCCTCCCTGTGCTGAAAGGCTCGGAGTCGTCGGTGAAGGATCCGAACCTCGCAACGGTGCTGAAGTTCCGCTCGAGCTCGCCGTTCGTCCAGCTCTATCTCGACATCGCGTACTCGGATGCGATCGGGCAGGCGCTCGACGACGCAGTCGCGAACGAGTTCGCCGGACAGGCGACTCCGCAGCAGGTCGTCGACCAGATCGCCGGCGCCGCGAAGAAGAAGTAGTAGGTGTCGATCGTCGAAGCAGCACCGCCCGGACGTGCACGCGCGCGTCCGGGCGGTGCCCGCTTCGGCGGCCGCAGGTGGATCGAGATCGGGCTCTTCGTCGGGCCGGCGATCGCGCTCTACGTCATCTTCCTGCTCGTCCCCGTCGTCCAGGCGGTCCACTACAGCTTCTACTCGTGGACCGGTCTCGGCCCGCTGAGCGACTTCGTCGGCCTCGGCAACTACCGGGAGGCGTTCGGTGATCGCTTCTTCCGGCAGGCGATGGAGCACAACGGGATCCTCATCGTGCTCTCGATCGGCCTGCAACTGCCGCTTGCGCTCGGCGTCGCGCTGTTGCTCAACCGGCCTCTCCGCGGCAGGCGCATCTTCCGGCTGATCTTCTTCGCGCCGTACGTCCTCTCCGAGGCGATCACCGCAGTGCTGTTTCTCCAGATCCTCCAGCCGGGCGGCCTCGTCGACGCTGGGCTGCGCAGCGTCGGGCTCGGCGGGCTCGTCCAGCTCTGGCTCGCGAACCTGCAGCTCGTCTTCTACACGCTCTTCGTCGTGATCACGTGGAAGTACATCGGGTTCGCGATCATCCTGCTGCTCGCCGGTCTCCAGGGCGTTCCGTCCGAGTTGCACGAGGCAGCGGCGATGGACGGAGCCTCGAGCTGGGAAAGCCTGCGCTACGTCACGATCCCCCTGCTCGGGCCGACGATCCGGATCTGGATCTTCCTGTCGGTGATCGGCTCGATCCAGCTCTTCGATCTCGTGTGGATCATGACTCTCGGCGGGCCCGCCGGCGCCTCCTCGACGATGGCCACGTACATGGTCGACAAGGGCATCAACAGCTACCGCATCGGTTATGCAACGACGGTCGCCACGATCCTGTTCGGCGTCTGCTTCGTCATCTCGATGCTGTACCAGATCTTCGTCCTGCGCCGAGACAACCTCACCGGGACCGCGAGGATGGCGGGGTAGCGATGGCCGCGACAACCGCAGAGTCGGGTCCCGTGCGTACGAGCCCGTTCGCCGACGCGCCGGTGTACCTCGTGGCCGTCGCGCTCGCGGCGGTCGTGCTCGTGCCGATCGCCTATGTCGTGCTCAGTGGGTTCCGTACGACGGGACAGATCGCGGCGAAGCCCGTCGGCCTGCCGCATCCCTGGGTGATCCACAACTACACCCACGTGCTCAAGTCGGGCGACTTCTGGCGGCAGATCGGGAACAGCGCGATCGTCGCCACGATCGCGACCTCCCTCGTCGTCGGTGTCAGCTCGCTCGCCGCGTATCCGCTCTCACGCTTCACCTTCCGCGGCCGCGAGGCGATCTACACGTTCTTCACGTTCGGGCTGCTCTTCCCGGTCGCGGTTGCCGCGTTGCCGCTGTACCTGCTGCTGCGTCAGCTCGGTCTGCTCGAGTCGCTTCTCGGCGTCGCGCTGCCGGAGGCGGCGTTCGGGATTCCGATCACGATCATCATCCTGCGCCCGTTCATGCGGAGCATCCCGGTCGAGCTCGAGGACGCCGCTGCGATGGACGGTTGCGGAAAGTTCGGCTTCTTCTGGCGCATCCTGCTGCCGCTGTCGCGTCCCGCGCTCGTTACGGTGATCATCCTGTCCGTCGTCACGAGCTGGAACAACTACATCCTGCCGTTGCTCGTGCTCAACGACCCGAGCCACTGGACGCTTCCGCTCGGCGTCGCCTCGTACCAGGGAGTGCACAGCGCAGACACTGCGGGGATCCTCGCTTTCACGACGCTCTCGATGGTGCCCGCGCTCGTCTTCTTCATGGCCGCGGAGAAGCGGATCGTCGGCGGGCTCTCGGGCGCAGTCAAGGGCTGAGGCAAAGCCCGACCGCCCGTGCCTCGATTATCAGGGCTCGAGCAGGACCTTCACGTGCGCGTTCCCCGGCGCGGTGAGCGCCTGGAACATCGCCTCGGCCTGGTCGAGCGGTGCGGTGCCCGTGATCAGCTGGTCGGTCGGTATCCGGCCGCTTGCGAGCAGCTCGATCGCGCGCGCGAAGTCGGCGCGGCGATAGGCGATCACGCCTCGCAGGTCGAGCTCCTTGATCAGGATCGGCGGCGCGGCGAGGTCGAGCGGCTCGAGTGACATCCCGACGAGCATCACGCGCCCCAACGGCTGGACGAGCTCGACGGCGAGACGCGCCGCAGAGGGTGAGCCGGCGCACTCGAACACACACGCCGGTGCGGCGCCGAGCGCGTCCGACACGGCGGTCTGGGCGCTCTCGAGGGACACCGTCGGCAGCCCGAGCGCGGCAGCGTGCTCGGCTCGGCCGCGGTTGCGCGACACGAGCACGAAGCGCGTGTGCCCGTTCTCGCGCAGCACGAGCGACGTCAGCAAGCCGATTGGCCCGGCGCCGAGCACTGCGATCGGCTCGTCCGGGCCGAGTGCCGCCTTCGCCACCGCGCGAACCGCGACGGCGAGCGGCTCGGCGAACGTCCCGGCTCGGTCGTCGACCTCGTCGGGCAGCGCAAAGAGCATCCGCGCGTCGGCGAGCATGCGTTGCGCATACGCGCCCGCGCGGCCGGTGCCGAGACCTACGCCGTTGGGCACCGCGTACGGGCAGACCTGCTCTTCACCCGCGAGGCAGCGCTCGCACTCGCCGCATTGCGCGAACGGCAGCACGCTGACACGGTCGCCGACGTCCCAACCCGTGACGCCCGGTCCGAGCTCGGCTACGCGGCCACTCAGCTCGTGCCCCGGCACTGTCCCCGCGGGAAACAGCTCCGGGACGTCGCGGAAGTGCAGATCGGAGCCACAGATGCCGCAGAACGCGACCTCGAGCAGCACCTGCCCCGGGCCCGGCTGCGCGAGCTCGCGCTCGACGGTGACGAGGTCGCGGTCGGCGCCGACCTCGACGACGCGAACGCTCCGGGTCATGCCGCCACCACGTCGCGATCATATGCCGCGGTCAATAGACGTTCAGCGAACCCAAGCTGCAGGAAGACCAAGGAACGCGTGCTCGCGTTGTCCATACTTCGGCGACACGACGAAGGGACGGTAACGATGAGCAGCTATACGAAAGCGAACCTGAAGCACGAGGTCGAGGACGCTGCCCCGAAGTTCGGGCTTTCGCCGGGCCTCGAGTTCCGGCACGCCCGGGGGGCGCTCGACTGCGAGCAATCGGGTGCGAGCTACGAGAAGCTCGCGCCCGGCTTCCGCCAGCCGTTCGGCCACAGCCACAAAGAGCAAGAGGAGGTCTACGTGCTCCTCTCCGGCAGCGCGCGTGTCAAGCTCGACGACGACGTCGTCGACCTTGCACCGTTCGACGCGCTGCGCATCGGGCCCGGCGTCATGCGCTGCGTCGAAGGAGGGCCCGACGGCGCCGAGCTCGTCCTCTTCGGTGCGCCGATCGTCGACGCCCAGGACGCCGAGATCGTCCAAGGCTGGTGGACGAGCTCGGAGACCTGAGTTGCGTTTGGCCGGCTGCGCGCCGCCCACGACCAGGCGGCGCGCAGCCGGGCACCCCTCTACTTGCAGTAGAGGATCGGCGTGGAATGACCGGGGTCGTTCCAGATCCGCGTCTGCCAGCCGAGCGTGACGACGTACGCGCACGACGGGTCGGCGCCGATCGGGACCGGCACACCGCCGTTCCCCGTCGAGAGGTGCGGACCGCCTGCACCGCCACGGAAGAAGAAGTCTCCCGCGACGAATGCGCCGCTCGGCATCGCCGTCGTCGGCGAGCCCGAGAACGCGGGCGGCGGATGCACCTGCCCGCCGTTGTTCGCGATCGTCACATTGAACGACCGCAGGTGCGGATGGTCGACCGTGTAGAGGATGTGCGCGTTCGCTGCGCCGGCAAGCGGGTTGCAGGCGTTCGCACGCAGCTCCTCCAGGTCGAGCTGGACGATCACCGGCGAGTTGTCGAGGATCACCGAGTCGAGCTGATCGCCAGGCAGGGCCACCAGCGTGACCGCGTCCCGCACTTCGAAGGCGAGCGCGTAGCGTCGAATCGGCTCTTGCTCGGTGGTCGTCAGCGACCGTCCCGCATCCGCGTGCGGGAGGAGGCCCGGCAACTTCGCCGGGTGCGCGGTCGTGATCGCCGGCGAGTTCAGCACGAACAGGTCGAACGTCCGGATGAAGTTCGTGTGGTCGATGTTGACCACAGCGTTCGACCCCGGCGGGTTGTACATCGGCACCGTCACCGGACGGCCCTGCAGCTTGATCCAGCCGTCGGCGTTGTCGGTCGCGCCGACGTCGACCGGGAACGACGCGGCAAAGCCGTTGCCGTCGGTGTAGAAGACGTAGCCGACACGCGTCGACACGATCTGCGTCACCGGCGCCAGTGAGCCCGGTGCGACCGACGGCAGCGTCGTCGGATCGTCCGGTGTTCCCGACCACGTCCACTCGCCGATCTTGAAGCGGTACTCGAGTGCGTTGCCCGTCGCGATGTTCGTCAGCGGGCAGTTGCCCTTGAGCGTCACTCCGTTGGCGAAGACGTAGGCGCCGCTCGTCGGATCGCCGGCGTAGCCCTCGACGGAGAACTGCGAGCCGAGCGTGCCGGGCGTCGGGTGAATGTCGAACACCTCGACCTGGAGCCAGTGCGGAACGGTCTCCGGATCGCCGACGACGACCTTGTCGGTGCACAGGTCGACGCAGAGACACGGGCCGACGTTCTGGCGCCCGGGCTTGCGGCCGTCCGCCTGCGTCTCCTGGAGGATGGTGCTGCCGCCGAGCTCGGCCGAGAAGTAGACGTCGGGACCGCCGAAGAGCTCGAAGTTGATTCCCCACGCCGAGAGCGGCGTCTTCTCGAAGTCCTCCCGGAGATAGCTGATCAGGAAGTGGCCGTCGAAATCCGTCGGCGCCGAGCCGAGCGGGTCGTCCTGGAGCCAGTCGGCGTCGAACGCCTTGACGATCGCGCCGGGGATCGGCTTCTTGTCCTTGCAGGTCCGCAGGTGCCCGCAGATCGTCCAGACGCCGAAGCGCGACAGGATCAGGCACCAGAGGCGATTCGGCAGGCAGTACTGCCAGACGCCGATGGAGCCGCCCTCGCTCTGGCGCCAGGCGGGCTGGAGCGTCGTGACCGCGACCTGGAGCGGCTTCGCCTTCTTGCTCACGCGAGGCCGCGCAACGGTCTCGAAGTGGAGGTCGATCTCGACGGGGCCGCCCTGGTAGCGCTTCTCGTCGAGCTCGACCGAGAAGTTGCCCTGGTCGTCTGTCGTCGTCTCGGCGAGCAGTCCTGATGCGCGCTGCTTCACCTGGGCGTCGGTCAGGATCGCGACCGTCTCCTTCGGGTCGGCCACGGCCCGCGCGGCGAGCTGGTCGCCGGCCTCCGCTTCGTAGAGCCTGACGCCGACGCGCGCCAGCGGCTCCTCGCACTCGTCGCACACGAGACCGCAGAGGCGGCCCTTCAGTGTGTAGCTCATCTCGTTCCTTTCGCAGGGTGCTGGCCCTGCCGCAGCGGGCTTGGACACCGTCAAGACGGGCACGACCGTGCGTTTCTTCCCTCGCTTGGAGCCGAGCCGTCGCGGCGGCTACCCTCACTCGATGTCCAACGGCCACCACGACGAGCGCAACGGCGCAGCCGACGACGCGCTCGCAGCGCGCCTGAAAGCGGCGACCGAGCTGCTCGAGTCCGTCGCCCAGGATCGCGGACTGCTCGGCGCGCTCTCGGTCGAGGAACGGACGCGACTCCTTGCCGCTGCCGGCGACGTCCACAACCCCGACCTCGTTCAGCGTCGACTGTGGGCGAAGTCGCTGCGTCGAAAGGAGAAGGCGGCGAAGCTCGCGCGCGACGAGTCGGCGCTCGCCGAGACGGGCATTCGCGTCCTGCGCGAGAAGCCCGTGTACACGACGCCCAACGTCGTGCCGCCGGAGAACTTCGAGCAGACCGACGTCGACGAGTCAGAGCTGCGCGAGCTGATCGAGCCGCAGCACTGCTACGTCTGCAAGGAGCAGTACGCCGAGATCCATCCGTTCTACGACCAGCTCTGTCCGGCGTGCGGCGAGCTCAACTTCCGCAAGCGCACGGAAACAGCTGATCTGGGCGGCCGAGTCGCGCTGCTGACCGGCGGCCGCGTGAAGATCGGCTATCAGGCGGGCATCAAGCTGCTTCGAGCGGGTGCGCACCTGATCGTCACGACGCGCTTCCCGCGTGACGCTGCGCTGCGGTACGCGCAGGAGCGCGACTTCGACGACTGGAGCGACCGGCTCGAGATCTTCGGGCTGGACCTCCGTCACACGCCGAGCGTCGAAGGATTCTGCGAGCACCTGCGCACGACGCGCGACCGGCTCGACTTCATCGTCAACAACGCGTGCCAGACCGTGCGGCGCCCGTCCGAGTTCTACCGGCACATGCTCGACGCGGAACGCGCGTCGGCCCGCACGATGCCCGCGGAGATCCGCCGGCTGCTCGGCGCGTACGAAGGGCTTCGGCGTACGGACATGCTGCCCTCCGGTGTACCTGCGCTCGTCGACGCTGCTCCGTCGCCGCTCGTCGGCGTCACGCACTCGGCGGAGCTGTCGCAGGTGGCGCTGCTCGCGGACGATCTCGATCGCCAGGCCGATCTCTTCCCGGAGGGCCGCCTCGACCAGGATCTCCAGCAGGTCGACCTACGCGAGCGCAACTCGTGGCGGCTGCTGCTCGCGGAGGTGTCGTCAGTCGAGCTGCTCGAGACGCAGCTCGTCAACGCCGTCGCTCCGTTCGTCTTGAACGCACGTCTCAAGCCGCTGATGTTGCGCACTGCCGACCGCGACAAGCACATCGTCAACGTGTCGGCCGTCGAAGGCCAGTTCTACCGTAAGTTCAAGACGACCCGGCATCCACACACGAACATGGCGAAAGCTGCGCTGAACATGATGACCCGGACGTCCGCCGCCGACTACTACGCCGACGGCATCCACATGAACATCGTCGACACCGGCTGGGTGAGCGACGAGGATCCGCTCCACATCGCGGAGCGGAAGACGGCGGAGCATCGCTTCCGTCCGCCGCTCGACATCGTCGACGGCGCTGCGCGGATCGTCGATCCGATCATCGACGGCTTCAACACGGGCGCCCACGTCTGGGGCCAGTTCCTCAAGGACTTCAAGCCGACCGACTGGTAGCGACGGCTTGGGCTCGAGCTTCCCGCCGCTGCGCTCTACAGCTTCGAGCCGCTACGCGGGGTGCGAAGCCGGGCGCGATTCGGCAGCTCGGACTCCGGGACGAACGCGACGTTGACGGCGCGCGGGTCGCCACCGTCGTCCTCGCGCTCGAACGTCACGTGCCTGCCCGCGCAGCGTACCTTCGCCTTCGGCTCCTCTTTCGGGAGCCAGCCGGTGCTTGCGACGTAGAGGCGTTCGTCGTTCTCGGTCTGGAGGTAGCCGTAGCCCTTCTCGCTGTTGAACCAGAGCATCTTTCCGTTCATCTCAGCCCACCTTAACGACGAAGAACGCGATTGCGACGTATTGGCACGTGACGGCGACGAGCGTCAGCGCGTGAAAGACCTCGTGATAGCCGAATACGGCCGGCACCGGATCCGGCTTCTGGCGGGCATAGACGACCGCGCCCACGGTGTACGCGAGCCCTCCGATCGCCAGCAGGGTGACAGCGGCAATGCCCGCGTGGCGCGCGACCTGCGGCATCGCTGCCACACCCGCCCAACCGACGGCGAGGCCGGTGACTGCGGACAGCCAGGTCGGTGCGCCGACCCAGACGAACTTCAAGAGGATCGCCGCCGCCGCGCCGCCCCAGACGACAGCGAGCACGACCTCCCGCATCGTCCCACGGAGCGTCAGGAGCCCGACGGGCGTATAGGTGCCCGCGATCAGGAGGTAGATGCCGGCGTGGTCGAGCCGCCGCATCCACGGACGGACGCGAGCGCTCCAGTCGCCTCGGTGGTAGAGCGTGCTCGCACCGAGCATCAGCACGACGGAGGCTGCGAATATCCCAGCCGCTGCCGAGGCGCGCGTGCCGTTCGCATAGATCACGAGCAGCACGCCCACGACGAGGGCGACGAAGAACGCCGCTTCGTGCAGCACGCCGCGCAGGCGCGGCTTGAGGTTCGACGGTGTCGGTGAGCTCGATCCCTCGATCATCCGGGCGTTCCCTTCGGGAGAGCCCCGCTCTGCCTCAGCGCTGGGCGAAGTTGGCGACGCCGACGGAGCGAGCGAGAGACAGGCCGCCGGGCCACACCACATAGCGTAGCGCACGGTGTGAGCGCGTTTCGGTCGCGTCCGGTCTCTTCCCGCACGCGCTCGCTGACCGCCTTCGGGCCCTGCGGGGAGGAGTGAGTGCTCTTCGGGTGCGAGTGGCCCGGATCAGCGGAAACCCGCATAAAATAAAGGGATTCCGGCTTCCGCACACCCGAACGAGAGAGGATCCGTGCTACGGTCGAGGGGTACATGAGCGAGTATCGGTTGCGCAGTCGCGCCTCCCTTCCCGTTCTCACTTGGTAGAGGAGGTGTTTTTCTATGGCAACCGGAACCGTTAAGTGGTTCAACGATGCAAAGGGGTATGGCTTCATTACCCCCGACGCCGGTGGCAAGGACGTGTTCGTCCATTTCAGCTCCATCAGCGGCGATGGCCACAAGTCCCTCGCAGAGGGTGCGAAGGTCGAGTTCGAAGAGGCTGAGGGCGCAAAAGGCCCAGAGGCCAAGAACGTCTCGCTCGCTTCGTAGTAGAGGCTTTCGAGTACCAACGGGGGCGCTTGCGCCCCCGTCCATTTTCACGGCAGGGAGATAGAGATGGCCGAAAAGGAAGAGAAAATCGAGGTCGAGGGCGAGGTGCTCGAGTCGTTCCGCGCCGGCATGTATCGCATCGGACTCGAGAACGGCCACGAGACCCTGGCGTACACCTGCGGCAAGATGCGCCGCTATCGCATCCGCATCGCCCCTGGCGACAAGGTGAAGGTCGAGCTTTCTCCATACGACCTGAACCGCGGACGCATCACATACCGCATCCGTTGAGCATGATGCGCGCCGCAGCAGTCCCCCGCACGGAGATCACGATCGGCCGTGGAACCGTTGCTGTGCGGCAAGACGAGCTCGACCGTCTGCTCAAGGCGCTCGCTGCGCTCGAGCACGAGGGCGCTGCGTCCATCGCGGACGAGATCGGTGCACTGCGCGTCGCAGGGGTGCGCATCCATCTCCTGCCGACGAGCTCCGAGCTCGCGGCGCTGCGCGCTGCGATCGTCGCGGCCGAGCCCATCTCGCGTTCTCCCGGTTCGTCGCTCGCGCGCCTCAAGGCGCTCCTCGACGAAGCTTGAGCAAGCGGGCGCGTAGCGCCCATTCCGTCAGCTACCTGGTTCGCAACCGTCGCCAACGAATCGTCGGCCAGTGCTGCTTTGTCTCCGGTTGCTCAGGAACCAGGTTGTAGCCGTTGCTTTCTGGTTGAGCGCTAGCGTCCGACGACGACGAGCGTCGCCCGCATCCCGAGCGCGCGGTGGTTCGCGACGCCGCACCACAGTGCGTA
>Ga0265318_10001220_pt1 | contig 15640 bp, 35 predicted proteins | sample 4821metaG_FD_192431 | JGI IMG/M metagenome (GOLD analysis project Ga0265318, IMG submission 192431) | Rhizosphere microbial communities from Carex aquatilis grown in University of Washington, Seatle, WA, United States - 4-8-21 metaG | ecosystem: Host-associated > Plants > Roots > Rhizosphere >... | reverse complement strand
AACGTCCTTTGTTGTTACCATCAGTGACATTGAGGATGGCGCCAAAGGCAAAGTTCACTTGAGGCCCTACTTCGATACTGACAGCTCCAGGACTCACTGACCTTGAAAAGAATACAGCCATGGATGTTGAACTGACGTTGGTCACGCTGCCTTGCGCATTCAGGTCAGCACTTGTTGCCGTCGACCTAATCACGCACTGATCCCCTAGACCAACGTGAGCTGATGGGTCGCTGCCGTCAGATACCGAGAATATGGCCAAGGTCCCGCCATCAAGAGTTCCTTCAGCTTGGTACTTGGAAAGCACTACTAGCCCGGCATCTGAGGCACTTGAGTGTGCGGAACCGGTGTAGTGGACAGCTGAGAACACTGCAGCCGCGGTGATATCACTTCGTGACGTAGATAGGTTGGCAGCCACATCCTTGGCGGCTACCGGGCGAGAGCGCGACTCCATTCCGGGGAACCAGCCTAACGTGGCCGCCCCTTGGTTGTAGATATTACCGGCGTCGTTCATGATCCGAATGGTTCGACGCAGGTAAAGGCTGAGTGTTGGGTTGGTGTCCTCTAGAGTCAACGCCCGCTTGGCAGGCCCCACTTTGACCTCAATGTCGTCCGGAAGCGCCACCGGAGTGACCGCACCAACCCCAAGCGCCTCCACGTAGTTCCCAGCTGGGTCCACAGCCTGCACCACCCAGGTTGTGCCGGCATCTGGCCCAGTTACCACGTCGAGCTCATCACCCACGACAATCCCAAGTCCTAGGAGTGATCCACCAAGTATGGAGAACCTAGCCCCAAGCCCACCGAGCGAGGTGACCGTTACCAGTGAGTCAAACTTCAAGGGGCTAAAAGAACGCGTGCATTTGAGGTCCGTGCCCACGAGCTCTGCGTTGACTTCAGTGGCGATGGCAGCAGAGGACCTTGAAGGGCCAGCCGTCAACGTGAAGTCCACGGTGTACGGTGAACTTGCATTGGGGTCGTCGAAGAGCACGCGAACCTTGTTGTTGCTGGGGAGGATGAGGTCGTCCACGATAGTGAAAGGCTCAGTCACCGTCCCTGTGATGGAGGCGATCTGCCCGAGGGGCAACGGGTATTCGTAGGAAGCTGCCCCATCGATGGCCAATCGGATGAACTGGTTTGCCTCTACAATCGAGTAAGGACCAGGTAGCTCAGCCACAAGTGTCGCTGGCGTGGACAGGTTAGTCGCATCGCTGTAGGCAATCCCGTTGGCATAAGCCCTGATGTACTCGCTTGGGCCCAGCGCGGCGCCGTATGCTCTTACCAGTGGTTGCTGGGTGAGCAGGTCCAACATGATTGCGCGCAGGTTGGTGAGGCGGGCGTTCTCGTCCTGCGCTGCTAGGGCGTTGTAGTGCTCTTTGAGTACGTCGCTCGAGCGAGAGATAACCCCCTGGGCTGCCACCTGGGGCAAGTTCATCGAGGCGAAGTCGTCCATAGCCCCAGCAAGCAACCCTGCGCTGGCGATGAGTGCTTGGTGCTGAGATTGGAGGGCCGTCACAAGACCGGGGATTTTCGCCCGAGCCCCGGCGGGGGTGTCTATGACGCTGGACGTAGGCACTCCGCCTGTAAGGGAGCCTGTTAGGGGGTCAATGGTGGAGGGAGCGCTCTTGATGTTGTCGCCCCCTTGCTGGATGAACAGGGAGATGGAGGCGGCGTAGCGCTGGTAGGCGGGGACTTGGGTGATGTCCTGGAAGCCGTCCTTTCGGTTGCCAACAGCGCTACCGAGGGCTTGTAGGGCAGAATTGGCGTTAGCGAGGGCAGAGATGTCGGTAAGAGGGGTCGTTAGCTTGCTGCAGGCCTTGACTGCATCGATGAGGTCAGAGACGGTTTGGGCCTGAGCTTGTACTGAATCGGCGACTCTTGTGGTGCCGAGCTTGATGCAGTAGAAGGGGGCATTGTAGTACAGTACAAAGACCCCTGCGGCTGCCTCTTGGAGCTCGTTGAAGGTCGCCGAAGTGTCCCTGTTGCCGAGGGCACCCGTAGGATGGGACACAGTGGACCGTACAATCTTGCTAACAGCGGCTTGGACTTCTTCAGGGGTATAGTTCGACATTTAGCGGGAGTCTCCAGTAATTACATAGTATCTGATGGGTGGCTTCTGAGGGTCTGGGATTACTTGGGTTTCGACGGTATGTCTCCCTTTGGCATCAGTGCCTTCGATACGGACTAAGCCCGGCAGTACCTCCACCTGGGTGACGGTCTTGAAGTTCACTCCCATAGCCTTAGGCTGATTGAGAGTTCTGGCCAGGACTTGTTCAAGCTTGCGGGCTTCCCGGCGTTGTTTGCGAGTAAACATGGGTGACTAATAGGCGGGGCGGCGGGGGCTTTGCCTTAGTATCGATTGAACCAAAGGAATTTCATACTCACGAAGTATCTGGTTCACGTCGGAAGTGGGCAACCCAGAGGCTACTCCCGCCAGTACCCCCAGACAGTGGCTGTCCTCGAGTTGCTCCATTTGTTTTTGGAGAGTGGCAGCAGGATGGATTTCTCCGATGCGCAATTCCTTTAGTTCAGTGCGCAGCGCATTGTGCGAGATAATTCGTTCCACGCTGCGAGCAACCTTATTGGCTTGCCTGAGTTCACGACGTTGCTTACGTGTCATTTGCTGGTACATAAAGCCCAATCTTTTACGAAATAGACCTCTCGCCAGCCTGGATCTTGATCATTACCATCGTCGTCTACCGGGGGCTTAGCGGATTGTAAGATGCTATATCCGTCCCGCGCAAAGTCGTATTGGACTCTAATCTTGTCAGCTTTCCTTACATCCACTAACTCTACTTCAATTACTTTAGGGCAACCGTCCACTCGAGGGTAAACGAGGGCGACGGATAATACTTCTCCGAGCAATATGACCTGATCTGGTTGCATAGTTGATTGCTTAGCCATGGGTGTCCTCACTATTGTCCCAAGTCAGACCACAGTCTGGGCAAGAGAGTATTTGACAGAAGCGGCCAGACTCGCGGCACTCCTTGCAAGGGGCTGCCCGCATTCTTCGATGGTTACAAGAGAGGCCTTGGAGGATGGTGCGGATATCCAGTGCCTCTTCGCGCGTGCGATGCTTGGTTGCTACCAGGGGAGGACTCGACATGACAACCTCGGTGAGGTCATGCCTGGCTCAATAGGCATGGTTTCGAAATCAAAAGCCACTTCGGAGTCGCCAAGCCTATTCGACAAGTCGAACACCTTCACCATCTCTTGCACAGAGTAGCCCTCGGAAACTCCCTCTAACACGCTAGCAACGTAAGCGTCTTGTGGCCCTTCTTTTGCGTAGCGCTGAGGGATGCCCAGCTTGTGCTGAATGATCATGCCCAAAGTAAACTTCATAGAAAACCCTCCCGCACCGCGGCTTTGGTTATTGTGATGGGTGAACCGCGGTAAATTAGTCTGCCCTTGGTTTTTTGGTAGGTACCTGGGATGAGACATTTTCCAAACCCAATAACGATACCTTGCTTGACTTCGTACTGCACGTTGTAGCCAACTTCGCGAAGGTGCATAGCCAACGTGCGGAAAGCTTGGCGACGAAGAGCTTCTTCAATAGTCACAAGAATTCTGCTGTAGCCTTTCGGAAGTGGGGCAGCCCACCACTCACCAGTGTTATTGCTACCAGAGTTTATGACTCGCCACCCGTAGTTGCGTAGCCAATTTCCTAGCTTTGCCCATTGCTCATTGGGGGTGGGAGGAATTTTGGCACCTCTAAGAAAGCGGGCTGGGTTGATACCCTCAAAGGCAAACTCCACCGCGCGTGCTCGAGAGCGGTCGTCTGCAGTATAGTTAGGTTTCATCAGCATCATCCGAATAGACATGGTGATTTCCTCCCATAGCTACCAGAGAACTAGGTTCAATGATGGAGAACCCTCTGAGCTTGAAACTAGTAAATGGTATGACAGGCTCTGTAGACGCCAACGCTTGCTCCATGCGGGTTGCCCGCTTGTTCAGCAATCGCTTAGCGCGCCGCTTCCTTTGACCTCTGCTTAGCCTCTTCATAGATACCTTCGGCATTTGTGATGGGCCTGTCCCATTTTTCCCATTCGACCAGGGCATGGTGATGTCCTCCCATATCGATTGAGACATGAGAAATGTAGGTAAACGCACCGGTGCTAGAGGTGGGGGTGGAAAGGGATCTGACCTAGCAAAGACTGACTCCAAGCAGCGGGCTTCCCTACGCTGCTTGCGGCTAAATCTGGCCATGGTCTCTTTCCCAGCGCCGCTTTGCTGCAATCAGGGCCTCTGCCTGCTCAGAGTTGGACATCTGCATGAAGTTCTCCTTATCCTCGTCTCTGGTGAATATACCCAGCTCCATGGCAAGGAACCGCATATTGAAGCGCCCAATGAGAAACATTTCTTCTGCGGTATCGGGGCTGTTCTCGATTGAGGGAGGGCGACTTGAATCGTACTTCCTAAGGTACCGCTTGATGGTTGCCTCCATCTTGGCACCCACTAAGTCATCGATTGGCACCTGCTGCCCATTCGTGTTCAGTACCTTCATTTGGTAATACCTAGTTTCTTGTAGAGATCGATACCCAATTCTTCTTCAGAGATTTGCTCGACAGGGAATACTCGAAAGGAGTCACTAAGCCTGGCTCCTATCATCTCTTTGACGAACTCTGCGACAAGCTTGCGCGTTTCCGCGTAGGCAAAAGTCTGCTCTAGATCCATGGCAATTACATCTTCATGAGAGATAAGTTGGAACTCTGGCGGGGTGTAGTCGAGCATCACTTGTCCTCGAATAGCAGGCCCAGGCGCGCCCCATGGGTGACATGAAGCGCGGCTGGGTACTGGACGGTTGCTAGTAGCAGGTGATTGGGAACGTATTCGAGTAGGCCGGGCAAAGCCCAGGCTGCCCATTGATGAGAAGGCCTTGAGTCAGGTCTTGGACAGTCAAGGTAATGGTGAATTGGCCGCTGGTATAGCAAAGCATTATCTGCGCTGGATTTCCAGCTGTGGCTGGGTCTGTCGCCTGGTTGCCTGTCAGGGTGAAGACGTTCGCATAAAGGCTGCCTTGGTACCAGTAAGCACCACCATTGCTGCTAGTCCATGTGACAGTTTGCGGAGAAGTCGGGGCAGTAACTCCCATGTTCAGAGCAAAGGTGTCTCCAACATACTGCACGGGAGAATAGGCTTCCACACTCGAGTACCAAGCAATGCCGCTGCACTGGTAAGGAGCTCCTTGCGATACAGTGATGTCAGCTGTAAGGTTTCCTGAGTTGGGCCCGGCAACGCTGTTGTCGGTACACGTTAGATTCATTTGAACTGCGCCGCCACTGACTGGCAGACCATCGGCTTCACCTCTGCAGTTCTGGATGTTTCCATGAGCTAGCCCCCAGGAATCTTGTGCCAAAAGCACCAAGGTGCAGGTGTCATTTGGGTCGAGCCCTCCAATGGATCCATTCACTTTTGCCCTGCCGTTGATGTCTGAGTTGACCTGCCAAACTCCTGTAGCCACTTGGCTAGGGACGGGTATCGGCGTGCAAGATAACGTGTATGCGATTTGAGTGATGTCGACTCCAGATGCAATTTGTATGCTTGCTCTGACCTCGCCAAGACCACTTTGCTCTGATGATGAGTCCTCGGTTCCTGATTGTACTGCCGTACATGAAACCACCAATAGCGCGAAAAACGTTACTAATTTAGATAACATCTGCTTCTCCATGTTGCTTGTTTTGAGACACGTCATTGCTAAGTAAGATCGTTGCAAAATTCAAAGTCAATGCCCGGCTTTTTGCTGCAGGTAACTACGCTTTGCCACAGCAAGTACTTCAGCTTGTCGCATGTCAGACATCTGCATGAATTCCTGCTCGTAAGTCCCACTGGTCAGAATACAAAGGGCCCTGGCCAACAGGTGCCTGTTGATTCTTCCAACCAGAAACATATCGTCCACCGTGTCCGGGCTATTCTCCAGAGTGATCGGGGAATTGAGGTCGAACCGATTGAGGTAACGCTCAATTGCCTTCTCGATCTTGGCCATGTGCTTACGCTTACGCCTGCTTTTTAGAGACATCTCGAAGAAACTCCGCAAGTCTGTAAGTCTTCACGGTGACTGGCTGCAATTGAAAGATTCTCATCGTCCTCGCTAGCGCAGCCCCATACTCGCGTTCAACAGGATCCATAAATAGCTCCATGCTCTCATGTTCTGCTTTGCGCAAAAGAGTGCGTTCTACGCTGCAGGCTATTTTGTTCGCTTGTCTACGCTCACGCCGGATTTTTCGAGACAACGTCCGCCTCCGGCACAGCGTGACAAAGCTCATCTGGCCAGCCTAAGGCCTTCTTCACTCGATTGCCTCCCTCGGCCGCCTGCAGGCAATCGTCTTTAGTTTTACCGAAGGTAGTAACGTGAGTTGTATTGTGGTTCTTGTCCCAAGTCACGATAATGACTTGATCCTTGTTGTATTGCTCAGCGATGTTCAACGCAGTGCTGACCGGTATGTCTTTGTATTCTGGTTTGCTCATGGGACTATTCTTGCGTGTTTGATGCCTTGGAGAATGTTCATCATTTTCTGCTTGCCACGTACATGCTTGTACCTGCCATTGACATATACGAAGGAACCTGGAGACGCGCATACTGAGTTGGTAGGATAATGGATGTAGCCAGCATCACCACAGTCTGCAAAGTATCCCAGGCCTTGCAGCTGCTGGCAAACTAGCTGATGCGCCAGCGACTGCACTGCCTCAGGGAAGTTGAGCACTGGAAATGCCTCATCGCTATGAAACCTCCAAAGTGTCCAGTTCCCCCAACTGTGCATGCCATTTCCCAAAGAATACAGTCCCCACTCATAACGTACAAGCCAATGCTCTAGCCTGCCACGCTCAAGTTTCTTGAACTTCGAGCGCTTACGGAGATATTCGTGCGGTTGAACACCGTCAGCAATGGCAAACTCAATACGTTGCGCAGCAACGACCTCGCTCGTTGTGTATGCTGGGCTATCCATGCTGCACCTTCTTCACCAGCTCATCCATAGATAGCTTCGTTCCTGTCTGAATCTTTGCCTCCATTTTGATAACCACTTTGCTGAGTAACTTTTGCTTGAGGCGCTTGCGTTCACGGCGATGTCGATTCTTACTCGTCACAGACATGACAGACCTTGTCAATCATCAGAATATTCCACGATATTGTCGTCGTCTTTTGCCACCGCCCGCAGGATAGTTCTTTCCATTTGAAAGGCCACTACACCTTCCCTGAGGACGTCAACAATCTCAGCCCTTCGCGCTTTACGCGCGGCAAATAGCTCAGCAGAATCGCTAATAGCTGTTGCAACCTGCTCGGGCTGCTCATGATGCAACACCAATTGTACTTTTGACATTGCGACCTCAATAAATTGGCTGTGTCCAGAGGATACATACCCAGCTACCGTCATCGGCAAACTTCACCTCTTGAGGATGCCACTGCTTGCCGTCCGGGGGAAGGAAGACAGTAGGGATAGCCCCTTGAGGAAGTTCGTGTCGTGTCAGTGCGTAACGTTGCCGGGCAGTATTCTCGTCAAGATCTAACTTCGACCGGGGCTTCTTCCGAGAAACCATAGATGTCCTCGAAGGTGAGCTCCCCCACCTCAACGATGGTGTTCCCTGCTCTGACGCAGTACATCGCTAGGCACCTTGTCTCGATAGCAGCAAAATCTACCCCCACCATAGTATTCATCTTCGCGGGCTTTTTAGAGCAAGGACTGCTGCTCAATACTTTCTCCAGCCGCTTAGCTCTTTGGCGTTCACTCCGTGAGAATTGGGACATCACAAATCACTTCCTCCTCGGGTTCAACGTCAATAATTTGTGGACCACTAAGCGTAACTCTAGCTGCTGCGAAGCCGCCTGATCCATGCCCCACAGCAAGGGTGAGCTCTTGATTACCCATATTCTTCACCTTCGCTACCAGTTCATCAAGCTTCTCTTTAGACATATAGGGGCCGCAACTAGAGTACAAGCGCAGTAGCTTCAACAGCATGCGGCCTTGCTCAGGAGTATCCAAATTGTTCACAGCTTCTTGTATGAAATCAGGAACTGCAGCGTTACCCATGACTTACCCCTCAATTGGTTCAATTAGAAATTCAGCCTGAATGCACGTGACCTTGTACTTATCGCCCAGCAAGTTAGCTATTCTTCCTGGGGTAAATCCCATGTAGAATGCTTTCATTGAGGGCCAAGGCCAGAACGGATCCAAATAGTTCTCAATTGACTGCTCAATCCTCAATGCCTTCGCATCGTCATGGGACACCAGTTGTCTAGCTACCCCTGTGTACTCGTTCATTGTGTCACACCCCAGTCGAACTTGTAGTTGGCCGGAAATAATCCTGCCCGCCTTGCAGCAGCCCTCAACGACATCCAATGCTTGCCGCGTTTAGGCCTACGTTTGCTCTTGGTGAATTCCCCTGGTGCAAGCACAGCGTAAGAACGATTGTGCCACGTACAACCGATCCTGCTGCGTACCACATGGTATCCAATACTTGCCAAATGCTCCTCTACCAGGTGTGCTGCATTAGACAGCACAGCTTCTCGCAGCACAAGTATGGGCAAGCCCGCGGATGGTAATTTGACATCTCCAGGCATGTACTGCCATCCGGGTGCCATGCCAAATGAGAACGGGATGGTGAGCCACCCATGAGCGGTAAGCCATTGATTCAACTGAGCTACCAACTTGGTATTGAACGAAATTCTTCTGGATAGTAGTTCAGCAGGGTAAACGCCCTCGATCGTAAACTCGAGCATGCGCGCCGCAGTTATGTCTGCGCAAGGTAACTCCTGCAGTGCTAAGTTGCTTTGCATAGCTCCTCTGGAATGATTAGCGTTAGATTGATGTACGGGAGCGGCACTGGAAACGTACATGTCAACTCAACAGTAGTTTCATCCACCATCTCAACTTTGAGGTTTTGGGCGTTAGGGTAACTACTCGCCCAATGCCCAACAGACTCCATGATGGATTCATGAACTATCTGCGCCATTTCCAAGCGCAAGAGGTAGTCACTTACGTGGTGTTCTAGCGCGGCGCTGACGGCGTCTTCATGAGACATCAGCTGGTGATCGATTGACGTATACATTATTCCCCGACCAAGTAGTGCGCGGGTAGGTTCAATGCAGCGGCTAATGCAGCGGTGAATGGGCGGAGTTCTTCCCTTTGCAGATAGCGTTCAATAGAATCCTCAAGATCGAGAGCTTCCCCAATTTCATCCCCAGTAAATCCCTGAGAAAGTCCTTGCACGAAAGACTTCTCACGTTCGAACTTCCTGTCTACTTTCTTTTTAGCCACGCTACACCTCAGACTTCATCGTCACCAAATAGGCATGGGTTCGAGGCCAAGGATGGCTCATTGTCCCACAGATAGAAAGCCTCTACCGGAAACTCAGGCTCTGGAACAAAATCAAGAGCTTGCCGGATAGAGGCCACTAGCCTACGGGTTTGGCCCTCAGTCCATAAAGTACGCCGCTCCTTGTACTGACGCGAATAACGAGGATGCGGTAGCTTCCCCATAGCCTGTTTATCAAGCCACGGGAGTAACCAAGGGCTTTTCTTCCGTCGCTTACTGCGTTTCATCGGAGATCGGGGGCAGCAAGTTGTTCCTTGATGATGTGGAATTTGCAACGATCAAACCCAGCAGCATTAGTCAACGCCATGCCCAACAGCCAAGGCAAATTGGCTATTGTGCGCACTATGCCACTGGACACAGAGTTGATGGGCACCACATGAATGGGCTCATCCCCTGGGGCTTTGAGTTCTCGGAGAATAGGCTCATGTCGGAACGACCAAAACCAGTCCACTTCCCAACCACCGTCATTGTCTCCAATCAACCGGGCATAGTGGGTCCATTCCTTGTCACTCGTGAGCAGCCCCGTCTCTTCTTTGAACTCACGAACCATGGCACCCGCGGGACTTTCCCCAGACTCGACATGACCCCCAATGCCGTTGTGCAGTCCTTGCTGCCACGCAGGCCTAGACTTCTCTACTAGGGCAACAACCTTGAACCTGAGATCAAACATGAAACCAGCAACGTACTTAGTGGACATACGGAGCTCCTAGGCTAGGGACACTATCTTTGAGGACTTTGCACTTGAATGGGAGATCCGCGATGTCCTCAATTGGCATCTCCCGCAGCGTCATGTGTTGCTTGCTGTCGTAATCGAATCCGTGGCGGTAAGTGATGTCTTTCTCGGCTTTGCCAGTTAGTGCTTCAACCAGGGCTTTGGGACGTAGCGCACGTTCAAACATCTCCACCAAATCCACCCCTTGCTCGCTAACGCGAGTGAGCAATCGGGAAAGGATGTCGCAGTCAGTCAATGCCCTATGCGCGGCAACCACTGGAACCCCGTGCATTAGCGCCAGGGCTACTAGGTTACGATGATTGCCGGTCTTGGGCCATTTGACATCGCGCATGGTGCAGGCCCAAGGAAGTCGGTCCCAGTCGAATCCCCAGTACTTCTCTCGTGCCACATAGTCATGATCGAACTTGGCGCTGTGCGCTACGATGATATCTGCACTCATTTGCAATTCATCTAGAACGGCACAAGTAACCCCTAGGCTAGTTGACTGCTTCAACAGCAAGGAAGGTATGCCATTGAACTCTTCCGAAGGATTCTTATCGCCAGGGATGAGGCTTGAGTACGTGGTGATGGGAGTGGCGAATTCCAGGCTATAGAGAATGACAGCAATCTCTACAAGCACATTGCCATTGAGGTCAACTCCAGTGGTCTCCGTATCTAGCAGAAGCGCACGCTTCATATCTTATACTCCGGGGGGATGTTGGCATTGTCCACTGCTTCTTTGACTTGCTTTTCAGCTGCCTCAATCAGCCCAATGCCCGTGAGCCAGAAAGGTCGCACATTGTTTACTGCCCAGTCTTGCAACTCGTCAGTTTGCTTGTCCGTCAAATTGCTGAAGTTGTAGCCCTTCACGTAGCTTGGAGGCCTCTTGCCGGTCATGGCTCGAAGCACCTTGCGTATCGGGTTTTTAGGGTTGGAGAGATATCGCTTCGGTGGATTCATGTGCTCTCGTGATCTTTGGGGACTGCTAATCGAAATGTGGTAATACTGCCCATGTCGTCAGGGTATTCGGCAACGATATAGCCGAAGTTGTCAGGGTACGTGCCAACGAATCCGTTGAGAATACCCAGCAACCCTACTTCCAGTGTGTTGTGGTCTCCTGCTGCAACCTGGACTGTAGGGTGATCCGCCAATGTTGTGTTACAAGGCGTGCGTCTCTCACAAAGTTTGTAGATGGCCTGCGCATCACTATGAAGGAGATCGTTGAGGTACTCGCATATTTCTGTAGCCAGCTGAACCTTCTCTGCTTCGGTGCGGTTCAAATACTTTGTTGGATGTTGGTTCTGGTTCATAGGTAGCTTCCCATTCTCTCCGGTATCGACCCCATTCGAGGTCCAAGTGGTGACTGCGTGCACGATCCATAGCCCCTTGCAGCTGTCTTTCCATGAGCTGCGCACGCACGTTGATTGATTGGGTTTTACCCCACCATGGTTGGGTCTTGGGGCTGTGGCCCTTCTTCTTGCGTCGACTCATCGTAGTTTACCAAATATTGACGCATCGCTGGGAACGCTTTTAGCCACGATCTCAGCAGAGACTTAGCATGGTCACGATCCACCACTGGTATACCGGAGAAGTGGTGGCCCATGGTTGTATTCTGCACCCTAGCTGCCCGCCGTGCCTCGGCCTCTAATTCAGCATGGATATGCTCTCCAACTTCTATCGCGTACTCCATGCGGCGGGCAACCCTGTTTTCTTGCTGAACAGCAGAGAGCATAGCGTATCTAGCTGTCTTCAGAAGAACTCTTCGCCTTCGTCGCTTTCTCTGTTTCCGCCTCCGACTTTGCTCTATTGAATGCATCTTCGGCCTCCTCGTAAGTTGACTGGGTCGCATCCATTATTATGCAGATGTACTTGTACTCGGATCGTAGCGCACGCTCAACGAGAAGCGCTTTCGTATTGCCTTGCCTACGCCACAAACTTCTCAGCCAGAGTCGAAGCCTTGCTAGTAACGGCATGGGCAACTCAATAGGGACCGCCCCTACCCAAAAGGCGCACGAACCTACGCGGCCTACTTTTCTGTGGTTCGCAATCATCCGTTACTTCACGCTTGCCCAAAAAGACTTCAGCGCGCCTGTAGATCTCAACTCGGTCACGTACCTCATCGCAGGTCCTCCAGTTATTGGCTTCAAGCCCTTTGGAGCAAGCCAATAAGTCTTTCACCAAGTTGGCAGCCTCATCAGTTTCCCACGAGCACTCAACCAACCTGGCCACCGCTCGAGCTAACCTGATCTCATGATCCGTACAGTGCTGCGTGTATACGCCTACCGTTGGATCAGCCAAATGCTGCCTATCCGTCATCCCTTCGGAACGATGCGCCACCCACCATTCTCTGGCATAATGCAGTACTCGTTGTTGAAGCAAAGCCATTCTGCTCACGTGTGTTTTACCTCCATGGAATAGATTACCTCTGGGCACAGGAAAGAATTGGAGGCACAAGCCTCTTTGACCAACTGTGCCATGGCCACATTCAAGTTCCCACTGTCGTTGAAGCCAGTGCCCCATTGCGTACACACGTACTTGCCACTTGCTGAAGCATGCGTTTTACGCAATGTGGAGTTCAGGGAAAGACGTACCCCTTTGTACATGGGGCCATTGTTAGGAGTGTAGCTGGATTGCTGAATCACCATGGCCCCGGTGTTCTTCATCACAGATCTCTCCAGTTCCTTGTACTCGCGTACTGCAAATAGTCGCTGACGCTCTAACTTAGTCAAAAAGCTAGACCATCGACGCACAATGTATGAAGTAGGCCATGGCTCTATTTGGCATACGAATCCATCCCATTCTGCATCCCACTCGTCGTACTCCCAGGATGTCCTGGTGTACGTGGGCTCACTGAACGCTATCTGGAACGACTGTCCAGGGGCTATCCCGTTGCAGAGTGCCCAGTACAGCCATGGGTAACGGAAGGTCAAACCTTCAATCTCAACCGCATTGGCATTGGAGAATTCATCGATGCCCAAGATGGTGGACAAATCCTCTGGGTCGTTGTCCCACCACTTGGGGATAGAGCCAATGGCGCATGTGTCTTCGCGCCTGGTGTAATACAGGTCGTGGCACCCATTGCTCTGCAGGCAGTACCACAACCTGATTTCCTTTGAAGTGAACAGATCAGTCTTTGTCGACATCGAATACAATCCTTGGCCTATCTTCCTCGCGCATTCTTTCTGGGGCATCCAAGGCAATACCCGGAACTACACCAGGCTCACCCACGTCATTTGTGAAGACATATACTTTGCCGCGCTTCTTGAATTCTCCACACTCAGTGCAGTTGAAGCCAATAAACGAGAGCATATCGTCATCGGCTTCGAGGTCGAAGTGCAGTCCATCGATATTCGTAGCAACTCGGCACTTTTCTGCCCAACTACCACAGCGCGGGCAGTACATGCCCTCACTGTTCCAGTCTGCGGTGATAGCTGCCTCAAGTTGCAGCAAAGTGCCTTCGTCATACCTGCGAACAATTGCCGGCTTGGGTAGTGCGCGGATCCTGTCCGGGGTAATGTTGGCCTTGAACTTGCTCTTGATGTGCAGCAAGCGCTCGCTGTGCGCCAACACCAAGAAGTCTTGGTCAAAGCCGTGCTCAACCACGTAGGCCACCGCTGCATCAATAGCCTTCTCCAATGCCGCATCAGTCAGATCTGTCGGCGCTGGTAGTTCAGCTACTGTTTCATCATCGTCCAAATCTAGCGCTCGACACATCAGCCAAAGCGAGGCTACCTGTGCTCCAAGAAGCCTGGGGCTGCTGAGAAAGACCAAGGCCTTGGCGTAAGCCTCGTGCAGCAGCTTGGTGTAGGAATTGAGGCCTGCCTTACCTGGGCGGGTGCCAACACAGAGGGGGAACCTGGTGCACCCGTAAAAGCCCCCGTACTTGGCACTCATCCTTTCCGCCATGGGCACTCCGCACTCAGGGCAAAGAATGGCGCGCTCTAGATGGCCCCTACCTTTGAAGGCCATGCTTGATACTCGGTACGCTAGTGCGTGGCTTGCAGGGCAGCCTGGTACTCCTCGTCACAAGGGGTTTTTCCATCGTCTTCCTCGATTTCAATTGCACGTTGTACCAGCTGAATGGAGATGCCCTGAGGCCACCCCAAAGCATGGAGCGACTCCAGGGCACGGGTCACTTGCAAAAGTTGGCGGTACTTCTCAACCGCTTCTTTATGGTGCCCCTGCAGCTTGAGGGCCATCCCCTCCTGCTGCAAAGACTGGGCCTGAGTCATGAGCTCAGAGATGACTACGAGGTCTCCTCCAAGCCTAAAAATACCTCTTCCAGCAGCTGCTCCACCGTCCAACATGCAATCAGACATACGCATAGAACACCCGATATCACGGTAATGAATTCGTACAGTTGTTTCACTTGAGTATCACTCCAGGTAAGTTTGGTAGCCGAGGATCTCTGGGAAATTCAACAGAGACCCCACTTTCTGGCGGGCACGATGAGAAGCTTGGTGGTGGACAGGGGACAGTCTCCCGCACGTCAAGACCACCGAGATCTAACTTGGGCTCAGAATTGGTATTCGTTGGTTCCATCAGTGCCTCTAACCACGTAGACACCAGCCAACTCTCTTGCCTGTTTCAGCAAGAGTGCCGTTGCCTCTTCCCCCATTTGAATTTGGTAGTTCCCGATGACAGCCTTCTGCGCCAAGCGCAATGCAGCCAGTTGCAATACTGTGGGCTCTACCGTGGACGCCAGATCCTGCTGAATTAGCTCCATAATTCGCCGGGCGAGATCAATCACGCCATCTTCACGCACGTCCTCCATCACTGGCGTGCGCTCCCACTGAGGTGGCTTCGGATCGACGATATCTCCCATATTGGTTCTCTTATGCCGCGGATAATCGAATCTATGCGCTGTTACGAGCCTACTGACTAGATGTTCCGGTGTACTGCACAGACGGCCAACTCGCAGACCTCAAAGTCTACCAGACTCGCAACTAAATTGCGAAATCCGGGATAAGTATTTCAGAAGGAGCCCAGTAATGAGCGATGATACCTTTGATCCACGAGATCCTTTAGACGTAATAGGCAAGAAGCTAGCTGCAAAACTACGCACAAATACCGATCTGCAGCAAGCGGCTGAGCTTGTGATTGAGCTAAACACAAGATGGGATGCAACCAGAACTGAGGAGGCAGGTGGAAAAACCTGTAGCGATTGGCTCTATTGTGTAACCCGTAAATACTTTCGTTACTGGAGGAACATCCATGTGGCCTTAGCCCGCTTAGGAAAGTCCTACGGGAAGTACATGAGTCACGAAGCTCTCATTTGGGTGAGCGGAAAAGTTGATGCGACCAATACTGCGGCAATCATGACAGCTGTACGTCTTGACTCGCGCAAGCATAACAACAACCCAATTACTCTATCGCAAGCGCACAGGGTTGTATTCGAAATACTAGGAAAAGTTCCTAAGCGAAAGCACAAGTGCAACGGCTGCAAAGCCCGCGACGCATACATCAAGGTGCTTCAGGCACTGTTACGCAAAAACGATATCACCTATGACCACGTTGACACGGGCTATTGAAGCTCCGTCGACCAACTGAGAAAAGGAACAGCAAATGACCAAAGTAGCAAAGACAGTAAGCAAGAAGACACATGACAAAGAAGCCAGATCAGCCA
>Ga0265318_10001217_pt1 | contig 15646 bp, 25 predicted proteins | sample 4821metaG_FD_192431 | JGI IMG/M metagenome (GOLD analysis project Ga0265318, IMG submission 192431) | Rhizosphere microbial communities from Carex aquatilis grown in University of Washington, Seatle, WA, United States - 4-8-21 metaG | ecosystem: Host-associated > Plants > Roots > Rhizosphere >... | reverse complement strand
GGAGTGGCGGAGAGCTATCACCCGGGTCGCAACGGCGCCGCATCCCCGTACCGCTTCGAGCTCGAGGTCGACCCCGAGCTGTGGTTCCTCGAGGACGAGGGCTACGAGCTCGCCGTCTTCCACTCGCACCTTTCGGCGCCGGCGCGCCCCTCCCGGACCGATGTCGAGAACATCGGCCACTGGGAGGGGAGGCCGTACCTGATCTACTCCGTGCGCGAGGACGCGCTCGGAGCGTGGACGATCCGCGGCGGCGCGATCGAGCCGCTCACGCTCACCCAGTGACCTTGAAGGTGCCCTTCATGCCGGCTGCGGCATGCGGGTCGCACTGATACGTGTACGTACCGGCCTTGAGCTTCACGGTCCACGTCTGCGAGCCGACGAACGGGACGGTCGTCGTCTTGTTCACGCCGGGCCCCTTCAGGTGGAAGTCGTGAATCGAGGCCTTGTCCTGTACTGCGATCGTGTACGTGCCGGCCTTGAGGGTCTTCACGACCTTGCCACCGCTCTTGAGCGTGATCGAGAAGCCGGGGCCGACCACGCCGACGAGCTTCGGCGCCGCCGCCAGGCCTGTTGAAGCGGTGATCAGGCCGGTCGCAAGGATCGCGACCAGAAGCAGAAGACGTTGCGGCATGGACATCCTTTCCTTCGTTGACACGTCTCCGGCCAGTACGGCCGCTGCGCCGCAACGGATTCAGCCGCTACACGGCGCGAGCGCGGTTGTTGCGGGGGTTGTGCTCCAGCTCGACGAGGCCGAGCCGCTCGAGCAGCGGCGGGACGTACATCGCGAAGCGCCCGCGCAGTCCCTTCTTCAAGCCGTACCAGCCGCCGGCCGGATTGCCGGCCGCGCGCGCCCAGGCTTCGACGGTGCCCTCCTTCGCCGGCTTCTGCTCGTCGGCGCTGCCGAGCTCCATCCAGTCGCCGTGGGCGGCGAGCATGGCGTGCAGATCCTCGATGCAGCGGAGGCGATAGCCGAGGGTCGTCTTGCCGACGACGCAGACGAGGGCCGGCGGATCCGTCTCCTCATCCCGGTACATCAGGTACTCGGAGGTTTGCGGCGGCGTCTGCAAGACCCAGGGGTCGTCCTTGGTTCCGGAGCCCTTGCCTGTTGCGGTCACCGCGTCTCCTCTTCCGCCTATTCGAGCTCGTCGTCGGCCGCCAGGAGCTCCTCGTCCGTCTGCTGCGGCTGCCGGCGCTCCAGGAACGTGACCGCCATCCGCTCGATGCGGTTGCCCTCGACCTCGAGCACGTCGAAGCGCATGCCGTCGTAGGAGACGTCGTCGCCGGGCGCCGGCGCGCGGCCGAGCTGGCCGAACACGAAGCCCGCAACGGTGTGGTAGTCCTCCTCGGGCAGATCGGTGTTGAAGCGCTCGTTGAACTCGTCGATCGGGAACATGCCGGCGAGGCGCCACGTGTCCTCGTCGACCTGGACGATCAGCTCTTCCTGCACGTCGAACTCGTCCTGGATCTCGCCGACGATCTCCTCGATCAGATCCTCCAGCGTGCAGACGCCGACCATCGCGCCGTACTCGTCGACGACGACGGCGAAGTGGTTCTTCGTGCGCTTGAACTCCTGCAGGAGCGAGGCGAGGTCCTTCGTCTCGGGGACGACGTAGGCGATCCGGAGGAGCTCGTCGAGCCGGACGTTCGCGAGACCCCGGTCGTAGATCGCCGAGAAGAGGTCGCGGACGTGCAGGACGCCGACGATGTCGTCGAGCGTCCCCCGGTAGACGGGATAGCGCGTGTACGGCGAGTCGAGCACCGTGGACAGCGCCTCGTCCGGCGGCAGGTCGACCGACAGGGCCACGACGTCGGGGCGCGCGACCATCACCTCGGCCGCGTCCTTGTCGGCGAAGTCGAAGACCTTGTCGATCATCTGGCGCTCTTCCTGCTCGATCTCGCCCTGTTCGGTCGAGCGGGTGAGGAGCATCCGCAGCTCGGCCTCCGAGTGGCCGTCGGTTCGGATACCGGGCGGCGTCTGCCCGAGCACGTGCAGCACGCCCTCGGTCGACATCTGCAGCACCCAGATGACCGGCCTCGCGATGGTGAAGAACGCGCGCACCGGCGCGGAGGCCCACAGCGCCGTCCCCTCCGGATGGCTGAGCGCGACGCCCTTCGGCACGAGCTCGCCGATCACGACGTGGAAGAAGGTCAGGATCAGGTAGGCGAGCGCGATCGCGAGCAGCGTCGCCATCCACGGGTCGAACGCCTTGGAGAGGGAGTGCTCGCCGAGGGCGCCGATGCCCAGCGAGGTGAGCGTGACGCCGAGCTGCATCGCCGCGATGAAGCGGGGCGGGTCGCCCGTGATCCGCAGCACGTTGCGCGCGCGGCGGTCGCCCTGGTGGTGCAGCTCGATGATCCTCGTCCGCCTCGCGGTCACGAGCCCGTATTCGGCCGCCACGAAGGAGGCGTTCAGCAGGATCAGCGCTGCGACGCCGAGGAGTTCGAGGAAGAGATTCACGCCTTCACCCCCATTGGGGCGCGGGTACTAGGCGGGATGTCGTCCACCGGCTAGCGCGCAGTATAGGCAACGGCACGGTCGTCCTCGGCTTTCACCGCACGCCCGAGCACGACCAGCCGCTCGAGGTGCGACAGCGTCTCCGCGACGGCGAAGCGGCGGTGGATCGGGGGCAGGTCGACGCCGAAGAGGTCGTGGGAGACGTCGAAGCCGCTGCGCGGCCCGGCGCCGAGCGCGGCCTCCGTCTGGTCGAGCCGCTGGTCGTGGTGCGCGACGATCTCGCGTGCGCGCGCAGGAGGGTCTTCCACCGTGCCGCCGTGCCCGCCGTAGGAGACGCGCGGCGCCAGCTGCGCAACACAGTTCAGCGCCTCGACGTAGTCGCCCAGCGGGTCGGGCCTGCTTTCCGGGTAGAGCCCGATCGCCGGCGTGATCGGCGCGAGCACGTGGTCGCCGGCGATGAGCACGCCGTCGCGGTAGAGGCAGAGATGCCCGTCGGCGTGGCCGGGCGTCGCGAGCACCCGCCAGCCGTCCACCTCGTCTCCAGGCTCGACGAGCTGCGGATTCCAGGCGAACTGGACGAAGTCGGCGAAGACGTGCCCGGACTCGATCAGCTCGTCGGCGACGTGCGCCGGCACGCCGTGCAGCAGAAACCACTCGGCGATCTGCTCCGGCCAGTCGGGCGAGCCCCAGACGCGCTCGCACTGCGCGTAGTCGAGGCGGCCCTGGAGCACGGGCGCGCCCGTCGCCTGCGCCGCCGCCTCGGCGCCGCCGACGTGATCCGGATGCATGTGCGTGATGAAGATCCGGACGACCGGCGCGTCGAGCTGCGCGAGGATCTCGGGCCACGGTGTCTCCATCAGGCCGAGGCCGGTGTCGACGAGCGTCCAGCCGTCGTCGCCGCGCAGCAGGTAGCAGTGCACGTGCCGCGGCCCGGTCGGCAGGGGCAGCGTCAACCGCAGGATGCCGGGCTCGAGCTCGACTGGTGTTGCGAACGTATGTTCGATAGTATTGCGCACTGGATGCGCGTCGAGTATCGCGAAGAGCCATGCCGCTCTGCGCTGAACCGTGTGCAGGGTATGCCGTTCGGCTGGTCCTTGAACCCGTACATGGGCTGCGCGCACCGCTGCACGTTCTGTTACGTGCGGGCCTTCGAGGCGCGCGCCGACCGGCCCGCCGACGACCGCTACGGCACGAGCATCCGGGTCAAGACGAACGTCGCGGCAGTGCTCCGCGGCGAGCTGGCGCGGCCGTCGTGGCAGCGGGAGGAGATCGCGATCGGCGCCGCCACCGACCCGTACCAGCCCGCCGAGGGCCGCTACCGGCTCACGCGCGCCTGCGTCGAGGCGCTCGGCGAGGCGGCGAGCCCGTTCTCGATCATCACGCGCGGGCCGCTGATCCTCCGCGACCTCGACGTGCTCGCCGCCGCGGCGCGCCGCACGACGGTCGGCGTCACCTTCTCGATCCCGACGCTCGACCCGGACGTCTGGCGCACGACGGAGCCGGGGACGGCGCCGCCGCACCAGCGGCTGCGCGCACTCCAGGAGCTCGTCAGGGCCGGCCTCGACGTCGGCGTCGGGATGGCGCCGATCCTGCCCGGGCTGAGCGACCGGCCCGAGCTGCTCGCGGAGGTCGTGCGCGCCGCCCGGGCCGCCGGCGCGACCGGCGTGTGGGCGAACCTCCTCTACCTCAAGCCGGGCACGAAGGAGCACTTCCTCGGTGCACTCGAGCGCGACTGGCCCGAGCTGCTGCCCACGTACGAGCGCCTGTACGCGCGGCGCGCGTACCTGCCCGCCGACCAGTCGAACCCCGTCCGGGAGAAGGTGCGCGAGCTCGCGCGGGCCGCCGGGGTCCGCGACCGTCGCCCGGTTCGGCTCGAGCCGCCGGCCGATCCCGAGCAGCTGGAGCTGGCCGTCTAGCCGCCCGGACCCGTCGGCCACGGGGCGAGTCGAGGTACCACCGTCGAGCCAGGCGAATACAATCCCTTGTTCGTGGCGGCATCCGAGATCACCTGCTTGATCGTGGACGATCACGAGGTCGTGCGCGAAGGCCTGCGCCTGTCGCTCTCGCGGGCGCCGCACATCCGCGTCATCGGCGAGGCCAGCGACGGCGAGAGCGCGGTCGCACTCGCGGAACGCCGCCGTCCCGACGTCGTGATCATGGACGTGCGCATGCCGGGCATGGACGGGCTCGAGGCGACGAAGCTGCTGATGGAGAGGGTGCCCGACAGCGCCGTGCTCATCTTCACCGCGTACAGCGAGCGCAGCCTGCTCAGCCGCGGGCTCGAGTCCGGCGCGAAGGGGTACATCCTCAAGGAGGCGCCGCACGCGACGCTGCTGCGGGCGATCGAGAAGGTGGCCGGCGGCGAGGGCTACGTTGACCCGGCCCTGATGCCGGCGTTCCTCACCGGCAAGGACAAGGACGACATGCTGACCGCGCGCGAGCGCGAGATCCTGCAGCTGCTCGCGGACGGCATGTCGAATGCGGATGTGGCGACGAAGCTCTTCATCAGCCAGGAGACCGTCAAGAGCCACGTGCGGCACATCCTCGCCAAGCTCGAAGCGGACACGCGCACACACGCGGTCGCGATCGCGCTCCGCGAGTCGATCATCGACTAGTGGCCCTGGCAGACGATCCCGCTCGCCGCGAGCTGACCGAGCAGGTCCTCGCCGCCGAGCAGGACGAGCGGCGGCGGATCGCGCTCTTCCTGCACGACGGGCCGGTGCAGTCGCTCGCGGGCGTCGCCCTGATGCTCGACGCCGCCGTCGACCTCGTCTCGCGCGGCAGCACCCAGCAGGCCGCCGACGTGCTCGACAAGGCGCTCGCGCGCACCCGCGTGACGATCGGCGAGCTGCGCGACCTCTCGTTCAACCTCGAGCCGGTGGTGCTGCGCGACCACGGCTTCGGCACCGCCGTCAACGCGCTCCTCCAGGACCGCGGCATGGAGCACGGGATCCAGGTCGAGATCGACACGATTCTCGCGGAGGCGCTCGGCGAGCGGGCGCAGGCCGCGCTGTACCAGATCGTGCGCGAGGCGCTGGAGGGCGCGATCCGGCGCGGCCCGCCGCGCACGTTCTCCGTTCGCGTCACCCAGGCGAGGCCGGACACGCTCGAGGCGACGATCAGCGACGACGCCCCCGGGGAGCGCCGCCGGCGCTCGATCGAGGTGCTGGAGGAGCGGGCGCGCACGCTCGGCGCGTCGATCTCCGTCGAGCAGACGGACACCGGGACGACCATGCGTCTCGCGCTGCCGACGTACGCGACCGCCGAGTAGCATCGGTCCCGGCATGGGCAACGAGCACCTCGTCTTCGTCTGGCGGACGACCGGCTACGAGCTACGGGAGCGGGAAGGCGACCTCCCCGCCGTCGGCGACGAGGTCCAGGAGGACGGTGTGGCGCTGCGCGTCACGAAGATCGCTCCCTCTCCCCTGCCGCGTGACACACGCGTGTGCGTGTACCTCGCGGCCGACTAGCAGGCGCTACTCGGCGGGCTCGTTGTGGACGTCGTTCTCGACCGCGTACTTCTCGGTGAGCTCGTCCACGGCGGCCATGCCCTTGGGGAAGGCGTAGTTGATCTCGACGAAGGCGTTCCACTTGTCCGGCAGCGCGTCCTCGGGGAAGATCGCCTCGACCGGGCACTCGGGCTCGCAGGCACCGCAGTCGATGCACTCTTCCGGGTCGATGACGAGGATCCGGTCGGCCTCGTGAATGCAGTCCACGGGGCAGACGTCGACGCAGGACCGGTCTTTGATGTCGATACAGGGTTCCGCGATGATGTAGGTCACGGCGTCTACTTTACCGAGGAGGCCCGCTGGAGCCTGCGGGTAAAGCCGCAGCACGTCACCCCGATGGGGTGAGCTCGTCCACGAGCTCCTTGCAGCGCTCGACGAGAGCCGACTTCGCGACCACCTGGTCGAACCCGGCCGCGTGGGCGGCCCGCAGGCCCGAGGTGTCGGTGTGGTTCGTGTAGCCGAGGATCGGCACGTCCGGGTAGGTGTCGGAGACCTCCTCCGGGTCGATGCGGGAGATGTCCGCGATCACGAGATCGGGGTTTTCGGTGTGGTCGACCGTGATCAGACGATGCCCGGGCAGCAGCGCCTCGAGCTTCCCTCGAAAGAACAGGTCGACCCCACAGAGCAGGATCGTGGCCACCTGCTAAGCGTAATAGCGCACCCGGAGCCTGCTCAAGTAGCGTCGGCCACATGAGCGAGGATCAGCTCCGGGCCGGCCTGTCGCTGATCCGGGCCGGACGCTTCTTCGAGGCCCACGAGGAGCTGGAGCTCGCCTGGCGCGCAGCGCCGGCCGACGAGCGGGACTTCTACCAGGGCCTCGTCCACGTGGCCGTCGCCTGGTACCAGGCGGGCCGAGGAAACGCGGTCGGAACTGCGCGGCAGCTGGGCAAGGCGACGCGACGGCTTGCGCCGTTCGCGCCGGCGCACCTGGGCGTGGACGTCGCGGATGTGCTGGCGCAGGTGGAGCGGGCCCGGGAGATCGTCGCAGGGGGAACGCTGGAGCTCGAGCCGCCGCGGCTCTGAACAACTGCGACCAGGTCGCGACTACGTCGCGACCTGGTCGCCGCCGTTGGCTATGGCTTCGTCAGCCCGACGTAATCCAGCGCCCTGTTCAGCGCGACGTGGAGCCACCAGTCGCGGTGGAAGAAGAGGAGCAGCCCGAGCACGACGAGCGTCAGGCCGCTCGTGACCTGGATCAGCGTGTAGCGGTCGCGCAGCCAGCGGAACGCGCCCATCGCGCGGGCGAACGCGACGCCTGCGGCGATGAACGCCACGCCGAGCCCGAGCGCGTACGCGGCGAGCAGCGCCGCGCCCTTGAGCACCGTCCCGGTGCCGCTCGCGAGCACGAGCACCGAGGCGAGCACGACGCCGATGCACGGCGCGGCGCAGACCGCGAACGCGCCGCCGAGCAGCGCACCGGAGCCGCGCCGGCGCGCGCCGGAGAGCAGGCCCGGCGCGAGCACGCGTTCCGGAACGGGCAGCAACCCGACGAACGCGAGGCCGAGCACGACGAGCACGAAGCCGGCGACGTCCGCCTGCGCGGTCGGCGTCACCGCCTTCCCGATCGCCGCTGCGCCCGCGCCGAGCACGACGAAGACGGTGGTGAAGCCGAGGATGAACGGGATGCTCGCGACGACGACCCGCCGGACGGTGCCCTGCTGCCCGAGCCGTCCCGCCTCGACGCTCGAGAGCGCCGAGAGATAGCCGGGCACGAGCGGCAGCACGCACGGCGTGATCACCGACGCGAAGCCGGCGAGGAACGCGATCGGCAGGCGGGCGCCCATCACTCCATCTCCGCGAGCAGCTCGTCGAGCCGGCGTTCGGTCTCCGCGTCGAGCTGCGTTCCCGGCTTCCCGTTCAGCGGCGGACCGGCGGGCGGGTCCGGCTCGCGCGTGCGGCTCCACCGCCAGACGCCGAGCGCGAGCAGGCCGGCGCCGAGGATCACGCCGCCGAGCGGCAGCCACCACGCGAGCAGGTCGAGCCCGTGGTGCGTCGGCTCGGCGAGGATCCCCGCGCCGAAGTTCGCCACGAGCTCCGACTTGATCTGCCCTGCGGTCGCGCACTGGTCGATCCGCTTCTGGATGTACGCCTTGATCCGCTGCGCGGCGGCAGCGTCCGACTGGTCGAGCGTCGTGTGGCACGTCGGGCACATGATCTGGCCCTCGAGGTACGTGAGCGACGTGCGCTGGTGCGCGCACGCGGCGGCGGCCGGCCCGGCGAGTGCGAGCGCCGCGACGACGGCCGCGGCGAGGCGGAGGATCACGAGCCGAGCGCCTTCTCGACTCCGCGCTGAAACTCGCTCGCCAACTCCGACGTGTTGACGGGCCCGCGGATGTGCAGCACGATCCGCCCGCGCCGGTCGACGACGTACGTCTCCGGCACCTGACTGACCCCGTAGCGGTTCTGCGTCACGTCGCCGGAGCCGTCCTGCACCGTCGGGAAGCTGAGCCCGTGTGCGCGCACGAAACGGCGCGCGTCGGACGTGACGTCGTGATAGTCGACCCCGACGAACACGACGCCCTGCGCGCTATAGCGCCGGTAGCTCCGCTCGAGCACGGCGGCCTCCGACTTGCACGGCCCGCACCACGACGCCCAGAAGTTCAGCACGACGGGCTTGCCCCGCAGCGTCGCGAGATCGAGCGTCCCGCCGCCCTCGAGACGCCGCAGCGAGAAGTTCGGCGCCGGCGAGCCGACCTTCGGCGCGTGGTCCTGGTTGGTGAGCTTCCAGACGAGCAGCCCCAGCAGCGCGAACACCGCGGCGAGCGCGAGCGCCTGGCCCCCGAGCCGGAGCGCGCGGGTCACGAGTCCATCGCCGCCCGGATGCCGTCCTCGAAGCCCTTGGCCTGGTTCACGACCGTGCCGATGACCGGCTCACTCGCGAGCCGGCCGCTGCGGTCTATGAAGAACGTCTCCGGCGTGCCGATCAGCCCGTACCGGTCGACGAGATCGCCCGAGTCCCGGATCACGGGATACGTGATCCCGTGCACGCTGACGAAACGGCGCGCGTCCCCGACGGCGTCCTGGAAGTCGACGCCGACGAAGACGACGCCCTCGCTTCGGTAGCGGCGATACGCCGCCTCGAGCACCTTCGACTCCGCCTTGCACGGCGCGCACGACGACTGGAAGAAGTTGAGCACGACCGGCTTGCCGCGCAGCGAGGCGAGCCTCAGCGAGCCGCTGCCGTCCAGGAGCCGCGCCGAGAAGAGCGGCGCCGGGCCGCCGGTGTGGCTCGCCGGCGGCGCGTGCGTGAAGCGCCACACGAGCGTGCCGAGGAGCGCACCGACCGCCGCCACCGCAACGACCCGGCCGGTGAGCTTGAGCCTGCGCATCAGGCGCTGACGATGAAAACGGGAGTGCCGACGTCCACGTGGTCGAACAGCCACTCCGCCTGCGGGATGAGCATGCGGATGCAGCCGTGCGACAGCGAGTAGCCGATCGAGCCCGACTCCGGCGTGCCGTGGATGCCGACCCCCGGCGACGAGATCCCCATCCAGCGCGTGCCGAGCGGGTTGCCCGGTCCCGGCGGCGTCGGCTTCTCGCCTGCCGCCCACGCGTCGTTGGGCGGATACCACCACGGGTTCTTCCACTTGACGATGATGTGGAAGTCGCCGAGCGGCGTCGGGTAGATCGCCTGGCCCGTGGCGACGTGGAACTGCCGGACGAGCTTCACGCCCTTGTACAGGCTGAGCAGGTTCGAGCCGCGCCGGATCACGATCACGGGGCCGATCGCCTTCGAGGTCACGGACGGCCGGGGCCGGTGCAGCACGACACTCACCGGGGCGCCGCTGCTCTGGGCGAGCGCCGTGCGGAGCGCCAGCACGGTCGGCGCCCGGTCGATCACGAGGCCGGGCTTCGCCTCCGTGACGTACGGCTTCAGGCCGCGGAGGAGCAGGCGCGCGTCGACGGGCTTGCGGTCGTAGCGGTGGGCCAGCCGGGCCACGTACGCCTTCACGGCGGGCACGTTCACGGTCGCGCGCAAGCCGAGCAACGTGTTCGGCGCAACGGTGAGCGCGCGCGCCACAGCAGTGTCGGCGGGGACGGCGACGCCGAGGTCGGCCGGTGTCACCCTGAGCTTCAGCTGCCCGAGGCGGAGGACGACCGGCCGGGCGAACTGCGTCTGGAGCGCCTGGACGGCGGTGTCCTCCGGCATCCCGCCCACCGCGACGCCGCCCAGGACGACGCCGTCCGGGATCGTCGGAGTCGTCACGGTCGAGCTGCCGGTGACGCCCGGGTCGGTGGGCGGCGGCGTGTCGGCGAGGACCGAGGCGGCCAGAACGCCTGCGAGTGCGCAGGTGCCAAGGAGCATCAGGAGGATTCCGGCGCGTTTCACCATTTACGACCCAGGCGTGAGGATCCGCGGATCGTCGCTGATGATACCGTCGAGCCCCGTTGCCAGCAGGATCGGGACGAGCGCGGGCTCGTTCACGGTCCAGGCGTAGACGGCCACGCCGCGCGCGTGGCAGACGTCGACCGCCGCCTTACTGACGACGCCGGCGTTCAACGTCGCCGCGCTCGCCCCGGCAGCCTGCAGCCAGCCGGGCAGGCGGCGCGGCAGCAGGGCGCGCAGGACGGCCAGCCCGGGCACGAGCAGCGGCCGCAGCAGCCGCCGCTCGGAGACGCCGAGCCGGTCCTCCGGGTAGGTGAACGAGCGCGGCAGCTCCGGCGCTGCCAGCGCGAAGGCCGCGAGGGCCGGCAGCGAGAACGAGCTGACGAAGCTGCGCCCGGCCAGCCCGTGGCGGCGGAGCGCCTCGACGATCCCCGTCTCGAGCCCGGGCAGCTTGACGTCGATCTGGACGGCCAGGCCGAGCCCGGCCACGAGGGCGAGCGCGTCGTCGAGCGGCGGCGCCGCCGGCGGCAGCTCGGGGCCGTGGGCGAGCACGAGCACACCGTCGGGGCGGCGCAGGACGTCCAGCTCGACCGCGTCCACGCCGGCCGCCGCCGCCGCCTCGACGGCCGCAAGGCTGTTCTCGCGGGCCAGGGCGGCAGCGCCCCGGTGCCCGACCCGGACGACGTCCCGCTCGCCCCGCAAAAGCTCCAGCACCGGCACGGGGGCAGTATCGCGCCCGGAACGGCACTAGAATCAGTCTGTGGCCCAGCCCGTGCCCAGGGAACAGGCGGCGCCGGACGACGACCCGCTCGACCCGACTGCGATCGAGCTCCGGTACCGCTACCACCGCGCGCTCAGACACGCGCGGGTCCTCCGGCGCCAGGAGAGCCGCCTGGCGGGCTACCGCTTCTACATCGTGCTGGTGGTTCTGCTGGCGCTCGCCGTCGTCTTCGTCGTCGGCAGCTGGCACGAGATCCAACGGCTCTTCGGGCTGTAGCTTCCGAGTTCGCTCATACTGGCGCTGTGCAGACGCCGGAGCCGATGCCGCCGCCGCTGCCGGAGCCACCGGCCCGCCCGGCCGCGCGAACCCTCGTGCCCGGCTACTGGGGCGAGCGGCTCGCCTGGATCTCCGGACTCGTGCTCGCGATCTCCGCGTTCACCGACTGGTACGCGGGCGGCCAGACGGACGGGCTGACGCTCGCCGTCACCGGCTGGCACACCGGCGCCCTCGGCAAGCTCGTCTTCTTCATCGGTCTCGCGACGCTGATCCTCGAAGCGCTGCGCGAGGCGGGGATCGAGCTGCCGGCGACCGTGCCCGAGAGCCTCGTGCTCGTCGCGTTCGGCTCGCTCGCGACCATCTTCGTGCTGATCCGGATCATCTCGATCCCGGACACGTTCTTCGACACGGCCGGCCGCGGGATCGGGATCTTCATCAGCCTGATCTCGGCCGTCGTGCTGATAATCGCCGGGCTCCTGCGAGCAGCAGAAGAGCTGTAGCCGTCCCGAGCACGATGCCGCCGAGCACGTCGAGCGGCCAGTGCACGCCGACGTAGACGCGAGAGAACCCGATCGCCAGCGCGAGCACGTAGAAGAGCGGCGCCGCCCGTGGCACGGCCACGGCGAGCACCGTCGCGCACGCGAAGCTCACCGCCGCGTGCCCCGACGGGAAGGAGCCGGTGTGCGGGACGTGGACGAGCGGGGCCGGCTCCGTGTAGCGGAGCGGCGGGCGCTCCCGTCCGACCGCCCACTGGAGCAGCATGGCGATCCCTTCGGCGATCCCGGCCGCAAGCCCGACGAGGAGGAACAGCCGCGGACGGCGCAGGCCCGCTGCGAGCAGCAGCCCGAGCAGGAGCCAGATTGCACCCCACGTCCCGATCCGCGAGAGCCAGACGAACACCTCGTCGAGCGGGTGCCACCGGTGGTGGACGACCCAGCGCTCGAGACGGCGGTCGAAGGCGATCAGGGCAGCAACTGCTTTACCTGGTCGAGCAGCAGCTGGGTGTCGAAGGGCCGGCCGATGAAGGCCTGCGCGCCGCGCGCGGCCGCGTACGCCTCCTCGTCCTCCTTGCTGCTGAACATGACGACCGGGAACGCGCCGTCGCCGTACCGCTCCTGAATCCTGCGCAGGAGCTCCCAGCCGTCGACGTGCGGCATCATCACGTCGACGAGCACGAGGTCCGGCCGGGCCTGCTCGATCGTGGCGAGCCCGGCGTCGGCGTTGCCGGCCTCGGCGACCGTGTAGCCCTCGAGCTCGAGGTTGACGCGGACGAGCTCGCGCATCCGCTCGTCGTCGTCGACGACGAGCACGAGCGGGCCTCCCTTCGGCCGCACGCGCGGCCCGGAGCGGCCGAGGAACGCCTCCAGGTCTCCACGCCGGAAGCGCCGGTGGCCGCCCGGCGTGTAGAAGGCGGGCACGCGATTCTGATCCGACCACTTCCGGATCGTGCTCTGGGCCACGCCGAGGTACCGGGCCGCCTGTCCCAGGGTCAGCCAGTCGCTGTCTTCTCTGTCTGCCATCGCCCGCTCAGGCTACCGGGAGCTTTCGGCAGCTTTTAGCAGGAACGGGTTACGGGTGCAGGGTGCGGACGGTCGTGACCGTGACGCCGGGCTTCGGATTGTCGTGAAGGGCCTGGCCGACTGCGACGCCGACCGCGAACACGACGGCGACGAACAGGATGCCGAGGAGCCAGCGGATCACGACAGGTAGTCCGACGCGCCGCGCTGGTAGGCGTAGAAGGCGGCGGCGAGCACGAGCGCAAGGTCGCGGTGCCACCCGGGCGAGGGAGCGCGCTCCTCGACGAGCTCGCGCGCCCAGCGTTCCGCGTCAAGGTAGGCCGCCGCCAGCTGGACGAGCGTGTACGTCTGGCCGACCTGCTTCCGCAGCTCGTTCGTGACGAGCTCGACCTGGCCGACGAGGACGTGGTAGCGGCGGGGGTCGCCGCGCGCCGCCTCGAGCCGGCGATGGCCGTCCTCCCATTCGTGCCGGGTCAGGTCGAGTGCGTCGGCGGGCATGCGCGCGACACTAGCTGTCGCTGCAGCAGCGATCCGGCCAGAGCGGCGTCAGCTCGGCGACGATCCGCTCGCCGAGCTCGTAGCCGGGACGGGCGAGCGCGAAGGCGGCGTGCGCGTGCAGGCACTTGAGCGAGCCGTCGCGGCCGGCGCCGCCGACGCCGAGGGCGAGCGAGGCGCCGCCGTCACAGCCGGTCTCACCCGCGGCGAGCTCGCGGCGGATCTTCCGTTGCTCGTCGTCGGCGCGCACGCGACTCGCCGCCAGCTCGGGGTCGGCGGCGACGGCGGCCGTCCAGCGCTCGACTCCGCCGGCGGCCTCGAGGCGTGAGACGGCGGTGACCAGGTGGCGGCAGGTCAGGTAGTACGTGGTCGGGAACGGCTCGCCGTCCGGGTCGTACGGGCTCTGCTCGGTCACGGCGGGCCGGCCGAAGGGGCAGCGGACTGCGACGCGGTGGAACGTGCGCGGCTCGCGGCCGATCTGGCGGGCAACGACCGCGCGGTCGGCGTCAGCGTCCACGGGGAGCCAGGCTACCGCGCTCCCGCTTGCGCCACTCCGGAATGCCCTTGACGATGATCAGGTGCTCGCCCGGGCGCACGTAGCCGAGCGCGCGCGCCTCGCGGGCGAGCGTGTCCGGCGAGGTGGACGCGCCGAGCCGGCGCTCGAGCGTCGCCTTCTCCTCCTGCAGCTTGTGCACGACGGCGCGCTTCTGGCTCAGCTCGCTGTGCGCGTCGACGTACGCCCGCAGCGGCCGGTAGTAGAGCAGCGCGACGAGCACGAGCGCTCCCACCGCCAGCCAGCGGCGAAGGACGACAGAGCGCGCGGCTCTACGACCCTTCTTCTTGGCCATCGGCACGACTTCGGCGCGCGAGGGCGCCGTCCTGCCGTCTACGGCTGCGACCTGGTCGCGACGTAGTCGCGACCAGGTCGCGGATGTTCAGGCGATGTCCACCTTGATCACGTTGGTGGAACCGGGAATGTTCACGGCCGTGCCTGCAGTGATTACTACTCGATCGCCCGCGGAGACGAGGCCGGCGTCGCGCGCGGCGTCGATCGACCTGCTCCACAGGTCCTCGACGTCCTGGCACTCGGGGATCAGCAGCGGCGTCACGCCCCACTCGAGCGCGAGCTGGCGGATCGCCCAGTCGACGTGGGTGAGCGCGACGATCGGCCGCCGCGGGCGCAGCCGGGCGACCGCGGAGGCGGTGCGGCCGGTGAACGTCGGGACGAGGATCGCCCGGGCGCGCAGCGCCTCGGCGAGATCGCAGGCGGCGTTCGACATCGCGCCGCCGATCGTCGGGTCGTCGTTCGCCTCCGGCAGCTCGTGCCGGTAGCCCATGCTCGGCTCGACCGCGCACGCGATCCGGTCCATGAAGGCGACCGCCAGCACCGGGTAGTCGCCGATCGCTGTCTCGCCGGAGAGCATGACGGCGGACGTGCCGTCGAGGATCGCGTTGGCGACGTCGCTCGCCTCCGCGCGGGTCGGCTCTGCGGAGTGCACCATCGACTCGAGCATCTGCGTCGCGGTGATCACCGGCTTCCCGCGTTCGAGCGCCTTGAGGATGATCCGCTTCTGGAGCAGCGGCACGAGCGCCGGGCCGATCTCGACGCCGAGGTCGCCGCGCGCGACCATGACCGCGTCCGCCTCGCCGAGCACGTCGTCGAGCAACTCGATGGCCTCGCCCTTCTCGATCTTCGCGATCACGTGCGTGTGCGCGCCGGCCTGCTCGATGAGCCGGCGCAGCTCGCGCACGTCGGTGGCCGAGCGAACGAACGACAGCGCGACGTAGTCGACGTCAAGCTCGAGCGCGAAGTCGAGGTCGGCGTGGTCCTTGGCCGTGAGCGACGGGATCGGGATCGGGATCCCCGGCAGGTTGACGCCCTTGTGCGAGGAGACCTTGCCGCCCACGATGACCGCGCAGCGGGCGCGACCGTTGTCGACCTCGTCGACGCGCAGCCGTACGAGCCCGTCGTCGATCAGCACGTCGTGGCCGGGCGAGAGCACCTCGCCGATCACGGCCGGCGCGATCGGCAGGTCGCCGTCGGAGGCCGCGTCTTCTGCGCAGACGATCACCTCGTCGCCCGTGCGCAGGACGACCGGCTCGGGCAGGTCGCCGATGCGCAGCTTCGGCCCCTGCAGGTCGGCGATCAGGGCGATCGGCCGGCCGAGCTCGGCGGCGACCTCGCGGACGTACCAGGCGCGCTGGGCGTGCTCCTCGTGCGAGCCGTGCGAGAGGTTGAGCCGGGCCGCGTCCACGCCCGCCTCGACGAGCGGGCGCAACTGCTCCGGCGTCCCCGACGAGGGACCGAGCGTCGCCACGATCTTCGTCCGGCGCGCCGAGATCATG
>Ga0265318_10001216_pt1 | contig 15657 bp, 10 predicted proteins | sample 4821metaG_FD_192431 | JGI IMG/M metagenome (GOLD analysis project Ga0265318, IMG submission 192431) | Rhizosphere microbial communities from Carex aquatilis grown in University of Washington, Seatle, WA, United States - 4-8-21 metaG | ecosystem: Host-associated > Plants > Roots > Rhizosphere >... | reverse complement strand
GAAGGCCTTGTCGCGGGCAAGCCCGCGAAATGCCAGCCTCAGGTCGCGCAGGACGGGGTCAAGGAAGGGCATGCCGGGTGTATAACCCCACGTGCGGACAATAAGTCGCAAATTTTGTAACCCACGGTCGAAACCGGCGTCTTCTGACCTGCCCAGCACCCTCGCACGGACACTTGACGGGTCCCGGGCGAATACCCTTGAATCAGCATTTCATCCCTAACACCAAACGCATGAACAGCCTACTCCGCCGCTCCCTCATTCCCGCCCTGGTTGCCTGCCTCACGCTGTCGGCTCGCCTTTCCGGCGCCGACACGCCGGCCGCGACGCCCGCCCCCGTCGCTAGCCCGGCCGCAAACGCGGCCGCAAACGCGGCCCCCGCTCCCGGCCCCAAGGTTGTGCCGTTCACACTGCCGAAGAACCTCGAGGGCGTCGTCACGCTCGAGGAGTACACGAGCTACTTCAAGTTCATGCAGTCCCTTCAGCAGGATCCCGAGATCAAGGCGCTGAACGATCAGGCTCGGGCGAAGATGGCCGAGTTCAACGAGCTCAGGAAGCAGTCGGGCGCCGCCCAGCAGAAGGCGATCAACGCCAATCCTGAGATCAAGGCGATCATCGACCGGATGAGGAAGGGCAAGCCGAAGCCCCCGGCTGCGCCGGCCGCCGGTTCGACGGTTGCTCCGGCCAAGGCTCCCGCCGCGGCGGCGACCCCCCCGACTCCGACCAAGCCGTAATTTCCGTCCGTTGATAATGGGCAGAGGATGGAGGCTCGCTCCCTTTTCCGCTCCGTGTTTCACAGGCATCGCTTCGCCGCGATGCCTGTTTAGTTTCCGCCCGCGGCGCCGTCGAGCCTGCGGATTGCCTAAGACATTGATTACCAGTCTATAAATTGGCAGTCCCATACGTAGTTCTCCCGGTTGAATAAAAGCCATGTTCAGTGGATGCTGATCCCATCGATTCCGTGACCCGCTCCGTCAAAGTCGCCCCCCGCTTCCTCTTCCCGCTTCTCGCAGCCCTGGCGCTGGCCGTGGCGGGCACGAGGGCGCGGGCGCAGACTGCGACCGACATCGACGGACTCTACTACACCGGCCTTACGTCGACGGGGGCCCTCCAGGCCGCGGGCGGCACGGACGCCCACTGGACAGTGGCCTACGCCTCGACCAATGGCGGCGGCACGGAGAACACGGCGTACGAGGGCGCGGCTTACGTGATCAGCCCAAGCAGCATCGCGGGCTCGGGCTACACGCCCAATACCACCAACGCCCAGTGGATCACGGCCCCGGGCGCGACGGATTCGGCCGGCAACAACCCGAACACCGGCGGGGACTTCCTCCCGGGCAACGGCAACTCGGGCGGCACCGAGGGCATCTACATCTACACGCTCGCCTTCACCATCACCGGCACGGGCGCGGCGGGAACCGTCGTCAACAGCGCGAACAGCAAGATAAAGATCACGATGACCCTCGCGGCCGACGACCAGTACTCGGTCTACGTCAACCCGACGGGATCCAACCCCACGCCCGCGGCCACGAAGGGCTCGGCGTGGAACAACACGTCCCAGATCACGCTCCAGAACTACGGCGCCGGCGGCGCGAACAACTCGGTCTTCAAGATCGGCGTCAACTACATCGTTATCGAAGTGGACAACACGAACAGCATCAACGGGACCAGCAACAGCACGCAGATCAACGCGAGCGGGCTCCTGGTCTACCAGACGTCAGCGGCCACGATCAATGGCGCGCCCATCCCCGAGGTAGGGACCTTCCTGCCCCTGCTCGGCGTGATCGGCTGCTACGGGCTCGTCGCCTTCCGCCGCCGCCAGACCTCGCTCCTGCCCGTGCGCGCGTGAGCCGGGCGGACCGGCGAAAGCGCCGTCTTGCGTCTGGCCGCGCCCTCTGAGAATAGGGGCTGTCCATGAAGCCGCCTGCAACGCGCTGCACCGCCTTTCGCGCGCTGCCGTGGCTCGCCAAGATAAACGCCCTCGGCCTTAGCGCCGCCGTGGCCTTCTTTGCCGCGCTGCTCTGGCCGCTGTGGCTCCACGACGACAACCTGACCCACGGGATATTCCTGCCGGTCCTGGCGGGCATCCTTGTCATCGAGAGCCGCCGGGACCCGAGCCCCCGGTTCGCGCGGCCGGGGCCCGCGACGGCCTCGATCGGCGCGCCGCTGGCCGTGGCCGGGCTCGCGTGCTACGTGCTCGCCATCATCTACGCCGCGGCGCTCGGCTGGAGCCACTCGCTCGCCGAGTTCATGCTCGCCGCCGGGCTCGTCCTGGTTCTGGGCGCGGCGTGGCTCGGCTTCGCCGACCAACGGGTGCGCTTCATTCCGCTCAACTGGCCCGCGGCGGTGGCGGTGGCCCTGTGGATCTTCGCTGCGCCACCGCCGCCCGGAACTTATGCGAGGCTCGCCTTCTTCATGCAGACCCTGGTCACCGACGGAGTGGTCCGCGTTCTCGGCACATTCGGGATAGCCGCCTACCAGAACGGGAACGTCATCGAGCTCGCGCGCACCAGCGTCGGTGTCAGCGAGGCCTGCAGCGGCGTCCGCAGCCTCATCTCCTGCACGGTCGCGGGGCTGTTCCTGTCGGCGGCGCTCGTGCGCCGCCCCCTCAACCGGGCGCTCGTGATCATCCTTTCGCCCGCGATCGGGCTCGCCATGAACTTCCTGCGCTCGCTGCTCCTCACCCTGCTCGCCAACGCGGGCGTCGATATCGAGGTCCACTGGCACGACGTCACGGGCGGTTCCATCCTCGTGGGGACGACGCTCCTTGTCGCGGCCCTCGGTTTTTGGCTCCGCCGACGCGAGGCCGCGCCCGCGGCGGCGCCGGGAGACGGCCCCCTTGACGCACCGGGCCGCTCGCTCCTGCAGGTGGTGCTCGCCGGCGCCTTGGCGCTCGCCGGCGGGCTGACCTGCCTCATGGTCATCGGCGGCCCGGGGCTCAGGCCCCGCGCCCACCAGGCTCCCGACCTGGCAGCGCTCTTCCCCGAGGCCCCGCCGGGATGGACGGTGCAGTCGACGCCGAACCTGGACGATTTCAGTGGCACGCTGCAGACCCACGATCTCATGGAGAAGGTGTATTCGGCCGGGCCGCGCCTTGAGAGCGAGCACCTCACGCTCTACGTCGCCTATTGGAAGCCGGGCCAGGCGCCCGTCACGCTCGTCGACGCGCACACGCCCGACGCCTGCTGGCCCGGCACCGGATGGGAGCCCGAGCCCGTGCCCATCGCGCAGGAAGTGCTGGGGATCGATGGCCGCAGGCTGGCCCCGGCGGAATGCCGGCGCTTTTCGCTCAATCGCTTCGAGACCCACGTTTGGTTCTGGCATCTATATGGCGGACAGCCCCTTGCCTATGTTGACCCCTACTCGGCCCTGCGGCTGGTGAAGCAGGCGCTGCGCTACGGGTTCGGCCAGCCCCAGGACCAGCTGTTCGTGCGCGTGTCGAGCAACAGGCCATGGCAGGAGATTGCCACGCAGCCGACCCTGCGGCAGTTTTTCTCAAACGTGAAGCCGCTGGGCCTCTGACGCCGCATGCCAAAGCCCGCCGACCTCCCCGACCCGCAGTCCGATTCCCCGAAGAGGGCGTCGGGCTGGCTGAGGCGCATGCTGTCTCGCGGCGCCCGCGAGAACCTCTGGGCGCTGCTCGATGCCCTTGACGCGCGGCCGGCGCTGAAACGGTCGCTGATAATCGGCGTGCCCGCCCTGCTGGTCTTATCAGGGCTCGGCGTGTGGGGCTACCAGCATTGGGCCCGGACCAACGCGATCCGCATCGCGCGCCAGTGGCTTGATGCGGGCCGCCTCGACCGTGCCGGGGCGGCCGTCCAGGACGCCCTCAGCGCCGAGCCCGACCTTCCCGTCTCCTGGAGCCTCGCATCGGAGCTGGCGTGGAGGAAGGGAAACCGGCCGGCCTCCGTCGAGTACGCGAGGAAGGCCGCCGCCGTCGGGAACTACCAGGCCGCGGACGTGCTGGCATGGGCGGAGGCTTCGGTGCTCGCGGATGACATGGAGCAGGCGGGACAGGCCATGGGCCACATCGACGCGGCGACCGCGGCCGAGTCGCCGCGGGCCCTGCGCCTATCAGGCGAGATCGCGCGGCGCGGCCATCAGTTCGAGGAGGCGCGCGACCGGTTCCAGGCGGCGCTGCGGCTGGACGCCGGGGCCGGCGCCGGCCCGCTCGCGACCGACGAGGTTCCGCTGGGGATCGTGTGCCTGCAGACGGGCTCCCCCGTCGACCGGAAGCGAGGGCAGGCCCTCCTCGCCAAGTGGGCCCCCGACCTCAACTGGGGGACCGAGGCGCTGCGCGCGCTCCTGGCGGACGCGGTCGCCCACGGCGACCGGGCGGCGACAGCCCACTGGGCGCAGGCGCTCAGTCAGCATCCGCGCTGCACCCTGGGAGACGTTCCGGTCTGCCTCAAGGCGCTCGCGGACTCCGACCCTGCGGCCTTCCATTCCATGCTCGCGGCCCTCGAGGAAAAGAGCGCGCCGGACCCGAACAAGTCCGCGCAGCTCCTCGGGTGGCTCACGGAGATCGACCAGGGCGCGGAGGCCGTTCGCTGGGGCGAGTCGCTGGAGCCCTCCACCAGCATGAAGCCGCCCATCGCCGTGGGGATAGCCGAGGCGCTGCGCGCCACCCAGCGCTGGGCGGACCTGCAGGCCTGGCTCGACCGCGGGGACTGGGGCAGGGACCTCGAATTCGAGCGGTGGGCCCTCGGCATGGTGGCGGCCCGGCAGCTCGGCGACGCGGCCCGGGCGGACGCCCTGTGGGAGAGCCTCCTGTCAGACGGGAGGCTGAACCCGGCCCATGCCCTCTTCGCCGGAGAGGCGCTCTACGCGTGGGGCTACCCCAAGGAGTCCGCCGAGCTTCTCTGGGTCGCGGCCGACCGGGCGGAACTCGCGTACCAGGCGCTGGGCTCCCTGGCGCGCCTCTACCAGGTCGAGCGCGACGCGGCCGGGCAGTACAAGGCTTGGAGCCGGCTGAACGCGATGCAGCCCTCCGACCGGAAGATCGCGAACAACTTCGCGTACTACGCCGCCCTCACCGACCTGGGCAGCCAGACGAAGGTCGGCAAGATCGCGCAGGACAACTTCGAGAAGGAGCCGGACAACGCGGTCTACCGCTCCACGCTCGCCTTCGTGCTTGTCTGGGGGGGGCAGGCGACGCGGGCGCTGAAGCTCATGGAGCCGCTGGCCGGCGAGTGGAGGAAGTCGCCCGCCGTGGCGTTCGCCTACGGCGCCGCCCTGGCGGGCGTCGGGCGAAAGCCCGAGGCGAAGGAGGTGTTCTACTCGCTGAACCCGCGCGAGCTGAGCCCCAGGGAGACCGAGTGGATCCAGAACGCGCTGCGCTGAGGCGCCTCACGCCGAGCGCATCGGGTATCAGTCCCGTCAATACGGCTTGGGGTCCGTGAAGCGGAGCTTCTTTATGAAGGCGGTCCAGCGGGCGTCGGCAATGATCGAGGCGAATGCCTTGTCGCTCAGGATCCAGGGAAGCCCCGAGTCATGCTGCCTGTAGGCGCGCTCCAGCCAGTCGAAGGCCTTGTCGGGCTCGTTGCGGAAGGCGTAGATCTCGGCCACCTGGTACGCCGCGACGTTTGCGCCCCCCTCGATCAGGCTCTTGAGGGCCGCATCGGACTCGGGGACCCTCTTCAGGGCCCAGTAGACGAGCGCTTGGGCGGAATACCGGGACCAATCCTCCTTTTCCGCGTTGGCCATCGCCAGCGCCTCGGGCAGCCGGAAGCCGTCGATCGCGAGCTGGGTGGCCTCAAAGCCCCTGAGCAGCGAGGCATTGGGCTTGAGCGACAGCCCCTTCTGGATCTGCGCGTACCCCTCATCGAGCTGGCCGTTCAGGTCCAGCGCGGCCGCGTAGAAAATGCCGAACTCCGTGTTGAGGGGGTCGAGCGCGGCGGCCCGCTTGAGGTACCCGAGCGCCCCGGGAATGTCGTTGTAGGCGATGTCCAGTATGCCCGCATCCGCCAGGCTCTGTGCATTCTCTGGCGCAAGCTGGAGCTCCTTGTGGGAGGATACCGCCCCGCTGGCGCGGTCGAGGTCATAGGTGAGCTGCGTCGCGAAGAGCGCCTGGTAGCCCTCGACGAGGTCCGGCTCCAGCTCCAGGGAACGCCTCGCTGCGTCGTGGCATTCCGCGATGGCCGCCGGCGAGGCCACGGACGTCCAGCTCCACTCGAGGGACAACGCTTCTGAAAGCGCGGCCCAGGCGAGCGCGTAGTTCGGGTCCAACTGGACGGCGCGCCTGAGCCTGTCTTCCGCGTTCGTGAAGGATTCCCTCGAGAACTGCCCCATGAAGAAGAGCCCCTGCAGGTAGAGTTCGTGCGCCTCCGCATTGCGGGTGCCTCCCTTTTCCGCGGCCTGCACCTGAGCCTTGATCTCCTCGGTCGCCGTCCTGCCGGCGTCGCCCCCGAGGTGCCCCCGCAGCCCGGACACGATGGACTGGGCTATCTCGTCCTGGAGCGCGAACACGTCCGTCAGCTCCCGCGGGGGGAAGCTGACCGCCCAGATCTCCTCGCCGGTCGCCGCGCGGCTCAGGCGCGCGGCGATGCGGACCCGGTTGCCGATCCTCTGCACGCTCCCCTCCACGAGGTTCGCGACCTGGAGCTGGCGGCCGATCTCCTGCGCCATGACGTCCTTGCCCTTGAAGTAGAAGGCGGAGGTCTGTGCCGCCACGTGGAGGCCCGGGATTTTCTGGAGCACGGTCAAGAGCTCCTCGCTCACCCCGTCCGAGAAGTACTCGTTCTCCTTGTCGTCGCTCAGGTTCTTGAAGGGCAGCACGGCGACCGACCTCGGGTCGGGCCCGGGGGCGGCGGATTTCTCGGCGGGGGCGGCGGGAGCCTGCGCCGGCGGGGAGGGCTCCGCCGGGGCCTTCCTCCATGGGCCCCAGAGGGCCACGGCGGCGGCCAGTGCGGCACATGCGGCGACCGGGACCAGCCACCCGCGCCGCGAACGCGTCGCCCGGGGCCCGGGGGCGGCCGGCGCCGGTGCGGGTGCCGGCTGCGCCGCCGCGGCCTGGGGCGAACCCTCGGAGAGGAGCCCCCGGATCCTATCGACGAAGGCGGCGGGCGTGTCGCCGCCCGGCAGGCGCGACCACTGCACCTCGCGGAAGCGCTCGGGCACGTGGGCCTCTCGGTCGGAGGTCGCGTCGAGAACCACCGGCACGAGGAAGGCGACGTGGTCGGCCATGTCGTGCGTGCGCTCGACCCCGAGCTTCCACTCCCTTCGGAAGTAGCCCTCGGACCTCGACTGAGTGCTCGCGGAGATGACGGGGATGAACAGGGCGCACTCCCGGATCTGGCGGCGGATCTTCTGGTCCCAGGCATCGCCGCCGCGAAGCTCGCTCTGGTCGAACCATACCTCGACGCCCGCGGCCCGGAGCGCGTCGCAGATGCGCCGCGCCGCGCCGGCATCCTGCGAGGCATAGCTTAGGAATACGGCGCCGGACATGCGGCGCGACCATGCCACGGGCCACCGGCTCCCTCCAGCACAAATGGGGCCGGCCCCATCGCGCGCCCCGTCGGAGCCCCGGGCCGCCCAAGGGGGGACCCGAGCGTTCTCCCTACGGGACCTCGTAGACCTCGACGAGTGCGACCCCGGAGTCCCCGCTCGCGCCCGACACCGTTGCCGTGTACGCCCCGGGTGGCAGCGTGATGAGGATCGCCGAGTCGTTGCTCGACGGGAAATCCCACGTGAACGCGCCCACCGAGGCCGACGACGAGGCTATCTGCGGATCGCCTCCCCAGGCACCGCTCGTCGCGATCAGGGCGGAGCTGGAGTTGAGCTGCAGCATGGGATCGGGCAGCGTGCCCGCCACGCCGAACGGGATCAGCGCCGGCCCTGAAGCCCGGATCAGGACGGTCCTCGAGGTTGAGCCGCCGATGACGAAGCCGGCGATCAGGACGTTGCCGCCCGTCCCCACCTGGACCCGGGCCGATATGTTGGTGATCCTCGGTGTCGAGGGCGTATAGGTGCCCGCGGGTGTCGCGTCATAGACCTCGGCAAGGGCGATGCCGGTGTCGCCGTTTTGGCCCGATACGTTGGCCGTGTAGCCTCCGGCGGGAAGGGTCTGCAGGAGCGCCGAGTCGTGGCTTGCTGCGTCGGCCCAGGGGAAGGCTCCCACGGAGGCCGCCGCGGTCTCGACTGACGAATTTCCCGCCCATCCGTCGTTTGTCCCGAGCACCGTCCCCGCGGAATACAGCTGAAGCTGCGGGTCGGGGATCGCGCCCGCGACCCCGAAGGGAAGGAGCGCCGGGCCCGAGGCGCGGGCAAGCACCGTCTCCGAGCCGGACGTGCCCGATCCGCCCACCACGAACCCGGCGATCAGGATGTTGGCGCCCGTGCCCACGGTCGCGCGGCACGAGATGTTCACAAGGCGGCCGATGTCCGTCGTGGAGCTGACCGCGAGCTGCGCGGCCGCGCTTGTCGTCGACCCGGAGGCGTTGCTCGCGACGCATGTGTAGCTGCCGGCGTTCGCCGAGGACGCGTGGCTGACCAGAAGCCTGGGCCCGGTGGCCCCCGGGATGGGCACGCCGTCAAAGTCCCATTGGTAGGTGGGCTGGGGCGCTCCGGTGGCCACCGAGGTGAAGACCACCGTGGCTCCCGCGTCAATGGTCTGCGACGCGGGCCCGGCGCTGAAGACGGGCGCCGACGCGACGTCATTCACCGTCAGGACCGCGGCCTGGCTCTGCACGGAGCCCCCCGGCGACGTCACGATGACGGCGTAGGTCCCCGAATCCCCCGCCTGGGCGGAGGCGAAGGTGAGGGATGCGCTGGTGGCCCCCGCGATCGGCGAGTCGTTCTTGTACCAATGGTAGGTGAGGCCCTGGTTGGCCGTCGCCACCACGCTCAGCGTCACGCTGTTTCCTGCGTTGACGGTCTGGCTCTTCGGCTGGGTGGTTATGGTCGGGGTGCTGCCCGAGGGGGGCGTCACGTTGATCGACGTCGTGCCGGGGGTCACGCTTCCGCTGCGGTTGGTGTTCTGCCATGCATCGACCGAGAAGCTGAAGAGGCCCGCCTGCGTCGGGGTCCCGGAGATCGTCAGGATCCCGTTGGTCGGGGTCGCGTCATTTATCACCCAGAGATTCCCGATCAGGGTCGCGCCCACGACGTTGATCCCCGGGGGCAGCGTGTTCGTGACGTCCCATGACTTGGCAAAGGTGACGGCCGTCCCGGTCACGGTGATGTCCAGCTTGAAGGGCTGCCCCGAGACGACCGTGGCGGGGACGGTGATGTCCGCCACCAGCGTGGCGGTTGACGTCGATGCCCCGGCCATGGAATCGACCGCGCCCAGCGCGGCGATCGAGCCTGCGGCCGCCTTCAGGAGCGCGGCGGCGGGTGATGCCTGCACGAAATCCGCAATCGTTGCCGCCACTCGAACGGCGGGCGCCCGCTGGAGCATGGCCAGGATGAGGGCTGTCGGCACGCGGGTCCGCGCAAGGTGAAGTTTCATTTGGACGATGCCCACGGCGTTCTTTCTCACTTTCGGCAGCGTTCGGCGCGCTTTTGATGTAAATAAAGCCGAAAATGCAGGTAGGGGATCGTGGGCAAGTGGGTAATGGCCGCCCGCGCGGCAAATCTCTACGCGGGTTGTGACCTTGGCGGGACCGGCGGGTTCCAAATAGCCCCGGGGACTGCCTGGGGCGGGCGGTTGAGGTAAGGAGGCTTCTGCGGCGCTCACCATCGCAGGATGTTGGCCTGCAACACTACAGGCCCTCCAGTCCGTATGGGGAATCTGGCGCGGGTCGCCGAATTCGACCGGAATTCCGCGGACGACGGGCGCCGCGCACCCTGCTAGCCTCGGCCCAAATGAACGCACGCGTGACGAGGGCGGTGGGGAAGGCCGGGCTCCTGCTTCTCGTGGCCGCCCTGGCCATGACAGGGATCCTGGTGGCTTCCGACGCCGCGCATGGCCTTCGTCCCACGCCGCTGCACTCCCGCCTGGGTTCCCTCGCCCTGATCCTGATCGGGTTCGCCCACGTGAGCCTGCAGGCCGTCTCCCGCGCGCCGCGCGCGGCGCGGGCGAGGGGAGTCCTCCTCGGGGGCGCCTTCGCGCTCTGGGGGATGGAGCAGCTTCTGCCCCCGGGCCGATGGACCACCGCGATGGACACCGCGGTCATCGCCATCTTTGTCGTGGACCTCGGCATGATCATCCTGGACGGGCTTGAGCACCCCGCCTCCTAGGGGTGCGTTCCCAACGGCCGGGGCCGGCCTATTTCGGCAGGGCATTGAGCACCGAGGATGCCGTCAGGATCTCGGGAAGCAGTATCGGATCGGCCCTGCCCGGGACCCAGATGACGTCGAAGGGCACCGCGGCGCGGTGGTACTTCGCCAGCTCCGCCGTGATCTGCGGGTCCTTGCTCGTCCAGTCGCCGCGCAGCGTCGCGATGTTCTTCTCGCGGAAGGCGCGCAGGACCTCGTCGGAATGGAACACGAGGCGCTTGTTGGCCTGGCAGGTCGCGCACCAGCGCGCCGTGAAGTCGACGTAGATCATCCGGTTCTCGGAGCGGAGCTTCTCGACGGCCTGCGGGCTCCACTTCTCCCAGCTGATGTCGGTCGACGCGGCGGGGGTGGGCCAGCCCGCCCAGGCGCCCGTCGCGAGCAGGAGGAGGCAGGCGATCATCCCGAAGCGGGCGCGTCCGGGCGAGGAGCCCGGCGCGTTCCATCGGCCGTAGGCCCATACGCCCATGGCGACCAGGACGAGGCCGAAGAGCGACGAGAGCAGCCCTGTCTCGGGGAGCTGGCCGGCGAGCACCCAGACGAGGTAGGCGACGGTCGCGTAGAGCGGGAAGGCCATCGCCTGCTTGAACGTCTCCATCCAGGCGCCGGGCCTCGGCAGCACCTTCACGGCCGCGGGGAAGGCCGAGAGGAGGAGGTAGGGAGTCGAGAGCCCGATGCCGATGACCGTGAATATCGCGAAAGACTGCGCCGTCGAGAGCGCAAGGGCGGCGCCGAGCGCGGGGGCCAGGAACGGGGCGGCGCACGGCGTCGCCGCGACCGTGGCCAGGGCGCCGGTCAGGAAGGAGCCGACGAGCCCGGACTTGGACTGGAGGCCCGAGCCGATCCCGGTCGCGGTCAGCCCGAACTCGAAGACGCCGCTCATGTTGAGCGCGAACGCGAGCATCGCCGCGGCGAGGCCGAAGACGAACGCGGGTGACTGCAGCTGGAAGCCCCATCCGAGGTGGCTGCCGCCGGCGCGAAGGACCGCGAGGATGCCCGCGAGCACCCAGAACGACACGAGGACGCCCGCGGTGAACACAAGTCCGTGGAGCGTGACCTTGCGGCGGTCGGCCCCGGCCTGGTTGACGAATCCGAGGATCTTGATCCCGAGAACCGGGAAGACGCACGGCATCAGGTTGAGGATGAGCCCGCCGACGAAGGCCAGGACGAGCGTCCCCAGGAGGCCGCCGGGGGCGGGGGCGGGGGCCATGTCCGCGCCTCCCGCGGCCTGGGCGGGCGCGGGCGCGCCGGCGGCGCCCAGTTCCACGTCGATCCTGACGCCGGGAAGTATCCCGTTGGGCTGCCAGCCCTTGGTCGAGGTCAGGACGCCGACGAGGCGCGCGGCGTCCTTGGGCCCGTCGTCGGAGACCGGCAGCGTGAGCGTGAAGCCGCCCCTGCCGTCGCCGGACACCGTCTGCGGCTGGTCGGACGCGATCAGGCCGTCCTCCGAGAAGAAATGCAGGTCCGAGGGCGACTCACGGGAGGCGTGCGACCCCTCCTGGGTGCGGACCGTGAGCGTGACCGTCTTCGCGCCGCGCGTGGCGGAGGCGGCCCACGACGGGTCGGACGCGGGGATCTGCGTGAGGACGAACGCGATCCTCTGGCCCCACTCGGGATCGGGCTTGGGCTCGTCGGCCAGGATCGGAAGCGAGAGGGAGAGCTTGGCGCTTCCCGGGACGCACTCGTCCTGGCACATGAGCCAATCCGCGGCGACGGGGAGCACCGCCGTCGTGCCGGGCTTCAGGTCGGCCGGCGGCGTGAGCGTGACCGGCAGCAGCAGGTCGCCGTCGTAGCCGTTGCCGATGACGTTGCCGCGGGTGTCCTTGAGGAGCATCGGCGCCGGCCACTGGATCGGGCCGGCCTTCCACCCCGGCGGCAGGCTCCACGTGAGGCTCGTCGGCAGCCCCGTGCCGGGGTTGACCCAGTAGGAGTGCCAATGGGGCTTGTGCACGAGCCGAAGAGCGAGGGTGAAGGGCCTGCCGGGCTGGATCGACGCGTCCTCCGCGACCAGGGACGCGCTCACCTGCGCGCGGGCCTCCCGGGGAAGGGCGGCGAGGAGCACGAGGGCCGTGAGGGCGGATGCCAGGATGCGCTTCATGTCGGGGGTTGCTCTCATAGTGCTACAACGGGTGCCAAATGTCCATAGACCAGGCCCGGCCCGCAACCCCCCGGGCAGTAACCGTTCTGTTACGGGGTTCAGCCGCCCTTCGCGCCGGCGGCGATCCAATGCTCGATCATCTGGATCTCCTCCGGGGCGAGCGGCTTGTCCCCGTCGCTCGGCATGGAGTCGTCGTCGCTAGCCGGGAGCCGCACGCGCCGCAGGATCTCGCTCGCCTTCGCGTTGCCGGGCGCGACGACCGGCCCGTCGTCGCCCCCGCGCATGAGGTTCGCATAGGTGTCCATGACGAGCCCGCCCTTGTGCTTCTGCGGCCTATGGCAGGAGAGGCAGCTCCTCGAGAGGAGCGGCGCGATGTGCACGCCGTAGAAGGCCGGGTTCGACGGGTCCGCGCTCCCGGGCCCGCCGCGCGCCGCCTTGGGCGGCTCCGGCGCGGCCCCCGCCGTTGCCGCCGTTGCCGGGGCCGCGGCCGGCATCCCGAGCCAGCCCCGGAGCCGCGCGGGCATCCTCTGCGTGAGGAATCCCTCGCCGTGCGAGAGCACGCTCCCCGTGTGCCCCGTCCACACGACGAGCGCGAGGGCGACCGCAAGCAGGGGGGGATGGAGCGCCCGCGGCAGCGCGCCGCAGCGCGCGAGCGCCGCCGCGCCGCAGGCGCCCGCGAGCCACAGCCCGGCCCACATGTGGGCGGTGACGTCGTGGCCGCGGTAGCCGCCGCTCCAGGCGAGGAGCCACCCGTCCATCGCCGTGAGGAAGACCAGGAACCCGGTCAGGGAGAGGAGACCCCCCGCGACCGGCGCGAGCTGCGCCCACTGCGGCCGCCGCCCCATGAGCTCGAGCGCCGCGGCAAGGACGAGGGTGACGAGGGGCCCGTGCAGCAGCACGAGGTGGAACCGCCCGATGTACTGGGCGAGGTTGCCGTGCTCGCGCCCGTCGGGGGGCACCTGGCGCATGAGGAGGGCGAGGGCGCACCAGATGAGGAGGGGGGGAAGCGCGCTCGCGACCCGCGAGGCGAGCGGGCGTGGGACGGGGGCAGGGTGGGCCATGGGGTTTTGCGCGGGACGCCTCGCTACCGGTCCAAAATGGAAGAGGGCCGTCCGGGGAGGCAAACCAACAAGTGTCCGGGGTCGCGCTTGCCCGCGGGGGCATTTTCACGCAATGTGGGCCGTTTTCCCCGAGCCGTCCCCACCCATGACCGAAGCAACCCGCCCCGTTGCGTCCCTGGCCCGAGCCGCCGGATGGGCAGCCCTCGCGCTGGCCGGGGCGGGAAGCGTCGCCGTGCTCGCGCTCTCGAGGGGCGAGCCCGTGAGCGCCCTCTGGATGGTCGTCGCGGCGGCCTGCACGTTCGCGGTCGCCTACCGCTTCCACTCGGCGTGGCTTATGGCGAGGGTCCTTTCGATCGACGAGGCGCGCGCCACGCCGTCGCAGACCCAGGCCGACGGCAAGGACTTCGTCCGGACCAACCGGTGGGTCGTCTTCGGCCACCACTTCGCCGCCATCGCGGGGCCGGGCCCCCTGGTCGGGCCCGTCCTCGCGGCCCAGTTCGGCTACCTCCCCGGCTTCCTGTGGATCCTGATCGGCGCCGTCCTCGGCGGGGCCGTGCACGACAGCATCATCCTCTTCTGCTCCGTCCGCCGCCGGGGAAAGTCACTCGGCCAGATGGTCCGCGACGAGGTCGGGCCGTTCGCGGGGATGGCGGCGCTCGTGAGCATCACCGCGATAACGGTCATCCTCCTCGCGGTCCTCGCTCTCGTCGTCGTGAACGCGCTCGCGGAATCCCCCTGGGGGGTCTTCACCATAACGGCGACGATGCCGATCGCTGTCGCGATGGGCCTCGCGCTGCGCTCGGGCGGCCACGACCGGGGAAGGCTCGCCTGGATCACCGCCGCGGGCATCGCCGCGCTCCTCGCCGCGGTGTGGGGCGGCCAGTTCATCGGGGGCACGGCGATCGAGTCCCTGCTCACGCTCAGGGGCACGACGCTCGCCTGGTGGATCATGGGCTACGGCCTCGTGGCCTCGATCGTCCCGGTCTGGCTCATCCTCGCGCCGCGCGACTACCTGAGCACGTTCATGAAGATCGGCACGATCGCGGGCCTCGCGGTCGCGATCGTCGTCCTCGGCCCGCAGCTGCGGATGCCCGCCGTGACCCGGTTCATCGACGGGACCGGCCCGGTGTTCGCCGGGCCCGTGTTCCCGTTCTGCTTCATCACGATCGCCTGCGCCGCGATCTCGGGGTTCCACGCCATCGTCTCCTCGGGGACGACGCCCAAGCTGCTCGCGCGCGAGCGCGACATCCGGGCGGTCGGCTACGGCGCCATGATGACGGAGATGTGCGTCGGGGTCATGGCCGTCATCGCCGCCTGCGCCATGGCGCCGGGCGAGTACTTTGCGATAAACACGAAGGGCGACGTCGCCGCCGTGACGCAGCACGTGAGCGCGCTCGGCTTCCCGGTCACCCCGGCTGACATGGCGGCGCTTGCCTCGAGCATCGGCGAGAGGACGATGATCGGGCGCGCAGGGGGCGCGCCCACGTTCGCGCTCGGCATGGCGCAGATGCTCGCGGGCGTCTTCCACAGCCGGGCGGCCCTCGCCGTCTGGTACCACTTCGCCATCATGTTCGAGGCGCTGTTCATCCTGACGACGATCGACGCCGGCACCCGGGTCGGGCGGTTCATGGTCCAGGACCTCCTCGGGCTCGCGTGTAGGCCGCTCGGCGACACGCGCTCCCTCGCCGGCAACGTCGGGGCGACCGCGCTCTTCGTCGCCGCCTGGGGCTGGTTCCTCTACCAGGGCGTCGTCGACCCGCTGGGCGGGATCAACTCGCTCTGGCCGATCTTCGGCGTGGCGAACCAGCTCCTGGCCGTGATCGCGCTGGCGCTCGGGACGACCGTCCTCATCAAGATGGGCAGGGCGCGCCACCTCTGGGTCACGCTCCTGCCGCTCGCGTGGCTCCTGGCCGTGACGATGACCGCGGGCTGGATGAAGATCTTCAGCGCGGACCCGAGGCTCGGGTTCCTGAGCGCCGCCGCCGCCGCGACAAGCCCCCGGCAGGCCCTCAACGCCCACGTGGACGCCGCCGTCACCGCGGCCTTCCTCATCCTCGTCGCCGTGATCGTCGTCGCCAACGCGAGGGTGTGGTGGCTCCTCCTCGCGGGCAGGCGCGCGCCCGATCTGCGCGAGGAGCCCTTTGTCGCGTCGAGAGCGCCCGACCGGGCCTCGTAGGCGCGCGTCCGCGCGGACTCCTTTGCCATCGGGGCATTTCCTGCTACGGTCCGGGCGATGCATCCCGTCTCCGCGAAAAGCGCGGCCCCCGTGGGGCCCTCCCTCCTCGA
>Ga0265318_10001214_pt1 | contig 15659 bp, 14 predicted proteins | sample 4821metaG_FD_192431 | JGI IMG/M metagenome (GOLD analysis project Ga0265318, IMG submission 192431) | Rhizosphere microbial communities from Carex aquatilis grown in University of Washington, Seatle, WA, United States - 4-8-21 metaG | ecosystem: Host-associated > Plants > Roots > Rhizosphere >... | reverse complement strand
GCCAGCGCGCAGCAGGCGGCGGGTCTGCATGCCGGTCAACGCCTCGAACTTGGTGACGGTGGTGGACGGCAGCGCCGTGGCGGAAACCTGGGCAAAGGTGAGGTCGCTTTCGCCGATCACCTCGCCGCGCATGATGTCGCGGGCGGGCACCACGATGCGCACCGACGCAGGCTCGGCGGCGAAAGCCTCGCCCGCCGCCAGCAGCAGCGCCGACGGCACCAAAGTCAGGGCCAGGGCAAAGAGAATGTTGCGGATCATGGCTTAGCTCCCCAGCCTGGCGGTGTCCTGCAGCATCTGGTCGGCCGCGGTAATCACCTTGGAGTTCATTTCATAGGCGCGCTGGGCGGTGATCAGGGCCGTGATCTCGTCCACCGAGTTGACGTTGGAGGTCTCGAGGAAGCCCTGCTGGATGGTGCCGTAGCCGGGATTGCCGGGCACGCCCGCCTGCGGCGAACCGGAGGCCGGGGTTTCCAGATAGAGATTGTTGCCCACCGCATTCAGGCCTGCCTCATTGGGGAAACGGGTGAGTTCGAGCTGGCCCACCGTCTGGGGCGTGGTGTTGCCCGCCACCGTGGCCATGACTTGGCCCTGGGCGTTGATCGTGACGCTGATGGTGTTCTGCGGGATAGCGATGCCCGGCTGCACCACCAGGCCCTGCTGCGTCACCAGCTGGCCCTGGGGGCTGAGCGAGAAATTGCCGGCGCGGGTATAGGCGTCAGTGCCGTCGGCATTCTGGATGCGGAAGAAGCCCGCGCCCTGGATGGCGACGTCATAAGGATTGGACGTGCTTTTCAGGTCGCCCTGGGTGGTGATGCGATAGACCGCGGCGGTCTTGACGCCAGCGCCGATCTGGATGCCGTTGGGCGCCACCGCGCCGGTATCGCTGGTCTGCGAGCCGGGGGTCTGGACGTTCTGGTAGAGCAGGTCCTGGAACTCGGCCCGCTGCTCCTTGAAACCGGTGGTGTTCATGTTCGCCAAGTTGTTGGCGATCACTTCGACGTTGGTCTGCTGGGCCAGCATGCCGGTAGAGGCGATGGAAAGGGCGCGCATGTCTCTTTACTCCATTAGTTCGGCATCGCGCCGAGCTTGGTGATGGCGTCGCGACTCATGTCTTCCTGCGACTTGGAAAGGGTGGCAGTGGCTTCATAGGCCCGCATCACCTCGATCATCTTGCTGATTTCCAGCACCGGCTGGACGTTGGAGCTTTCCAGCGCTCCCTGCACCACCGTGGCGGTGCTGGGCGTCACGGGCTGGGTGGTGGAATAAAGATTGGCGCCGTCCTTGGTGAGGCCGCGTTCGTCGGCGAAGCCGGCCAGGCGCAGCTTGCCGAGCTGGTTGAGCGTGCCGTTGACGACGCTGGAGATGGTGCCGTCCTGGGCGATATGGATATCGCCGTCATTGGGGGTGATGGTGATGGCCCCGCCTTCGCCCTGCACGGCATAGCCCTCGGAGGTGACGATCTGGCCGTCCTGGTTCAGGCTGAAATGGCCGTCTCGGGTGTAGCGCTCGCCCTGCGGCGTGGCGACGGTGAAGAAGCCCTTGCCGTTGAGCGCCGCGTCGAGCGGCGCGCCGGTATTGGAGATGTTGCCCTGGCTGATGTCGCGGCTGGTGCCGGCGTCCTTAACGAAGCTGACGGGCTGCGGCCCGGTCTGGCCCTCGGCGGGGCGCACCATCTGCACATATTCCTCGAACTTGGCGCTTTCGCGCTTGAAGCCGGGCGTGGAGACGTTGGCGATGTTGTTCGCGATCACGTCCATTGAGCGATAGGCCGCGATCTGCTGCGAAAGACTAATGAGAAGTGAATTATCCATTTGACGCCTCAACGGATCCGTTCTGGTCCGACGGACGGAACGTTGCAGCCGCCATGCCAGCAGAAAATCCCCGGTTTCATTGGGTTTTTTGCGCGCGTGAACAGGCGCGCGGAAAATTCTGCCGGGCAGGAGCGGTGCGGGACGGCAATTTCAACCGCTCCTTAACCACGTTTGCATACCGTGACGGGCGAGAGACACGGAAAGCCCTTCAGTCATGGCGAAGAAAGACAAAGCCCCCGAAGTCGAGAAGCCTGAAGGCGAGGCCGTGGAAGCGGCGCCGAAGAAAGGTCTTCTGGGCAAGCTCAAATCCAAGAAGATGCTGATGATCGCGGTGCCCGCCCTGCTGCTGGTGCTGGGTGGCGGCGGCGCCGGCGCCTACTTCTTCCTGTTCAAGAAGGCCCCCGGCGCGGAAGCCAAGGCCGAAGACGTGCCGCTGACTCCGCCCACCGTAGCCTTCAGCGATCTCGACAAGCTCACCGTCAACATCCAGGGCGCCGATTCCACGCCTGCCTATCTGCAGCTTTCGGTTTCGCTGGAGCTGGAGAATGAGGAGCAGAAAAAGGCGATGGAAACCCTGATGCCTCGCGTCAAGGACCAGTTCCAGGCTTACTTGCGTGAACTGCGGCTGGAGGACCTCAAAGGCTCCGCCGGCGTGCTGCGCCTGAAGCAGGAATTGCTGCGCCGGGTGAATGTGGCCTCCGCGCCCTATCATGTGCGCGACGTGCTGCTGAAGGAAATGCTGGTTCAGTAGGCGCGCCGGCGAAAACCGAAGCGACCACCAAAGAAATACAGAAAGACCTTATCATGGCCGACGAAAACCAGACCTCGACCGACGGCGCCGAGACTTTCCCGCCGGAAGGCCCCGCCTCCGCTTCCGCCGCCGAGCGCGTGCTGAACCAGGAGGAAATCGATTCTCTTCTCGGTTTTGACGTCAATGCCGATCAGGGCCAGGACCGCTCGGGCGTGCGCGCCATCATCAATTCGGCGCTGGTTTCCTATGAACGCCTGCCAATGCTGGAAATCGTCTTCGACCGCCTGGTGCGGCTGATGACCACCAGCCTGCGCAATTTCACCAGTGACAATGTCGAAGTCAGCCTGGACTCCATCACTTCCATCCGTTTCGGCGACTATCTCAACTCCATTCCCCTGCCCGCCATCCTGGCGGTCTTCCATGCCGAACAGCTCGACAATTACGGCCTGTTCACCGTCGATTCCAACCTGATCTATTCCATTGTCGATGTGCTGCTGGGCGGCCGGCGCGGCTCTTCGGCCATGCGCATCGAAGGCCGGCCCTACACCACCATCGAACGCACCCTGGTGCAGCGCATGATCGAAGTGATCCTGGCCGACATGCGCGCCGCCTTCGAACCGCTGGCGCCGGTGCATTTCACCCTCGACCGCCTGGAAACCAATCCCCGCTTCGCCGCCATCGCCCGGCCGGCCAACGCCGCCATTCTGGTCAAGCTGCGCATCGACATGGAAGACCGTGGCGGACGCACCGAATTGCTGCTGCCCTACGCCACGCTGGAGCCGATCCGCAAGCTGCTGCTGCAGCAATTCATGGGCGAGAAGTTCGGCCGCGACTCGATCTGGGAAGGCCATCTGGCCACCGAGCTCTGGTCAACCAAAGTCGATATTCAGGCCATTCTGGACGAGCAGGTGATGCCCATCCAGCAGGTGATGAATCTGGAAGTCGGCCAGACCTTGATGCTGGGCGCGACGCCGGAATCCAAGATCCGGCTGCGCTGCGGCGGCGTTCCGCTGCTCACCGGCCGGATGGGCCGCGTCGGCTCCTCGGTCGCGGTCAAGGTGGATGATGCCATTGAACGCACTGACGCTTCGCGCGCGATTTGATTGAGAGAGACGGATATGACCTTCACCTTCGCCGCCGAACTGATCCTGGAAGTGCTGCTGGCCGCCACGCTCTGCTACTGTATTGTGCTGGAACGCCGCCTCGCTGCCGTGCGCAGAGGCCAGGAAGGCCTGCAGCGCATGGTGGGCGAACTCAACATGGCGATCGCCGGCGCGGGCACTTCCTTGCGCGCGCTCAAGGCCGCGGCCGGTGAATCCGCCGCCAGCCTGGACGATCGTCTCAAGCGCGCCCGCCTGCATATTGACGAACTCTCGGTGCTGACCGCCTCTGGCGAACGCATCGCCCAGCGCATGGAAGACGCCGCCGCGAGCCCACGCGTCACGCGCGAAATTCCTGACATGCCGCTGCCCTCCAGCAGCATCATGAACCGCCTCAACAAGACCCCGGCGAGCCTGACACAATGAAATCCTCAATCAAATTGCCCCGTTTCCTCCGCCTGCTGCCCGCCGTGGTGCTGACCGGCGCCGCGCTTCTGGTGCTGAACGGCACCGGCCTGCTGCGCGACGGCGCCGCCCTGGCCCAGACCGCGCTGAACGACGCGCCGCAATCCGCCAGCAGGGATTACGCCGAGCCCGACCAGCAGATCGCTTCCGCCAACGAGGCCGACCTGCTCACCATGCTGTCGCGCCGCCGCGCCGAACTGGACGCGCGCGAAAGCCAGATCCAGACCCAGGCCGACATCATGGCCGCCACCTAAAAGCGGGTGGACGCCAAGATTACCCAGCTCCAGACGCTGCAGACCAAGATCACGTCCCTGCTGGGCGACCGCGACGACGCCCAGAAGGCGCAGATCACCGCCCTGATGAAGACCTATTCGGCGATGAAGCCGGCTTCCGCGGCGAAGATTTTCGAGACCTTGCCCGATCCCGTGCTGGTGCCGGTGGCGCAGCAGATGAAATCGGATGTGATGTCGCTGATTCTGGCCCAGATGAATGCGGACAAGGCCAGCGCCCTGACGATCAAGCTGGCCGACCGGCTGACCCTGCCCCAGACGGCGGATGCCCCGGCCCCCGCTGCTCCGGTAGGCCCTGCCCAGACTGCCGCTGCCACCCCGAAAAAGTAGCCTTAACCCAGGGTTAACGCCGCTTCGCCATACTGGCCCCTGAAGGGGAGTAACTGGTGATTTATCAACGGCTTAGCATGGCTCTGATCCTGGCGCTCTGCGCCGGTGAAGCCATGGCTGCCGATCATGTCGCGGGCAAAGCTCAGAACGGCTATCGCCGCCTCGCCTTCAGCCTGGACAGCCCGGCCAAGATCACCGCCATCGCCACCGGCGCGGTGCTGGCCATCGCTTTCGACCGCAAGTCCGATCTCGACATCGCCGCCATCCTTGCCGCCGCGCCTGGCCTGATCGCTTCCGGTCACGCCGATGCCGACGGCAAGACGCTGCGTTTCGCCCTCAACCAGGCGGTGAAGCTGCATGTCAGCCAGCAGGGTCTTGCCGCCGTGGTCGATATCGCGCCCGCTGATTTCAACGGCGCCATGCCCGACCTGCCGCCGCCGCCCAAAGCCGCCCCGCCCAAGCCGGTGGATCCCGCCAGCCTGCCGGAGATCAAGCTGCGCGCCGGGACCTACAGCAATTTCACCCGCCTGGTTTTCGATTGGGGCAAGGAAGTGCCCTATTCGGTGTTCGCCGGGGCGGGCACGCTGACAGTGAAATTCGGCGCCGGCGCGCGGATGGATCTTTCCATCCTGGCAAAATTCCCGCCCGCCTGGGTGAAGACCGCGTCCTGGCGGCTGGACGGCAACAGCACCCTGGTGGAAATCGCCACCGATTCCGATTCCGGTTATCACGATTTCCGCGACGGCAGCCATGTCGTGCTCGACATATTGGCGCCCAAGACCGACGCCGCGGCCTATACGCCGCCCGGCGACGCCAAGCCTGCGGTAACGAAAATCGCAGCCGGCGCCAGCGCCGGCCAGGCCGCGGCGATCACCAACGCCGCCGCGCAACTGGCGGGCAAGAAGCCCGACGCGGCGAAGACCGAAACAAAGCCGGCCGATCCCAAGGCGGCCAAGCCGGACGCGAAAACGGAAGCGGTGAAGACCGCCGACGCCAAGCCTGAGGTGAAAGCGCCGGAGCCGAAAGACGACAAGCCCACCGAACCCGCCACGCCGCCCAATGTCGTCGGCCAGTTGACCAAGAACGGCGCCAGCATCAGCTTCCGCGGCGCCAGCGCCGCTGCTGTCTTTATCCGCGGCATGACTGCCTGGGTGGTGCTGGAGAATGCGCCGGTTCCCGACGCCGCCGCCTTGCGCAAATCCCTGGGGAGCTTCGCCGCTTCCGTCGAGGCTTCCGCCGCTTCCAATAATGGCCCTGGCCTTTCGGTGCTGCGCATCGGCCTGACCGCGCCGGCCAAGATCGCCTCCCATGCCGAAGGCCAGGGCCTGCGCGTCATCATCGGCGGCGACGCCCAGAACGACGGCCAGACCATCGGCTTCGCCCGCAACCAGGCCGATCCCAAGCGCACCTCGCTCACCACCACCCTGCCCCGCGCCGACCAGTCCTTCGCCATCACCGATCCGGCCAGCGGCGACACCTTGACCATCGTGCCCGCCGCCGCCGGCTATGGCGTGCCAGCACAGAAAGTCTTCGCCGATTTCACTGCCCTGCCCAGCGCGCAGGGCCTGGTGCTTGCGCCTTATGCCGATGATCTCGCCGTCACCGTCACTCAGGCCCGTATCAGCATCGCGCGGCCCGGCGGGTTGGCGCTGACGCCGCCGCAGGCGCCGGTGGTGACCTCGCCCGCCGCCCTGGCCAATCTCACCGGCGGTCCAAGCTGGCTGGACTTCGCCAGTTGGGGCCGCTCCGGCGCCGGCAGCATGCTGGCGACCGAGCGGGCGATGAACCATGACATCGCCACCGTGCCCGCGCCGCAGGTCAACACCGCCCGCCTCAAGCTGGCGCGCTTCTATCTCGCGCAGAATTTCGGGGCTGAGACACTGGGGCAGATCAACCTGATCCAGGCCGCCGATCCCGGCCTGAAGGGCGACATCCATCTTTCCACCATGCGGGCCGCCGCCGATATCGAGATGGGCCGCATGCGCGACGCCCGCAACGAACTGGCCGGACCGCAATTCGACAATGACCGCCATGCCGCCTTCTGGCGCGGCCTGGCCGACTCGGCGCTGGAAAACTGGAAGGACGCGCACAACGAACTGGAAGCCGCCGACGCGGTGCTGTCGCGCTATCCGGACGATTGGCGGGTGCGCGCCATCCTGGCCGGGGCCGAGGCCGCGCTCGAACTGGGCCGTCTCGACCAGGCCGACGCCGCCTTGCAGCGTTTGCCCAAGACCATGCCGCCGCCGCTGGCGCTGCAGGCACGGCTGGACCGCGCCCGCGTCGCCGCCGCCGAAAGCCGCTATGAGGCCGCGATGCCGGAATTCGCCGCCCTGGAGAAAAGCGGCGACGAGAAGATCGAGGCCGAAGCGATCTATTACCGCACCGAGGCGGCGCTGGCCGCGAGCGTGCTGCAGCCCAAGCAGGCGATCGAGACCCTGGAAAAACTGCGCTTCCGCTGGCGCGGCGACGGGCTGGAACTGAAGACCCTGCGCAAGCTGGCATCGCTCTATTTCAAGGCCAACGACTGGCAGGACGGGTTGGCGACGCTACGGGTGGCGACACAGAATTTCAGTGGTGAACCGGCACGGGCGGCGCAGGACGACATGCGCGGCGCCTTTGTCTCGCTTTATCTTAAGGGCGGCGCCGACAAGCTTTCGCCGGTGCAGTCGCTGGCCATGTTCTATGACAATATCGATCTCACCCCGATCGGGCCGGATGGCGACGAGATGATCCGCCGCATGTCCGAACGGCTGATCGCGGTGGACCTGCTCACCCCCGCCTCGTCGCTGCTGGCTTATCAGGTCGACAAGCGTCTGGACGGCGTCGCCAAGGCCCAGGTCGCCACGCGGCTGGCTTCGGTGCAACTGCTCAACGTCAAGCCCGCCGATGCGGTCAGCACCCTGCGCAATTCCGAGATCACCGGCCTGCCCGAAGACGTGATGCATGCCCGCCTGATCCTGGAGGCGCGCGCCTTCGCCGCCCTCAAGCAATATGACAATGCCCTCGACCTGATCGCAGTGGACCAGAGCCCGGAAACGGTGCGGCTGCGTGCCGACATCTATTGGGAAAGCGGCAATTGGGCGGTGGCGGGCCAGAAGCTGGAAGAGATGCTGACGGCCCGTGGCGACGCCCCGCTGGGCGACGCCGAACGGATGCAGGCGCTGCGCGCCGCCGTCGCCTATTCCCTCGCCAATGACGAAAAGAGTCTGGAGCGGCTGGCATCGTCTTTCGGACCGAAGCTGAAGGGCACGCCGGACGCCAATTTGTTTGCGTCGCTGACCCAGCCCATCGACATGCATGGGCTGGCCTTCCGCGATGCGGCGGCGAAAATCGCCAGCGTCGATACGCTCAAGACCTTCATGCAGGACTTCCAGAAGAAGTTTGCTTCGCCCAAGGCGTCCTGAGGGCTAGTCCCGCACCACCGCCAGCCGGAAGCCGATGTGATCGGCATCGCGCCCCGGTTCGTAGGGCAGGCGCTTGGCGGAGCGGACATATTTCGGATCGTCCATCCAGGCGCCGCCACGGCGGGCGCGTGAATAACTGCCATCACCGTTGGGCGGTCCTTTCGCGCCACTGAGATCAGGATCGGGGCCGCCGGGCAGCCGGGGGTGAAACCAGTCGCGGCACCATTCGAACTCGTTGCCATGCATGTCGTGCAGACCCCAAGTGTTGGCGGCATGGGTGCCCACCGCTTCCGCCGCCGCACCCGGGGTGCCGTCGGGATAACCATTGTAAGGCTTGCCGAACACGGCCTGCTCCCGGCTCAGCGTCTCGCCGAAGGCAAAAGGCGTGGTTGTGCCGGCGCGGCAGGCATATTCCCACTGCGCCTCAGTCGGCAGGTCAAAGCGCCAGGAGGCGGGCAACAAGCTGGTCCGGCGCGCCTCATCCATCAGGCGGGCGCAGAACATTTTGGTATCGTCCCAGGAAACGAAATAGACCGGAAAATCGCCGCCGCGACCTGCTGCCAGCGGTCCCGGCACCGCGCCATAAACCCGCTGCCATTGGCTCTGCGTAACTTCGTATTTTCCCATCCAGAAACCGCGCGTCAGGGTGACGGCGGCCTGGTTTTCTGTATCGCGATGGCCGGGCTCGCTTGCGGGACTGCCCATCAGGAAGCGGCCGGGCGGACACCAGCAGAAGCGGATGCCCAGGATCTCGCGTTCCTGACCCGCCTGCCCGCCGTCAAAGGAGAGTTGCGCCCGGCAGGGGCTGGGCAAGAAAAGCGGCGGAACCGGCCAGAAGGGCGCGTCGCTGCAGCATGGCCGCATGCTAGCACCGGCGGCGAAGGCGGTCAGCCCTTGCTTTGCACCAGATCGCGGAAACCCTCGATCACCTTTTCATAAGTGGGGCGCTTGAAGGGCACGATCAGCCTGGGCAGTGCATCCAGGTCGAACCATTGCCAGTCGGAGAATTCCGGCTCATGGGCATGAAGGTCGATATCGCTGTCCGTGCCGGTGAAGCGCATCAGGAACCATTTCTGCTTCTGGCCCCTGAAATTGCCGTGAAAGGCGATGCCGACCAGATGCGCCGGCAGGTCGTAGGTGAGCCAATCCGGCAGCTCGGCGATGATCTCGGCCTTGTCGGTGCCGGCTTCTTCCTTCAGTTCGCGCAGCGCTGCCTGGCGCGGGCTTTCGCCATCGTCAATGCCGCCCTGCGGCATCTGCCAGCCTTCCACCGTCTGGTCGATGCGTTTTCCCGCAAAGACTTTTCCAGCCGCGTTGACCAACATGATCCCGACACAGGGACGATAGGGAAGATCGGACATTTCCGGTGAAGCTAGTGTTTCTGCTCACTGACAATGGCAGAAACCGGCACCAGGACAAACCCGCGTGATTGCAGGCCCTTGGCCCATTGCGCGATGCGCTCCACGGAAACCGGATAGAGGAACGCGGTTCCCACCGCGCTGCCATTCTTGCGGGCGGCGGCTTCCAGTTCGGAGAGGCGACGATCGATTTCCAGCGCCGTCTGGATGGTGTCGATGCTGGCCGTGCCGCGGACGAAAGGCGCCGACAGGCTGCCGGCCACCTGCGGCGCCACCGACTGGCTGGCGCTGCCGCTGTCATAGAAATAAAGCCCGCGCCGCGACAGGGTGGTGATGACGGGTGCCAGCGCGTCGGTGTCCGACAAGAGCCGGTCACCCAAAAGGTTGGTGACGCCGGCATAGCCGGTGAAGCGGGTCAGCGCCCAGTTCAGCCGCTCGGCATTGGCGCTGCTGACGCTGCCGGCGCGCAGGGTATGCGGACCGGGATCACTGTCGGGAAAGTCGAAAGGTTCCATCGGCACTTCCAGCAGCACTTCATGGCCAGCCGCGCGCGCCGCCGTCAGCCAGCGCGGCGCGTCGGAAGAATAAGGCAGCAGACCCACCGTCACGGCGGGCGGCAGGCCGGCAAGCGCGGTTTGCGTCGCCTTGGCCGAAAGCCCCAACCCGCTCATCACGATGGCGATCTTGAGCTTGCCGGCGGCGGCGGGCGCGGCATAGACGGTCATGGGCTTGCGCCCGTCATCGGCAATGCGCGGCAAGGGACCGAGCGGCGTGTTCTCGATCAGGGCGGGATCGGCGATCAGGGCGCGCCCGGCGAATTGTGTCTTGGTGACGGCGGGCATCGGCGTGTCGGGCGTGGCTTCCGCACGCAGCATTGGCGGGGCGGAGGCAGCGACCAGCGGCGTGAGATCAAGCCGCACCGAAGCGCCGTGACCATTGCCGAGCAAGGTGATGGTGGCCGCCGCCGCCATCGCCACGCAGATGACGGCCGCGCCGGTAACGGCCAGCGCGCGCGCGCCCTTGGTCGGCGCCTGTGCAGCGTCGGATTCGGTCAGAGCCATGCTTTAAGGAAACACGGCTCCGTTTAGAGGTAGTTAACGGGTGAGGGCGAAATAGCAGAAGGTCCTGCGGACCTTCTGCCCGCCCGAACGCCGCAGGGCCCGCGCCTGCGCGCGCGGCCCGAGGCCAGGACGTCCTGAACAGTGTTATTGCGGGTTACGTCCACCAATCGGCTGGCCGCCCCGGCCACGCCCTTGCCCGCCCTGACCCGGCGCTCCGGCCGGGCGCGGGCAACCATCGGCCCCACGGGCGAATCCGGCGCCCCGGCCCTGGCCGTTCTGGGCGAATTGCTGGCCGCTACGGCCTGCCCGGCCATTGCCGCCGGCATTGCCTTGGCCACGCCCGGCGCCGCCGAAGCCACCCCCGAAGCCGCGCCCACCCTCAGCGCCGCCATTGCGGCCGCCAGCCTGGCCAAAGCGGCGGAAACCTTCACCGGCCTGCCCGGCGCCTTGGCCGCCCCGGCCAGCAAACTGACCCCTGGCCCCGGCGGGCGGGCAGTTGGGATTGGCGGCGACCGCGTTGGCAGCCCGGGCGGCCGGAGCGGCAGCCGGAGTCGGGGCAGCGGGGGCGTCGGCGGTGGCAGGCAGACCAGGTTGTGGCGGCATTTCCGGGGCCGGCAGCGCGGCATTGCCCAGCGCCGGGGTCACCATGGCGCAGGGACTGATCGGGGTGCAGCCGCCCTTGGCGGCGGGGGAGGTGCTGAGCGGGGGCGAGACCACTGCCACCGTATCGGGCGCACCGGTCACCTTGGCCAGGACCGGAGCCGCGGTCAGCGCGGCGCCCAGAAGCAGCAGGCAGGTCAGACGTCTCACGTCTCAACTCCTTACGAATCACTGCCGGAAAATTGGCGCGTGAACTTTTGGCCACAAGTGGCCGCCGCCAATATCACAGGCGGCTGCCGAGTGTTTGTCTGGAGTTTGTCGTACAGGCAATGAACCAGAAATGAAAAGGCCCGGCAGCCCTGTCAGGCAGCCGGGCCTTTTCGATTAATAGCCCTAGTTTTTGCTGGCGCCGGCGCCGTTGGCGGAAGCGGCGGCGGTGTCGGTGGCGGAAGCCACGGTCATCTTGCCGTTGATGAGATCCAGAGCATAGGAGAGCTGGAAGTCATCATACTTCTTGCCAGGCGCCGCCTTGATGATGGGGGCGTTGACGCGCTTGGCCGGCAGGGGCTCTCCCGCCAGATGGCCTTTGAGGTCGGCTTCGAACTGGCGCATCTGTTTGGCTGGCGACGCCTCGTCGCCCAGCGCCACCTGGATGTCGGGAACGATGCCCTGGGCCTGGATGGAGTGACCCGACGGCGTGTAGTAGCGCGCCGTCGTCAGGCGCAGCGCCCCGCCGCCATCGGCCAGCGGAATGATGGTCTGCACCGAACCTTTGCCGAAGCTGGTCATGCCGATAATGGTGGCGCGCTTGTGGTCCTGCAGCGCGCCGGAGACGATTTCCGAAGCCGAAGCGGTGCCGGCATTGATCAGCACCACCACCTTCTTGCCCTCGGCGATGTCGCCGCCCTTGGCGTCATAGCGCTGGGTATCGTCGGGACGGCGGCCGCGGGTGGAGACGATCTCGCCGCCGGTGAGCAGATCGTCCGAGACCTGGATCGCCTGGTCGAGCAGACCGCCCGGATTGTTGCGCAGGTCGAGGACGTAGCCCTTCACGCCCGGACCGATCTGGGTCTTGAGCGCGCGCACGGCGCGTTCCAGGCCGGAAGCGGTCTGCTGGTTGAAGCCGGGCATATTGATGTAGCCGACATTGCCTTCGGCATGGAACGTGACCTGGTCCACCTGGATTGCGGCGCGCACCAGCGTCACGTCGAAAGGCTTCTTATCGCCTTCGCGGGTGATGGTGAGAACGACCTTGGTGCCGGAAGGCCCACGCATCTTGTCGACCGCCGCGTCTTCCGGCATGCCCTGGATGGAGACGCCGTCGATGGCGCTGATCTTGTCGCCCGTCTTGATGCCGGCCTTGGCGGCGGGGGTGCCGTCGATCGGCTTGCTCACCTTGAGCAGGCCGTCTTCCGGGATCACCTGGATGCCGACGCCGCTGAACTGGCCGCGAGTGGTGATCTGCATGTCGCCATAGCTCTTGGCGTCCATGTAGGAGGAATGCGGATCGAGTTCGCTGACCATGCCCTGAATGGCGGAGCCGATCAGCTCCTTGTCTTCCACCGGGCGAACATAATTGGCGCGCACCTTCTCGAAGGCGTCGGAAAAAAGATCGAGCTGGCGATAGGCGCTGGCATCGTCAGCGCCCTTGGCGCTCATCACGCCCAGCGCCGCGCCGAAACCCATAACCACACCCATGCCGACAAACGCGATGCGCTTCATCTTTTCGCCTTCCTTAAATCCAGGCTGAGCCAGGGCGCGGGATCGAGCCCTTTGCCCTCACGCCGCAGTTCGAAATAGAGCCGACCTTCACTACCATTCTGGGCAGTTGGGGCGCCGGATTCTCCCGGCATTACGCCGACGGGCTCGCCCGCCAGCAGCTCATCATTCGCACGCACCGTAACCTGTCCCAACCCCGCCAGGACCAGATCGTACCCGCTGGTGATTTCCAGGATCAAGACCTGTCCCGACTTATGGTAAGGACCGGCGAAAAGCACCTTGCCGTCGGCGGGGGCCGAGACCAGAGCGCCCGCCAAGGTGGCATAGGTGGCGCCGGGGCCGGAACCGGAGCCGGGGGGCAGCAGGGTTCCCACCACCGGGTTGCGCAAGGAGCCTTTGCCCAGGGCAGACGCGCCGCCGCCGGAGGGGGCCTCGACCGTCACCACGCCTTCGCGGGAGCCCGAATCCCCCCGCAATTTGGCGATCCGGTTGAGCAAAGCCTCGAAATCGGCGGCCTGACGCGCGATGACATCCAGCTTGGCCTTGAGGCCGGCATAGGTTCCGCCGGCGGCGTCGGCCTGGCGCTGCTTGGCCTCCAGCAGCGACGCCAGTTCCAGCCGCGCCGCGCTCAGGGATTGCTTCGTGGTTTCCTCTTCCTTCAGGTTGCGGTCGAGTTCCGTCCGCGTGTGGTTCAGGGCCTCGATCCGGCGCGCCAGGGCGGCGGCGCGGGCATAGACCGGCGGCAGCGAGGCGCCGATGAGCATGGAACCGCGCGCCGCCCCCAGCGCGTCGTCCGGCCGCAGCGCCAGGGCCGGCGGCATGTCGTGCTGCAGCCGTTCCAGCACGGCCAGCAGACGGGTGACGGCGACACGGTCATTCTGGAAGCCGGCGCTGAGATGGTCATTCTCGCTCTTGAGTTCGGCAAAGCGCGCCTGCTGCTGCATCCGGTCGCGTTCCAACTGCTCGATGCGGGCGGCGGTGGCGATCAGCTTCTGGCGCAATCTCGCGGCTTCGGCGGAGAGCGCATCGCTTTTCTGCTTCGCCGCCGCCACCTCCGGCGTCTGCGCTTTGAGCTGGCTGTCCAGCGCCTTGAGCTGTTCGGCGCTGGAGGGCAATTTCGCCAGCGCCTTGCCCGGCACGGCATGGGAAAGATCCATCGGCTGCTCCGGCGGCGCATCGGCGTTGCGCGCCGGGCGCGGGCTGGGCCGGATCATTTCCACCAGACGCGATTTCGGTTTCACCGCCGCATGGATGGACGGCGCGGTCAGCAGCGCGGCGGCAAGAAGAAGGAATGCCGCGCGCTTCAGCTTGCGCCCCGCCGGAAAAGCGAATGTCCCGTCATCGCCGCCGGGGCGGGGATGCCCATCAGGTCGAGCAGGGTCGGCGCGACATCGGCCAGGCGGCCATTTTCCAGCCGGCCCGCCGGGGCGTTCACCGCGATAATGGGAACGTCGAGCGTGGTGTGGGCAGTGAAAGGTTCGTGCGTCACCGGATCCTGCATCATCTCGATATTGCCATGATCGGCGGTGATCAGCATCACCCCGCCCACCTTGACGATAGCGGCGCTGAGCCGTCCCAGGGCGACGTCAATCGTTGCGACCGCTTCCTTGGCGGCCGCCATCACCCCGGTATGGCCCACCATGTCGGGATTGGCGTAGTTGCAGACGATGAGATCGTACTGGCCCGACAGAATTGCCGCTTCCAGTTTATCCGTGACTTCCGGCGCGTTCATTTCCGGCTGCAGGTCGTAGGTCGCCACTTTCGGGCTGGGCACCAGGATGCGGTCCTCGCCCTCGAACTGCGTCTCGCGCCCGCCATTGAGGAAAAAGGTGACGTGGGCGTATTTCTCGGTCTCGGCGATGCGAAGCTGCTTGAGATGCCGCGCCGCCACCACTTCGCCCAACGTCTCCCGCACATCCTCCGGCGGGAACAGCGACGCCATCAGCGGCTTCAGGGCGTCGGAATATTCGGTCATGCCGGCGGCTGCGGCGAACTTCGCCACGCGCGGGCGGGCGAAATCAACAAAGCCGGGATCGAGCAGGGCGGCGCAGATTTCACGCGCCCGGTCGGCGCGGAAATTGGCGAAGAGCAGCACATCGCCATCCGAGACGCCGGCATAATCGCCCAGGACTGCGGGAAGAACGAACTCATCGGTGACGTTTTCGGCATAAGACGCGTCCAACGCCGCGAAGCAATCGGCGAAACGGCGGGCATCGGCATCGACAATGGCAGCATAGGCCTTTTCCACCCGGTCCCAGCGCTTGTCGCGGTCCATGGCGTAGTAGCGCCCGGCAATGGTGGCCAGACGCACGCCGGGAATGCCGTCGATGCCGGCAAGGAATTTTTCCAGAAAGCCGCGCGCGCTTTTCGGCGGCGTGTCACGTCCGTCGAGAAAAGCATGGACGAAAACCGGAACCCCGGCCGCCGCCTTGACCAGGGCGGCGATATGATCCTGGTGGGAATGAACGCCGCCCGGCGACAGCAGCCCCATGATATGCAGCGCGCCGCCGTCCTTCCGCGCCGTGGCGATCAGCTTCTGCAACACCGGGCGCGACGCCAGCGCGCCCTCCTCGATGGCGACGTCGATGCGCGGCAGATCCTGCGCCACCACCCTTCCGGCGCCGATATTCATGTGCCCGACCTCGGAATTGCCCATCTGGCCGCGCGGCAGTCCCACCGCCGTGCCGGAGGTGGCGAGCAGCGCATGCGGGCACTGCGCCAGCAGGCGGGAATAGTTGGGCGTGCCCGCCGCGGCGATGGCGTTGTCGGG
>Ga0265318_10001206_pt1 | contig 15720 bp, 19 predicted proteins | sample 4821metaG_FD_192431 | JGI IMG/M metagenome (GOLD analysis project Ga0265318, IMG submission 192431) | Rhizosphere microbial communities from Carex aquatilis grown in University of Washington, Seatle, WA, United States - 4-8-21 metaG | ecosystem: Host-associated > Plants > Roots > Rhizosphere >... | reverse complement strand
ACTACCCGGACTGGGAGGCGATCGTCCAGACGCGTGAAGGCGTCGCCGGGGTCGACCTGATGATCGGCGAGGAGGATCTGATCGGCCGGGGGATCGGGCCGCTCGTGCTCGAGCAGTTCGCCGCAGACGTCGTCTTCGCACGCCCTGACGTCACCGCCTGCGCCGCCACCGTCGAGGAGGAGAACCGCCGTTCCTGGCGCGCCTTCGAGAAGGCTGGCTTCACGCACGTTCGCGACGTCGAGGAGGACGGGCTGCCGCACCGCCTGATGCGGCTCGAGCGGACGGCTACCGTTCGGGAGTGAGTCGCGCCTGGCTCAGACGCCGCCGAGTCGCGCCACGCCGGCGAGGACTGCGCCTGCGGCACTGGGCCCGGAGGGAGGAGCGGCCGGAGCGCTAGCGCTGCAGTGTCTCGACGAGCGTCGAGAACAATTTGTCGAGCTCGGCGGCGGGATCGTCGCAGAGGCCGGTGTGGACGGCGGACGGCTGGATGATCGTGCTCGACGGCGCGACGAGCCAGTGAAACCGTGCCGTCTCGTCCAGCTTTGCGATCGGCCCCGCTGCGGGATCGCCCGCCGCCACGTGCTCGATGGCGGCGAGATGCGGGCGCACGGTCTCCGGGTCGAGCTGCGGCCAGAGCGCAGCGAGCCGCGCCTCGTCCAGCCCGGTGCGGGCTGCGAGGTACTCGAGCGGCCGGCAGAAGACGACGACGCCGACGTTCATCCGCTCGCCGCGCTCGACCCGCGGGACGACGCGGTACACGGCGTACGAGAACGGGCTACGGCTGCGTGCGTGCACGCTCCGCCTCGTCTACGAACAGCCGAGGCGACGCCACGCGCCCGGCCAGGTAGTCGACGTACACCTGCGGATCATCGCCGTTGAGCCAGTCGGCAGGCACCATCGCCACGACGTCCTGCAGCAGCTCCGTCGTCACGCGCGGTGCAAGGCGGCTGTCGGCGGCCGCGATCGAGCCGGCGAAGGGGAGCAGCACATGCTCGGCAGTTGCCGGAAACGGCGTGCGCTCGTGCCCGTCCACGCGTGCGGCGGCATGGTGGAAGTAGAGCGCGGCGCCGTGGTCGATCAGCCACAGCCGACCGTGCCAGAGCAGCATGTTCGTGTTCTTCGCCGTGCGGTCGACGTTCGTCACGAACGCGTCGAACCAGACGATCTCGGCGGCGAGGCCGGCGTCCGGCGGCGGCCCTGCCGCAGGGCTGAACGGCAGCGCCCCGGGCAGGAAGTCGACGCCGAGGTTGAGCCCGACGCTCGCCGCGAGCAGGTCCTGGATCTCGGGGTCCGGCTCCGCCTTCCCGAGTGCCGCGTCGAGCTCGACGAGCGCGAGCTCCGGCACCGTGAACCCGAGCGCGCGCGCCAGCTCGCCGGCGACGACCTCTGCCACGAGCGCCTTCCGCCCCTGCCCGGCGCCCCGGAACTTGAGCACGTAGAGGCCGTCGTCGCTCGCCTCGACGAGGGCGGGCAGCGACCCGCCCTCCCGCAGCGGCGTGACGTACCGCGTGGCCTCGATCCTCTGCAGCGTCACGACCCGAGCCTACGCATCGAGCAGCCGGGCCGCCGGGCCGTCCGCAAACGGGTCTGCGGCTACGATCGCCCGCGAGACCATGGACCAGAGCAAGATCCGCAACTTCTCGATCATCGCCCACATCGACCACGGGAAGTCGACCCTGGCCGACCGCATCCTCGAGGTCACCGACACGGTCGCCGCACGGGACATGAAGGAGCAGCTGCTCGACTCCATGGACCTCGAGCGCGAGCGCGGGATCACGATCAAGGCGCAGGCCGTCCGGGTGGCGTGGAAGGGCCACGAGCTGAACCTGATCGACACGCCGGGGCACGTCGACTTCACGTACGAGGTCTCGCGCTCGCTGCAGGCGTGCGAGGGGGCTCTGCTTGTCGTCGACGCCGCCCAGGGGATCGAGGCGCAAACCCTTGCGAACGCGTATCTCGCGATCGAGAACGGCCTCGAGATCGTCCCCGTCGTGAACAAGATCGACCTGCCGCAGGCGGATCCCGACGGCGCGGCCGTCGAGGTCGCCGACCTGCTCGGCGACGACCCGACGAAGGTCCTGCGGATCTCGGCGAAGACCGGCGAGAACGTCGCGGACGTGCTCGACGCGATCGTCGCGCGCGTCTCGCCGCCCGCGGGCGACCCCGCGGCGCCGCCGCGCGCGCTCGTGTTCGACTCCGCGTACGACCAGTACCGCGGCGTCGTTGCCTTCGTGCGCATCGTCGACGGCGGCTTCTCCCGTCGGGAGTCGCTGCAGACGATGGCGACCGGGACGCGCTTCGAGGCGGAGGAGCTCGGCTTCTTCTCGCCGACGATGACGCCGGTGCCGGCGCTGTCGGCGGGTGAGGTCGGCTACGTCGTCACCGGGCTCAAGGATCTGTCGAGCCTGCGCGTCGGCGACACGATCACATCCGTCGCCCGCCGGGCGGCCGAGCCGCTGCCGGGGTACAAGGACGTGAAGCCGATGGTGTTCGCCGGGCTCTTCCCGACGGACTCCGACTCGTATCCGGAACTGCGCGACGCGCTCGAACGGTTGAAGCTGAACGACGCGGCGCTCTTCTACGAGCCCGAGAACTCACGTGCGCTCGGCTTCGGCTTCCGCTGCGGCTTCCTCGGGCTGCTGCACATGGAGATCGTGCGCGAGCGGCTCGAGCGCGAGTTCGACCTCGACCTGCTCGTGACCGCGCCGAACGTCGCGTACCGCGTCAAGGCGAAGAACGGCGACTGGCTGGAGGTGCACAACCCGGCCGACTTCCCGGCCGAGGTGGAGGAGGTCGAGGAGCCGTACGTCAAGTCTTCGATCATCGTGCCGAAGGAGTACGTCGGCGCCGTGATGGAGCTGAACAACGAGCGCCGCGGGACGTTCGACCACATGGAGTACCTCTCGCCGGCCCGCGTTCACCTGACCTACCAGCTGCCGCTGGCGGAGATCGTGCTCGACTACTACGACCAGCTGAAGTCGCGCACGCGCGGCTACGCGTCGTTCGACTACGACCTCGCCGGTTTCACGGCCGGCAATCTCGTGCGGGTCGACGTGCTCGTCGGCGGCGAGCCGGTCGACGCCCTCTCGCTGATCATCCATCGCGACTTCGCCTACGACCGCGGACGGCTGCTCGTCGACAAGCTGCGCGAGGAGATTCCGCGCCAGATGTTCGACGTCCCCATCCAGGCGGCGATCGGCTCGCGCGTGATCGCGCGCGAGACCGTGAAGGCGCGGCGCAAGGACGTGCTGGCGAAGTGCTACGGCGGCGACATCTCGCGCAAGCGGAAGCTGCTCGAGAAGCAGAAGGCCGGCAAGAAGCGGATGAAACAGGTCGGCATGGTCGAGGTGCCGCAAGAGGCGTTCCTCGCCGTGCTCAACATCGGCCAGGGGCAGAAGGGCGGCTCGTGACGAGCGGCGCGCGCCACCTCTACGTGCACCTGCCGTTCTGTGCGCACCGCTGCGGCTACTGCGACTTCGTCACCGTGGTCGGGCAGGCGGGGCAGCACCGCGCCTACGTCGACGCGCTGCTGCGCGAGCTCGAGCTGGAACGCGACTCGCTCGCGGGCGAGCTCGAGACGGTCTTCCTCGGCGGCGGCACGCCGACCTTCACCGCCCTTCCCGAGCTTGTACGGCTGCTCGAGGCGCTGCCGGCCGCGGAGGAGGTGACGGTCGAGGCGAACCCCGAGACGGTGACGCCGGACCTGGCGCGCGCTCTGCGCGGAGCGGGGGTGACACGCGTCTCGCTCGGTGCCCAGTCCTTCAGGCCGGAGTTGCTGCAGGTGCTCGAGCGTGTTGCCGGACCTGACGACGTCCGGCGCGCCGTGCATCATCTTCGTGATGCCGGATTTGACAACATCTCGCTCGATCTCGTCTACGGGATCCCCGGCCAGAGCGCCGCCGACCTCGAGGCCGACCTCGGCGACGCGCTCGCGCTTGAGCCGGAGCACCTCTCCTGCTACGAGCTCGAGGCGAAGCCGGGGACGCGCTTCACCCACGCCTGGGGAGAGGAGCTGGCCCGGCAGGCCGACGCGATGGAGGACTACTTCGAGCGCGTCGTCGCCCGCCTGAGCGGCGCCGGCTACCGCTGGTACGAGACGGCCAACTTCTGCCGCGCAGACTCGGAGCGCGATCTCCGCTCACGGCACAACCTCGGCTACTGGCTCGCCCACGACTACCTCGGCGTCGGGATCGGCGCGGTGACGACAATCGAGAACAGGCGCTGGCGGAACACGCCGCGGCTCGGGCGCTACCTGGAGGCGCTCGCGGCCGGGCGGGGGCCCGAGCGTGAGCTGGAGTCGCTCGACGAGTCCGTCCGGGCGAGGGAGCGGGTCATGCTCGGGCTGCGGCTCGACGAGCCGCTGCCGCTCGCCGGAGTGCGGCACGCGCTCGACGCCGCCGGCCTCAGCCGGGTCGAGAGTCTCGGCCTTGTCGAGCGCTCCGCCGATGCGCTGACGCTCACCGAGCGCGGCCGCTTCCTCGGCGGCGCGGTCACCGCCGATCTGCTCGCCTGACCGCGAAGCTAAAATTCCTTGCAAATGAACGGCACCGTTCAGCTCACCGTGCGGCAGCAGGAAGTCCTGCGGCGCGTCGTCGAGGAGTACGTCGCCACGGGCCAGCCGGTCGGCTCGAAGACGCTCGTCGAACGGGCCGGCCTCAGCGCGGCGCCGTCGACCGTGCGCGCAGAGCTGGCGGAGCTCGAGTCGTTCGGCCTGCTCACGCATCCGCACACGTCCGCTGGACGCATGCCGACCGAGGACGGCTACCGGTATTACGCCGACGAGCTGCTGCAGCACCGGCTCGAGCCGCAGCCGGCGGAGTTCCCGCTCGACCTGCACACGACGCGGACCGAGGTCGAGTCCGCAATGCAGGCGACGACCGAGATGCTCTCGCAGGTGACCCGGCTGCTCGCGCTCGTCTCCGCGCCGCCGCTGGAGTCGACGACGATCGTGCGCGTGGAGGTGCTGCTGCTCCAGCCGGAGCTCGCGATGGTCGTCGTGATCACGTCGGCGGGCGGCGTCACGAAGAAGCTCATGCACTTCACCGAGCCGGTCGACCACGGCCTCGCGGAGTGGGCGGGCGAATACCTCAACGAGACGGTCGCAGGCCTGCAGCTCGGCACGTCGCTGCTCCGCCGCCGCTTCGAGGACCCGGGCCTGACGAGCGGCGAGCGCGCGTTCCTCGCCGCGCTGCGGCCTGCGTTCACCGAGCTCGTCTCGGCCGCTCAGCGTCTCTACGTCGGCGGCGCCGCAGATCTGCTCGGCGAAGTCCGCGCGGAGGAGCTCGACGCGTATCGCAACCTGTTCGAGCTCGTCGAGAAGCGGGCCGCGATGATCGAGGTGCTCGGCGAGCCGCACGACACGCGCCGGCCGTTCGTGCGCGTCGGCCGCGAGCTCGAGCATCCGGCGCTGCGAGAGATCGCACTCGTCGGCGCGGCCTACGGCCTCGTCCACCGCGCACTCGGCGCCGTCAGCCTCGTCGGCCCGGTCCGGATGGACTACGAGAAGGCGATCGGCGCCGTGCGCTCGGCCGCGATCGAGCTGTCGCGCTACGTCGAGTCCATCTACGACGAACGTTGACGCACTAGTGGCAACGACGGAGCGCGACTACTACGAGCTGCTCGGTGTCGCCCGCAGCGCGAGCGAGGCGGAGATCAAGAAGGCGTTCCGCGGGCTCGCGCGCGAGCTGCACCCCGACGTCTCCGACGCGCCCGACGCACACGACCGCTTCCGCGAGGTGGTCGAGGCGTACGAGGTGCTCTCCAAGTCGGAGACGCGCGAGCTCTACGACCGCTACGGCCACGCCGGCCTCCGCGGCGGCGGCTACCAGCCCGGCCACTTCGACTTCGGCAGCCTCTCCGACCTGTTCGCCGCGTTCTTCGGCGACGACATGCTCAGCGGGCGCGGCGCCGGCAGCGCGCGCGGAGCCGATCTGCTCTCGTCGGTCGAGATCGAGCTCGTGGACGCGGCGCGCGGCGCGCGGCGCGAGGTGCCGTTCCAGGTCGCCGCCGTGTGCGGTAGCTGCCACGGCGACGGGGCCGAGCCCGGCAGCGCCGTCGTGCCGTGCCCGACCTGCGGCGGCGCCGGCCGCCTGCAGCAGGTCTCACGCAGCGTCTTCGGCGAGTTCGTGCGCACGCAGACGTGCTCGACCTGCGGCGGATCGGGGCGCCGCGTCGAGAAGCCGTGCACGACGTGCAACGGCGCGGGGCGGGTGCTCGAGGAGCGGCGCTTCGAGGTCGAGATCCCGGCCGGGATCCACGACGGCCAGCGCATCCGGATCGGCGGCGAAGGCCATGCCGGCCTGCCCGGCGGGCGCTCGGGCGACCTCTACGTCCACGTGCACGTCAAGCCGGACCCGCGCTTCGTGCGCGAGCACGACGACATCTTCTCCACCGTCGACCTGACGATGACGCAGGCCGCGCTCGGCGCGAACGTGGCGGTGCCGACGCTCGACGGCGACGAGGAGCTCGACTTCGCCGCCGGCACGCAGCCGGGCGAGATCGTCGTCCTGCGCGGCCGCGGCATGCCGGTGCTGCAAGGGTTCGGCCGCGGCGACCACCGCGTGCTCGTCAACGTCGTCGTGCCGCGGCACCTGAGCGAGGAGCAGCGCCGGCTGCTCTCCGAGTTCGACTCGCACGCCGACGAGCGCACGTACCGGCCCGACGAAGGCTTCTTCGACAAGCTCAAGAGCGCGTTCCTCCGCTGAGGCGCGTCTTCGTTCCCGGCGGCGAGCCCGAGCTCGCCGCGCTGCTCGACCTCTTCCCCGAGGGCTTCGAGGAGACGGAAAGCGGGTTCGCGGTCTACACCGACGAGGCAGGCGAAGCTCTTCTCCGCGAACGTTTTCCTAGCGCAACGGCGTCAGCCGTTGCGGTCGCCTGGGAAGACGCGTGGCGGAGCTTCCACCACGGCATCGTCGTCGGGCGTCTCTGGGTCGGGCCACCGTGGGAGGAGCCGCCGCCGGGCACGGCCGCAGTCGTGATCGATCCCGGCCGTGCGTTCGGGACGGGTGCGCATGCGACGACGCGGCTCTGCCTCGAGCTGCTGCAGGAGCTCGAGCCGGCGAGCCTGCTCGATGCCGGCTGCGGCTCCGGCGTGCTCTCGATCGCCGCAGTGCTGCTCGGCTTCGCGCCGGTCACCGGGATCGACGTCGACGCCGCCGCGGTCGAGGTGACCCTCGACAATGCGCGGGCCAACGGCGTCGAGCTATCCGCGTACGTCGCCGACGCCCTCGCGGAGGAGCTGCCGGCGGCGGAGATCGTCGTCGCCAATGTCGCGCTCGACGTCGTCCAGCGGCTGCTGCCGCGCGTGGCGGCGAGGTCGGCCGTGCTGTCCGGCTACCTCGACCGGGACGAGCCGCGCGTCGACGGCTGGACGACGGTCGCCCGGCGCACCGCCGACGGGTGGGCGGCGGACCTGCTTCAACGCCCTTAGCATTGCGCTTGTGACGACGTTCTCCGTCCGCTTCCTCGGCTGCAAGGTCTCCCACGTCGACGCGCACGAGGTGCGCGAGCGGCTGCTCGCGGACGGCCACGTCGAGCGCGGCGCCGGCGCAGACGTCGCCGTCGTCAACACCTGCTGTGTCACGCACGAGGCCGTCACGAAGTCGCGCAAGGAGGCCGCACGCGCCGCGCGCACGCACGAGCGCGTCTACGTCACGGGCTGCGCGGCCAACCTCGCTGCCGACGCGTTCGCCGGTCTGCCAGGCAACGTCGTGGTCGTGGCTCGCCGCAGCGAGGAGACGCCGGCGTTCGTCGCGGGCGACGTCGGCGCGATCGGCTGCGTTCAGGCAGACGCGCGGCTCGACCGCGTGCGCGCATTCGTTAAGGTTCAGGACGGCTGCAGCTTCTCGTGCGGCTTCTGCGTCATCCCGCTCGTGCGCGGCGCTTCGCGCAGCCGTAGCGCTGGCGCCGTGCTCGCCGAGATCCGGCGCCGCGTCGAGCAGGGTCATCGCGAGGTCGTGCTCACCGGCATCAACCTCGGCTGCTACCGCGACCGCGCCGCCGGGTACCGGCTGCCGCGCCTCGTGCGCGAGGCGGGTGCGACACCCGGGCTCGAGCGGCTCCGTCTCTCTTCGATCGAAATCAACCACGTCGACGACGAGCTCGTCGCCGCGCTACGCGCGACGCCGACAGTCAGCCGGCATCTGCACGTGCCGCTCCAGTCCGGCGACGACGGCGTCCTCCAGGCGATGGGCCGCCGGTACAGCGTCGCCACCTACCTGCGCCGGCTCGCGCCGCTGCAAGAGGAGTTCAACCTCACGAGCGACGTGATCGTCGGCTTCCCCGCCGAGGACGAGCGCGCGTTCGCGAGCACGCTCGAGACGGTGCGCGCCGCCGGACTGACGAAGGTGCACGTCTTCCCCTACTCGCCGCGGCCGGGCACGGCCACCGCGCAGGACGATCCCGTCCACGCGCAGGTGAAGAAGGAGCGCAGCGCGCGGCTGCGCACCCTCTCGCACATCGCCTGCCTCGCCCGCTGGCAGACGAAGGTCGGCCGCGACGACCTCGTGCTCGTCGACCGCGCCGGCCGCGGCTACGGCGACGACTACTCGCCGTGGCTGCTGCGCGACACGGCGCCCGTCGGCGAGCTCGTCCGGGTGCGGGGCTCGGCCGTCTCCGAAGAGGGCATACTCGCCGCATGACCGACGAATGTCTCTTCTGCATGCTCTACCGCGGCGGCGACCACATCGCGAGCACCGAGGGCTTCGTCGCCATCCGCGACATCAACCCGCAGGCCGAGACGCACCTGCTCGTCATCCCCGAACGGCACGTCGCGAGCTTCCACGACGTCGGCGAGTTTCCCGCCGACGAGGCGAAGCGCATGCTCGAGTTCGTCGCCGACGTTGCTGCAAAGGAAGGGCTGAACGACTACCGTGTGGTCGTGAATGCCGGGCCCGGCGCGGGCCAGACGATCTTCCATCTGCATTGGCACGTGCTGAGCGGCGGTTTGACCGGAAGGATGGCGTGAGCAGGATCGAGACGATCGAGGACGAGTTGAAGGAGGCCATGAAGGCGCGCGACGCCGATCGCCGCGACGCCCTGCGCCTGATCCTCAACGCCCTCAGGTCGTCCGAGAAGGAGCTCCAGCGCCCACTGTCCGAGGACGAAGAGCTCCAGGTGCTGCGGCGCGAGCGCAAGCGCCGCCTCGAAGCGGCCGAGGCGTTCCGGACCGGCGGCCGTGAGGAGCAGGCCCAGTCGGAGGAGCGCGAGCTCGACGTGCTCGAGGAGTTCATGCCCGAGCCGCTCACCGACGAGGAGATCGAGGAGATCGTGGACGACGCGATCGCCGAGGTGGGCGCGACGAGCATGGCCGACCTCGGGCGCGTGATGGCCGACGTCATGCCGCAGATCGCCGGCCGCGCCGACGGCTCCACCGTCAGCCAGATCGTCCGCGAGAAACTGGCGTAAGCACCTCGCCGGGTGGCGAGGTGCGAGGGCCTACGACTGCGACCAGGTCGCGACGAAGTCGCGACCTGGTCGCTGCCGTTCAAACGTCGGCCCCTGAGCGCCCGCCGGTGCTCCTACACTGGCCGTATGCAGGCAGTGATGGACGTTCCGAACGAGGTCGCGGCCGAGCTCGCCGGGATCGGTGACGGCGTGCTCACCGCGCTCCGCGAGCGGCTCGGCTGCGCGGTCAACCTGCGCGGCAACCGGCTCACGCTCGAAGGTGATGACCTGAAGGTGGCCGAGGCCCGCGCCGTCGTCGAGGAGCTCGTCGAGCTCGTCGAGAGCGGGCAGGAGGTCGGCGCCGGCACGATCGACACGATCCTCACCGCGATCGACGAGGCCGAGGACGTCGGGGAGATCTTCGCCGACGTCGTCTGGTCGCACCGCGGCAAGCGGATCACGCCGAAGACCGTGACGCAGAAGCGCTACGTCGACGCGATCCGCCGCTGCACCGTCACCTTCGGGATCGGGCCGGCCGGCACGGGCAAGACGTACCTCGCGATCGCGCTCGCCGTGGCGGCGCTCTCGGAGCGGCAGGTCGGTCGCCTCATCTTGACCCGCCCCGCCGTGGAGGCCGGCGAGCGGCTCGGCTTCCTGCCCGGCGACGTGCTCGCCAAGGTCGACCCGTACATGCGGCCGCTGTTCGACGCGCTCTACGACACGATGGACCCGGAGAAGCTGAGCGCGTACATGGAGCGCGGCACGATCGAGGTGGCGCCGCTCGCGTTCATGCGCGGCCGCACCCTCAACGACAGCTTCATCATCCTCGACGAGGCGCAGAACACCTCGCCCGAGCAGATGCAGATGTTCCTCACGCGGCTCGGCTTCGGCTCGAAGGTCGTGGTCACCGGCGACGTGACGCAGATCGACCTGCCGCGCGAGCAGGCCTCCGGGTTGATTCAGGTGCAGGACATCCTCGGCTCGATCGACGGGATCGAGTTCGTCTACTTCGGGCACGAGGACGTCGTGCGCCACAGGCTCGTGCAGCGGATCGTCGAGGCGTACAAGCGCCACTCCGAAGAGACGGGAACGCAGCGCAGCCGGTGATCGAGATCGAGGTCGAGAACCGCTCCGGCGTCGCCGTCGACGAGGCGGGCGCGGCCGAGCTCGTGCGCCGCGTGCTCGGCGGCGAGGGAGTCGAGGCGGGCGAGCTCGGGCTCGTCTTCGTCGAGCCGGAGGAGAGCCGCGCGCTCAAGCGCGAGCACCTCGGGATCGACGAGGCCACCGACGCGCTTGCCTTCCCGCTGGACGGGCTCGACGAGCTCCCGGAGGAGCTGCCGCGCCAGCTCGGAGACGTCGTCCTCTGCCCGCAGGTGGTCGGAGAGGAGTGGCGCGGCCCGCTCGTGCACGCCGTCCTCCACCTCGTCGGCTACGACCACGGCGCCGCGATGGAGGCGCGCGAGGCGCTCTACACGTGAGCACCGTGACACCGCCTCGCCGCGAGGAGCAGCCGCCGTCGCCGCCGCGGCGGCGCCGAGCGGTGCCGCCGCCTGCGCCGGGCCGCGCGCCGACGCTGCTCGACAGCTTCAACTACGCCTTCGAGGGGATCATCCACGTCCTGCGCACGCAGCGGAACCTGCGCATCCACTTCGTGATCGCGGTCGCAGTGATCGCGGCCGCCGCCGCACTCAGCGTGCAGCGGATCGAGCTGATCGCGCTGCTGATCGTGATCGCGTTCGTGCTCATCACGGAGATGATCAACTCGGCGATCGAAGGCGCCATCGACGTGTCGACGACGTCGTTCGACCCGAATGCGAAGCTCGCGAAGGACGTCGCCTCGGGCGCCGTGCTCATCTCGTCCATCACCGCCGTCGCGGTCGGCTACCTCGTCTTCGCGGAGGCTGCGGCCCACCGTACCGCGCGGCTGCTCGACCGAGTGCGCGACGCGCCGGCCGAGATCACGCTCGTGGCGCTCGTACTCGTGATCTTCATCGTGATCGGGACGAAGGCGGCTACGGGCCGCGGCACGCCCCTGCGCGGCGGGCTGCCGTCGGGACATGCCGCCCTCGCTTTCGCCGGCTGGATGGCCGCGACCTACGTGACGGGCGACGACCATCGCTTCCTCATCTCGTCGGTCACGTTCCTGATGGCCGTCCTCGTCGCGCAAACGCGCGTCGAGTCGGGGATCCACTCCGCGCTCGAGGTGCTCTACGGCGGCGCGCTCGGCGCGCTGGTGACCCTGAGCGTCTTCCAGGTGCTCAGTTGACCGCCGAGGAGCTCGTCGTCCGCGCCGAGGCCGCCGCGGGGAACGCGTACGCGCCGTACTCGAACTACCATGTCGGCGCGACGGTGCTGACGAAGGACGGGCGCCTCTACGACGGCGTCAACGTCGAGAACGCCGCCTACCCGCTCACGGTGTGCGCCGAGAAGACGGCGATCGCGAAGGCGGCGAGCGACGGCGCGCGTCCCGGTGACGTGGAGGCGATCGGGATCAACGCGTCGCCGTGCGGCGGCTGCCGCCAGTGGCTGTACGAGTGGCGCGTCGAGCGGGTCTGCTTCCGCCGCGAGGACGGCACGATCGCGGAGTACGCGGCCGCGGCCCTGCTACCCGAGAGCTGGAATCTCCCGTCGTGAAATCGGGCTTCGTCGCCCTCGCCGGGCGTCCGAACGTCGGCAAGTCGACGCTCGTGAACGCGCTCTGCGGCGGGAAGGTGGTGATCGTCTCGGACAAGCCGCAGACGACGCGCCGCCGCATCTTCGGCATCGCGAACGGCGACGGCTACCAGCTCGTGCTCGCCGACCTGCCCGGCTTCCAGCGGCCGCTCGACGCGCTCACCGAGCGGATGCAGCACACGGTCGACGTCGCGTTCGAGGAGGTCGACGCGGTGCTGCTCGTGTTCTCCGCGCGCGAGCGGATCGGCGCCGGAGACCGCTTCATCGCAAAGCGTGTGTTCGCGCTCGGCGTGCCGGTCGTGATCGCGCTCAACAAGGTGGACCGCCTGAAGGCCGGTCATATAGCCCAGCAGATGAACGCAGCGGCGCGGCTCGGCGACTTCCACGCGCTCCACCCGGTCAGCGCGAAGACGGGCGATGGGATCGGCGCGCTGCGCACGGAGCTCGTGGCACTCCTGCCGGAGGGGCCGCTCTACTTCCCGCCGGAGCAGCGCACCGATCTTTCGCCGAAGTCGCAGATCACGGAGCTGATCCGCGAGAAGGCGCTCTGGCTGACCCGGGACGAGCTACCGCATGCCATCTCTGTCGAGCTCGACGAGCTGGGGGAGAAGTTCGTGCGGGCGTTCATCCTCGTCGAGACCGAGTCGCAGAAGCAGATCGTCGTCGGCAAGCGCGGCGCGATCGTGAGGGAGATCGGCACTCGCGCCCGCCCCGAAATCGAGGCGCTGCTCGGACGCCAGGTGTTCCTCGAGCTCGTCGTGAAGGTGCGCCCGCACTGGCGCCGCGACGAGGCGGCGCTCGACCGCGTCGAGGTCTAGCCCGGACAGCTCGGCCCGCAGATTGCGCTCTCGTTCGCGCGCGCGCCGCGTCTCGAGGAGTATGTGTACGGAGCGGGGGCGACGGTCGTCGCCCGCGGCGTCAACTACTGCACGGCCTTCGAGGTGGCGCTGAAGATCCGCGAGCTGTCGGGGCTCGTCGTCGAGGCGTACTCGCCCGCCGACCTGCTGCACGGGCCGATCGCGGCGATCCGCCCCGGCTGGCCCGTGGTGGCGATCGCCCCGACCGGCCCGGCGTACCAGAGCATCGCCGACGTGCTCCCGGCGCTCGAGGAGCGCGGCGCCCGCCTGCTCGTCGTCTCCGACGTGCCGGAGTTGCTCGAGCGCGCGCACACGCCGCTGCCGCTCGTCCCCGGCGTCCCGGAGTGGCTGAGCCCGCTTGCCGCGGTGATCCCGGGCCAGGTCACGGCGATGCAGCTCGCCGAGCTGCGCGGCCTGGACGTCGATGCACCGGCGGGGCTGCAGAAGATCACTCTTACGACGTAGTACCGAAAGACCGCAACCAGGTTTAAACCTGGTTGCGGTCTTCAGCTCCGCCGGAGGAGCACGAGATCCTGCGTGGGGTTCCCCTTTGCCCCTTCCGGCTCCAGCTCGGTGAGGTCGAAGCCCTGCGCGAACGTGTCGCGGAGGTACGCCTCGGGGTGGTACGCGCTGCAGAGGTTCGTGCCTGGGACGTCGCCCCAGCGGACGACGAGCTCGCCGCTCTCGAAGCGATCGCGCTCCTCGTCGTCGAGCTTCGCCAGGTACGCACGCCCGTGCGTCGTGACGAGCAGGACGCCGCCGGGGCGCAGGACGCGACGCAGCTCGTCGCGCCACGCGAGCTGAAGCTCCGCGGTGAGATGCGTGAAGACCGAGAGCGCGTAGACGAGGTCGAAGCTCTCGCTCTCGAAGACGAGCGGCGGCTCGAGCGCGTTCCCCTCGAAGCGCGCGAACGCGAGGTTGCGCCGGCACCATTCCACCGCGGGGCCGTCGAGGTCGCTGCCCGCCACGCTGCCGGCGAACCCGTTCCAGTAGCGGGTGACCCGCCCGCAGCCGCAGCCGAAGTCGAGGACGGAGCCCAGCTCCCCGATCGGCACGTGCGCCGCGATCGCGTCGTAGGCCGCGCGGCCGCTGCGCACGAACCAGTCCGCGTCGGCGGTGCCCGCGACCCGCACCATCAGCCGTCGTGGCGGCAGCGGAATCCCGTCGGCGGCGGCCGCTCGGCCGGGACGGAGCGCGACGAGCCGCTCGTACGTGCGGAACGCCGGCCCGATCAGGCCGGTGCGCTCGAGTAGACGGAGAATGCGACGCTTCACGGGGGATGACGGTATAGCGTCGGCCCGTGGACACCGCGAAGCACACGGCGCTCACGCGCGCGAAGGAGCGGCTCGACCGGCTCGAGCTCTATCCGCGCCCCGTGTCGCTGCGCGGCGTCAGCATCTGGATCGCGCCGCGCCTCTTCCGCCTCCCCTGGTTCCGCCGCTTCGACGGCTACGCGGCGCACTGGACGATCCTGCTCCGCTCGCGGGAGCTGCTCGCCGACGAGGAGCTCGTGGCGCACGAGCTCTGCCACGTGTGGCAGATGCAGCACCGCCCGGTGCGGATGCCGCTCTCGTACCTCGTGCGCGGATACGCATCGAACCCGTACGAGCGAGAGGCGCGCGAGGCGAGTCGCCGCCGGCGGGTGCTCGTCTTCCTGCACGGCACCGCGATCATGCACGCGGCCGCCGCCGTCCCGCGCGAGGAGCGGATTGCCCAGGTCGTACGCGGCGACGCCGGCATTCGCGACTTCGACGCGTACGTGCCGACGCCGGGCGCGGTGGCCAAGGTACGGGCGTGGGAGGCGCGCGGTGCGGAGATCGTCTACCTCAGCTCGCACCGTGATCTCGCGGGCGTCGCGGCGGACGAGCGCGTGCTCCGGCGGGACGGCTTCCCGGCCGGGCCCGTCCTCTGCCGCCGGCCCGGCGAGAGCTACGGCGACGTTGCCACCGCCGCCCACGTCGACGTGCTCGTCGAGGACGATTGCGAGAGCATCGGCGGCGCGCCTCAGCAAACGCATCCGCAGCTGCCTGGGCCGGAACGGCAGCGGGTCCACTCGGTCGTCGTTCCCGAGTTCGGGGGACTCGAGGCGCTTCCTGATGACCTGAGGGGTGGCGCGGCATCCTGATGAGCGGACAGATCCTTCTCTTGAACGGCGCGCCGAGCACCGGGAAGACGACGCTCGCGCGGGCGATCCAGGAGCGCTGCCCCAAGCCGCTCTTCCACCGGTCGCTCGACGACTTTCTCGAGGGCTACCGGCACGCGGCACGGAGGACGGAGCCCGGCGTCTTCGACCGCGTGCTGGCGGGATACCTCGGAGCGCTGCGGGAGCTCGCCGCCGCCGGGATCGACCTCGTCGCCGAGGCGGTGATCATCCCGGAGCGTGTCGGCCTCTACGCCGACGCGTTCGCGGGCTCGTCGGTGCTCCTGGTCGGCGTCCACTGTCCGCTCGCCGTCGCGCAGGAGCGCGAGCGGCTCCGGCATGACCGCCCCGGCGGCGTGCTCAAGCTCGACGTGCCCTGGTTCGAGACCGTCCACGACGTGCCGTACGACCTCGAAGTGCAGACCGTCGACCGCGAGGCGATCGACGCCGCCGCGGCCGCCGCCGTCGAGCTGTTTCTGGCCCCACCGGTGGAGCGGGCATTCGACAGACTGCGCGCGTCCCTACACTGACGGGGTGGCGCAGGCGCCCGCACTGCCGACCGGGTTCGAGCTGCCGCTCGAGCCGCGCCTGCCGCGGATCGGCGCGGTCGACGCGGTCGCGCTCGAGGAGCGCGCGGCGTCGCTCGCGAAGCGCTCGATCAAGAAG
>Ga0265318_10001205_pt1 | contig 15739 bp, 13 predicted proteins | sample 4821metaG_FD_192431 | JGI IMG/M metagenome (GOLD analysis project Ga0265318, IMG submission 192431) | Rhizosphere microbial communities from Carex aquatilis grown in University of Washington, Seatle, WA, United States - 4-8-21 metaG | ecosystem: Host-associated > Plants > Roots > Rhizosphere >... | reverse complement strand
GGTGTGGCCGGGGCTGAAGCGCATCAAGTATCCGAAGACCGAGCATGCCGCCGAAGTGCGCCTGCTCGACGAGATAATTTCCCGGCTCGAGCGCAGCCGCGGCATCACGCCGGGCACCGTGGAAATCGATCCCGGCATCGAGACCGCGGTCGGGACAACGAACGTGTTCGAAATCGCCACGGCAAGTCCGCGCGTGAAGGAGTTCGGCGCGAGCGCCGGCGGCTACGACTACTCGCGCGATCTGGGCGTCGAGATGTTCGTCGACTACGATCAGTTCGTCTACGGCAAGGGCGAAGCGGAACTCGCGGCGCGCACGCTGGGCCTGGGCGTGCGCGGCTCGCCGTTCGTCGCCAACAAGACCGGCAGCGTGAGCGATCCCGACCGCGCGCTTCATCAGGCCCAGGCGATGTTCAGATGCGGCATACGGCTGGGGGGCGGCGGACTCAATCCCGCGGTCGTCGAGGGACATACGGTCGGCCTGACGCCGACGGCGGACGACTTGCGCGACGCTCGCTGGGTGCTCGAACGCTATCGCGAACTTGCGGCGACCGGCGACGCGTGGCGGGAGATTGACGGCCGCGTGATTGACCGCTACGAGGCGGCGCATGCGCGTGCCATGCTCGAATATGCCGCGTTATGCGCCGCGCGCGACCAGGAAAAAGCGGACGCCGTCGCGCGCGTGAAAGCGGCTCAGGCCGCGGAGAAATAGCTTTGCAGTCATGCCCGCGCAGGCGGGCATCCAGGCGAATATTATTGGCTGGGTTCCCGCCTGCGCGGGAACGACGAATATTTTTCAGGCTGGAGGAGCAATGCGAATTTTATTTTTCGTCATCGCGGTGGTTGCGATGACACCGGCACACGCCGCTGAGCGGGCTTTTCCGGTCAAACCCGTTCGCTTGTTGGTACCGTACCCGCCCGGTGGCGGCAACGACACCATGGCGCGCACGATCGGCGCCAGGCTGACCGAGGAATGGCATCAGCAGGTGATCATCGACAATCGTGCCGGCGCCAACGGCCTCGTCGCCGCGGAACTGACCATAGCGGCGGCGCCCGACGGCTATACGCTCTTCATGGCGAACATCGGCAGCCACGCGATCAATCCCGCGCTGTACAAGAACCTTCCGTACGATGCGGTCAAGGATTTCGCGCCGGTGTCGCAGCTGGGCAGCACTGCCAACGTGCTGGTCGTCCATCCGTCGGTGCCGGCGAAAAATCTGCAGGAGCTGATCGCGTTGGCGAAGGCGAAACCCGGCACGCTCACGTACGGCTCGAACGGGATCGGCAGCTCGCAACACCTGGCGGGCGCGCTGTTCGGCACGACATTCGGCTTGAATCTTGTGCACGTACCCTACAAAGGCACTGGTCCCGTCATGACCGACATGGTGGGCGGGCAGATCACGATGAGCTTCGCCAACATGCTCGCGGCGCTGCCGCTCGTGCGCACCAAGCGCCTGACCCCGATCGGCGTGACTTCGCTCAAGCGTTCGCCCGCGTTGCCCGACGTGCCGGCGATCGCGGAAAGCGCGGCGGGCTTCGAAGCGGTGTCATGGTGGGGCATCGTATCGACCAGGGGCACGCCGCCCGACGTCGTCAACACGCTCTCCCGCGCCATCGTCAAAGGCATCAATTCACCGGACACGAAAGCATTTCTTTCGAACATGGGCGTCGAGCCGGCTGGGACGACGCCGCAGCAGTTCGCGGCTTTCATCAAGTCGGAATTGGCGAAGTGGGCGAAAGTGGTGAAGGAATCCGGCGCGCGCGCCGATTAGGGTTTTACTCGATTCGTATCCCCGCCGACTTGATCACTTTCGCATAGCGCGCGAGTTCCGAATTCACCATCGCGGCAAAAATTTCCGGCGTTGCGGTGCGAGCGTCATCCGAGCCGAGCTGGTCCATGCGCTCCTTGATGTCGGGCGAATCCTGCGCGCGATTTACCGCGGCATGGATGATGCGCACGATCGCCGGCGGCGTTCGCGCGGGCGCGAACACTCCGTACCAGCTCGCCATCGTATAGCCCGGAACTCCGGCTTCTATTGCGGTCGGCAGCTCGGGCATGGACGTGAGGCGTTGGGGCGCGGCCACTGCGAGCGCGCGCATACGGCCCGTCTTGATGAACGGCATCACCACCGGCGTCGTGTCGAAGCTCACCTTGACGTGCCCGGCGACCAGCTCCTGCATCGAGAGACCCGCGCCCTTGAACGGCACGTGCACGAACTGCGTGCCGGTCATCTGCATGAACACCACGCCCGCGATGTGCGACAGGCTGCCGTAACCCGCCGACGGCGTCGTCAATTGCCCCGGATTCGCTTTGGCGAGAGCGATGAGTTCCTGCACGCTCCTCACGGGCACCGACGGATGCACGGATATCATCTGCGGCACCGAGCCCGCCAGCGTGACCGGCGCAAAATCTTTCAGCGGATCGAACGGCACCTTGGCGTAAAGATTGGGCGCGATGGTGTTGGTGCTCGCGTGGCCCATGAGCAGCGTATAGCCGTCGGGCGGCGCAAGTGCTACGAAGCCGGCGGCGATCGTGCCGGTCGCGCCGGCGCGGTTGTCGATCACGATCTGCTGGCCCCACATTTCGGTGAGCTTGGGCGCCAGGATGCGCGCGACGACGTCGGTGCCGCCGCCTGGTGCAAAGCCGACGAGCATGCGTATGGGCTTCACCGGATAGTCCTGCGCGCGCGCTGACGCGGCGTGTGCGACGACGCACAGCGCAAAGATCATGCGGCCCATCATCATTAGCTATTCCTCCGGCGTGGCATAATGTTCGGGTTCTCGCGCGGCATTCGCCGCGACCCACGAAAGTCTATCGAAAAAGCCGCCGCCGCGAGCCGGTATTTTCGACTGTTATCCTGATATCCATTTCGCAGGGGGAAATTCGATGCAAGACGCACTTTACCGAAAAGGTAAAAAAATCCGCGCCAAAGTGCTCGGCGAGGGCCGCGAAAAGGAAATCGCGAGCACCGAAGACGCGTTCTCGATGCCGCTGCGCGAATTCTCGACGCGCTACGTGTGGGGCGAGTTGTGGTCGCGCAAGGGGTTGCCGTTGAAAACCCGCAGCCTGATCAACGTCGCGCTGCTTACGGCGTTGAAGTGCGGGCACGAGTTGCAAACCCACATTCGCGCTGCGCGCAACAACGGCTGCACCAAGGAGGAAATCCGCGAAGTACTGCTGCAGTGCGGCGTGTATGCGGGCATTCCCGTCATGCGCGATGCGATACGCCACGCGCAGAAGATTTTTGCGGAAGAAGGGAAGAAGCGGGGCCGGCGTTGAAATTAACGACTGCGGTACTGGCTGCGTGCGGAATGTTGGCGGTATGTTGCACAACTGTTTACGCGCAGACGTACCCGTCCCGCGCGATTCGGGTTGTTGTTCCTTACGTACCCGGCGGCGGCGTGGATTTCGTCGGACGGTTGGTCGCGCAGAAACTCGCCGAAGCGACGGGCGCGACGGTGATTGTCGACAACAAACCCGGCGGCGGGACGAACATCGGGTCGGAAATAGTCGCGCACGCGGCACCTGATGGATACACGATACTGGTGGGCGGAGTGCCGAACACGGCGAACATGGCGCTCTATCAGAAGCTGCCGTACGACACCGTGAAGGACTTCGCGCCGGTGATATTGATAGACACCGCGCCCAATATCCTTGCGGTCCATCCGTCGGTGCCGGCGAAATCGGTCAAAGAACTCATCGCGCTCGCCAAGGTGCGGCGCGGCGCGCTCACGTATGCATCCGCGGGCATCGGCAGCTCGAACCACCTGTCGGGCGAATTGTTCCGCGTAATGGCGGGCATCGAGATCATTCACGTGCCTTATAAAGGCGGTGGTGCGGCGATCACGGATCTGCTCGCGGGGCAGGTGTCGATGTACTTCGGCACCACGCCGAGCACGCTGCCGTTTGTGCAAAGCGGAAAATTGCGCGCGCTCGGCGTGACGACCGCGAAGCGCACCGCCGCCGCGCCTGAAATACCGACGATTGCAGAAGCGGGACTGCCCGGCTACGAACAATCGGCATGGCACGGATTGCTGGCGCCCACCGGCACGCCGGACGCCGTGATAGCCAAACTTAATGCGGAAGTGAACCGGCTCGTGCGCTCGCCCGACGCCGTCGAACGGTTCAAGATGCAGGGTTTCGACGTGATCGGCGGCTCGCCGTCGGAGTTCGCCGCGTTCATCCGGCAGGACGTCGCGAAGTACGCGAAGCTCGTCAAAACCGCGGGGATCAAGATCGACTGAGTAAAGGTCGATTACAATTAGGGTGTCTTTAAAAAATCCCCTCTCCCCGCAGAAGCAGGACGAGGGAGTATTTGGCTGGAACTCGCGCTAACAATAAACACTGGAAAGAACTCGATGGATACAGTCACACCCGCAGGCAAGGGCACGGCGACCGCCTCGCTGAAAGAACTCGTGCAAATCGCCGGACTGCCTGCATCCGCTGCGGATTTAGTCGAGATCACGGGTTCTGATCCCGTCTTCCCGACGCGCTACAAGATCGTCGCGCCCGGCGCGGCGGTAATCGCCGCCACCGGTCTCGCGGCAGCCGACTTGTGGAAATTGAAAACGGGGCGGCAGCAGCGCGTGCGTGTCGACGGCCGCATGGCGGCAGCGGCGATGCGCGGCGCGCGCTATCTGAAAATCAACGGCCAGCATCCGCCGGAAGATCCCGAGAAGCTCACCGGCTTCTACCAGTTGAAAGACGGCCGCTGGATGTATTTGCACTGTAATTTCTTCAACCTGCGCGACATCAACCTCAAGGTCGCCGGCGCGCCGCCGGTGAGGGCGGAAGTCGAGAAAGCGGTCGCGAAGTGGGACGGGCTCGAACTTGAAAACGCAATTGTCGAAGCCGGTGGTTGCGCCTGCCTCGTGCGCAGTGAGGAGGAATGGCTCACGTTGCCGCAGATGCACACGGTCGCGAAATTGCCGCTGCTGGAGATCATCAAGATCGGCGATGCGCCGCCGCAGCCGCTGCCTCAGGGCGACCGTCCGCTCGCGAACGTGCGCGTGCTCGATCTCACGCGCGTGCTCGCGGGCCCGACGTGCGCGCGCACGCTCGCGGAACACGGCGCGGACGTGCTGCGCGTGACGCGGGAAGATCTCGCCGACATGGGAACGACGGATTTCGACACGGGTGTGGGCAAGCTCTGCACGCACATCGATCTGCGCAATCCTGCCGAAGAAGCGAAGCTGCGCGAGCTCATCAGGACGTGCGACGTGTTTTCGCAATCGTACCGGCCAGGCACGCTCGCGCGCCGCGGTTTCTCGCCCGAAGCGCTGGCGGAAATGCGGCCCGGCATCGTCTACGTGACGCTCTCTGCGTGGGGGCACGAAGGCCCGTGGGCCAGGCGGCGCGGCTACGATACGATCGTGCAGTCCGCGAACGGCATGGCGTGGAAGCCAAACAACGAGCGTCCGGCTTTCCTGCCGGTATCGGAGCAGGATTACGTCGCGGGCTATCTGCTCGCGTACGGCGCGATGATCGCGCTCGCGCGCCGCGTGCGCGAAGGCGGCAGCTGGTTCGTGCGCTGTTCGCTCGCCGGTGCGGGCCACTGGATACGCGGCCACGGATTGATGGAGCCGTCCGAGTACGCGGCGGCCAAGCAGCTGACTGCCGACGAAACGAACGCATGGACCGTCGAGCACGATTCGCCGATCGGCCGCGTCGGCAATCTGGCGCCCGTCGTGCAGATGTCGGAAACCCCCGCGCGCTGGGCGCGTCCGGCGGTGCCGCGCGGTTACCATCCAGCTGCGTGGCCGGAGCGCGGCTAATTTACCATGCGAAAAACGACGCAACTTTTTTTCGTCGTTCCCGCGAAGGCGGGAACCCAGGGTGCTTCAATCGTCTGGACACCCGCCTGCGCGGGTGTGACGGGTAACTTGAAATCTCCGAGAATTGATGGAAGACTGCAATGACCGACACCACAGTACACAACGTGCCGAATTCATCGGGCACTCACGCGCCGAAACTCAAAGCGCCGGCGAACGCCGCCGATTGCCATATTCACATTTACGATCCGCGCTTTCAGCCGCCGGTCGCCCACCCGCTGAACGGCGCGGTGCCGGATTACCGGCTGCTGCAGAAACGCATCGGCGTATCCCGCGTCGTGATCGTGACACCGCGCAACTACGTCACCGACAACTCGGTCACGGTCGATGCCATCAAGCAGCTCGGTATCGCCAACGCGCGCGGCGTCGGCGTGCTGCGTCCGACGGTGACCGACGCCGAACTGAAGAGCCTCAACGACGGCGGCATCCGCGGCATCCGCTTCACGGTCGGCAATCCCAAGACGGCAGTGGTCAGCATCGACATGATAGAGCCGCTGGCGAAACGTATCGCCGCTTACGGCTGGCACGTGCAGCTCAATATGGATCCGCAGCAGGTGATCGACAATGCGGCGATGCTGAAACGTCTGCCGGCTGAAATCGTGTTCGACCACATGGGCAAGCCGCCGATGCCGGCCGGCGTCAATCACCAGTCGCACAAGATCATCCGCGCGCTGCTCGATGCCGGCCGCGCGTGGGTCAAGGTTTCCGGCGCATACATCGTGGACGACAAGCCGCCCGTCTATGCGGAAGCGACCAAGGTCGCGCAGGAATTCGTGCGCGCGGCGCCCGAGCGCGCGGTATGGGGCAGCGACTGGCCGCATCCGGGTCCCAAGGTGCATCCGGACGACGCGGTACTGTTCGATCTGCTCGCCGAATGGGCACCCGACGAGAAGGTGCGCAACCGCATACTCGTCGACAATCCGAAAAAACTGTACGGGTTCGCGTGATGATTTCAATCTTGCCCCCACCCCGGCCCTCCCCCGCGCATTGCATGCGCAAGGGAGCGGGTCTAATCAGGGCATTTAGTGCAGGTTCCTTCCCCTGCGTCAGCGGGGGAAGGCCAGGATGGGGGCAGTCAAATGCGAAATGATTTGCTCATATTGCGCTCAAGGATTCAAGACCAATGACGATTCTCGTTCGCCGTTCGAATCTCCTGGTACGCATCGCCGATGCAGAAGCCGTCAAATCCGCATGGCGCCACAACGCAGATGCAATCACGCTCGATCTTGCCGGCGCCGACGCGCCCGCGCGAGGGCGCGTACGCGAAACGATTGCGACGGTGGGGCAGGGAGCGGCGGAGGTTTTCGCGAAAGCCGGTCCCGACAATCTGCGCGCTGATCTGGAGGCCGCGATCTGGCCGGGTTTGCGCGGCCTGATGCTGTCCGGCGTCAAATCCGCCGCGCAGGTGAACGCGGCGGACGAAATCGTTACGGCGCTCGAGCGCGAGCGCGGCTTGCCGAAAAATTCCTTGCAGTTGATCGTGGTGCTGGGCTCCGCGGCCGGAGTGTGGGAAGTGCGCTCTATTGTCACTGCGAGCCCGCGCATTTCGCAGGTGGTGCTCGACGAGCAGGCGCTCGCCGCCGATCTCGACATTACGCCGCTGCCCGAGCTCGACCCGTTCGTCTACGCGCGCGGCCGCGTCGTTGTCGAAGCGATCGCCGCGAAAGTCATGCCGGTCGGCATCGCTTATCCGCTGAGCGTGCAAATGCACGCCGCGTTGCCGGAGGAGATCCACGCGCTCGCGGTGAAAGGCAAGAATCTCGGCATGAAAGGCGTGCTGTGCCCGGGCCCGGACTGGGTCGCGCCGGTGAACGCCGCGTACACGCCGACGCCGGAACTCGTCCATTACAACCAGCGCGTGCGCGAAGCGTTTGCGGCGGGCGTCGCGGCGGGAACTGCAGCGGTGCCGCTCGACGGCCGCATGATCGACGTGCCGGTAGATGAGTGGGCAATCGTCGTGCTGGCCACCGCGGAGGCGTGCGCGGCGCGCGACGCTGAGAAGCAGGCGGCGATTAAAGCTCGGGGGTAATTAATCTTCCTCCCCTTCAAGGGGAGGATTGAGGCGGGGATGGGTCTAACTCACACTTCATAACCCCATCCCCCTCCTAGCCTCTCCCTTCAAGGGGGAGGAATTTGTTGCTAACCCTTCAGCACCACCAGTGCGTCGACTGCTTTAACTCCCTGTCCCTTCGGCAGCACCATCAGCGGATTGATGTCGAGTTCCGCTAGCCTGCCTTCGAGGTGGACGGCAAGGTGCGACACATGCACGAGCGTATCCGCGAGCGCATCGATGTCGGCGGCGGGTTTGCCGCGGAAGCCGCGCAGCAGCCTGGCGCCTTTGACTTCGTCTATCATTTCCAGTGCCTCGCTGCGCGTGATCGGGCAGTGGCGCAGCGCCACATCGTTGTAGACCTCGACCATCACGCCGCCGCTGCCGAACAGCAGCATCGGGCCGAGTTGCGCGTCGTATGAAACGCCAACGATCACTTCGACGCCGCCAGTGACCATCTCCTGCACGAGTGCGCCGTTGATTTTGGCCGCGGGCGCATGTTTCGCGGCGTTCGCCATGATTTCGGCGTAGGCGGCGTGCACTTCATCGGCGTTGCGCAATCCGAGGCGCACGACACCCGCTTCGGTTTTATGCAGGATGTCGGGCGAGTCGACTTTCAGCACGACCGGGTAGCCGATTTTCTTCGCGGCGTCGGCAGCCGCCGCAGCGGATGTCGCGAGAATTTCGCGCGGCGCCGCGACGCCCCACGCGGCAATCGCCTGCTTGCTTTCGCTTTCCGACAGCGTCGTGCGGCCGATCGTGTCCAGGTGCTGCAGAACTTTTTTCTGCGCGGCATCGGGGGCAGGCACTTTGGCTATTCCGCCGGACACGCGGTGGTCGCGCCATGCGTGGTAGTCGAGCAGCCACTTCAGCCCGCGCGCGAGCTTGTCCGGCGTGTAGAAAATCGGAATGTTGGCCGCTTTCAGTTTGGGCAGCGTGGTTTTGTCGCCGCGGCTCGCGGTCCAGAAGAACGCGACGGCCTTGTCGCTCGCGTCACGTTGCGCGATCACCTGATCGACCTGGTTGCCGGCGCCTGCGCTCGCGATCACGAGCGTGCCGACGGTCGGCTCGTTGATCATGTAGTCCATGATCTTCGGGAAATGCTCGCCACGCGCGAAGCCGGTCACGTCCGCCGGATTCGCCGCCCAGCCGAAATCTTTCAAGATGCCGTTGATGCCATCGCGCGCGCGCGGCGTGAGTTTCGGCAGTTCAAGCCCGGCGAGTCCCAGCATGTCGGCGGTGAGCGAGCTGATGCCGCCCGAGTGCGAGACCACCGAGACGCCACGGTGCGGCGGCTTCTTGCTGTTGGCGAGCAGGTGCGAGACTTCGAGCAGCTCGTCGTAGTCCTGCACGCGGATGACGCCGTACTGCTTGAACACCGCTTCGTACAACGCGTCGGCGCCGGTCAATGCCGCCGTGTGCGAGCGCGCCGCCTCGGCGCCCGACGCGGAGCGGCCGATCTTGATCAGCACGATGGGCTTGCCGCGCTCGGCGGCGAGTTTGGCCACTGCGATGAATTTCTGCACGTCCTTGAAGCCTTCGACGAAGCCCGCGATCACGCGCGTGTCCGGGTCGTCGATCAGGTAGCGCGCAAAATCCGCGAAATCGAGATCGGTCTCGTTGCCGGTCGAGATGATGTGCGAGAGGCCGATGCCCGCGTCGACGGCGCGCAGCAGGAAGGGGCCGAACGCGGTCGCGCCGCTCTGGCAGACAAGCGCGATGTGGCCGGTGAGCCCGCCCAGCGTGCGCGACGACGCGGTCGCCCAGATGTCGTCCCTGACGTTGGCGAGGCCCAGGCAGTTGGGACCCGTGATGCGCAGGCCGGATTCCTTCGCGTAAGCGCCGACCTGCTTCTGCAGATCGAGACGCGCGGCGATGCCGCGCTCGGCAAAGCCGGCGGAAATCACGATGGCCGAGCCCGCTTTTTTTGCCACGCATTCCTTCATCACGGGCAGCACCTTGTCGTACGGCACGACGATGCCGACCAGGTCGGGCGCTTCGGGAAGGTCCGCGATGCTGCGGTAGCACTTGGTCTCCGCGATCTCGTCGTAGTTCGGATTCACGGGATAGATGCGCACGCGGTCCTTCGCTTTAAGCACGGCGTTCAGCAGCCGGCCGCCGTAGCCGCCTTTGGGCGATGCGCCGACCACTGCGATCGAACGCGGGTTGAGCATCTTGTGAATAGACCGCATCTGGTCGTCAGACCACATCTCCATGGGAAAACCTTTCGCGATTGGGTTGGCGGCGAATGTTTTTTTGAAAATCGCCTACGGCGCTTTTTTGCAAATATAACATGCTGGATTTTTCGCCGCGCGGCGCGGACGCGCACACTGCGTGCGGGATGCGCGCCCGAAAAAGAAAAAGGACGGCTTGAAGCCGTCCTTTTCCGTCTCGCGATACCCCTGCGAATTACACAGCGGGTCTCGTCTGATTTTTGCAGGCTGTGGCTTACATTACTTTGAGGTTGTTCGTCACCGATTTCACATGCTCGACGCCGCGCGCGATTTCCTCGGCTTTCGACGACTCGTCCGCGGTCTTCGTGTCGCCGGTGAGCGTTACGACGCCGTTGACCGTTTTGACGTGGATCTTGGTGGAGCTGATCGTTTTGTCTTCGAGCAGCTTGGCTTTTACCTTGGTCGTGATTTCCGTGTCCTTGACCGGGTGGTTCGAGCCGTGCTTTGCGGCGGTGCGCGGCTGGTCGGCTTTCTGGTCCGCGGCTGCGGCATTGACCACCGGCTCGATCTGGATATGGTTCTTCACCGACTTCACGCCCTTGACCTGGCGGGCCAGCGTAACGTGGCGTGCGGCTGATGCTTTGCTGCGCGCCGTGCCGGTCAGATCGACGACGCCATTGACCGTTTCGACGTCGACGTGGTCGGCGCGAGTCCGCTTGTCTTCCACGATTTTGGCTTTGACCTTGGTCGTGATGACCGAGTCGTCGACCGGATGGACCGAGCGGTGCGCCGGGTCGGCGCGGCCGTTGTCTTTGATGGTTTCGCCCGGCGTTTCGTTGGTATTGGTCGGCGCGCCGGATTTCGCCATGTCGGCGGCGTAGATGGCAACGGGCAGCAAGCAGGCGCCCAGCACCAGAGCAGCGGCGGAAAGTTTGATCTTCATAATGATTCCCTGTCTAAAGTTGATGTGAAAGGTTTATGCGTGACGACGAACGCATGCGCGATACAGCCGCGCGTTCTCCGCAAAACTGGGAAGATTCTCTATGCAGGGCGCACGGCCGTCTGTACGCTGTCTAACATAGCGAACGTGCCGTGCGCGGCGGTCAGCGGGCGGCTTTTTTGCGATTCATCACCGGCGACGCCGAAATTCCGTGCACCGCGATGGAGGCGGCCACCACGGTGAGCACCAGCGACACCAGCTTTTCCGTGAGTTCGAGCGGGGTGCCCGCTTCGACCACGTACATCAGGTAGTAGAGCGAGCCGATGCCGCGGATGCCGAACCATGCCATCAGCCTGAATTCGCGCCGCGAACAGCGCGCGCCGGCGAGCCCGGCCAGCACCGAAACGGGCCTGATCACGACGAACAGGATCAGCGCGAGCCACAAGCCGCCGTGATCGAGGCGCACGGTCGAGAGGCTTGCGCCCAGTGCGACAACCACCACGAGTTCGCCGAGGCGCTCGAACCGTTCGTTGAAGCCGAGCACCGTTTCCACCATATGCGCGGGGGCCGTCGCCGGATGCGTGACGGCCTCGGACTCCGCAATTTTCGGCTTGCTTCCTTTTCGGCCGTCATTCGATTTGGTCTCGATGTGGCGCATCGCGAGGCCGGCGGCGAGCGCGGCCAGAAATCCGTTGGCGTGGATCCACAGCGAAAGTCCGTAAGTGAGCGCGATCAATCCGAGCGCCTGGAAATCGTCCCACCCGACGGCTTCCTTGAATTCGCGCCGGATATACAACACGAGATGGCCGACCGCCTTGCCGCACAGCCAGCCGATCGAAAGACCGGATACGGCCGCCCACACGACGTCCAGCGCAAGCCAGCGCACGCCGAACGGCCCCAGATTCCCGGCGCCGAGCAAGCCGAGACCCAGCAGCACAAACGGAAACGCGATGCCGTCGTTCAATCCGCCTTCGGCGGTCAGCGTGAATCGCGAGCGATTGCGGTCGTCCGCGTGCCTGACCTGAACGTCGGATGCGAGCACCGGATCGGTCGGCGCCAGCATGGCGCCGAGCAGCACGGCGGCGCCGAGCGGAAGCCCGAAGCCGAACACACCGATCACCGCGATTGCGGCGATGACCACCGCCATCGAAATCGTGGCGAGGCGAAACGGCAAACGCCACAACGGATCCGAGAGCGACGTGCGCAGCTTGAGGCCGACGGTAAACAGCGAAATGATCAGCGCGATTTCGCAGCCGAGCATCATTGCATGCGACCTGCTTAAAGGGTCGAGATAGACGATGCCCAAACCGGCGGGCCCCAACGCGACGCCGACGAGCAGGTAAATCAACCCGGGACTGAGAGGGAGCCGGTCGACCGCCGAGCCCACCAGCGCCATCAGCAGCAGCAACGCGCCCGCGACGAGAAACCAGAACGAAATCAAATGGACTCCAGGGGAAAGGGCCATGCGGCGACGGCGTATGCGGTCTCGCAGCGGCGTCTGCGCAATACGCAACTGTTATACGACGCCCGGCGCAGCCGCCGGTTCCCGTGTGCGGCGGGGAGTTTTCGGCGCGATGCAGTGCGCAGGGTAGCATTGCCGCGCAAAAACATGTTATTAAGCAGGTCATGAAGAATGAAGGCGCGCCGCGCGCCAAACGAAAAATAGGTGCATTCGGTTATGCGCTGGAGATCCGGCGCGTGTCGTGGCGCGATTTCGCGGCGGCGCTGGTGCCCGTGCTGCTGATTGCCGCGGTCGCGCTGTGGTTCGCGTTTCGATACGTGCGCCCGGCACCGCCCGATACCATCGTCATCACGAGCGGACTCAAAGGCAGTTCGTTCGACACCGTTGCCGAAAAATATCGCGCCATATTGGCGCGCAACGGCGTGAAGCTGCAGATACTGCCATCGGACGGCGCGCTCGACAACCTGCGCCGGCTGCGCGATCCGGCGTTCAAGGTCGACGTCGGGTTCGTGCAGGGCGGCTTGCTGGTGGACGGCGACGCCGGCGATCTCGTGTCGCTCGGCAGCCTGTTCTATGTGCCGCTCGCGGTGTTTTATCGCGGTGCAAAGCCGGTCGAGCGGCTGTCCGAATTCAAGGGCAAGCGCCTGGCGATCGGCCACGAAGGCAGCGGCACGCATTTTCTGGTCGTCCAGTTGCTCCGCGCCAACGGCGTCGACAAGAACAGTGGGTCGCAGCTGCTGAATCTCGGCGGGGAGGAAGCGGAGCAGGCGCTGCTCGCCCACAAGGTGGACGCAGCGTTGCTGATGGGCGATGCGGCGACGCCCGCGGTCATGCGCAAGCTCGTGCACACGCCGGGCATTCATATGATGGATTTCAAGCAGGCCGACGCGTACGCGCGCCGCTACCGCTACCTCTCCAAGCTCGAATTGCCGATGGGATCGATCGATTTCGCGAAGAACACGCCGGCGCAGACGGTGGCATTGATCGCGCCCACGGTCGAACTCGTCGCGCGCCCGGACCTGCATCCCGCGCTGTCCGATCTCCTGATCGAAGCCGCGCGCGAGACGCACGGCCGGGCAAATCTGCTGCAGCGCGCCGGCGAATTCCCGGCGCCGCTCGAGCACGAGTATCCGATCAGCGACGATGCGACGCGTTACTACAAATCGGGCAAGGGATTTTTGTACCGTTATCTGCCGTTCTGGGTCGCGAGCCTCTTCGACCGCACGATGGTCGTGCTCGTGCCCATCGTCGTGCTGCTGATCCCCGGCGTGAAGCTGGTGCCCGCGATCTACCGCTGGCGCATTCGCATGCGCATTTACAAGCGCTATGGCGAGTTGATGGGGCTGGAGCGCGACATACTCGCGCGGCCCACGCCCGGGCAGCAGGCGGAGCTGAGCAAGCGGCTCGACGAGATCGAGAAGCGCGTGAACGGCGGCAAGATGCCGCTGCCGTTCGCCGACCAGTTTTACGTGCTGCGCGAACACATCAATTTCGTGCGCCGGCGGCTGGAGGCGAGCGCGGGCGGGGAGTCGTCGGCCTGAATCGCCGTGACGAAGTGTGAGAAAATCGCACGTTCGGAAACAATCGCAGGATCCCCATGCAACTCCCGCTCGAAGATATCAAGGTGCTCGACCTGACCCACGCGCTCGCCGGGCCGTTCTGCTCGACCATGCTCGCCGATTTCGGCGCGCAGGTGATCAAGCTCGAGCCGCCGGGAGAGGGCGACATCGCGCGCGCGTGGGGTGTGCGCACGGCGGGCGGGGAATCGTCGTACTTCGTGAGCCTGCACCGCAACAAGCGCGGCATCGTCGTCGATCTGAAGCACCCGCAGGGCAGGGAGCTCTTTTTCAAGCTCATAGAAAAGTGCGACGTCGTGCTGGAAAATTACCGCGTCGGCGCGTTGAAGCGGCTCGGGCTCGATTACGCCGAGGCCAAGAAGCGCAATCCCGGCATCATCTACGCGTCGATCTCGGGTTTCGGCCAGGACGGCCCGTACCGCGATCGCGCGGCGCTCGATCTCATACTGCAGTCCGAGAGCGGCATGGTCAGCGTCACCGGCGACGAAGGCAGCAGCGGCACGCGCGCCGGCGTGTCGATCGCGGACATGACCGCGGGCATGTACGCCGCGTACGGCGTGATGCTCGCCTTGCGCATGAAAGAGAAGACCGGCGAAGGGCAGGAGCTCGACGTGTCTATGCTCGAAGGACAATTGGCGCTGCTGAGCACGATGATCAGCGCGTACTGCGCGGACGGCAAAGTGCCGAAGCCGACGGGCAACACCTATGCCGCGCTCGTGCCGTACCAGACTTTCCACACCAAGACGCGCGATCTTGCGATCGCCATCGCCGGCGACAAGCTGTGGCGTAAATTATGTCCGGCCATCGGCTGCCCCGAGCTGACCGACGACCCGCGCTTTTCCCGCGCGCTCGAGCGCAACAAGCATCGCGCCATTTTGCTGCCGATGCTGCAGAAGGTTTTTCTCACGCGCCCTTATGAAGAATGGGAGCCGCTATTGCTCGCCAACGATATACCGGTCGGCGCGATCAACGATCTCGCGCAGGTCGTCGAGCATCCGCAGGTGAAGGCGCGCAACGCATTGGTCGAGGTCGAACACCCGCAGGCGGGGAAAGTCCGCGTGATCCGGTCGCCGGTGCGGCTCTCGAAGGCGCCGTTCGCCGTGCGCTCGCCGTCCCCCATGCTGGGCCAGCATACGAACGAAGTGCTGCGCGACGTGCTGGGAATGAGCGCCGCGGAAATTGCGGCGCTCGCAGCCGCGGGCGCGCTGGGCGTGAAACAGTGATTTTCGCGGACGTCACCCTATGAGTTTCGTTTTGCGCGGCGTGAAGAGGGTGGATGGCAGGCTGCAGGCGCGCGATGTCGGCGAATATCTGAATTTCGACGAGGCGGTGCGGGTCGCCAGGCAGCACATCGACGATTATATCTACCGGGAATACCGGCGCACCGTAGCGCAGGGCATAACGGTCGGTCAATTGTACGAGCATTACAAAAGCGGCGGCGAACTCATGCTGGTGCAGCCCAAAATCAAGGGCGATACCGCCGTAATGAAATTCGACGCCTACGAATACGCCGCCAAAAAATGCGCCGAGATCTGCTCCCAGGTGCCGCCGCCGAAAACAAAGTCATGATCGGCATCCGGGGCCCGATGTCGACGGTGCCTGCCGCCGCCGGAGACGGAAAACAGGCACGGACCGGCGACCGCCGGCCGGGCGTGAAAGCGCGCTGATCAAATCAGCGATAAGATTGACGTTTTGGAGGCCGAGGTA
>Ga0265318_10001204_pt1 | contig 15769 bp, 12 predicted proteins | sample 4821metaG_FD_192431 | JGI IMG/M metagenome (GOLD analysis project Ga0265318, IMG submission 192431) | Rhizosphere microbial communities from Carex aquatilis grown in University of Washington, Seatle, WA, United States - 4-8-21 metaG | ecosystem: Host-associated > Plants > Roots > Rhizosphere >... | reverse complement strand
CTGGGCTGTGTAGGGGCCCGGCGGCAGGCTCACAAGCACGGCGGAATCCGCGCTGGAGGGGCTGAGCGCGAAGGCGCCGACCTCCGCGGCCGCGGAGGCGATCTGGGCGGCGTTCGCGCCGGTACCCCAGACGGTGTTGGACGCGACCGCCACCCCGCTGGCGTTGTAGACGGTGAGGACCGGGTGGGCCAGGACGCCGCTCACACCGAACTGCGCGAGCGACGGCCCGACGGCGCGCACGAGGACCTGCTCGGTCCCCGCCGGCGGTCCGGTCACCACGAAGCCCGCAATCTCGATGTTGTCTCCTGCCCCGACATACACGCGGCTCGAGATGTTGGCCAGCCGGGTCTGGGGGACGGCGGGGCCCGGGGTGATTCCGGGGCTTGCCAGCGTCGCGGCGTTCGAGGCGACTGTGCCCCCGCTGTTCGAGACCGACACCGAATAGGCACCCAGGTTCGCAGCCTGCACGCTTGGGAACGAAAGGGTCGGGTTGGTCGCGCCGGCAATGGGCGCCCCGTCAAAAGCCCACTGGTAGCTCGGCGCGGGCACGCCCGCCACCGAGACGGAGAACGTGGCCGGCCCCCCAATGGCCACCGAAAGGCTCGCCGGCTGGGCCGTGATCGTCGGCGCCGAGAGGGACGCGGCATACCGCTCCCGGACCGTGAAGTTCGCCGAATCAGTGACGAACACGTCCCCGGCGCCGTCCACGCCTATTCCCGCGGGTCGGTTGAACTGGGCCTGGGGGCCGGTTCCGTCCGCCGATCCCGTCGCGCCCGGCGTCCCCGCCAGGGTCGTGACAACGCCGGCGCCCGTGACCATGCGGATGGTGTTGTTCGCCACGGAGACGTAGAGGTTCCCGCCCGAATCGATCGCGATCCCGGTCGGCGCGTAGAAGAGCGCGGCAGCCCCTGTTCCGTCCGCAGAGCCCACGTTTCCATGCGAGCCCGCCAGGGTCGAAACGACTCCGGCGCTCGTGATCTTGCGGATCGTGAAGTTGCCCATGTCCGCGACATACAGGTTGCCGTCGGCGTCGATGGCCAAGCCGGTCGGGTTGTTGAACAGCGCCACGGTTCCGGCTCCGTCGGTGAAGCCGTATATCCTGGGGGTGCCTGCAAACGTGGATACCGTGTTGTAGGTCGCCGACACCTTGCGGATGGTGTGATAGGTTGCATCGGTGACGTAGATGTCTCCTCCGGCGTCGACGGCGATGCCCTTCAGGCCCGAGAATTGCGCGGTGCTGGTGGGGCCGTCGGCTGAACCGTACCCGCCGGCTCCGGCGACCATCGTGACGGCACCCGCGCCCGTGATCTTGAAGATGTAGTGGATTCCCACAGCATAGAGGTTCCCGGACGCGTCGAGGGCCAGGCCCGTTGCGCTGAACCCCTGCGAGGGGGTGATCGATCCGCCCGACGCATTTGCGAACGCATTCCTGTCGGCAATCGTGGTGACCACTCCGGCGGTCGTGATCTTCCGGACCGTCTCGCTCGCCGTGTCCCCAACGTAGACGGTTCCGTTCGCGTCCACCGCGACGGCCTCCGGGTCCATGAACCGCGCGCCGGAGCCTGTCCCGTTAGACTGCTCGCTGAAGCCGGCGAGTCCCGCAAGGGTCGTGAACGTGTACGGCGTGGCATAATTGCTCTGGGCGCGAAGCGCGCCAACCATGCCTGGGGATGCCATCAGCAGGGCGACCGCTAGGGCTCGCGCCAATCTCGGCGCAAGGCGGACCGGAAGCGGAGCGGGACCATGCAGGGGGGATGCGATCGTCCCCGGCGAATTATCAAGACGAGACTGGGGTTGCGGGTATGCATTCATCTTCGAGAAAAGTGGGGTTCCCGCAGAGGCCGGTTCGCGGGCTGATGCCAAGACTTGCTCTGCATTCACCGTGCCATTCGCCAGATTCAATTCCTAAGATGTTAGAGCATAGCATGTAACGACGCGGACGGCCCTTTGAGCACTCTGAGCAGCCCCTCGCGGATGGTTGCGCACAACCGCGTCTGGGGTCACCGCAAGCACCCGTTGGATGAGGCCAACCATAGCCAGATTGGCCGCCAAGCGCGACATGCCCAGGCGCGCGGACGGCCCGCATTCCACCCGGCCCGTACGCTTCCAGAATGGGTTTGCCGCCTCGGGTGCAGGGACCCATCACAACCTGATACCCGCATATGAGCCATCTCCCGTCCCCCGACCGCTACTCCAATCCCGCGCTCTACCGGCGCTGCGGCCGGAGCGGCGTCAAGCTTCCCCTCCTCTCGCTCGGGCTCTGGCACAATTTCGGCGGCGTGGACGACTTCCAGAACAGCCGCGCGCTGGTCCTGAGGGCGTTCGACAAGGGGATAACCCACTTTGACCTCGCCAACAACTATGGCCCGCCCCCGGGCTCGGCCGAGACGACATTCGGGTCCGTCTTGCGGCAGGACCTCGCCGGCCACCGCGACGAGCTCCTCATCTCGACGAAGGCGGGCTACGACATGTGGGAGGGACCCTACGGCGAGTGGGGCTCCCGCAAATACCTCCTCTCGAGCCTGGACCAGAGCCTGAGGCGCCTCGGGCTCGACTACGTGGACATCTTCTACAGCCACAGGCCGGATCCCGAGACGCCGCTGGAGGAGACGATGGGCGCGCTCGCCCATGCCGTCCGAGCTGGCAAGGCCCTCTATGTGGGCCTCTCGAACTACGACGCGGCGCTCACCGAGCGCGCCTCGAAGGTGCTCAGGGACATGGGCACGCCGTGCCTCATCCACCAGCCGAGGTACAACATGCTCGACCGGGCGCCCGAGAGGGGGCTGTTCGACGCGCTCGTGCGCGAGGGAGTCGGGGGAATCGCGTTCTGCCCGCTGGCGCAGGGGATGCTCACGGGGCGCTACCTGAACGGGATTCCGGCGGATTCCCGCGCGGGCCATGACCCCCGGTTCCTGAAGCCCGAGAGCATCACCGCGGAGAAGCTGGCCAGGATCCGCAAGCTGGACGCCATCGCGAGGGGCCGCGGCCAGTCGCTCGCCCAGATGGCGCTCGCCTGGGTCCTGCGGCAGCCCGCCATCACCTCCGCCCTCATCGGCGCGAGCAAGACTTCGCAGATCGAGGAGAACCTCGGGGCGCTCAGGAACCTCGCGTTCAGCGCGGAGGAGCTGAGGACGATAGAGGGCGCCCTGACCTGACCCGCCGCGCGCGGGAGAAGGTGAACATCGTACTATTCGAGCCCGGCGAGATCGGCGCTGCCCTCTCGCGCGCGGATCCACGCGCGGTCCACGTCCTCGAGATCCTCAGGCGGAAGGAGGGCGACCTCTTCGACGCCGGGATCGTGAACGGCCCGCTCGGAAAGGGAACGGTCGCGCAGGTAGGCCCCGGGGCCGTCAGCTTCCGCTTTGAGGCCGTTTCGGAGCCGACGCCGGCGGACCCGCTGCACGTGGTGGTCGCGCTCCCCAGGCCGCAGACCGCCCGCAAGATCCTGAATGAGGCGGCGTCGCTCGGGGTGGCGTCGATCCGGTTCTTCGGGTCCGAGAAGGGCGAGCCGGGCTACGGCGCCAGCACGCTATGGAGGACCCTGGAGTGGCGCAGGCACCTGGTCGACGGCGCCTCGCAGGCGTTCGACACAAGGCTGCCCGACGTCATGCATCATCCGGGCCTTGGCGCCGCCATCGCGGCCCTGCCGGCCGGCTGCACGAGGATCGCCCTCGACAACTACGAGGCCACCCGCCGCATGACCCCGGCGGGCGCCGCATTCCCGCTGGCGATCGCGTTCGGCCCGGAGCGCGGGTGGTCCGCCGCGGAGCGCGCGCTGCTGCGGGGCGGCGGATTCGAGCTCGAGCACCTGGGAGCGCGCGTCCTCAGGACCGAGACGGCCGTCGTCGCCGCGATCTCGATCGCGAAGGCGGGCGCCTAGGGTCAGGCCGGGCACGCGAAGAAGCAGACGCTCGGCTGGCGCACCCCGCGACCCAGCCGCTTGACGCACGACCAGCCCCCTGGCTTGAGCGTCACCTCGCCCGGCGTCTCGAAGACGACAAGGCCGCCCCAGCCCGGCGCAAGCGCCGCAGCCAGCTTCCCGAACAGGGCCGGCGCTATCTCCCCGATCCTATCGTAGGGAGGGTCCACAAAAATGAGGTCCGGCGGGGCGCCGACCCCGGTCGGGAGGGAAAGCGCATCCGCTTCCACCGCGAGAAGCTCGCCGCCTCCCTTCCCTAGGCTGCGGCAGACCGCGGCTATGTTCCTCCTGAGGCAGGCCGAGGCCCTGGCGTTGCGCTCGACGAACGTGCCGCCGGACGCGCCGCGGCTGAAGGCCTCGAGGCCGTAGGCCCCGCTCCCCGCAAAAAGGTCGACGAAGCGCGCGCCCACGGTCCGCGCGCCCAGGCTCGAGAAGACCGCCTGCCTCATGCCGTCCGTCGCCGGACGCACGGCGCTGCCCCTCGGCACCGCAAGTTCTATCCCGCGGGCGATCCCGCCGCTTATGCGCACGCTTCCCTCCCCCCGGCGCGGCAGGGCGGCGGGCATTTGGTCGACATCGCGGGTGGTCTGATCACAAAGGCATGCTCATGACATTGGCGCGGTCGGACCACTTCAACGGGAAAACATTCTTCAATCCGGGAGAGACCTCCGAGCGCGGCTTCCGGGACCTGCTCAAATGGAAGATGACCAGCCGGGCGGCGCCGTGGCCGGGGCGCGTCGAGGTGATCCGCCGGCCGCTGCCGCCGGCTCCCGCGGCGGACGGGGTTGTCGCGACCTGGGTGGGGCAGTCGACGTTTGTTCTCCGCAGCGCCTCCGCCACCATCCTCACGGACCCGATCTATTCCGAGCGGGCCGGCCCGGCGCGCTGGCTCGGCCCCCGCAGGGTCGCGCCGCCGGGCGTGGAATTCGACGCTGTGCCTAGGGTGGACGTGATCCTCCTCTCCCACGACCATTACGACCACTGCGACGTCCCCACCCTTCGGCGCCTGGCCCGGCGGGACGACCCCCTGGTCGTCTCGCCGCTCGGGCACCGCCCGCTCCTTGCCGGCGCGGGCCTTCGACGGATCGTCGAGCTCGACTGGTGGGAGTCCCACGCCTGCGGCCCGGGCACCGCGGTCATGCTCGTGCCGGCGCTCCACTGGAGCCGCCGGCGGCCGTTCGGGACGAACCGGCGGCTCTGGGGCGGCTTCATGCTGAGGACGGGAGGGCGCCTCGTCTATTTCGCGGGAGACTCGGGCTACCAGGGCGGGCTCTTCTCAGAGATCGGCCGCAGGTGCGGCGCGCCCGACCTTGCGCTTATCCCCATCGGCGCCTACGAGCCCCGGTGGTTCATGGGGGCGGCGCACATGGATCCCGAGGAGGCCGTCCGCGTTCACCGCGACGTCGGGGCCCGGCGGAGCATTGCGATGCACTGGGGCACCTTCCAGCTGACAGACGAGGCCCGCGAGGAGCCCGTGCGCAGGCTCGAGGCCTCCCGAGGCGAGGGTGCCGACTTTGCCGCGCTGCAAATCGGCGGCAGCGCCTTCGTTTGACCGGCAACGCCTTATAAACCGCAGTCCGGGGAACATCGGACCCGTGTGGGTTGTCGAAGGTCAATCTATTCCACTGTAAATGGTTGCAGATTTTATAATCCTGACCAACGTAGGCTGGAGTCCTATTGACCAGAGGACCAAGCAAACATGACTCTTGCCAGGCTCACCGCCCTTGCCGGCCTTGCGGCCGTTCTGACGGCTTTGAGGGCGGAGGCGTACGAGCTGAACGCCTGGCCGATGTTCGTGCTCCAGAAGGACCCCTCGGGCCAGACGCAGTCGTGGACGGGCGCGGGCCCGCTGCTCTTTTCCGGCCCGGCCCCCGCTCCGGACGCGGGAACCGCCCGCGGATTCAGGCCGCTGTACGTCAGGGTGACCGGGGATGGCAGCGTGAAGACCGACATCCTTTATCCCCTGTTCTTCTTCAGGAAATACCCCGATTCCTACAAGTGGTCGATATTCCAGCTCATCAACGGAGAGGGAGTGGACGCCGGATCGACCGTGGACGGGGGACCCACGGACCGGCATTTTGACATCTGGCCGTTCTATTTCTCGCACGAGACCGGGGATGCGGCCGATTCCTACCATGCGCTGCTTCCGATCTACGGGACGATCAAATACCGCCTGGGCTATGACCGCCTCTCGTGGGTGCTGTTTCCCCTCTATGTCGAATCCTTCAAGAAGGGCACGAACACGACCTACACGCCGTGGCCCTTCGTCCGGGTCATGAGCGGGGCGCAGAATGGGCTCGCGGTCTGGCCGCTCTTCGGCGCCACGAGCGGGCCCGGCCCGGTCCGCCATTTCTACTGCCTCTGGCCGCTGATCTGGAACAACGTGGTCGAGCCGAAGCCGGACGCTCCGGAAACCGACGCCCCCGGCACCGAGTTCGGCTTCCTGCCCTTCTACACCCGCGAGAAGTCCCCGGGAGTGATCAGCGAGAACTACCTCTGGCCCTTCTTCGGCTACACCGAGCGGACGATCCCCTACCGCTACAGCGAGAGGCGGTACTTCTGGCCGTTCCTGCTCCAGGGAAGGGGCGACGACCGCGTGCTCAACCGCTGGGGCCCGTTCTACACGTACTCCAACACAAAGGGCACCGATTCCAGGTGGATTGTCTGGCCGCTCTGGCACCGGAGAACCTGGGTCGACGCCGACATCGCGCAGTCAAAGACCCAGTTCTTCTATTTCGTCTACTGGTCCCTTGACCAGACGAGCGTCTCCCGGCCCTCGCTGGCTCCGGCCTACAAGCGGCACTTCTGGCCCCTGGTCAGCATCTGGGACAACGGGGCCGGCAGCCGCCAGCTCCAGTTCCCGAGCCCCCTGGAGGTCTTCTTCACGGACAATCCCGACATCCGTGAGACCTGGACGCCCCTTTTCTCCATCTACCGCTACGACCGCCAGCCCTCCGGCGAAACGCGGCACTCCCTGCTCTGGAGCGCGGTCACCTGGCGGCGAGGCGCCGCCGAGGGCCTCGAGGAATTCCACATCGGGCCGCTCCTGGGCATGCGCCGCGAGCCCTCGGGCACCGCCTGGACCATCTTAGGATTCGATTTGGGGCCAAAAGTGGATAAGGGTAAGCAGCCAAGCCATTGAAATGAAGCAACTCACCTCAATCTTGGAAGGCGTTGGGAGCGTGGTCCAACTCTTCTTCAGATCCCTGTCCTACACCAGCTCCCTGCCCCGCCAATGGGCGCGCTTCATCGAGCAATGCTACCTGATCGGCTACACGACCCTCCCGATCGTCGCCATCCTGAGCTTCTTCATCGGCACCGTCCTGGCGCTGGAGGCGGGGTATTCGATGTCGGATTTCGGGGCCAAGGAGTACATCGGCAGCCTGGTCGGCCTCTCGATGGCGCGCGAGCTGGGCCCCATGATGACCTCGGTCCTGCTCGCCGGGCGCGTGGGCTCGGCGATCACGGCGGAGCTCGCGTCCATGAAGGTGTACCAGGAGATCGACGCGCTCACGATCATGAACATCCCGGCCGCGAAGATCCTCGTTCTGCCGAGGCTGGCGGCGGTGCTCGTCATGATGCCCGTCCTGACCGTGATCTCCAACATCGTCGGCTGGTTCGGAGGATCCGTCGTGGCCCGCTACGTGAGCAGCCTGGGGATCAGCCCTGAGGCGTATTTCGCGGCGCTCCGGCATTTCACGAAGTTCAAGGACGTAGTGAACGGCGTGGAGAAGGCCGAGGTGTTCGGCTTCGTCGTCGTTCTCGTGTGCTGCGACATCGGGCTGAACACGCGAGGCGGCCCGCGGGAGATCGGGGCGGCCGTCACCCGGGCGGTCGTCACCTCGCTCATCCTGATCCTCGTCCTGGACTACTTCGTCACGAAGATCCTCACCTGAGCAACGGCGCATCCCAAATCGATGGACTCCTCCTGCAGCAAGACCCGCAATCCCTTCACAGGCGCCGAGGCCAATGCCGTCGGCGTCAAGGTCGAGGCCGTGTCCAAGAGCTACGCGGGCGTCGCCGTGCTCACGGACATCACCTTCGAGGTGCAGCCCAGCGAGATCTTCGTCCTCATGGGGCCCAGCGGCTCGGGCAAGAGCGTGCTCCTGCGGCACATAGCCGGCCTGGAGACACCGACGTCCGGCAACATCACGATCGACGGCCTGGATCCCTCGCTGGAGGTGACGCGGGACCGCGACCGCATCGCCCTCGTGTTCCAGGACGGCGCCCTTTTCAACTCGCTCAACGTCTACGACAACCTGGCGCTCTACCCGCGCGAGCACCGCTCGGGCGACGAGAAGGCCATCCGCGAGAGGGTGCTCCACTCGCTGAAGATCCTCTCGGTGGAGGACGCCGTGAACAAGTTCCCGTCCGAGCTCTCGGGCGGGATGAAGAAGCGCGTCTCGATCGCGCGGGCGCTCGTCATGGAGCCGCAGCTCCTCCTTTACGACGAGCCCACGAGCGAGCTCGATCCGGTCATGAGCGCCACGATCAGCGAGATCATCGCGACGCTCAAGAACGAGTACAGCGTGACAAGCCTCGTGGTGACCCACGACCGGGCCCTCGCGCTGACGATTTCCAACCGCGTCGGCATCCTCATGGACGGCGAGCTCGTCACGCTGGGGACACCGGACGATCTCTCCAAGTCCAAGGACCCGAGGATCGTCGATTTCCTGAATCCGAAAATAGACATCCAGCACCCCCGCTTTAAGAAGCTCGAAACCCAGGCACAAACATGAATACGACGCAACAGACGGCCCGCGTTGGGCTATTCTTCCTCCTCGGGGTCGCCCTGGTATGGGTGACGTTCGAGACGCTCAGCGACGGCAAGATCTTCGAGGAGCGCAGCCACACGCTGATCGCCAGCTTCGACGACCTGAAGCAGCTGAAGAACGGCGACGACGTCCGCCTGGCCGGGGTCAAGGTCGGCTCCGTGCAGAAGACGCGGCTGGCCGGCCGCCGCGCGGAGGCCGTCCTCCAGATCGACCCGAAGGTCCCGATCGCGAGCGACGCGGTGGCGAGCGTCGAGATGGCCGGGCTGATCGGCGGCAACTATGTCGCGATCGACATGGGGACGCCCGGGGCGCAGCCGCTCCCCGACGGCGCCGAGATCAAGACGGCCGTGACGCCCGACCTGAACTCGATCATGTCGGACCTTGGCGGCCTCGGCAAACAGCTGCAGAGCTCCCTCGGCGCGTTCAGCACCGCGCTGAACGGCGACGGCAAGAACGGCGGCGGGATCATCCAGAAGCTCGACAAGCTGGTGACCGAGAACACGGCCCGCGTGGACGCGACCATGAAGAATCTCCAGGAAATCACGGGCAAGATAAACAGCGGCGAGGGCACCCTGGGAAAGCTGGTCAACGACCCGAAGCTGCATGACGAGCTTCTCGCGACCGTGGCCGACATCAGGGCGACCGCCGCGCAGGCCAAGGAATTCGTCGCGAACGCGGAGACCATGATGGACCAGGTCAAGTCCGGCCAGGGGACCATTGGCGCCCTCGTCTACGACCAGAAGTCGGCCGACAACATCAAGGCCTCGATCGCCGACATCCGCTCCGTCTCCGACAAGCTCGCCAAGGGCGAGGGCACGCTCGGCAAGCTGATCAACGACGACGGCCTCTACAACAGCGCCCAGATCACCATCAAGAAGGTGGACCGCACCCTGGACGGCCTCAACGACTCGGGGCCCATCACGGCGGTCGGCATCGTCGCAAACGCGCTGTTCTAGGGCGCGCAGGGAATATAACACCGTCCAGCCCCTCCCACCAAAACACCCATGAAGAACCTGACCCGCATTCTTGCCGCCTGCATCGCAGGCCTTTTCATCGCGGCGGCGGCGCACGCGAACGAATGGACAGAGGACTACGCGTCCGCGCTCGCCAAGGCGAAGAAGGAGCACAAGCTCCTGCTCCTCAACTTCACCGGCTCGGATTGGTGCCCCTGGTGCAAGCGGATCGACAAGGAGGTCTTCGACACGAAGAAGTTCGAGGATTTCGCCAGCGAGAAGCTCGTCCTGGTGACGCTCGACTATCCGAGGCAGCGCGAGCTCAGCAAGGAGATCGTGGGCCAGAACGCGGCCCTCCAGAAGAAATACGGGGTCGAGGGCTTCCCGACCATCATCGTGCTGAATGCGAACGAGAAGGTCGTCTTCAAGCAGGAGGGCTACAAGGAAGGCGGCCCCGAGGCGTTCCTGGAGCAGTTCCCGAAGCCCGCGAGCTGAAGCGGCGCCCCCGCGGCGCCGCCCCCCCGGTCAGACCTTTGGCCCGCGCTGCGCCAGGTTGCGCGCGCGCAGCCGCAGCCCGTTCAGCCGGATGAACCCGGTGGCGTCGCTCTGGTTGTACCAGCTCTTCACGCCCTCCATCGACGCCACCTTCATATCGTAGAGCGAATACCTCGACTTGCGCCCGCACGTGATGACGTTGCCCTTGTAGAGCTTGAGCCGCACCGTCCCGGTGACGAATTTCTGGCCCTCGTCCACGAGGGCCTGCAGCGCCTCGCGCTCCGGTGCGAACCAGAAGCCGTAGTAGACGAGCTCGGCGTACTTCGGGATCAGGGAGTCGCGCAGGTGCATCACCTCGCGGTCCATGGTGAGCGACTCCATCTGGCGGTGCCCGTGCACCAGGATCGTCCCGCCGGGCGTCTCGTACACGCCGCGCGACTTCATCCCGACAAAGCGGTTCTCGACCAAGTCGACGCGCCCGATGCCGTGCCTGCCGCCCAGCTTGTTGAGGGCCCTCAGGACGCCGGCGGGCGAAAGCCGCCTGCCGTTCACGGCGACGCAGTCGCCCTTCCTGAACTCGAGCTCGACGTACTCCGCCCTGTCGGGCGCGTCCTCGGGCGACACAGACAGCTTGAACATCTTCTTGTTGGCCCTCGTCGTCGGATCGAACCAGGGATCCTCGAGTATCCCGGCCTCGTAGGAGATGTGCAGGAGGTTCCGGTCCATCGAGTACGGCTTCTTCGCCGTGGCCTCGACCGGGATCCTGTGCTTCCTGCAGTAGGCGATCATCTCCGCGCGGCCCGGGAACGCCGTCCGGTACGAGTCGATCTTCCAGGGGGAGATGATCTGGAGGCCCGGGGCGAGCGCCATGTACGTCAGCTCGAAGCGGCACTGGTCGTTGCCCTTGCCGGTGGCGCCGTGCGCCACCGCTTCGGCCTTTTCCCTCCTTGCGATCCCGACCTGCGCCTTCGCGATCAGCGGGCGCGCGATCGAGGTCCCGAGATAGTACTGGCCCTCGTAGACCGCGTTGGCGCGGACCATGGGATAGATGAAGTCGCGGGCGAACTCCTCGACCAGGTCGAGCGTGTAGTGCTTCGACGCCCCGGTGCGGAGCGCCTTGCGCGAAAGGCCCCTGAGCTCCTCCTCCTGGCCGATGTCGGCCGCGAAGGTGATGATCTGCGCGTCGTACGTTTCGCGCAGCCACTTGACGATGACGGACGTGTCAAGGCCACCCGAATAGGCGAGGACGATTTTCATGGGATTCTTCCTTGGAATGGGCTTCCCGGCAAAACGCCGGCGCCGTGGCGGCCTGCCGGGCGGCCCTGGTATGGCGGGAAAAATGGAGGGAGACGGTTCGTCGACACGGGGGCCAATGTTACGCCACGGAGGGGGCGGCTTTGCGAGACCGAAGATGCGGTTCCGCAGGGCGGGAGGCCGCCCGGCGGCCCCGCGCTTCCGGCCATGGGCAAGGACCGCGCAGCATACGGCAATAAACGCGCAGCGCGGCCGCCCCGGCGGGCCTATCCTCAGGTTGCCCCGAAACCCCAAAATATCCCATGCCGGCCACGGCCCGTGTTCGTCCCTTCTTGGAGCCCGCGTACTGCAAGGGTTGTCTGCGCTGCGTGGAGGTGTGCCCCAAGGGCTGCATCACGCAGGGCTCGAAGATTTATCCCGGCACAGGGCTAGTCCCGGTCGAGCTGCGGCTTGACTTGTGCAACGGCTGCGGCCTTTGCATCGGCGCCTGCCCCGAGCCGTTCGGCCTCAGGTCCGAGTCGGAGGTCGCGCACGCCGCGGAGGAATTCACCCTGAAGGACCCGACCGAGCTCTTCGGGCAAAAGGTGGTCGACAGCCCCCCGTCCCGCGAGCAGCCCGCGCAGGCGATCCCGCTCGAGGCGTGCGAGCCGCTGGTCGTCAAGGGAACCTACGCCGCTGCGATCGGCGCCGTGCTGGCCGGCTGCCGCCACGTCTTCGGTTATCCCATAACCCCCAGCACCGAGGGGGCCGAGCTGATGGCCAAGATGCTGCCAAGGCTCGGGGGCACCTTCGTGCAGGCGGTCAGCGAGGTCGCCGCGGTCAACATGATGTACGGGGCGGGCGCCGCGGGCGTGCCCTCTATGACGTTCACGAGCAGCCCGGGCTTCAGCCTCATGCTCGAGGGGATCAGCTACATGATCGGGGCGGAGGTCCCCGGGGTCTTCGTCAACGTCATGAGGGGCGGACCTGGGCTGGGCAACATCGGCCCGGAGCAGGCCGACATCAAGCTCGCCTGCCGCGGCTTGGGCCACGGCAACACGCACGCGCTGGTGCTGGCCCCCAGCACGCCGCAGGAGATGCTAGACCTGACAATGGAGGCCTTCGCCCTGAGCCTTCGCTACCGCAACCCCGTCGTGATCCTCGGCGACGGCTACCTCGGGCAGATGACCGGCGCCGTGAGGCTGCCGGACCGCATGCTCAGGCCCGGCCTGCCCGCCTGGAGCGTCTGGGGCGACCGCGCGCACCGCGCCAACCTCATCTGCTCCATCCACCTCGCGGAGGAGGACCTCGAGGCGCACAACCTCAAGCTGTGCGCCAAGTACGCGGCGATGTGCGCCGAGGAGCAGCGCGCCGACACCTATCGCTGCGAGGACGCCCGCCTCCTGGTGGTCGCTTGCAACACTCCCGCCAGGATGGCCAAGGGCGCGGTTGAGGCGGCCCGCGAGCAGGGAATCGCGGCGGGGCTCTTCCGCCCCGTGACGATCTGGCCCTTCCCGATCGACGCCCTGCTAGAGACGCTGCCGCACGCCGAGCACATCGTCGTCGTGGAGGCCAGCCCCGGCCAGCTCGAGGACGAGATGCGCCTGGCCCTCAGCCACGCCGGCATCCAGCCGCCCCCCATCACGAGCGTGCGCCGCATGGGCGGCATGCTGCCCCAGCAGGCCGAGATCCTCGCGGCCATCCGCGAGACCCAGGAGGTGCGCGTTTGAGCACCTTCTACGACCATTTCGAGAGACACGGGCACGGCAAGGGCCTGGCCGATCGCACCACGCACTACTGCCCGGGCTGCGGGCACGGGCTCGCCCACCGCGACCTGGCCGCGGCAATCGACAACCTGGGGGTCCAGGACCGCACGGTGCTGATCAGCCCGGTGGGCTGTTCCGTTTTCGCCTACTACTACTTTGACGTCGGCAACACCCAGGCCGCGCACGGCCGGGCGCCGGCGGTGGCGCTTGGCCACAAGCTGGCCAACCCAGACTCGGTGGTCGTCTGCTACCAGGGCGACGGCGACCTGGCGTCGATCGGGCTCGCGGAGACTATATCGACGGCCCAGATGGGTATCCCCTTAACGGTCATCTTCATCAACAACGGGATCTACGGCATGACCGGCGGGCAGATGGCCCCCACCTCCCTGATCGGACAGAAGACGTCGACCAGCCCCAACGGACGCCATCCTTGGCTGGGACAGCCGCTGCGCGTGGCTGAGCTGATCGCCGAGCTCGACGGGCCCGTCTACGTCGAGAGGGTGGCCCTGTATGACGCCAAGCAGAGGTTCAGGGCGCGAAGGGCCATAGAGAAGGCGATCCGGCTCCAGGTCGAGGGGCGCGGCTACGCGTTCGTCGAGGTGCTCTCGGAATGCCCCACCCACCTGAAGGCGACGGCCGGGGCCGCCGAGGAGTGGATCCGCACCCAGATGGAGCCGGTCTTCCCCCTGGGCGTGAAGAAGGACCGCGTGGTGGAGCCGTGGTTCCGCCGGGCGGCGCCCAGCTTCGACCCGGAGACCGTCCTCACGCTCTGCGGCGCCGAGCCGTCGCTGGTGGGGGGCGACCGGCGCCGCGCCCCGCGCCACTCCCTCGGCGCGAGGGACTGCAGCCTCAAGCTTGCCGGTGCCGGCGGCGACGGCGCGCAGACCGCCGGGCTGCTGCTCGCCCGGGCCGCGATCGCGGAGGGCTTCGACGCCACCCATATCCCAAGCTACGGGCCCGAGAGCCGGGGCGGGACGTCCTACGCCGACGTCCACATCGCCGAGGAGGAGGTTTTCAACCCGTCGGCGAGCGACCCCGATGTCCTCATGGCGTTCAACGCCCCGAGCCTGGCGCGGTTCGCATACAGCGTGCGCGAGGGGGGCCTGATTCTCTACGACAGCACCGTCGTCACGGAGCCGGGCGATCTGCCCGCTAACCGCAGGATCCTCGGCGTCCCGTTCACGGCGATTGCCCAGGACCTCAAGCGGCCCCTTGTGAAGAACCTCGCCGCCCTGGGCGCCCTGCAGGCGGCCACCGGCGTCCTGCCGGCCGAGCGAATCCTCGCGACGCTTCGCGAGGTCCTAAAGGACAAGCCCTCCACCCTGCCGGTCAACGAGGCCGCCTTTGCCGCCGGCCAGAGGGCCGTCGCCGGGGCGCCCGGATGAGCCGGTCGAACTTCGTCTGCGAGGCCGAGGCGTACCGAATGCTGGCCCGGGCGGGCATCCGTCCCCCGGCCCACGGGTTCGCAGGGGCCCGCCCGCCCTTCGAGCCCGGCCGCCCGGTCGTGCTCAAGGGGCTGGCGGAGGAGCTTTGGCACAAGTCGGAGCTGGGGGCCGTTAAGTTCATGCCCTACGACGCGGCTGCCGTTGAGGCGGAGGCCGGTCGGATGAGGGCGCGCGTCGAGGCGGCCGGCCGCCGCTGGATCGGCGCGCTTGTCTGCGAGCATGTGCGTGCCGGACGGGCCGAGGGCCTGCCGGCCGAGGCAATTGTCTCGCTCCTGCGCCACGAGGCCGGATGGATCGCCCTTGTCGGCTTCGGCGGGCTGCAGGCGGAGGCCCTGGCGGGGATGGCGCCCGTGCTGCGCTGGCCGGTGGCGCTCACGACGCCTGCCGGCGCGCTGGAGGAGCTGGAGGGGCATTTCCTGGGAAGGGTGTGGCTCGGCCTCCTGCGGGGTGCGCAGCCGCTCACGACCAGGCCCGCGCTCCTTGAATTTCTGGAGGGGCTCTGGCGCCTGACCGCGGTCGCCGAGGAGGAGGGCGTCTCCTTGATCGAGCTTAATCCAGTCGCGCTCCGGGCGGACGGGAGGCCGACGCCGCTTGACGCCGTGGGGCGGCGGGCTTTGCCGCCTCCCGCGCGGATTCCGTCGCCCGCGGGATTCCTCGAGGCCCTCCGGGCGCCGCGCCGCGTGGCCGTGGCCGGGGTTTCCTCGCGCGGTGAGGGCGTCGGCCGGACAATCCTTGAGAACCTCCGCCGCTGCCCGTCGCTTGCCGGAAGGATAATTGTCGTGAAGCCCGGCCAGGACACCCTGGAGGGTGTGCCGTGCGTGCCCGGCGTGGCCGCGCTCAAGGCGGCTCCCGTCGACCTCCTGATCCTCGCCCTGCCCGCCGCGGCCGCCGCCTTGGCCGTCTCGGACCTGCTCGCGCAGGGCGGCGGAGCGCGGGTCGTGGCCCTTGTCTCGGGCGGTTTCGGGGACGGTGCCGACACCGCAGGCCTCGGCGGCCGGCTGGCCGCCGAGCTGCGCGCGGCCCGCGAGTCCGGCCTCTGGACGCCGGCGATCCTGGGGCCCAACTCCCTAGGGCACTGGGTCCCGGCCATCGGGCTCGACACCTCCTTCATTCCCGCGAAGAAGGTTTCGCCGCTCCACCCCGAGGGTGGCTCGCTGGTCGTGCTCGGTCAGAGCGGCGCCTT
>Ga0265318_10001200_pt1 | contig 15813 bp, 6 predicted proteins | sample 4821metaG_FD_192431 | JGI IMG/M metagenome (GOLD analysis project Ga0265318, IMG submission 192431) | Rhizosphere microbial communities from Carex aquatilis grown in University of Washington, Seatle, WA, United States - 4-8-21 metaG | ecosystem: Host-associated > Plants > Roots > Rhizosphere >... | reverse complement strand
AAATAAAGGGCAGGTCCTCGGCGGGAATGCCATAACCGTTATCGACCACACGGATGCACAAGTATTCATCCTTGATTTCTATCAAGGATTTAATGGAGCCATTGACAGGAGTGTATTTGACGGCATTGCCCACCAGGTTTCGCAAGGCCCGCCCAAGCTGAACATGATCGGCATCAACCCTGGGTATGGCCCCGCTTTTTTCAAAAAGGAGGGACTGCTTTTTGGCTTTTGCCTGAGGCTGGAATTCGTTTGTAATTTTTTCCAACAAGTCACAGGCATCCAGTTGCTCTAGTTGAAGTTCCATGCCCGTTGCCATCTTCGCAAGCTCCAGGATGTTTCCTGCCAGCTCATTCATGGTTTCGGTGGCGGCATGGATACACTCGATATACTCGATCTGCTTTTTATTGAGCGGCCCGACCTGCGGGAGCAGTTCCATATATCCCCGAATGACAGATATTGGAGTTTTTAAATCATGGGAGGCCGTGGAAATAAATTCATCCTTTGCCTTATCCAGTTCCTTGAAATGGGTTACATCATGTAACATGGTTACATAACCGTCATTTTCGATGGGTGTAACCAGAGCCGTGAAGACACGTTTGTCCCTCCATGTAATTTCCCTGGTATGTGGCTTCCTGGAACTGAAAGCTTCATCCAGGAGGTCATTCAAAGCATCATATCCGCTGCCGCGCTTGAGCAGCTGTCCAAGTTTAATTTCATAGTTGTGAAATAGTTTTTCACCAGCCGGATTTAACATCGTAAGGACTCCATCCGCCGCGAAGGTCAGAATGGCATCCTCCGACCTTTGAAAAATAGCAGCAACCCTTTGGCGCTCCCGGGTCATACTGGTGTACAAGATCACGTTTTCCAACGCAATAGCTGCCTGGCTGGCGATGGCTTGTAGTAGGAGTTGATGTTCTGAATTGAAATATCCCTTTTTTTCATGGACTAGGACAAGGATTCCGATCACATGCAGGCGGCCAAACAGCGGAACAGTGATCGCGGATCCGGATTGATTCTCCGGCGTAATCCGCCAACGCGCATCCTCGTGTGTATCATTGATGATCATTCCCTGGCGTGTCTCTTTTGCCTGATTAAGAAGCTCATCCAGTGGCGGAAGTTGTATATCAAAAGCTGGGGATGTAGAGGAGGGAACGCGATATTCTTTAAGGAGCGGACCACCGGGATTGAGGATAAACACCTGTCCCAGCATGGCACCGAGCGTTTCGACCGAACGTCGCAGAATGATATCCATCAGCTCATCCATGTCGAGGCGGGCGCTTAATTCCTTCCCGATTTCGGGAAGCACGCTGAGTTCTTGGTTCCGGCGACGGATCCTTCCCTCGGATTCCTTGGCGCGCAATTTTGTGCGGATGCGGGCCAGCAACTCACGCCGGTCGAAAGGTTTGGTCACATAATCGTCGGCGCCTAGTTCCAGCCCGGTCCGTATATCAATCGGATCGGGTCGGGCAGCGGTAAGGATAATGACTGGGATATGCTCGATCGCCGGATCCAAACGGATCTCTTTTAGGACTTCGAAGCCGTCTTTTTCAGGCATGTTTATGTCAAGCAGGATCAAGTCCGGCATTTCGGACCGGGTTATTTCGAGCGCTTTAACCCCGTTGTTTGCAGTGATGAATCCGTAGCCTTCGTTGACCAGGTAGCGTGATAAGAGTGATAAATTATCCTGTATATCGTCGGCGATCAGTATCTTGTAAGGTTGTTTTAATTCTGTTACCTTTTTGGATGGTTTTGAGGGCCCAAAATCCTCGAGTGCCTTACTGACAATTTGACAAAGATGTTCCGGTCGGAAAGGCTTGATGATGGTTTCATTAACCTTTAACCGCCTGGCGCTTTCTTTTAACCCCGGTACATCATAAGCTGTAATCAGGATGGTGTAAGCCGGTCGCCCGCCCGGATGGGATTGTAATTTTTCAATCAATTCCAACCCATTCATTTCGGGCATCATCATGTCTGTGATGACCAGATCCACGGCATCATCCCTGACTTGTTCCAGGGCTATCTTGCCGCTGGTCGCTGAAATGACATCGATCTCCGGGCCTAATTGAGAGATGGCACGCGCCAGAGTCGCAGCCGTTCCCGGATGATCATCTACTATCAATACACGAGCTTGACGTACATTAACGGAAAGAGCAGGCTAATTCATAATCATTGCTCTAATTTTCCCGTAAAATCCGGGTTGCATAGATTGCTTATAGGAGAAAAAAGTTGGGGAAAGTTGGCAACTCACAAACCCTCTTACTGCCTGGATCCATTATAGATTCCACCCCTTTTGGTGATTAACTTTTGGAAATTCAATCAACTACGAGCCGGTAACCTATCCCTCGCATATTGATCAGATAAATGGGCTGGTGCACATCCGGCTCGATGGCCTGCCGTATGTGATGGACATGCCATTTGACTAGTTCCTGAGCCTCACGCGTATCCGCCTCGTATCCCTGGGCTTCGGCAACCAGGGTTTTGTAATCAACTACATTGGGAGCTCGGCGTGCCAGGACGAGCAGGTAATCAAAGGTGGCAGGCGGCAGGTTAATGACACGTTCACCGATGATCAAACGACGTGTATGCAAATCCAGTGTCAACTTGCCGCGTATAAGGAATCGTTCACCGTCGCCTATGACTTTGGAGCCTGGGGATTGAACGGTTTCATCGTAGTCAAGGCTTTTTAGTTCGGTTTGCAATGCGTCCAGTTGCAATTGGAGTTCATGCCTGCGGCGTTCCTTCTCCTGCAAAGCAAGGATGGACCGTGTACGATCTATTAACGCCTGCGGCTTAAGCGGTTTGAGCAGATAATCAACGGCTCCTTCCCGCACCGCCCCGATCGCCGAGTTCAAGTCCGGTTGTGCCGTAAAGAGCACGACAGGCAGGTCTGGGAATTTTGCTTTAATGATCTTCAGCACTTCAAGCCCATTCAAATCGGGCAGGCGGATATCAAGGTACACCAGGTCAAAGTTTTGTTTTGACAGAAAATCCAACCCCTCCTGTCCCCGGGCTGCGGTTGTGACTTCGAAGCCGGCTCGTTTGAGAATGCGGGCCAGGGTTTGCCGCAATACAGCTTCGTCATCGATGAGCAGGATGTTACCCGTGATTATTATTCCAACTCCTTGTTTTTCTTTGGGAGCCAGACATTGAAGGTAGCCCCGCCGCCAGGATTGTTTTCGGCCTGAATTTCACCATGATGCTTGCGGATGATATCCGCGGTGATGGTCAGACCCAGACCGGTGCCGTTTTCCTTGTTCGTAATAAAAGGTTCGAAAATATGGGAAATGATTTCAGGTGCGATGCCCGAGCCGCTATCTGTAACCGAGAACAAGATTCTATCTTCTTCAGGTAGACGCAGGGTTTGTACGGTCAAATGGCCGCCCGACTGCATCGCTTCCACTGCATTCATAAACAAGTTCAGGACGATTTGTCGGATCTGGTCCGGAATACCGGGAACCTCAGGTAGTTCCAGGTCAGGGACAAACTCGAAGATAATATTTTTTTGACGCATGTGGTTGGCAGTCAGGGCGGAAACATCCAGGGTAATGTTATTTAATTGGATGTACTGAAAATCTTCCATCTGGGATGGTCGATAAAAGGCGCGCAGCCTTTTGATCATGTCCGCCATCCTTTCGGTTTCAGACAGCACAATTTCCAGGTCGTTACGTCCCTGCTCCGACAATTCTTCTTCATCCTTGACCAGGAAAAGGGCGTTCTGTATCGCCTGTAGAGGGTTGTTCAATTCATGCGAAACAGACGCCAGCAATCGTCCAATGACTGCTAATCGTTCGCTCTGGACCAATTGATCGTGCGTGAGTCTCTCCTGCTGCAGGGACGATTGCAGCTCGCTATAAAGGTTTGCCTTCTGCAATGCAACTGCCAATTGGTCGGCCACGGAGGTCATTAACTGCATGTCTCGCGAAGTCAGGTGATCGGGAGGGATTTGCTGGATATCCAGCACTCCCACGACTTGGTTCTCGACTTTGATGGGTACCGTCAGTTTCGATTGTGTTTCAGGCAGCAGCGGATGACGGATGAAAAAGTCCACCTGGTCCACATCGTTCGTCATAAACGGTTCGCCCGTCTCGGCTACATGACCGACGATGCCGGTTCCCACCGGCAGGTGGTATTCCTGTTCCCTGAGAAAATCGCCGATTTTTCCACTTCCATAGCGCGCTTTGAGATCATTGCGCTGCGAATCGATGAGAAAGACCTGGACGTGGTAATAACCAAAATTTTTCTGCAAAAGGTCAACCACGTTTTTCAGGAGTTGATCCGGGTCCAGGGAACCGGCCAGGCCCCGGCTTACTTGATAGAGGGCGTTGATCTCCCGTAGGTCCTGTTGTGTTGTTTGCAATAGATTTGCATTTTCAATGGCTATAACAGCTTGAATCCCAAGTGCGCCCAGTAGTTGACCGTCTTCAGGCGCGAATGCATTCGGTTTTCTATTCTGGATGCTGATCGTCCCAAAGCAGCGCTCGTTGCTTTGAATTGGGGCTACGATGAGAGAACGGAATTTTACTGGAAGATCCTGGTTCAAAAAACGGGGATCATCGAGGGTATCCGTAATATTGATAACCTCTCCTGAAACAATAACCTGGCCTGCGATACCCTCTCCAAGCCGCATATTTAGTTGTGGTTTATGTTCATTTTCAAATCCCGCTGTTGCGCGTGGGATAAGAATCTGATTTTCCTCATCCACCATATGGAGAACGGCATTCTCAACTTCAGGAATCAAGTCCATGGCGGAGTCTACAATGAGTTGCAGCACAGTTCCGATTCCAACCCGCTCGGTTTCGCTCAAAACATGCTCAATATTGGCAAGCGCATGAGCCTCCTTGAGCCTTTTTTGGATCTCAAATTCCTGTCGGATGGTACGGAGTGCCAAGGCGATCTGGTTACCAGCCAATTCTGCATAATTGATCTCCCTGGCGCTAAATTGGTGAGGAGTTTTGTATGCAATGACCATTGCGCCCAACTTATTTTCGCCAGCAATTAGCGGAATACAAAGCGCAGATCGGATTGGTTGCAGATCCCTTTTTTCGCGGGTCGGATTAATGATGTAATCCGAGTTCGGCAGATCATCTAAAACAAGAGCCTTCCCAGTTGCCAATACAGAAACGATCAGCCCTGTTTCGTTTAGATCCAGCTTGACATTCGAAGGCGATCGTTCCTGTGATATCGTCGAGGCCACCAGCATTGCATATTCTTTTTTTGCATCCCAATTAAAGAAGTGAGCGTAATCAGCTCCGAACAGGTCGGCCAGGCTGGCAACCAGATAATCATAGATATCATCAAGGTTTTTGGTGACCAGGATGTTCTGGGTCGCCAGGTTTACCAGGTCAAGATATCGTTCATGAGAACGCAATTCGTCCAGTGCAAATGTGTGCTCTGTCAACTCTTGATGCACGCGGCCGGCTATAAAACCCACCAGGATGACCATTAAATAACCGGGCCAAAAATCTACGATCCAACGAAACCAGAGACCACCATCAAGGATGGTAAGGAAACCGCTGGATAGAACAATACCCAGGAATCCTGCGATCAGCCCATTCTTGATGCCAAAATACCAGCCTGCTAATGCAACCGGCACAGCGATCAACGCGGAGGCAACCGGACCGATTAAATTTGTGAGGGGATAGATTACCAGCAGATAAAGAATGGTTAGAACCAGTATAATGACCAGATGCATGCGCGGCTGGCCCGGCTTTAAACTCGGTATTTCTTTTATGCTGTTTTTACTGCCAACGGCCTTTTCCATGTCTGCTGATTTCTTTTTATGGCCTCCCAAAGAGCCGCTTATTTAACGAAATCCATTTCCCGTCACCGATAGGTTTCTAAAATACACAGTCTGGATGATGCGAGAAACCAAGGATTGATCGATTTTTGACCGAGTTTCCAACTTTAAAAACAAGAAGAACTCTGCACGATAAATTTTACTGTTTTTAATTGGGAGATCGTCAATCGCAATATACTTGCAATGAAATCCAATTGGTCGAATTAAAAAGGGAAATTTAGAGCAAGAACGTTTTTATAAGGCCATAAAACCATTAACTTGATCATTTTGATATAAATATTCCTGCAACATCCCTATATCCATGAGCTCCAGATAGACAATCTTGCTTGATGTTAATAAAGGCGGTTCCACTTACTCAATATTTCGTCAATCCAATATCGAACCCAGAGGTTATCCTTCCTCTGGCGGTAATTCCAGGCCACGGGTTTAATAACCTGGTCTGTTCAATCTGTACAGGTTGATAAAAAATAATAATTTACACCAGGGCGAATCTGATATTGCCAGTCCTATTTCGTTTAATTTTTACGTAGATAATCCCGTATCGCGATAGCTGCCGCCGCCCCCTCCCCAACCGCCGATGCCACCTGCTTGGTGCTGTCTAAACGGACATCGCCAGCGGCGAACACTCCGGGGACGCTAGTCTCAAACGGCAATGCATCAAATTTACTCCTGCCGCCTTTTTCATGCACAAAATCATGCCCGGTGCGAATGAAGCCGTACTTGTCCAGTTCCAAATAATCTTTCAGGAATCCGGTATTCGGCTGTTGTCCTATGAAGATGAAAGCTGCTGCAGGGTGAAGTTCTTCTATTTCACCGGTCTTTAAATTACGGGTCTTGATCGCCTTCAGCTTAGAGTCTTGGCCTTCGAATGATTCGACCGCGGTGTTGTACTTCACCTCGATGCGCGAAGTAGGTTCCTTCACCTTTTCGGTTGCAAACTGGCTGGCGGTCAGTGTATCGCCGCGCGCTAGCAGGGTCACTTTCTCGGCAAAGTTGGTCAAATGTAAACCTTCTTCCACCGCGGAGTTCCCTCCGCCGACCACCACAATCTCCTTTGCCCCTTTGTAAAACGGACCATCACACGTGGCGCAGAAGTGTATGCCTGCTCCAATATAATCATCTTCACCGGGAACTTCCAGGCGGCGGTACGACGCTCCGGTAGCGATCAGTACAGCCCGTGAATGGTAATGCCTGCCATCTGAAGTATAGACTTCCTGGTAGCCTTCCTCCATCATAAGCTTCTCTACATCCTGCGCCTGCAGGATCTCCACGCCGAAACGACGCGCCTGCTGGGTGATGCGTTCGGCAAATTCCTGTCCGCCGATGCCCTCCGGGAAACCGGGAAAGTTATCGAGGCCCACGGTGATGCCTGCCTGCCCACCCAGACCAGAGCGTTCGATCAAAAGCGTATCCGAGCCCTCCCGCGCAGCGTAGATGGCGGCGGTCAGGCCCGCGGGTCCACCACCGATGATAATGAGGTCGTAATAGATCTTCTTGGCTTCTGTTTTAAGTCCGAGTTTTTGAGCTAATTCAGCGTTCGACGGCTCAACCAGAAACGAGCCATCTTCGAATAAGATCATGGGAATGATGCGTCTCCCGTTATTCTTCTCCAGGACGAAGGCCTCACCTGCTTTATCCTTTTCGATATCCACCCATTGATAAGGGATGAACTGCTCGCCTAGGAACCTCTTCGAGCGGCGGCAATCCGGACACCAATAAGCCCCATAAATAGTAACCTTTGTTTCAGCCATGGATTCCTCCGAGATGGGATGGATCTACTTCCCTTATTAGATGGAAAATAATCAATAACTTTCTGAAAAGCATTTTAAGGTATATTACCTGTTGACCATTTTATTGTATTATTGTCTTGGCCGAGATCGGCGACCACGATTTCAATAATCTCAATATAGCTTTAGTTTAATAATGGAGACCTATTATGTCTGGGAAACAAACTACCGGTGAAAACACCACTCGAGGCGAGCATCATGGCTGTATCGTGTGCGGAAATCTATATACAGTATTGAGTGTATATGATGCCAACGGAAAATTTATCGACTGCAAAATGATGAGCGCGGGCGGGAAGATCGTACCAGATTCAAACCGCCCGCTGGTAGCCTGCGAAAATCATACCGAAGCAGAGATTGACGCCGCGCTCTCAAGAGTATACGGCAAACAGAAAGAGGACGACGAGTAGTCGGGCCTTCGTGATACAAGACATATATTCCAACTTATGCTGACATTTCTCGCAGCCTGCGGGAAAGGCTTCGCAATACCGCCAGTGAGACCTCCGGACGCTCGCGCAGGATTTGCTTGAAGGTCTCCCCCTCAATGGCTAGTGTACGCACATCGCCTTGTGTGACCAAGGTAGCGGACCGCGGCGCAGATTCGATAATAGCCATCTCGCCGACGAATTCGCCCGGCCCGCGCTGCGCCAGCGTTTGATCCTTGCCGTTCGCCGATCGGACTACCTGCACCTGGCCGTCTACAATGATGAACATCTCATTCCCTTCATCCCCTTGACTAAAGATGGTCGTGGAGTTCGGATACCACTGTTCATTGGCAATCCCGGCCAACTTCTGCAGGTCTTCGGGTGAAAGATCGGCAAAGATCGGGACTTCACGTAAGAGCAGAACACGTTCCAGGGTGGAGACGGTTTGCAAAGTATCCATCGGTTTCTCCTCACCAAAATAGGTCAATGCTTCCAGGGCAGACTCATTTATGAGCTCATCGGGGCTTGACTTTAAATCGACCAGCTTCGGATTAAATTCTTTAAGGCTCAACTCTTGAACCGCGCGGACCGCCAGCGCACATAACCAGGGATCAACGCCATCGAGAAACATTTTAATAGCCATCGAAGCTGACATACGCGCCGGCTCTTCATCCAACAGGGAGAGGATGCCGCGCGCCAGCGTTTTATCTCCTAATGTTTCCAACGCTTCGAGGGCGGCCGCGCGCACTTCAGGATTGGAGCCATGCAGACTTTTGCGGACCAGATCCATAGCCTGAGGATTGCCGACAAGACCGACGATCTTTACTAAACGACTCTCGCCGAGCGCAACCTGGTTTTGTAAAGTTTCGCGTAATATAGCGACCGACCGCCCACCGCTCGGAAGGTTGGCGATCTGGGCAAACAAAAGGCGCAAGTGGGCGATCTCATCCCCGGCATAGGCACGCAGCCTGTCCGAGTCTTGGCCATCCCCTGGAGAAAGAGCGTCCAGCGCGGCGTCACATGCAAGCTCATTTTTAGATTCAAGTACGTCCATAATAAGAGCGCAATCATGTGAACCCATCCGTAAAGATCCAGCCGCGGCCTTGCGGACAGAGTCATCAGGATCAGACAGGCAATCTGTGAGTGCCTTGGTCACAGCCTTGTCCTTGAAATCTATCAAAGCAAGACAGGCCGTCTCCCGCACAGCGAACGACGAATCATGGAGAGCAGACAGGACCGGCCCGGCATCGAGATGCCCATCAAGATAAACAGCCGCACGGCCATATGTTTCCAGGGCGGTAATACGAACAGCCAAGTCACCAGCTTGAATCCACTTCGTCAACTCTGGGACCGCACTTTCCCCTCCCCCCATTTTCGCCAACGTCACGACCACCTGCATACGGACGTTGATGGAGTCATCCTGCAGCAGGCTTTCAAGTTTTTCTAAAAGACCTGCGGATGGCTGCATAACAAATTGAGTCAGCGCGACCAAAGCCTGGCGGCGAACTTCGGGGTCAGCGTCATTGAGCGCAGCTGTGATCGAATCGAGAGCGGAGGCAGCGTGCAGTTCTCCGAGGGCATGCAGAACACCGGAGCGGACACCTGGATCGGGATCCGAGAGGTGCTCCGTCAAAGCTTGAATGGCCGAGGCATTCTGCATTTTCCCCAGCATCTCAGCTGCAAGTCGGCGTGTACTCGGTTTGGCATCGTGCATGGCTTGCGTTGCAACTTTTAAAGCGGCTGCATCGCCCTGCAGGCCTGTGAAACCAGCCTCTCCCGAACTAAAGACCTCCAGCCGGCCTGCGCGCAGGGCATCGATCAATGCCCGACCATACGCGTTGCGCATCATCCACACCAGAGCGCCGCAAACCAATGTAACCACCGCACCCATCAGGAAGATCTCGGTGGTTGACAGCACTCGCTCACCAAGTATGAGCAACAATCCTGAAAGCGCCACACCGACTTGAGATGGGACGCCATTTTGGAATGCCAGCACCTGTCCGCGCTTTTGCGAAGGTACTACGTTGAACAATGCGTTCCATGCCGTACCGGCAATCCCCGAAAGGACCACCATCTGTGTAAAGCGCGCCAGGATCGCTCCATTCAAAGAATACTGACTCGCAAAGACCAGGAACCCGAAAATATATACCAAAGGCATCAGGAACACACTGTTTACAATGCCCAGCCGCGCGTAGATCCTGTTGGCTAGCAGAAGGGATATCAGAAAAGTGACAGCCGTGGTAATGCTGCTGAACAGGCCGAGGAAACCGGCAACGCTGGCCTCGTCCGCAAACGACGCCGTGACAACCTTATTGAACGGAAATGCAATGCCGAAGAATAAGATCGAGAACAGCACCGAGGCGTAGGCCACCAGCTTCATAAGAGCAGAGCCGCGCACAAAATCATAGCCGGAACGCAGGTCTTTCAACAGGCTCGAGCTTTTACCGCCAGTTTTGACCGGACTGAAATATTTTATGGCAATGGTGCGTGTGAGAAAATAGGATAAGCCAAGCAGGATCGCATAGAAAACGATTAGGTTATCCGTGCCGAGTAATTTGGCGATCAAACCGGTCACTGAATTGCCCAGTACGCTGCCAAGAATTCCGGCGCTTGCATACAACGGGAACAGTCGTTTGCCTTGGCGTGCATCGCTGACCTCGCCGGCCAAATTCCAGGTGAACGTGCCGAGGATCATTCCCATGCAGCTGACCGTCAGCCACAAGATCGGATACAGGAGTTGAAAGGGCCGCACCAATGCCAGGCGTTCGATCAAGAGCAGCGTCATCACGCCCAGGATCAGCGCCTGAAAGAAAACACTTCGCCCGAGCCGTCCCAGACCGGCTGAATAAGCCAGGGTAAGGACAAAGGTCACCCCGCCCAGGATCACGTACATATAAGGCAGGTAATCAACGCCGAAGCGCAGGAAGAACAGTGCCGAAGAAGCGTTATCTCCCATCCCCTGCCCCGCCTGGATGCAAAGGAACAAAATTCCGACCAGCAGGACCAGTCGTCCTTCTTCAGGGCGGACCTTTAATAAAGATGCTAGCCGCTGCATGGGGAAATTATCAGCCCATCAACGCCTTGACACGCGGCTGGCTTAAGAATGACTTACTCATTCCGGGATCGCCCAGGTTACTAGAAAGCTTTTGGACTAGATTCCATGCTTTCTTCTGAAGGGCTTTTTCTTCTTTTTCCCTCCCAAGTTTGGAATTAATAGCCGCCAGGCTGGAGTAGATCGACCACAGCTCATGCTGTGAATGTATCTCCTCCGCCATTGTGCGTGCCTCGCTGAGCGTTTGAAACGCCTGATCGAAACGGCCCAGCTTTATAAGAATATCGCCTTTGATCCGGATGGCTTCAGGGACTTCGGGCCGCGTCAGGGGTGCCACTTCCGACAATAGTTTCTCGACGAGCAGTAAGGCTTGTCCATGCTCTCCGCGCGCCATGGCAACCTCGACGTTTGCCAGGCCGATCATGATTTTATAGCGCGCGTATGGAATGGATATGGGCTGCAGCAGGGCAGCCCCTGCTGCCTGTTCTGCTGCTGGAATATCGCCCTGTAGCAGATGCAGACGCACCTTGATGGCAAGCGGTAGGTCTTTCCACTCGGGCTGTTTCTTTTGGACAAAATCAAGCGCCTGGTCGACAAGCTCCAGGCCTTTTTGGATGGCTCCATAATATCCAAGCATCCATGCCAGGTCGGAACGTGTAACAACGGAAGTGGCAAGCAAGCCGACCTCATCACCCAGGGGGATGGCCTCCCTTGACAACTGGATCGCCTCCCCGATATCCCCCCGATCAAAATGCGCGAAACTCATCAGCATGCGGTCATAGGCTTGGCCCCATAAATTCTCCATCTTATCGCTCATCGAGAGAGCCTGTTTACTAAGTTCCAGCGACTCATCGTAATCCCCGGCGTTGTAATGCGCCGAAGCTTCGGTGGCTAAGTTATCGGCCAGCATGGGTTGATTATCCAGGGCGCGCCACAACTCACGGGCTTCGCGTAAGACATCATAAGCCTTCTGAAATTCGCCTTTGTTTATATGGAGTTGACCCAGGTCATTAAGGACAAAAGCCAGTTGTTCACGGTCCCCGGCTTCACGCGCAAGCGCCAATGCCAGTTCGCCATGCTCAGTGGCCTGGGGGAAGCGGCTGGAGAACACATACATAAGCATGAGGTTCCAATGAAGCCGGGCTTCGATCAGCCGGTCACCAACCTTGTGCGAGAGTTCCAGGGCCTCGAGCAGGGTCTTTTCACCAAGTTCGGGGTTGTGGATTCGGGTAAAGGTCGAGTAAAGTGTAGCCTTTGCTATCAACGCATTCAGTTCCATGGACTGTGACGGCAGCTCACGGGCAAAGGCGCCCATTTCTTCGTAATTTACTAGGGCTTCGTCATAACGGCCGCAGAGTTCCAATACACCGCCCAGTTGACCATAGAGCTTTGCGATCCGCTCCGGCTCCGCGCCGGTGCGTTTGGCAGTTTCTAGAGCGCGGCTGTAATGGAAGGCAGCCTCGGTATTGGCATAAAGATGTGCGGCTTTATCGCCCGCCATTTGATCGTATTTTAAAGAGCGGCTATCTTCCGCATTATAAAAATGATACGCAAGCAGCGGCGCAAATTCTTCGAGGCGTTTCGCATGGAAGTCTTCCAGGATCTCGCCAACCCGTACATGCAGGGCTCGGCGGCGCTTGAGCAAAGTGGATTGGTAGGCGGCTTCCTGGACCAGCACATGACGGAAAATATATTGCTCCGGTTCGACGGAAAGTACCAATCCGGATTGGACCAATTCATGGATATGTTCTTCCAGGCCTTCATTTACGTTCGATAAGCCGCGCAGCAGGCGCAGGTCGAAGGAACGGCCGATGACAGACGCCATTTGCAGTAGTTGTTTTGTATCCTCAGGCAGCCTGTCGATGCGGGCATTCAGCACACCGTTCAACGTACTGGGAAGAGCTAGAACGACATTATTATCTTCAACCCGCCAATGATCCTCCTCACGTACGATCTGTTTTGTCTCTATCAATGATCGGATCATCTCCTCAACGAAGTATGGATTGCCTTCCGCCTTTTTTAGGATTAGCTCGCGCAGCGAGGAAGATAGGCTTTCGGCTCCTAGCAAGTTCATTAATAATAAGTCCGCCTGGTCATCTTGCAATGGCTCAAGATCGACTTGGCTGAACCTGTTACTTAACTTTTCACGGACCGGCCCGATAAAATCCTTATTACCTTCGGGGCGCGTCATGCAGATAAATAATAGGCGCCCCTGCTCCACGAGGCCTGCGAGGTTTATGAGAAGGGTCAAGGAAGCATCATCGGCCCAATGCAGATCATCGAAGATCAATCCCAGAGGGCCTTCCGCCATGAGGCCAATCAGGTATCCGCGCACAGCCTTTGTCATATGCCCCACAAAGTCATCACCCTGATAGCCCGACAGCACCCCCAAACTTTCGGGACTTTCGACCGCCAGTACAGCTTCCAGAAAGGGTATCCCTTCCTCGGGGAGGAAGCGGTCCTCACACACAGAAAATAGCTTTGAGCGGACCTCGGGAGGAGGGTCGTCTTCGTTTACGTCCAGCGATTGACGCAGCACCTGGCGCCAGATGAAATAACTCGTGGAACTGGCATAGGAGAGCGCATCGCCTCTGTACCAGGTAACATGCAAAGCTGCCTTGAGTTTTTGAGCCTCCGCCACCAAGGAAGACTTTCCCAGTCCGGCTTCACCGACAATAGCGGTAAATCCTCCCATACCGTCATGAAGCCGCTTGAGAAAATGCTCAATCTTTGACAACTGCGCCTTACGACCAACGAGAGGCGAAGACAAGCCTTCCAGCCCGCGCAACTGGCCCGGGATGTGTTTTGCGCCGATTACTCGATACGCTTTGACCGGCGCCGATTTGCCCTTGATCTCTATTCCACCTAAGGCTTCAAAATCAAAGAGAGGCGCGACGAGCTTATAGGTGTCATCGCTTATTTGGACCGTCCCGGGCTGGGCGGTCTGCTCCATACGGGCCGCCAGGTTGATGGCATCGCCTATGGCGGTATATTCCATACGCAGGTCGGAGCCGATCTCACCCACCACTACCAGGCCGGTATTGATGCCGACGCGCAAGCCAAATTCGATCTTATGTTTAAAGCGCATCTCTTCCGAGTAGGGTTTGATGCCGGATTGGATCTCCAGCCCGGCCAGGATGGCGCGCTGCGGATCATCTTCATGTGCAATTGGCGCACCGAAGAAGGCCAGGATGGCATCGCCCATCAGACGCGGGACAAGGCCCTCATATTTATAGATGGGTGTGATCATACGCTCGAAGGCGCCATTGATGATTTCGGTCCATACTTCGGGATCCATGCTCTCAGCAGCGGCCGTGGAACCCTTCACGTCGCAGAACAACATGGTAATGATGCGCCGCTCGCCGGCCAGGGCGTTCCCCGATCGGGCAGCTTGTAATTTTACGATCAGTTCCTGCGGGAGGTATTGGTCGAGGATTTGAGACTTTGATACTTTGTCCCCTTTTGCCGCGCTTAGATCTGCGCCGCAATTCATGCAGAACCTGGCGCTCTCAGGATTGGCTGTTTTACACTTGGGGCAGTTCATCTTTTAGAGAGCAGATCTTAAAGAACACAGAGCAGTAAGGGTTTCCCGGCAGAAGATGCGCACCTGCCATGATCAGTTGAAGGTTCAAAGTGGATAGTTTGTGTCAGATTCTAGCATAAAAAATTACAGAAGAGATTAGGTATCCGATACCGGGGATCAGGGATTGGATATGGGATAGTAGAGTTCAAATCTCCGGATATTTTATGAACTTCATTAGAGTTGGAAACAGCGTTTCATGTTGAAGCTTCTATGATTGTGAAAATTGGTATAATACGCGATTGCACATCGACATAAAAAACATCACGGAGAACTTGCATAAATGAAACTTGACGTTACAAAGGGGCGTATCGCATATAAATGGATCGCTCTCTCCAACACTACACTTGGAATATTCATGGCGATGCTCGACGGAAGCATCGTTGAGATCTCATTACCCGCCATCTTCCACGGTATCGGAGTTAATCCCCTGGCACGCGGTGAAACCGACTACCTGCTGTGGATGCTGATGGGCTATCTCGTCATTACGGCAACACTCCTGGTAACCTTTGGCCGTATCTCCGACATGTTCGGCCGGGTACGCATGTACAATCTGGGTTTTGCCATCTTTGCGGTCGGCTCGATCATGCTTTACCTGGTGCAAGGCACCGGGAATAGCGCCGCCATGCAGATCATCATCTTCCGGCTTGTGCAGGGTGTCGGAGGCGCTTTCCTGATGGCCAACTCCACCGCCATCCTGACGGACGCCTTCCCGCCCAATCAGCGCGGGCTGGCAATGGGCATCAATATGATCGCCGGCACAAGCGGCACGTTCATCGGTCTCATTGCGGGCGGTATCCTGGCGGCCATTAACTGGCGCTATATCTTCCTGGTCAGCGTGCCCTTCTCCGTGGGCGGCACTATTTGGGCTTATTTGGCGCTGCACGAAACAGCCACGATCCGAGAACACCAGCATCTCGACATTCCCGGAAATATTCTCTTTGCCTTCGGCCTGACCGCACTTCTAGTCGGCGGCACGTATGGGATCCAACCATACGGAAACTCGGCCATGGGCTGGGGCAGTCCCTTTGTGCTCGCCTGTCTGATCGGTGGAGCGCTGGCACTCGTGGCATTCATCTTTGTAGAGCAGCACGCAGCGGAACCCATGTTCCGGCTTGAGCTGTTCAAGATCAGAATGTTCAGCGCGGGCAATATCGCAGGCTTCCTGGCTGCCC
>Ga0265318_10001199_pt1 | contig 15825 bp, 12 predicted proteins | sample 4821metaG_FD_192431 | JGI IMG/M metagenome (GOLD analysis project Ga0265318, IMG submission 192431) | Rhizosphere microbial communities from Carex aquatilis grown in University of Washington, Seatle, WA, United States - 4-8-21 metaG | ecosystem: Host-associated > Plants > Roots > Rhizosphere >... | reverse complement strand
GATGCGGATGCGCGGGAAGTCGGCGTGGGGGAAGAGCGCCACAGGCAGCGACAGTGCCGCCGCGAGGCCGCCCAGCACGAGCAGGGCGACGAGCCAGAGCACCGAGGTCCGGTGCGCCTGCATCCAAGCGGACAGGTTCACGGGCTCTTCTCCGGAATTGGTTTCGCGTCGCCGGACCCGCCTGCCGACACCACCACCGACATTCCGTCCTCGAGCTCATAGTTTCCGACGACGACCGCGCTGTCGCCCGGGTGCAGGTCGCTGGAAGCCACCTCGACGGCGACTGCGTCGGCGATCCCGACCATCACGGCGTGCCTCACCGCCTTGTTGTTCACCACCGTGTAGAGGACCTGCTCCCCACCGTCCGGAAGGATGGCGGCGCGCGGGGCGACAAGCGTCCTCTTCTCGTCGACATGGATCGCCCCCCGCACGTGCTCGCCGGCGAGCCAGGCGCTACCCGCGGGAAGCGTCACCCTCACGTCCACCGCGCCGGAGACCGGGTCGACCGTCGCCCCGACCTGCCTCACCGTGCCCCTTGAATCGCCGGCGCCGGGCCGGTCGGCCGGGGTCACCGCCACGGCCTGGCCCGCGCGCACCCTCGCGGCATCGGCGGCCTCGATCGCGAGACGGGCCTCAAGCTGAGCCTCGCCGACGATTGCCACCAGGGTCGTTCCCGCCGGCACAACCGATCCGGGCTGCACATCGAGCCGCGTGACGACCCCCGGCCCCGGAGCCACCACCCGGCCGTCGCCGGCCTGGCCGCGGCCCTCGAGGCTGGAAAGCTTCAGGTTCGCATCCTCCGCGGCCTGCTCCGCGGCAAGCAGCTCCTGGCGGGTCGCAAGCCTGAGGTCAAAGCGCTGGCGGGCTCCCTCCAGCTCCCGGTCCGCAAGCGTCGCGATGCTTCGGGCCGACTTCAGCGCAAGCGCTGCGTCGGGGGACGGCCTGATCTCCATGATAAGGTCGCCGCGGGCGACGACCGAGCCGGGCGATGCCACAACCCGTGTGACCACGGAATCGTAAGCAAGGGCGACCGCCTGCGCTCCCGAGGGAGCGGGCTCCACCAGCCCGAATGCCTGCAGCGACTCCACGATCGGGCGCACCTCGAGCGGCGCCACCTGGACCTGGGCCACGGGTTTCACTTCTCCGGCGGGCTGGTCGGCGCGCGGTCTCGACAAGAGCCAGGCGCCCGCCGCGATCGCGGCCACCGCCAGGAACAAAAGGATTTTTTTCATTGGTAACGCGGGATAATGGCTCGGTCGTCGGAGGGTCTCCCCGTGACTATCTCCAGGGCAACTTCAAGCTCCACCACCTCCTGCCGGAGAAGGCTTTGCTCGATCTGCCGGGTCGCAAGGGCCGAGTGCGCCTCGCGCAGGGCGGACTCGTCGGCGCTCCGTGTCCTGAGGGCCGTCTCATTGGACGCGACCAGCTGGCTGAGCTCGGGCAGCGAGCCCTCCACCGTTCGGAGCTGGGCCCGCACCAGGGCGAGATTCGCCAGCGCCTGCCCTACCTGGGCGCGCGCCTCGGCGACCCGCGCGACGTACTCGTCGAAAAGCTGCCGGCGCGTGGCCTTTCCAATCCCGATCTGACCCTGATTGCGGTCGAAGATGGGCAGGTCGACCGTCACGCCAGCGCCGCGGGTGTAGATGGGCGTCGTGTCGTTGGTCTTGTTCACGCTCAAGCCTATCTTTGGGAATTGCGCCAGCACCGCGGCCCTCAGGGACTCCTCCTGGCTCTCGTAGCCGTAGCGCAAGGCCACGAGGTCGAGCCGGCGGTCCTCGAGTCCCGCGAGAAGCTCCCCGGCGCCCGGCATTGCGGCCTGCGATCCATCCCGGGCCGACCCGGCGTACTTCAAGGGCACCGGGTCGCCCTGCGCCATCCCCAGGGACACGCTCAGAGCGGAGCGCTCGGAGCCCAGCTGCCTCTCAAGGTCGAAGCGCGTGCTCTGCGACTGCGTCCAGCTCTCCGCCATGGCCGTCAGGTCCGTCGCCGTGCGCTGGTGAAGCACAGTCGCCTTCCTGGTCAGCTCAAGCGCCTCCGCCATGCCATCCTCGATCGTGCGGGCCAGGGGAATCCTTCGCTCCAGCGAGAGTATCCGGTAGGCGCGCAGCCGGGCGTCCTGGGCCGTCTGCCATTCCTGCCATGCCACCGAGAGATCGACCGCCTTGGCGGCCGCCTTTGCCGACGCGAGCTGGGAGTGGTGGGTGAGGAGCGACGTGACCTCCCAGCTCAGGCCGAGGGCCTTTGCCTCCACGACCGCCGGATCGTAGGTCCCGTGCGGCCGGTCGACCGAATAGCCAAGCTGCGGGTTGGGCAGGATCCCGGCCTGCACGACCTGGGCCTCCGCGACCCCCCTCCGGTCCCGGAGGGCCCGAAGGTCGGGGCTGACAACCACCACCATCACAGCGATTTCGTCGGGCGTGAAGCCGCCGCGCCCGTCTATGACGACCGGCGCCAGCAGCGGGTGCTTGAGCTGCGACGCGGCCACCCTGACCGACTCCATGGCCTGCGGGGCCAAGGCCCGATCCGCCGCCGCCTTGTCGAGCGGCATTGATTCGTACGTCGAGCACCCGGCGCAGAGGATCCCGAGCGCCGCCAATTCCAGCAGCGCCGCCGCGCAGCCCGTCCAACCCAGGGGATCCTTGGCAATCCAGCTTGAAATGGCTCTAAGCTCCATTGGTTGATGCCCGATTACAAATGCCCCCGGGACAACCGGCAACAGGAACCGCAGGCTAAATGGCGCCTCCTGCCGCCGTCCCAGCCCTCCCACGGGTCCGTCGGTTGCCAGCACGATGACGCGCAGCCGGGGGCGGAAACCAGCCCGCGCCGCCCCGAACAGCGCAGCTAGGGCTCCGCCGTGCCGACAAGCCGGATCCGCGACGGCGGCGTGTTCAGGTTCAGATTGTCCAGCGTCTCAAAAATCAGCTGGTCGCCCGCAAACCGGAGGTCGTACGCGGTGGAGAAAGGCGTCTGATAGCGGTACAGCGTGACGCTGTAGGTGTCGTCGCTGCTCCAGGCACCGCTCGCGGCGACGGGAAACCTCTCGCCGGAGGCGAACGTGGCCGCGCCCTTCGCCCAGGTGCCCTGCCCGCAGACGATGTGCTGGTCGGAACCCGCGATTCGCAGGGTGAACACGGCGTCAGCACCTTCCCTTGCCGGCTCGAACGACGCCGACTCTATCTGCTCGGGGTTCGAGGGAAAAGCATAGCGCCTTCCCGCGATTCTCTGCGCCGTTGGCGACGCAGCCTGGCCCGGCTGGGCCCGGAGGCTCAGCCTTGCGAGTTTCTCGGACAGCTTGCGGCCGGACTCGGGATCCGCGGGGAGCGCGGAGGCGCTGAACGCGGGGAGAATCTTCTCCCAGACCAGATCCATGACGGCCTGCATGTCGCCCGTTCCGCTCGTGACGGCGATGACGGCGTCGTACTCCTGCAGGACAAAGCAGAACTGTCCGAAGGCGCCGTCGCCCCTGTAGAATCCGTGCCTGCACCGCCAGAACTGGTAGCCGTACCCCTGGTTCCAGTCGCTAGCGGGGTCGCTGCCGTTCGCCGTCTGCAGCGACGTCGCCGCCTCCACCCAGGCCGCGGGAATCAGCTGCCTGCCCTTCCACTGGCCCTTCTGGAGGTAGAGCTGCCCGAATCGGGCGATGTCCTCGGTGCGGACGCTGAGCCCATACCCCCCGAGCGAGATTCCCTGGGCGCTGGCGTCCCACCTCGGCTTTCCCATCCCGAGCGGCTCGAACAGCCGGGGACCGAGGTAGTCCAGCACGGTCTGCCCCGTCACCTTCTGGACGATCGCCGACAGGACGTAGGTGGCGGCGGTGTTGTAGACGAAATGGGTGCCGGGAACGTCCGGGACCGGGAGCTCCAGGAAGGTCCTGACCAGGTCCGCCTTCCCCGAAAAGGGGAAATCCTTCAGGTCCTCGGCGCGCTGGCCGGTCGACATCCGCAGAAGGTCGCGCACCCGCATCGACTGCAGGTTCTTGCAGGGGGTGGAAGGCGCCTCCCCGGGAAAGAACCTAAGCACGGCGTCGTCTAGGCTGAGCTTGCCCTCGGATATCGCCAGGCCGACCGCAGTCGACGTGAAACTCTTGCTGAGCGAGAACAGGACGTGCGGCTCGGCGGCCGCATACGGCGACCACCAGCCCTCGGCCACCACGTGGCCATGCCGCACGATCATGAGGCTGTGAAGGGCGTCGATCCTCTGCTCGGCGCCGTCCACGAATCCCAGAATCGCGCCCGAGGAAACGCCCTGCTCCTCGGGAGTGCTCCGCGGAAGCGCCTGGGAGGCGTCATCGGCGGACTCTGCTCCTGTTGCGCCCAAGGCGAGCCCTGAAACGGCGGCGAGAATGCGGGGGTAGTTCATGGGGGGCTAGAGGCTCATCGGGTTCGAACGACGCACAAACACGCCCGAAAAATGGATCCGGTCGGCCACGAGATCAAGTTCCGGGCGCACGAACCTTAGGAGCTCCCCTTTTCAATCGCGACGGGATCCGCCGCTATTCGCGGCCTTCGGCGGCCATCACCCTTGCCAGCCTGCGCGCAAGGGCCGGCGGGTCTGAGATCGGCGCTGAGCAGGCCCCGTTCGCGCAGAGGTAGGCGGCGGGCTTGTCGAGGTCCGGGAAGATCGATTCGCCGCGCGGCGGAGGCCCCTCGTGCCTTTCCCACCGCTCCACAAGCTTGTAGGCTGTTGGCACCCGGAGCGCCTCCGCGTGCATGGCCCGGGCGGCAGGATCATCCCTTCTGCCGACAATCGTCACGTGAAGCGGCTCCGCGCGGAGTTCCTCCAGCGCAAGCAGAAGGCCGCCGGTGTAGGAGCCGCGGTGCGCCACGTTCTCCGCGGACAGGGCCCACCGGAGCGATGACTCGGCCATTGCGTGGTCGCCGGGGCGGCCCGACGCGCGCCCCAGGAGGTTTGCGAACCGTGCAAGGGCCGTCGATTCGTCGAAATCCGGCAGGGGCGCTGGAAAGGCGGACGCCGTCGTGTCCGAGGAGGCGAAGCCCGGTTGGTCTCCGCGGCCGAAATGCGCCCGGACAAAGTCGGCGGCGCCCTCGGCCCTGCCGAGCCAGGCGGGATCCCCCGTAGCCTGGTACAGGGCCAGGAATGCGGTTCCCATCGCCAGGGTGTCGCCGAGGAACGGGCCGGCCGCATCCGCCTCATCATGGCGGAACCCGCCGCCCGGAAGCGCCCGGTGCCCTGCCACCCACCCCGCCGCCGCAAGGGCGCCCTTGAGCGGCGCCGGGTCACCCGTCGCACCTGAAAGCGCGCAGAGCGCGCTGATGGCCCATCCATTCTCCCTCGAGTAGCGGTGCGTGTCGACGCGCGGGACGCCGCGGGCGCGCCGTTCGGGGTCGCCAAGCGAGAAATAGCCGCCGGAGTGCTCGCCCGGCACCAGGTCCGCGTCCTGGCTCGTGTAGAAGGCGCCGTCGGGGCCCTCCAGGAATCCAGTGAGGTAGCGCGCGACCTCGCGCGCCGCTCCGTCGTAGCCCCAGCCGGGCCACTGCGAGGCCGCCAGCGAATAGACGCGCAGGTTGTCGGCCTGCACCGACATGATCTTCTCAAAGTGGGGATGAACCCAGTCGCCCCCCGCCGAGTACTGGTAGACGCCGCCCCAGGCGGGGTCGAAGAGCTGGCGCTGCAGGCGCAGCATGTCGCGCGCGGTCGCGGCCGCATCCGCGTCGCCGCGAGCCGCCGCCCGAAGGCAGAACTCGACGTTGTCGGGATCGAGGAACTTGTGCTCGGTGCTCCAGCCTCCGCTCGGGCGGTCATAGCCGGAGAGGAGCCGCCCCCCCATCTCGGCGGCCAGGACGTCGTCCGGGCGCCTGTCCGGGGGTCCCGTCCGGCCCGCAGCCGAAGTGACCGACGGCCCGGGCGACGGGTCGTCTATGATGGCCTGCAGCATCGAGGCCATCCCGGCCGGGTCGATGTACCCCCGCCGGCGCACGATCTCGCTGCCGTCGGCCGCAAAGACGATCGTTGCCGGCCATCCGTAGTCCTCGTAGCGGTTCGCGAGGTCGGGGCGGGAGTCCTGGTCGACGCGGACGGCGACATAGCGGGCGCCGAGCAGCGAGATCACCTTCGGATCCTTGTACGTCGTCTCGTCCATGACGTGGCACCAGTGGCACCACACCGCCTCGAGATCCAGGATCACGAACCTGTGCTCCCGTTTTGCGGCGGCAAACGCGGCGTCCGACCAGGGCCGCCACGCGATCTCGGCCGCGCCGCAGGGGTGTGGGGCGGCAGGCCCCGCAAGGGCTGCGAGCAGGAGGATGCGGTTCATCGGATGGGACAGCGAGCCCGGATTTCGCGCGGATGCAACCTCACCGGGACTGGCGCCTCGCCAGCGCCGCCAGGGCGGTCTCCAGGTTAGCCTTGATCACCGCGTTGCCGGGATCCAGCCGGAGCGCCGCCCTGTACCGGTCTATCGCCTCCACGAGCCTCCCCTGCCCGGCCAGCACGTTCGCCAGGTTGAGGTAGCCGGTGGGGTCGTCGGGATACTCCCTGACCAGCGCCTCGAAGATCGGTCGCGCCTCGGCGGCGCGCCCATTGCCTATCAGCAGCACGCCGATGCCGGCCCTTGAGATGGGGTTCCTGGGGGAAAGCGCCTTGGCTGTCTCGAATTCTCGGCCAGCGCCCGCCAGGTCGCCATGGGCAATGCAGGCGATGCCATAGGTGTTGTGGCCGGAAACGCAGCGCTCGATCCCGTAGAGCACCGAGAATGCGCATGAATACCCCAAGGCCATCATCCAGACCCACCTGGCCGCGCCACGGTACCGGGAAGCACAGAGGCGCTCCAATGCCAAGATCCCGAGGGCGGCCAGGAATGCAAGCTCCGGGACAAACTCAAATTCGTACCGGGCGTTCGCTCCGACGAGAAAAACCAGCAGGCCAACGGTGCTCAACGCCACCCACGCAGCGGACAGGCAGATGAACGCAAAATTCCTGCCTGGACTCCGAAGCGCGAAGAAGAACGGCAGTGTCAGGGCCAACCACAGAATGGGATCGTCCACCAGCACGCCCGAGACATGCTCCGTACCGATATATCCGAGAGGCATCGGTCCCACCGCGGACTCGTGGGCAAAGGGGAACACCGAGGACCAGTCCACCGGCTGAACGAGGTACATGCGAAGGTTCATCCATATGTAGCGCGGGCTGAACGGATGAGGCTTGATATAGGGTGCGCCAATGAGCATGTAGCTCGTCCCGAATTCGAGCGCGCTGCCGAACCTAAGGCTGTTGTAGAGTGCGACACCCGCGCCGCACATCGAGACGGGGATCAGCGCCGCGCACCAGGCCCGCGCATTGACTCGGATCTCCCTGATGGCAAATGGAAACAGTAGGATGAGGGCGCTCGGCAACTCGTTGGGCCTCGATGCGAAGGCCACCCCGAAGGCCGCGCTCGCAAGCCCCAGCCCTATTGCCGGGGCTTCGGGATGTTCGTAGGCCTGCCACAGGCACCTGAGCGCGATCGCGACCGAGAGATAACCGAGCGCGACGGGAACCTCCCACATGTCCGCGCTCGACAAGAGCAGGGGAGCGTAGGAACCGATGCCAAGAATAAGGGCGATGACCGCGGCCATCCACGGCGCGGACCCGGGAAACACCCGTGTCCTGATTGCGCCGATGGTCGAAAGGTTAACCAGGAGGCCACCGGCGCACAGGAAGACGACGGCCATCCACTGGGGAAGCCAATGCCCCGTCAGAATGTGCCACGGAATGAAGACCAGGACGGCGGGCGCGGCCCCGAAGTACATATACATCCGTCCGTGGTAATAGCTCAGGTCGCTCAGGCCGTACCCAAACGAATCCCTGGCCGGAGCGTTGGCGGCCGGATCGTAGGGATTGGGCAGCTTCCTGAGGAACTCGGGCGCATCCTTGGCGATGTAGAGGTGACCGGAGGCGAGGCCGCGCGCGAGCAGGTTGTAGGGAGCGTCCTTCGGGTCCGGGTTTCCGCGGTCCGTCAGTCCCATTCCCCCCAGGAACAGGTAGGTTGCAAATACGATTATGAAGGCTGCGGAGCCTAGCCGGAATTCCATCCTGTGGACTGCTAATGCCCGCACGGCGGGCCGGGTGCAATCCCGGTCCCGCGCAATCGGCTCAGCGGAAATCGTGCGACGCCTGCTCGGGAAGCCCCAGGTCGGGCATCCCGGCGATCTCCTCCGCCATGATGTGAATCACGCCCTTCTCGTTCTGCAGGCGGCCCGTGATGACGAGCGCGGGTTCGAGATTTATGACCAGCCGCGCCTCCTCGAAGAGCCGCGGCCGGACGATCGCGTTCGCCAGCCCCGTCTCGTCCTCCAGGGTGATGAAGCAGAACCCCTTCGCCGTCCCCGGCCGCTGCCGCGTGATGACCGAGCCGCAGATCCTCACGCGCTCCCCCGGCCGGACGTCCCTGAGCTCCCCGGCCGTCCTGACACCCGGCAGCATCGGGCGCGCAAGCCTCATCGGGTGCGCCCCCGCCGTGAGCGACAGGTGGGTGTAGTCGGCCTGCAGCCGCTCGAGGAGCGTCATCCGCTCGAGGGGGGAGAGCGCCTCCTCGCCGGCCTCCGCCTGCCGGAACAGGTCGTCGCCGCCGTGGAAGGCCTCGACGCCCCAGAGCGCGGACCTCCGGTGGCCCGCAAGAGCGTTGAGCGCGCCGGCGCCCGCCAGCACCCGGCGCTCGGCCGCGCTGAACTCCGTGCGCCGCAGGAAGTCGGCAAGCGATGCGAACGGCCTCTCGCCGCGCGCGGCGAGCATCGACTGGAGCGCCGCGGCGCGCAGGCCGCGCACGCCCCCGATCCCCAGGCGCACGGTGGTGTCGGAGTCCACGCGGCATTTCCCGTCGGAGGCCTGGACGCAGACCGGCAGGAACGTGACGCCGTGGCGCCGGCCGTCCTGGACCAGGCTCGCCGGGGAGTAGAACCCCATGGGCTGGCAGTTGAGCAGCGAGGCGTAGAACGCGGCCGGCCTGTGCACCTTCAGCCACACGCTCGAGTAGGCGATCAGCGCGAAGCTGATCGCATGCGACTCCGGGAACCCGTAGAGCGCGAACGACGCGAGCGACTTGATCAGGTAGGCCACGGCCGGCTCGCCCACGCCGTTCTTCCTGAACGCGACCTCGAGCCGCGCCTTCATCCGGTCGAGCCGCTCCTGGGAGCGCGTGAACCCTATGGCCCGCCTGAGCTCGTCCGCCTCGGCGGCGGTGAAGCCGCCAAGCTCCATCGCGAGCCGCAGGATCTGCTCCTGGAAGAGCACGACCCCGAGCGTCCGCTCCAGGATGGGCCTCGCCCGCTCGTCCGGGTACGTCACGGGCTCCTCCCCGGCGCGCCGCTTCAGGTAGGGGTTCACGGCGTCCCCCTGGATCGGCCCGGGCCGGATGATCGCGACCTCGACCGCGAGGTCGTAGAAGTTCTGCGGCTTCATCCTCGGGAGCGTCGACATCTGCGCCCGGCTCTCGATCTGGAAGACCCCGATGGTGTCGGCCTCCTGCATCATCCTGAAGACGGCGGGGTCGTCCTTGGGTATCCGCGCCAGGTCGACCGGCTGGCCGCGCCGGGCGCAGATCTCGACCGCGTCCTGGAGGGCGGCCATCATCCCGAGCCCGAGCAGGTCCACCTTCAGGAGCCCCATGTCCTCGATGTCGCTCTTGTCCCACTGCAGGACGGAGCGACCCGGCATCCGCGCGTTCTCCAGGGGCACGAACTGGTCCAGGCCGTCCGAGCTGAGCACCATCCCCCCCGAATGCTGCCCCAGGTGGCGCGGCAGCCCGCGCACCCTGCGGCAGGTGTCGAGGAGCGCGCCGAGCCTCGGGTGCGAGCCGGCCACGCCCGCCATGCGCAGCTGCTCCGCGAGGTCGAGGGTCTGGGGAAGGTCGCCGCCGTGGTAGAGGCTCGAGAACCGGTCCAGGGCGTCGTCCGGGAAGCCGAACACCTTGCCCACCTCCCGGATCGTGCTGCGGCCCCGGTAGGTGATCACGTTCGCGGTCATCGCGGCGCCCCTGCGGCCGTACCGCCGGTACACCTCCTGGATGAGCTCCTCGCGCCGCTCGCCGCTGGGAAGGTCCAGGTCGATGTCGGGCCAGTCCGTGCGGCCCTCCGACAGGAACCGCTCGAAGAGCAGCTTGCTCTCGATCGGGTCGACGGCGGTGATCCCGAGGGAATAGCACACCGCGCTGTTGGCCGCGCTCCCGCGCCCCTGGACCAGCGACCCGCGCTCGCGCGCGAAGGAGCACAGGTCCCACACGATCAGGAAGTATCCGCTGAAGCCGAGCTTCGCGATGAGCGAGAGCTCGCGGTCGAGCTGGCGCCGCACCTCGCCCACGACGCTGCCGTAGCGCTGCTGGGCCCCGAAGTACGTCATCTTCCTCAGGAACGAGTCCTGGGACTCGCCGGCGGGAACCGGGTGGTCGGGAAACCGGTACCCGAGGTTCGCCAGGGTGAAGTCGAGCCGCTCCGCGAGCCTCTCCGTATTCGCGACCGCATCCGGCAGGTCCGCGAACAGCCCGCCCATCTCCCGGCCGTCCTTGAGATGGCGCTCGCGGTTGAAGGCCAGCCGCCGGCCCGCGGCGTCGAGCGTCGTGTGGTGGCGCAGGCAGGTGAACACGTCGACGACGACGCCGGCCTCCCGCGTCGCCTGGAGGACGCCGTTGGTGGCGAGAAGGGGCAGGCGCCCGGAGCGCGCCCAGTCGACCAGGAAGCCGTTCCAGCGCTCCTCGCCGGGGATCCGGTGGCGCTGGATCTCGACGTAGAGCCCGTCCCGGCCGAAGATGCTTGCGAGCCTGGCGCCCTCCTCGGCCGCGGCGGCGGGGCCGCGCTCAAGCCATGCGCGCCGCACGGGGCCCTCCTCGTCCCCGGTGAGGGCGACAAGCCCCCCGCACGCCCCTGCAAGCTCGTGCCAGGCGACGCGCCCCTCGCCCTTCTCCGCCCGCAGGTGCGTTGTGGTCAGCAGGCCGCACAGGCCCCGGTACCCCGCCCGCGTTGCGACGAGGACCGGCACGACGCTGCCGTCCTCCATCGTGAGCTCGGAACCGACGAGCGCCCTCACGCCCGCCTCCTTCCCCGACATGTGGAGCCGCACGGCCCCGTACACGCCGTCGCGGTCGCACAGCGCGAGGGCCGGCATTCCCAGCCGCCCGGCCTCGGCGACGAGGGACTCCGGAAGCGACCCGGCGCGCAGGAACGAGAACGCGCTGCGCGCATGGAGCTCGACGTAGCTCATATGGGCCCTAGTCCAGCATCCCCTCGACGCACCAGCCGCCCTCCGTGCGGGCGAGCTGGTAGACGCCGCCCGCGGCAAGCTCGACCTGCCATGTCTCGACGGCCCACGCCCCGGGCCTCCACCAGTCGCCCTCGGCGAGCCACGGGCCGAGCGCCGCGCGCACACGGCCCTCCAGCCGGCCCCCCTCCAGCCGTGCGGGCAGGCCCCCCTCGCAGGCGACGCGCACGGGCCACGGAGGGCGGAAGCGGCGCAGCGTGGGCCCGCATGCGGGATGCACCGAAGCCCCCGCGGGGGGCGCGACGGCCTCGGCGGGCCTCTCCATCAGGAACGCGTCCGGCCGGTGGGTGTCGGCCGGCACGGGCGTCCCGACCCGCTCGTCGCCCACGATCGCGGCGACGCGCGCGAGATTCTCCCAGAACGAGGCCGGGTCCCGCAGTCCGGTGTCGAACAGGCCCTCCTGCCTCTCGGGCGGGCGCGCCGGGGCCGCGACGAGCCGCACGCCCGCGATCCGCGCATCGGTGCGCACCGCCCCGAGGTGCGCGTCCAGGACGCGCAGCCATCCCTCCACGTTTGCGCCCGGCTCCGGCAGCCGGAATTCGCGCCGGTGGTCGGTGCCGTCCTCGAGGAGCAGCGTGAGCGAGAGCTTCTCGGCGACGAAGCCGGCCCCACGGAGCTCGAGCGCGATCCGCTCGGCGAACCTCCGGAGCTTGAAGAAGAGGGGCTCGATCGACTCGACCGGCGGCTCGTAGGTCCACTCCGCCGCGAAGCTCCTCGCGGGCTCGACAAGGCGCAGCACGCGCTCCGACTGGCCTGCGGCCCGCTCCCAGAGGAGCGCCCCCTCGGCACCGAGGCGCCTGCCGACCTCGGCCTTCGGCAGCGCCGTCAGTCCCCCAAGGGTCCCGATTCCCCAGCCCCTGAGGATCTGCTCGTGCCCGGGCGTCGGGCCGGCGAACGCGAGGGGCAGCGGCCCGAGGAAGGCCCCCGGGTCGCCGACGATGAGGACGGGCTCCGCGCGCTGCGCGGCGTACGAGGCGAGAAGCGGCGTCGCCCCGGCGCCGATCCGCAGCGGCAGTCCCAAGGCGGCCAGCTCGGCGACCCGCAGCCGCATGATCGCCTCCGTGCGCGCCCGGTCCGCGCCGCGCAGGTCGACGGTGCAGCACCCGGCGCCCGTCGCCTCGACGCGCGGCGCAAGCGTGAACGCCGCCGCGACGAGGAGCCTGTGGGCCTCGACCTCCGCCCCGGGGTCGCGCGGCCTAAGGGTTATCCCCGGGCAGCGGGACATCGCCAGCGTCGCCGCGAGCCCGGGCGCGACGCCACGCGCCTCCGGCGAGGCCTCCGTGACCTTGGCCTTGCGCCCCTCGCCCGCCACCAGCGCGAAGGCGCGCCCGCAGAGGGAGGGATCGCTCCTGCGCAGGGCGTGCAGGGCAAAGTAGGGAACGATCAGGACCGCGAAGTTCACCCGGCCAGCTGCTCCTCTGCCTGGGCGTGGCTGCGCTCCGCCCGCACGGCAAGCCGGTCGGCAACGGCCTCCCGAGGCTCGCCAGCATCCGCCAGGGACAGGGGCGTGTCGAGGATGAGCCTCCAGGGAACGGCGGGCACCAGGGGCGACTGGGTCTGGACAAGAACCGCGACGGCGCCGCCCTCGGCGGCCCGCTGCAGGCGATACCAGACCGAGGCGGGGGTCCTGCGCAGAGCGCGCTCCGCGCAGCCGCGCAGGTCGAGGACGACCGCGGCATAGTTGCCGTCGCGCACGAGGATGTCCGCGACCGCAAGGGCCTCCCCGGGCGCGCGGCAGCGCACCCATACGAGGTGGCGCAGCACGTCGGCCGGCACGGCCCCGGGCGCAAAGCCGTCCGACCCGTCGACAAGCGCGATCCGCTGCCGGGCCGCCTGCGTCGCCGCAAGCAGCCTGGCAACCACCGTCTGCCCTCCGCCGCTTGGGACTGCGGAGACAAGCTCCGTCAGGCACCCCGCCGGCAATCCGCCCCCGAGCGCGTCATCGACCGGGCGGACCGCCGAGCACACGCCGCCGCAGGGCCTCCGGGTCCTTTCCGGGAAGCGCGCGGCAAGGAGCGACCGCAGGGCAGAGACGGTTTGGGAGGGGGCAAGCACCTGCATTCATGCTTTATCAACCGGCGATGGCGACGCCCCGCCGGATCAGCCCCACCAGCACGCCCTGCGACTCCAGCCGGTGCTCGGGCACGATGTCCCGGTAGCGCCTGTTCGCCGCGCGCAGCACGGCGCGCCCGCGCAGGTGCACGAGCCGCTTGAGCGTCGTCGTGGTCTCGTCCACGAGCGCCGCGATGATGTCCCCGTCGCGGGGCTCGCGGCGCTCGAGCACCACCAGGTCGCCGTCCAGGATATGGGCGTCGACCATCGAGTCGCCGTGGACGCGCAGCGCCCACACCTGGTGGGGCCCCGGCCGGCGCACACCGAAGACGGAGGGATTGATGGCGAGGGTCTCGTCGGGCGTCTGCTCCTGCATCGCGGGCAGCCCGGCCGGGATCGAGCCAAAGACCGGCATCTCGAAAAGCTGCGCCTGCACCGCGGAGGCCCTGAGCCCCCAGGTGCGACCCGCCAGCTGCTCGATCTGCCCCTTGTTCGCCAGGGCCCGCAGGTGCCCGATCACGGTCGACTGGCTGGCGAGGCGGAATTTGCGCTGGATTTCCCGCGAGGACGGCGGCACGCCCTTCTCCCGCTGAAACTGCCGGATGAAGTCGAGGATCTGCTCCTGGCGCTCGGTCATCATGGCGGTCAGGGGTCCGAGCAGACCGACAGCTCGTTGCCGCTCGGCTCCGTGAAATGGAACCGGCGGCCGCCCGGGTATGCGAAGATCTCCTGGGTGATCTTCCCGCCGTGCTCGACGACCCGGCCGAGGGTCTCCTCCAGGCGCGGATGGAAGATGACGACCAGGCCGCTGCCCGCGGAGTACAACGAACGCTTGTCGGAACGGAAGAAGCCCCCGCCGAGCTGCCCGTCGGTGAACGACGTGTAGTCGGGGCCGTAATCCGTGAATGTCCATCCGAACACTTTCTCGAAGAAGCCCTTTGATTTCTCGAGGTCCGAGGCGTGAAACTCGACGTAGATGATCTTGTTTGTCTGGTCCATGGCGGGTGAGTTTTGGGGTGGCGTCAGCAGGCGTTCAATTGAGTGGCGTTCATTTGAACGGTATGCGCGGATAATGCAAGCATTCAAACGTGGTAAAATGACCCCTAGTGGTCGGACACAGCCTCTTTTCAGCCCAGCGTGTCGTTTGTGTTTTCGACGTGGACGCGCTCGAGCATCCTGAGGAGCGTCGCGCGGGTTTGCTTTGGCGACTTCGGCGTTGCGAGGGCCGTGATGTGGATGTCCACCCAGGTGTTATCCTGGATCCAGTGGGCGCGGATGTTTGAGTGGACGTTGTCGCCGATCTTCAGGTTGTAGAAGACCGCGTCCCAGCCCCCGATTTTCTTGAACTCTACCGCGTTAGGTTCGGGTAGGCCGTTGATCTGCCATTGGATCATGTCGCCCTGCCAGATCTTCTTTGTCGACGTGAAGCCTTCGGCCTTCTCGATCCATCCGCTGACCGAGATGTCAGGACGCCGCTCGTGTTGAAACAGGAAGTAGCGGGGATTCATCTTTGACCCCTTCACGACGTTGTTCTTGAGCTCCTTCTTGGGGATGGTCACCGCCAGCGCGGAGATGGGAACGTTGAGGACGAATCCATCGGGGAGTTCGAAGACCTGGAGTGTTTCACCGTCCGTGGCGTTGCCGAGCCCCTGGGAAAAGGCGACGAACGTGAATGAGGACCCGAAATCGACGGATTTCATTGCAGGTTTCTATGTGCGTTAAGGGTGCGTAGACAAGGAATTCATCTCTTGCCTATCCTATCAAGGCAGACCGCCTCGCACAACCGGCCGCATGCGGCCGACCAAGCCCAGACCGACCTAAGCCGAAAGGCCAAGCGGCTTGATGGCCCGGCCGTAGTCGGCGACGAAGACCGCGAGGATCCCGACCACCGTGAAGGCGATTCCTGCGGCGGCCGCGCCCAGGGGAAGGACTGCAACGGCAGCGGTGGCGGCGAGGACCTGGCTGATTGAAGAGGCGCTGGGTTTCATGCTGTTCTCAGCTTTCCGCGCTGTCCCACGCCGTGAGGAGTGTAAGCGCGGCGACTAGGGTAATTGGGATGATCATGACCGCTCTCCCTGAAGCCTTTGCATCTCGAAGGTGCGGCCGTAGTCGGCGACGAAGACCGCGAGGATCCCGACCATTGTTAAAGCGATGCAGGCGGTGGCCGCGCTCACGGGTAGGATTGCGGCGGCGGCGAGGACTGGGCTGACCGAAAGGATGTTGGATTTCATGTTGTTCATGGGTTTCTTCTACTTCCAAGAACACGCCGGCGGCCGAAAAGTTACGGCCATTGAAAACAGCGTTCGCCGCTTGCGGGCGGACGCCACGGAGGTCATTTTCCCGTACCCCAAGAACGTGAACGGATACAGCACCCAGGACGAACAGCAGCCCGTCATGTGGCTTGGCGGCTATCCCGTCTATGCGGCGTATTTCCTGGCGCTGGTCTTTGGCGTATCGATGGTCGCCACCTCGGTCTTCCTGGCCATCAACGCCACGCATCTCCTGGCGTGGCTTCCCTTCCAGAGC
>Ga0265318_10001194_pt1 | contig 15926 bp, 9 predicted proteins | sample 4821metaG_FD_192431 | JGI IMG/M metagenome (GOLD analysis project Ga0265318, IMG submission 192431) | Rhizosphere microbial communities from Carex aquatilis grown in University of Washington, Seatle, WA, United States - 4-8-21 metaG | ecosystem: Host-associated > Plants > Roots > Rhizosphere >... | reverse complement strand
TCGGGTTGAACCCCTACGCGGTCATCTGGGCGGTCGGCCTCGGCACCGCCCTCTACACGATGAAGGGCGGCCTGCGGGTCGTCGTCTACACGGACGCCCTCCAGACGACCGTGCTCCTCGCCGCCGCCGTCATCCTCACCGTGGTCGGCCTGCGCCACGTGGGCGGCTGGGGCGGCCTCCACGCCAGGCTCGCCCCCGGGATGTTCTCGATGGTGAAGCCCGCGACGGATCCCGACTACCCCTGGCCGGGGATGTTCTTCGCCGTGTTCCTGGCCGGCAGCTTCTACTGGTCCATGGACCAGGTCCTCGTGCAGCGGGCCTTCGCCGCCAGGGACCTGAACGAGGGCAGGAAGGGCGCGATCCTCTGCGGGTTCCTGAAGCTCACGACCCCCTTCCTCCTCGTCCTTCCGGGCCTGATCGCGAAGGCGATGTTCCCGGACCTCAAGAGGCCCGACCAGGCGTACGGCGCGCTCCTCATGAACATCATGCCGGCGGGGCTCCTCGGCCTCACGATCAGCGGCATCGGCGCCGCGCTCATGGGCCACATCAGCGCAACCTACAATTCCATCTCGACCCTCGTCACCCGGGACTTCTACCTGCGGTGGCGCCCGCAGGCCTCGCAGGCCGACCAGATCCGCGTCGGCCGCTGGGCCGTCCTCGCGGTGTTCATCCTGGGCTCGGCCTGGGCCCCGATGATCGGGCTCTTCGGCAACCTGTTCACCTACCTGCAGACGATCCAGGTCTACCTGATGCTCCCCTTCGCGGGCATCTTCTTCGCGGGCGTGCTCTGGAGGCGGACGACGACTCAGGGCGTCGTCGCCTGCCTCTGCACCGCCGGCGTCGTTTGCCCGCTCCTGATGCTGAACGGCGAGTTCCACTTCCTGCCGTTCATGGACCATCCATTGCTGCGGCCCTGGCTCCACGCCGCGATGCTGGCGTTCGCGGTGTCGATGGTCGCCTTGGTCGGCGGCAGCCTCGCCACGCCGCGCACCTCGCAGGCAAAGCTGGCCCATACCACGGTGTCCGACTGGGGCGCACTTGTCGCCCCGGACGGGGGCACGGGGATCCGCGACTACCGTGTCTGGCTGGCCGTCCTCCTACTGGTTACTGCCGGGCTATGGTATTCGATGAGGTGAGATAATACCGAAACAAAGAATCTCATTCCCATCCTGGACGTAGTTCTGTAGAACGCCTGTGGCGACCTACCCCAGCCCGTCTCGCCCAGCCCCTACGCCCCCATGCCCGATTCCCAGCCCCCTGCTGCCCTGGACCCGTCCGCCGAGCGCCTGTCCCTGCGGGAGAAGCTCTCCTACGGCTTTGGCGACCTGGCCTCGTGCCTCTACTGGCAGACCATCTCGGCCTACCTGCTGATCTTCTACACGGACATCTTCGGGATCACCGCGCTCGCCGCGGGGACGATGATGAGCATCAGCCGCTTCTCCGACGCGTTCTTCGACCCCCTGATGGGCATGTTGTCGGACCGCACGCGGTCGCGCTGGGGCAAGTTCCGGCCCTTCCTCCTCTGGGGCTGCGTGCCGCTGGCCGTGGCGGCCTTCCTGACCTTCTACGTCCCGGACTTCGGGGCGAAGGGGAAGCTCATCTGGGCCTACCTGACCTTCAACGCGATGATGCTGATCTACACGGCGATCAACATCCCGTACACGGCGCTCCTCGGCGTCATCTCGCCGAACCCGAACGAGCGCACCTTCCTCTCGTCGGTCAAGTACATCGGGGCCTTCGCGGGCGGGATCATCGTCTCGGCGACACTCCTTCCCATGGCGAAGGTCGGCGGCTGGCTCGGCGCCACGACGGTCCAGCGCGGCTGGGAGATGTCGTTCGTGATCTACGGCGTCGCCTCGGTCATCTTCTTCCTGATCGTCTTCTTCAACACCAAGGAGCGCGTGCTGCCGCCGAAGGCGCAGAAGACGACCTGGGGGAAGGACCTGGGCGACCTGCTGACGAACAGGCCGTGGCTCATCCTCCTCGTGACGACGATCACGTTCATCTTCTTCGTGGCCCTGCGCGGCAACGCGACCACCCACTACTTCAAGTACTACGTGGGCGCGCAGACCCTCACGCTGCCCTCCTTCCTGCCGAAGTCCATGGCCGGGACGCAGCTCTGGAGCTGGGAGAGCCTCGTCTCGGCCTACAACACCATGACCCAGGCCCTGTCCCTCCTCGGGGTCATGCTGGTCCCGATCGCCGCGCGCCTCCTTGGCCGCAAGGGCGCCTTCGTGGCCCTCCTCGTGGTGGCCATCGTGTGCACGAGCTCGTTCTACCTGTTCCGGCCCGACCAGCTCCTCCTCATCTTCGGCATGAACGCCATCGGCTCCATCACGGGCGGCCCGCTGAGCGCGCTTCTCATGGCGATGTACGCCGACACCGCGGACTATGCGGAGTGGAAGACCGGCCGGCGCGCCACGGGGCTCATCTTCTCGGCGTCGATCTTCGCCCAGAAGCAGGGATGGGGCCTCTCGGGCGGGTTCACGCTGCTCCTCATGGGAAGCCTCGGCTTCGTGGCCAACCAGGTCCAGACGCCCGAGACGCTCCACGGACTGGTCGAGCTGATGAGCCTCATCCCGGCGGCGCTCGGCATCATCGCGCTCCTCCTCCTCACGCTCCTGTATCCCCTCGGCGAAAAGAGGATGTCCGAGATCGCGGCGGACCTGAAGGTGCGCCGCGCGGCGGACGCCGCGTCGCCCACGACGGCCTGATCGCACCGTCCCATTAATGGGACGGGTTTGTTTCGCTTCCGAATATTTCCGGGCGCTTCGGTGTGCCCGCATGTTAGCCTAAGCGATTGGATCACAATGCATAGCGTGGTGCATCGAGGTCTGGCACGAGGCCTGCGATACTGTGGCTGATGATTACCCTGAAAAGCGTCGACCGCGTCTACCCGCTGAAGGGCGGACCCTTCTATGCCCTGCGCGGGATCACCCTCACGATCGGCGAGGGCGACTTCGTCTCCATCATGGGACCCTCCGGCTCGGGCAAGTCGACCCTCCTGAATATCCTCGGGCTCCACGACTCGGCGTGGAGCGGCGAGTTCAGGTTCGGCGACGTGGAGGTCCACAGGCTCGCCCAGAAGCAGAGGCTCGAGCTCCAGAAGAGGAACATCGGCTTCGTGTTCCAGAGCTACCACCTGCTGGACGACCTGACGGTGTACGAGAACCTCGAGATCCCCCTCTCCTACCGCGACGTCCCGAAGGCCGAGCGCCAGACCATCGTCTGCGACACGCTCGACCGCTTCCACATCGTCGGCAAGAAGGACCTCTACCCGTCCCAGCTCTCCGGCGGCCAGCAGCAGCTGGTCGCGGTGGCCCGCGCCCTGGTCGCCCGCCCCCGCCTGATCCTCGCCGACGAGCCCACGGGCAACCTGCACTCCGACCAGGGCCGCGAGATCATGGAGCTCTTCAAGAAGCTGAACCAGGAGGGCGTCACGATCGTCCAGGTGACGCACTCCGAGGCGAACGCCGCCTACGGCCAGAGGATCCTGCGCCTCGCCGACGGCCTCCTCCTCAAGTAGCCGCCGATGCGCCTCCTCACGTTCATCCTGCTCGCGGCGGCTCTTGCCGTCCCGCCGGCCGCGTCCGCCCAGGAGGTCAGCCCCACGCTGACCCTCGACGACGCCATCCACCTCGCGCTCATGAGGAACAAGAACCTGAAGGCCTTCTCCTACTACCGGGGGATCTCCCGCGCGAACCTGCTCGTCGCGCGCGGGGCCTTCGACCCGAGCCTTGTCGCCGGCCGCAGCTCGTCGAGCACGCAGGAGGGCGGGCTCGGCGTCGTGCAGTTCGACAGCATCCGCTCCGACAACTACAGCGTGGGGCTCCAGGGCGTGCTGCCGTTCGGCACGCAGTACTCGGTCAGCGGCACGTCGTCGGACGAGCGCGACCAGTACAGCGGGTTCGCGAGGAACTACCTGACCTTCGGGGGGTTCACGGTCACGCAGCCGCTCCTGAAGAACTTCGGGTTCGACGCCAACCTGGTGAACGTGCGGATCGCGAAGGCGAACCGCGCCATCTCCGACCTGACCTACCGGCAGTCGGCCATCGCCACGGTGACGAACGTCGTCCTGGCCTACAGCAACCTGCAGTTGGCCCACGACCAGCTCAATGCGGCCCGGAGATCGCGCGACCTCGCCGCGACGCTCCTCGACGCCAACGAGAAGGAGTACAAGGTGGGCAGCATCTCGCAGAGCGACGTCATCACGGCGCGCGCGTTCCTCGCGGCGCAGGAGGAGCCTATCCTGGTCGCGGAGCGGGCCGTGCGCGACGACCAGAACGAGCTCAGGGACCTGATCGGCGAGGACCTCTTCTTCGAGGACGAGCCCCTGTTTGCGCTGGCGCCGGTGACCATCCCCGACATCACCGTCGACCCGAGGGCGGACATCCAGAGGGCGCTCGGCGCCCGCCCGGACTACCAGATCTCCCGTCTCGGCATCGTGAAGGACCGCGCCGCCGAGAAGGCCGCGGTCAACGGGGTGCTGCCCCAGGTCGACTTCGTGGGGGGCTACGGCTACAATGGCCTCGCCACCACCTTCGACGTCAGCCGCAACATGGTTGAGGACCGCCAGAACCCCAGCTACTCGGCAGGGCTGGCCGTGACGATCCCGCTCACGTTCGCGGTCGGCCGCGGCAGGCTCAGGGCCGCGCGCCTGCAGCGCCTGCAGGACGAGGAATTCCTGCGGCAGTCCGAGGCGGACATCGCGGTCGGGGTCGCCGCGGCGGCCGGCCAGATCGTGACGACCAAGCAGCGGGTCGCCGCCGACGAGGCGGCGTACGCGCTCGCAAAGCAGGCGCTCGACGGCGAGGTGAAGAAGAAGCTGGCCGGCACGAGCACGACGCTCGCGGTCGAGCAGCAGCAGAGCTCCGTCACCGCGGCCGAGATCACCGTCTCCTTCGCCCTGGCCGCCGAGCGCCAGGCCGTCGCGAACTACGACCAGGCCCTGGGCGCCACGCTCGAGCGCTACCACATCACGCTCTCCGGCGACTAGGGCTTTTGGCGCTCGTCTCCCCCGGCGTCCCTCCCCTCAATTGACCCCATGTCCGGCGCGCCCACCCACCGCATCCTGATTGCCGACGACCACGCCGACATCATCGAGGCGCTGCGCCTCCTGCTGAAGAACGAGGGGTACCAGACCGAGGCCGTCAAGTCGCCCGCCGCGGCGATCAAGGCGGTCGAGGCGCGCGACTATTCGCTGGCCCTGGTCGACCTCAACTACGCGCGGGACACGACAAGCGGCAAGGAGGGGCTGGACCTCCTCAGCAAGCTGCAGTCGATCGACCCGACGCTGCCCGTCGTCATCATGACCGCGTGGGCGAACGTCGAGCTCGCGGTCGAGGCCATGCGCCGGGGCGCGCGCGACTTCATCGCCAAGCCCTGGGAGAACCTGCGGCTCCTCGCCATCGTGCGCAACCAGATCGAGCTCGGCGGGACCGTCCGCGCCTACCGCAGGCTCGAGCAGGAGAACCAGCTGCTCCGGGGCAAGCAGGGCCCGGCCCTGATCGCCCAGTCGGCCGCGATGCGGCCGGTCCTGGAGCTCATCGCGCGGGTGGGCCCCTCCGACGCGAACGTCCTCATCACGGGCGAGAACGGGACCGGAAAGGGCCTCGTCGCCCAGGCGATCCATGCCGTCTCACCGCGGGGCACCCGCCCCTTCATCTCCGTCAACATGGGCGGCCTCCCCGAGGGCGTCTTCGAGAGCGAGCTCTTCGGGCACGTCCGGGGGGCGTTCACGGACGCCAAGGGGGACCGCGCGGGCCGCTTCGAGCTCGCCGAGGGCGGCACGCTCTTCATGGACGAGATCGGCAACATCCCCGCGGCGCAGCAGGCCAAGATCCTGCGGGCCCTCGAGCGCGGGGAGTTCGAGCGGGTCGGCTCGTCGCGGACGATCCGCGCCGACGTGAGGCTCATCTCGGCGACGAACGCGGACCTGGCGGCCGAGGTCGCGTCGGGCCGGTTCAGGCAGGACCTCCTCTTCCGGCTGAACACGATCCAGATCCACCTGCCGGCGCTTCGGGAGCGCCGGGACGACATCGACCTCCTGGCCCAGCACTTCCTCAAAGCCCACGTCGCGCGCTATAGGAAGGCAATCACGGGCTTCGACGAGGAGGCCGCGGACCTCATGCGCGCCTACGCGTGGCCCGGCAACGTGCGCGAGCTGAACCACGCGATCGAGCGCGCCGTGCTCATGGCCTCCGGCAAGGTCGTCCGTGCGGCGGATCTCGCGCTCAACGCCTCCGCCGCCGTGCCCCGGCTGGACGACATGAGCCTGGAGGAGGTCGAGGCCTACCTGATCAAGAAGACCCTCGCCCGCTGCGACGGGAACGCGCGCAAGGCTGCGGAGCTCCTCGGCCTCAGCCGAAGCGCGTTCTACCGCCGCCTCGAGAAATACGGACTGTAGCTTTTCGCGGGACCGCTCATGGTCCTCCCATGGCCAAACGGCCGAGCAAGCTTACCCATGACCAGGCGATCCTCGCCTACTGCCTGCTGGGCGGACTGCCGGCGGTGGCGCTTTCCTTCGCCTGGGCGTGGGGCACGCCCCATGCCATGGATGTCCGCGTCACGGTCGGGCTCCTCGTCATCGCGTGCTGGCTCGGGTTCGCCTTCGCGGCGCAGGAACGCGTGGTCCGCCCGCTGCAGACCATGTCCAACCTGCTCCTCGCCCTCAGGGAGGGGGATTTTTCGTTCCGCGCGCGCGGCGCGAAAAGGCGCGACCCCCTGGGCGACGTCCTCGCCGAGATAAACGGCCTCGGCGAGATCCTCCAGACCCAGAGGCGCGGGGCCCTCGAGGCCACCGCGCTCCTCTCCGCCGTCATCAAGGAGATCGACGTCGCCATCTTCGCCTTCGACGCCGAGGGCATCCTGCGCCTCGTGAACCCCGCCGGCCAGGCGCTCCTCGGCCAGCCGGCCGAGCGCCTGCTCGGGCGGGAGGCCAGGGCCATCGGCCTCGCCGAGTGCCTCGAGGGCGAGTCCAACCGGATCCTCGGGCCGTCCGAGCTGCCGCGGGCCTACGGGCGCTGGAGCATGCGCCGCACGACGTTCCGTGAGGAGGGCCGGCCCCACCAGCTGGTGGTGTTCGGCGACCTGAGCCGGCCGCTGAGGGAGGAGCAGCTCAAGGCCTGGCAGCGCCTCGTCCGCGTCCTCGGCCACGAGCTGAATAATTCCCTCGCCCCGATCAAGTCGATCGCGGCCACGTTAGGCGCCTCGGTCGAGCGCCAGCCGAGGAGACCCGACTGGGAGGAGGACATGAAGTCGGGCCTCGGCGTCATCTCCGCCCGCGCCGAGAGCCTCGAGCGGTTCCTGCAGGGCTACACGCGCCTCGCCAGGCTTCCGCCCCCCCAGGCGGCGGCCTGCGACCTGCCGGCCCTCCTCAGGCGCGCCGCGGCCCTCGAGCACAGGCTGGCCGTCGAGGTCCAGCCGGGCCCTCCGGTCGAGCTCATGGTGGACGGGGCCCAGGTCGAGCACGCGGTCATCAACCTCCTGAAGAACGCCGTGGAGGCGTCCCTCGACCAGAAGTTCGCGAAGGTGCGGGTGTCGTGGCGCACGGGCGCCGGGATCGCGGAGGTCTGGGTCGAGGACAACGGGGCGGGGATCGAGGAGACGGCGAACCTCTTCGTCCCGTTCTTCACGACCAAGCCCGAGGGATCCGGCATCGGCCTCGTCCTCTGCCAGCAGATCGCCGAGAACCACGGGGGCTCGCTCGCCCTGTACAACCGGGACGACCGCTCCGGCTGCATCGCCATCCTTCGCCTCCCCCTTCCCAAGGATCCCGCCGGCGCCAATTGACGGTTTGTTGGGAACCCCCCCGCGGGGTCCCAATGGCGTGAATCGCCCGGGAGGGCCGGGCGACGGGGCGCTCCAGGCGGGCATTAAGGACGGAACATTGAAAGCGAGAGGCATACTGTAGATGCCCAACACGGAGTCTATCATGAAGGCATTCGCCACGATCGTCAGCACCGCAGCCCTTCTGCTCGCCTGCAGCACGGCACATGCGCAGTCCAACACCGCCACCGGCAGCCAGGCGCTGGGCGGCGGCTCCAACACCGGCACGAACAACACGGCCACGGGCTATCTCTCGCTGTTCTTCAACACCTCCGGCGCGGAAAACACGGCGACCGGCGACGCGGCGCTCAACAGCAACACCAGCGGGAGCTTCAACACGGCCACCGGCGTCACGGCACTCTTCTCAAACACGACCGGCAACTACAACACGGCGACCGGCATCTCTGCGCTTTACGCCAACACGACCGGGACCGAGCTCACGGCGACGGGTTACGCGGCCCTCGCCAACAACACGACGGGAAGCCTGGACACGGCCCATGGCTACTCGGCGCTCTACAGCAACGCCAGCGGCAGCGAGCTCACCGCCGATGGCGTCCAGGCGCTCTACAGCAACACGACCGGCAGCTTCAACTCGGCCCTGGGCTTCTCGACGCTCTTTAAGAACACGACGGCAAACGACAACACAGCCGTGGGTTTCAGCGCGCTCAGGAACAACACCACCGGCGCCGACAATGTTGCCGTGGGCTTCCAGGCCGCCAAGGGCGGGGCCAATGCCGGCAATGCAACCGGCTCGAACATCACTGCGGTCGGCAGCCAGTCGGTCTTCGCCAATGCGGCCGGGTCGAACGACACGGGCATCGGCTTCAGGGCGCTCTTGAATGCGACGGGCTCGGGCAACATCGGCATCGGCGCGAATGGCGCCTCGAGCATCACAACCGGGAACAACAACATCGAGCTCTTCGACCCGGGCCAAGCCGGGGACAATGGCGTCATCCGCATCGGCACGGAGGGGACCCAGGCGTCGGCTTTCATGGCAGGCATCTGGGGCGTGTCCGGCAACAACGACTCAGGAACCCAACAGGCCGTCACCATCGACGACCTTGGCAACCTGGGCTCGACGAGCGCCGGCGCGGGTGCCACGGGTCCCACCGGGGCGACCGGCGCGACCGGGCCGGGGCTCTCGCTTGACGCGTCGTCCGACACGGTGGGTGGCGCCAATGCGCTCCCGGCCATTGCCGCCCACACGTTCACGGGCAGCCAAGAGACGGCATACGGCGCCTCGGCCCTCACCTCGGACTCCTCGGGCCTCGACAACACGGCCATCGGCAACGATGCGCTCTTCTCCGACACGAACGGCGCTTACAACACGGCGGTGGGAGGCCAGGCGCTCCAAGCGGACGTCCAGGATTTCGGCCTGACGGCCATCGGTTATTCGGCCCTCTTCAGCAGCCAGGGGGGCGACTTCAGCACGGCCGTCGGTTACAATGCCCTCGGCAACCTCGCGACGGGCTCCGGCGACGTCGCCGTCGGCGCCAACGCCGGCTCCAATTACGCGGGTTCCGAGAACAACAACATCTCGATAGGCGCAGCCGGCCAGGCCAACGAGAGCGGCGTCGTCCGCATCGGCACGGAGGGCACCCAGGATTCCGCCTACATCGCGGGCATCTCAGGCGTGACGGTGGCGAGCGGGGCCGAGGTCTTTGTCAGCTCCTCCGGGCAGCTCGGGACAGTCACGTCCTCCCGGCGCTTCAAGACGGACATCCAGGACATGGGGGCCGCAAGTGAGGCCATCCTCGCGCTTCGCCCGGTAACGTTCCGCTACAAGCCCGAGATCGACCCCAGCGGTACGCCGCAGTACGGCCTTGTCGCCGAGGAGGTGGAGAAGGTCTCCCCAGACCTGGTCGTGCGCGACGCCCAGAACAAGGCCTACACGGTACGCTACTCGGCGGTGAATGCGATGCTCCTGAATGAATTCCACAAGCAGCACGACGTGATGTCCCGGCAGCAGGACGAGATCGCGGCGCTGAAGGCGCGAATGAAGCAGGTTGATGCCCTGGCCGCGCGCCTCGACGCACTCGAACAGCTGTCCGCGAGCAAGTAACGCCGCCAACGCCGGGGCTAGATACAATGGTGCGGGCATCGCTCCCATGCTCCGCCCGAAGATCGCCAAGAACGCCCGGGGCTCGCTTGCGCTGCCTAAACGGGACCGCTGGTCCGGCTGCGTCGAAGCCACCCATGCCGAAAGGGTGATATCCGAAGTTTTCAGTCCGCCCTTCCTGGGGAAACCTGCGGCCGCGGACATTTCCCTTGGATCGGGATGACACATTAGCCGTCACCAACAACGAACGAGGCATCAAGGACCTGCATCCCGAGCCTGGATTTCGTTTCCCGATTTTGGGACGTCCCTTTCCCGCTACCGGGGTAATCCAGCGTATTTAGCCGTCAAAGATTGTCTATTAGAGTCTATCCTGAAATAGGTTACAACATTGCGACGCAGCTGGCACAGCGCCTGCAAAGAGAAGGCTAGAATCATGGATATCCAGCGCCCCGATCAAACCAAGGCCAAGCGCAAGAGGCGGATCACCGTCATCGCGGTGGCCGTCGTGGGCCTGGTCGCCGTCACGGTGATGCTCGCGCGGCTGAAGCCGGCCGTGCCCACGGTCGACAAGGGCCTTGTATGGATCAACACCGTGAAGCGCGGCCCGATGGTCCGCCAGGTGCATGGGCCCGGCACCCTCGTCCCCGTCGATATCCGCTGGATCGCCGCGCGAACCCAGGGCCGCGTCGACAAGTTCATCCTCCTGCCCGGCGCCACCGTGCAGCCCGACAGCGTCGTCATGGTCCTCAGTAACCCCGACGTGACGCAGGCCGCCCTCGACACGGAGTCCGCGCTCAAGGCCGGCGAAGCCGACTACGCCAACCTCAAGGTCACGGTGCAGCAGGCGGTCCTGCAATCCGAGTCCGAGGCCGCGACCGCCAAGGCGGCGTTCGAGGTCGCGAAGCTCCAGGCGAAGGTGAACGAGCAGCTTTTCAAGGACGGCCTTGTCTCGGAGCTCAACCTCCAGCTCTCCAAGGTCCAGGCCGAGCAGGACGAGACGCTGAACGACATCGCGCAGAAGCGCTACGCGTTCGCGCAGGACTCGGTGGCGCCCCAGCTCGCGGTCAAGCAGGCGACGGTCGACCAGCTCCGGGCCCAGGCGAAGCTCAAGCTCGCCGAGGCCGACGCCCTCAACGTGCGCGCCGGGATGAGCGGCATCCTCCAGGTCGTCCCGGTCGAGGTCGGGGCCCAGGTGACCCCGGGCACCAACCTGGCGCGCGTCGCCGACCCCACGACGCTAAGGGCCGTGATACAGATCGCCGAGACGCAGGCCAAGGACGTCCGGATCGGCCAGAGCGCCGAGATCGACACCCGAAACGGGATCGCCAAGGGCAAGGTCTCCCGGGTCGACCCGTCCGTGCAGAACGGCACGGTCAGCGTCGACGTCGCGCTCCCGGCAGTGCTGCCCAACGGCTCCCGGCCCGACCTCTCGGTTGACGGCGTCGTCGAGCTTGAGCACCTGGACGACGTCGTCTTCGTCGAGCGCCCCGCCTTCGGCCAGGAGCACTCGACGGCGGGGATATTCCTTTTGGATGCCGACGGCGTGTATGCCAACCGAGTTCAGGTCGACCTCGGCCGCAGCTCCGTCAACACGATCGAGATCGTCAAGGGCCTCAACCCCGGCGACCGCGTGATCCTCTCCGACATGTCGCAGTGGGACACCCACGACAGGATCAAGCTCAACTGAACGTGAACGATTTCCGCATCGCGCTCCGCCAGCTCGCCCGGACGCCCGGCTTCACGCTCGTGGCCGTCCTGACGCTCGCGCTCTGCATCGGCGCGAACAGCGCCATCTTCAGCGTCATAAACGCCATACTCCTGAAGCCCTACCCCTGGCCCGGCTCGGAGCGCCTGGTCTACGCCAGCAACACCTATCCCCTCATGGGCCTCATGGACGCCGGCGTCTCGGTCCCCGACTACCTGGACCGCAGGAGGGACGTCACGGGGTTCGAGGACAGCGCGATGTACACCGGGGCGAGCCTCAACATGTCGGGCGCGGCCCAGCCCGAGATGATCAGCGGCCTCCGCGCGACGCCCTCCCTCTTCACGACGCTCAAGTCCCCGGCGGCGATCGGCCGGGTCTTCACCGAGGACGATGCCAGGCCCGACTCGCCCGCGACCATCGTGCTCAGCGACGGCCTCTGGAAATCCCACTTCGGCGCCGACCCGGGCGTGGTGGGGCGCGTCATCCGGATGAACGACCGCCCGGTCACCGTGATAGGCGTCATGCCGGAGTCCTTCTACTTCCCCACCCCGAAGACCCAGGCGTGGATGCCGTTCGCCATCACGCCCGCGCAGCGGCTGGACACCGAGCGCGGGAATGAATTCTCAACGATGATCGCCCGCATGAAGCCCGGGGCGACGGTCGCGAGCGTCCAGCGCGAGCTCGACCAGATCCAGGCGCGCCTCGCCGAGCGCATCCCCGAGGGCCGCGAGTTCTGGAAGACGAGCGGCTTCGACGGGCACGCGGTCGGGTTCCTCGAGAGGAACGTGAAGGATGTCAGCAGCATGCTCTGGCTGATCCAGGTCGGCGTCGCCGCGGCGCTCCTGATCGGCTGCGCGAACGTGGCGGGGCTCCTCCTCGCCCGCGCGGTGGGCCGGGAGAAGGAGCTCGCGATCCGCACGGCGCTCGGCGCCAGCCGCTTGCGGATCGTCCGGATGCTCCTGTCGGAAAGCGTCGTCCTCTTCTCGGCCGGGGGCCTCATGGGGCTCATTGTCGCCGTGTGGAGCATCGACCTGCTGCAGATGCTGGGACTCTCGACCCTTCCCCGGGGGTTTGGGGTGAGGCTGGATCCCACGGTGTTCGCCTTCACGCTCGGCTGCGCGGTCCTGACTGGCGTCGCCTTCGGGGCGCTCCCCGCATGGTCCGCGTCCCGCGACAACCCCTCGGCCTCGCTGAAGGAGTCCGGGGCCCGGGGCACCGCGGGCCGAAGGACCCAGCGCCTCCGGTCGGCGCTCGTCGTCGCCGAGGTCGCGCTCGCCGTCATGCTGGTGGCGACCGCGGGACTCCTCATCAAGAGCTTCATGAGGCTGCAGCGGGTCGACCCGGGCTTCGTCCCGGGGGGCACGATCGCGGCCCAGGTGGCGCTGCCGGACGGCAAGTATGACAAGCCGGGGAAGATCGTCGCGTTCCACGATGCCGTCATCGCGCGGCTCGAGGCGACCCCGGGAATCTCGAGCGCCGGGACGACGGACGTCCTTCCCTTCACGGGAGGGGGCAGTTCCGCGACCTACACGAGTCCCGACATCGTGCTGCCGCCGGATGCGCCGCTGCCCCACGCCTTCGTGCGCTCGGCGGATCCCGGGCTCCTGAAGGCGCTGGGCCTCACCCTTCTGCGCGGGCGCTGGTTCACCGCGTCCGACACGGCCGCAGCGCAGCGCGTCGCGGTCGTCGACCGGGTGCTCGTCGACCGCTACTGGAAGGGCCAGGATCCCATCGGCAAGCGGATCGAGTGGGGCGGCGGCCCGGCGCCCCTCGCGTGGACCGTTGTCGGCGTGGTGGCGACCGTGAAGACCCGCGCCCTCGACGAGTCCTCGGACAAGGAGACCCTTTACTTTCCCATGGCCCAGAGGCCCCAGAAGACGCAGGTGTTCACGGTGCGCACCGCGGGCGACCCCTCGATGCTCGCGGCGACGATACGGGACGCCGTCCGCGCCGTCGACCCGACGCAGCCCGTCTTCGACGTGATGACGATGACGCGGCGCATGGAGGACGCGGCTCAGCCGCGGCGCGCGCCCGTCGTCCTCCTCTCCATCTTCGGCGGGCTCGCCATGGTGCTGGCCATGCTGGGGGTCTACGGGGTCCTCGCGTTCTCCGTGGCCCAGCGCACCTCGGAGTTCGGCGTGAGGATGGCCCTCGGGGCGACGCCCGGCGACATCGCGGCATTGGTCCTGAAAATGGGGTCCCTGCTCGCCTGCGCCGGGATCGCGATCGGGATGGGCGGCTACCTGGCCCTGAACCGCCTGGTGGCGACGCTCCTCTTCGGCACGCCCTCCCTGGATCCCGCGATGCTCCTGGTCGCCCCCGTCCTCCTAGCCGGCGTGGCGCTCGCCGGCTGCCTGGTTCCCGTTTTCCGCGCGACCCGCATCGAGCCGGTGGCGGCGCTTCGCCACGACTGACCCTTTTCCCAAGCACCTCCCTTTAACCACCCCCACAACCAGGAACACACGCCATGTCACAGCCGCTCCTCAAACTCGACCACGTCACGAAGGTCTTCCTCACCGACGAGGTCGAGACCCACGCCCTCTCCGGAATCCACCTTGAGATCAAGAAGGGCGAGTACGTCGCCATCGCCGGCCCCTCCGGGTGCGGCAAGTCGACGCTCCTTTCGATCCTCGGGCTCCTCGACACCCCGACGGACGGCACCTACCTCCTGAACGAGCGCCTCGTGCAGGGCCTGACCCCGGCCGAGCGCGCCCGGATCCGCAACCGCGAGATCGGCTTCATCTTCCAGTCGTTCAACCTGATCGGGGACCTGAGCGTCTACGAGAACGTCGAGCTGCCGCTCACGTACCGCGGGCTGCCCGCGTCGGACAGGAAGGCGCGCGTCGAGGAGGCCCTGGAGAAGGTGGGCATGGCCCACCGCTCGAAGCACGTCCCCTCGCAGCTCTCGGGCGGCCAGCAGCAGAGGGTCGCGGTCGCCCGCGCCCTCGCCGGCGCGCCCGCCGTCCTCCTCGCCGACGAGCCCACCGGCAACCTCGACTCGAAGAACGGCGACGCCGTCATGGAGCTCCTCCAGAGCCTCCACCGGACGGGCTCGACCATCCTCATGGTGACCCACGACACGCGCTTCGCGCGCCACGCCGACCGCACCGTCCACCTCTTCGACGGTCGCGTGGTCGAGGAGCGGGTCGAGACGAAGGAGTAGGCCCAGGGCCCTTCCCCATGCTCTCCGACCTGAGGTTCGCCTTCCGCCAGCTGCTGAAATACCGCGGCTACACGGCCGTCGCCGTGCTGACGCTCGCCCTCGGGATCGGGGTCAACACGACGATGTACAGCGTCCTGAACACGCTCATCCTCAAGGCGTCGGCGGCGCCCGATTCCGGGAGGCTGGTGACACTCGTCGGCACGTCCGGCGAGGCCAACGATCGCCTCCTGTCGCCTGCGGATTTCTACGACTACCAGGCCCAGAGCACCTCCTTCGCCCAGCTGGGTGCGTACGACCAGAGCAACTTCAACCTGGCTGAGCCGGGCCAGCCCGCGCAGCGGCTCGCGGGGATGTCGGTCAGCGGGAATTTCTTCCAGACCTTCGGGATTCCCCCGGAGCTGGGCCGCACCATCGACGCTGCAAACGACCGCGAGGGCGCGGGGCGGGTGGCCGTCCTGAGCGACAGCTTCTGGCGGGGGCACTTTGCCGCCGATCCGGGGGTCATCGGGCGCACGGTGCGCATGGACGCCCAGCAGGTGACCATCATCGGGGTCATGCCGGCGGACTTCGACAACCTCACCTACTGGGGGCACGTCGACGTCTGGCAGTCGCTCTCCCTCGATGGCGGCGGCCGGCATGTCCGCAACAACCGCTGGCTCCGGGGGATCGGCCGCCTGAAGCCGGGCGTCACCCTGGCGCAGGCCTCGGCCGAGGGCACGGCCATCGCGGCCAGGCTCGCCCACGACTTTCCGCTGGACGACGCCGGCACGAGCGTGCGCCTCGTCTCCTGGAACAGGGCCCGCACGAGCGACCTCTCGCGCAACATCTGCGGCATGTGCATGGGCCTTGCCGGCTTCGTTCTCCTCATAGCCTGCGCGAACCTGGCCAACCTCCAGCTGGCCCGGATGGCCGACCGGGTCCGCGAGAACGCCGTGCGCATCGCGCTCGGTGCGTCACGGATGCAGCTCATACGCCAGCTCATGGTCGAGAGCCTCCTCCTGTCCGCGCTGGGCGGGGCCGTCGGCGTCCTGATCGCGACCTGGGGCACGCGGCTCATTGGGAACTCCATCTACATCGGCGACGTGCGCGGCGTCGACCTGCCCGTCGACACCGATGTCCTCGTCTTCACGCTCCTGGCCTCGGCCGCGACGGGAGTCCTGATGGGCACGGTC
>Ga0265318_10001189_pt1 | contig 15983 bp, 14 predicted proteins | sample 4821metaG_FD_192431 | JGI IMG/M metagenome (GOLD analysis project Ga0265318, IMG submission 192431) | Rhizosphere microbial communities from Carex aquatilis grown in University of Washington, Seatle, WA, United States - 4-8-21 metaG | ecosystem: Host-associated > Plants > Roots > Rhizosphere >... | reverse complement strand
CCAGGCCGGCAGGCCCCGGCCGACCAGGGCCAGCCAGGCCGGGTAGGCGGCGTAGTGGCTCCCGCCCATCCCCGAGAGGACGATCCGATCGAACGAGCCGAGCTCCAGCTCGTCGACGAGGGCGCCCACCTCGTCGGCGTGGCCGGCCAGCTCGCGGAGCGCCCCACCCTGGCCGCGGATGTCGTCGACGAACGCGCTCACACCGCACGCCGCGGGCCGCCGGCCTCGAGCGCGTCGAGCGGCGCAGCCCCGTCGAGCGGAGCAGCCCCGTCGAGCGGAGCAGCCCCGTCGAGCGGAGCGACGCGGCCGACCCGGGCGACGACGACGTGGACGTCGCGGTCGGCCAGGGTGCGCGCGAGGTCGGGCGGGATGCGCTCGTCGGTCACGAGGACGTCGACCCGGTCGATGTCGCAGACCTTCGCGAACGCCGTCTGCTCGAGCTTCGTCGCGTCCACGACGACGATGACGCGTCTCGCGCTCGCGAGCGCGGCGCGCTTCACGCGCGCGTCCTCGAGGTTCCACTCGGTGACGCCGTCGGCGACGCTGACGCCGGACGCGGTGAGGAACAGCGCGTCGAAACGGAGATTCGCGAACGCCGATTCGGCGAGCTCGCCGCTCAGCGAGCGCTCGCCGGGACGGATCGTGCCGCCGACGATCATCAGCCGGAGCCGGGCGTCGTCGGCGAGCTCGGCGGCGATCCGCAAGCTCGTGGTGCACACCGTGAGCTGCGTGTGGTCGCGAAGCGCGCGGGCGATCTCGAGCCCGGTCGTGCCGCCGTCGACGATCACGGAGTCGCCGTCGCCGACGAGGGCCGCGGCGCTCCGCGCGATCGCCTGCTTGGCCTCGAGCTCGGCGCGGGCCCGGAGCCCGTACGGCGGCTCGTAGCCGCGTGGCGCCGCGCTCGTCGCGCCGCCGTGCATCCGCTTCAGCAGGCCTTCGCGCTCGAGCGCCTCGAGGTCGCGCCGGATCGTCATCTTCGACACCGACACCTCGTCGGTGAGCTCGGAGATCCGCACCTGCCCGTCGCGCAGGAGGCGCTCGAGGATGAGCTGCTGCCGCTCGTGCGAGTCCATTCCGGTCACGCCACCCGGCTCAGGACGGGGTGGAGTAGAGCCAGTCGCGCGCCTCGTCGAGGAACGCGCGGGTGACGGGCGCGTCGGCGGCGATCGTGTACCAGAGGCCGGACTTCTCGACGACCTCCTGCATGATCTCGAGCGCGGACTCGCACTCGGCCCACGTGACGCCCATCTGCTCGGGCATGTACTCGAGCCCCACGCGGTCGCAGGCCTCGCGCATGCCGTCGGGGTCGTTGCCCTGCAGCTTGCTCATCAGCAGGACGCCGAGGCCGACCGGCTGCCCGTGGATGAAGTGCCGCCGCGTGAGGTACTCGAGCGCATAGAAGAAGACGTGCTCCGACCCTTCGATCGGACGGGGGTTCCAGCCGGTGTTCGAGAACGCGGCGCCGCCCCAGCGCACCGCTTCGGTGAGCGTGCGGATCCCGTCGTCCGTGACGTCGCGGATGTCGTCGAGCGAGCCGAGCACGGAGTCGAGGACCGTGCGGGCCTCGGCGGCCCAGTGCGGGTCGAACCGCCACTTCTCCTCGACCTTCCCGATCCGCTCGGCGAACTCCCAGTCCCAGCGGGCCGTGTGGTAACAGAAGATGTCGCCGACCCCGGAGCGGTTCAGCGCCGCCGGGGCGTCCTTGATCACGTCGAAGTCGATGTAGACGGCCTCGGGGACGACCCAGCCGATGTAGCGGACGATCCCGTCGCGGCGAACGGCGCTGCGGTGCCCGAACGGCGCATTCACCGACAGCGAGGTCGGCACCTGGAAGAGCGGCAGCCGCCGCCGCCAGGCGACGAACTTCGCGACGTCGATCGCCTGCCCGCCGCCGAGCCCGACCACCGCTTCGACGGCCGGCAGCTCGGCGAGGAGCGCCTCGAGCTCGTGCTCCTCGAGCGTCTCGACGAAGTGGACGGTGGCGCCGGGCCCGAACGAGCCCTCGAACTTCGGCCACAGGTCGCGCATGGTCACGACCAGGTAGGGCCGTGCAAGGATCATCGGCAGCTCGGCCAGCAGATTGCGGCCGTAGACGGTGTTGAACAGTTGCAGGTCGCTCACTCGCTCCTCCACCCGGCTCGGCCGGCTCGGCTCCAGATACGCACAACGATGGTGTGCGATTCGTACAAGCAGCCTGTGCGTTTGTCAACCTGCGTTGGCAGATCGCGCCGCGGCGGATGGCACAAGCCGCGGGGTTATTGTATGTTGACAGACATCTAACCCTCCCCTTGACGAAACGAGAGGTTGCACTATGACGAACGTCGCGCCAGTTCCGGAACCGCAGCCCGGAGTTCGGCTCGACCAGCAGTTGCCCATCCCGTCCGAGGATCTGACACGGCAGTACCGGCAGATCGAGACGGACATCCTGGACGCGGTTCGCCGCACGCTCGCCTCGGGCAAGTACACCATGGGCCCCGAGCTGGCGGCATTCGAGCACGAGTGGGCGGGCGCCTGCGAGGTCGACTTTGCGATCGGCACCTCGAGCGGCACCGCCGCCCTGATGCTCGCGTATACCGCGCTCGGGGTCGGGCCGGGCGACGAGGTGATCGTGCCGTCGATGACCTATGTCGCGACGGCGTTCGCCGCGTCCTACCTCGGCGCCACCGTCGTGTTCGCCGACATCGACGAGGCGACGTTCAACCTCGACCCGGCCGAGGTCGAGCGCGCGATCACGCCGAAGACGAAGGTGGTCGTCCCGGTGCACCTCTACGGCCAGCCGGCGGATCTGGAGCCTCTCGAGGCGCTGGCCCGCGAGCACGGCTTCGCGATCGTCGAGGATGCGGCGCAGGCGCATCTCGCCCGCTACCGGGGCAGGCGGGTGGGGAGCTTCGGCCCGATCGCCTGCTTCTCGTTCTATCCCCACAAGAATCTCGGTGCCTACGGCGACGGCGGCGCTCTGACGACCCCGGATGCCGCGCTGAACGACGAGCTCCGCGTCCTGCGCTACATGGGCCAGCGCGTCAAGCACGCCCACGAGCTGGTCGGCCACCAGGAGCGGCTCGACGAGTTGCAGGCGGCGATCCTCCGCGTCCGCCTGCGCCATCTCGAGGAGTGGACGACGCTGCGGCAGCGCTGGGCCGCCCTGTACGACGAGCTCCTGGCCGACACGCCGGTGACGACGCCGTTCGTCGCGCCCGACCGGACGCACGTCTACTACATGTACACCGTCAAGGCGCCGCGCCGCGACGAGCTCAAGGAGTACCTCGCGGCGCGCGGGATCGGCTCGCAGATCATCTATCCGACCTCCGTGCCGGACCAGGGCGCCTATGCCGGCGGCGGCGCTCCGTCGAGGGTCGTCTCGGCGACGCGCTCGCGCGCCGTCGCGGACGAGATCCTGTCGCTGCCGGTCTTCCCCGAGCTCACGGAGGACGAAGTCCGGGCGGTCGCCCGCGCCGTGCGGGAGTTCTACGAGTCGTGACGTCGGTCGTCACGGTGCTCGGCGGCAGCGCGGTCGTCACGCCGCAGCTCGCCGTAACGCTCGCCGGGGCGCCGGAGCTGGCGGGCGAGCGGATCGAGCTGCGGCTCGTCGGCCGGGATGCGGCGAAGCTCGAGCGGGTCGTCGCCGCCGCCGAGTCCCTGGTGAGGGGCGGGGCGCGGGGCGGCGTCGCGGAGGTCGCCGTGTCGGGGGCGACCGACGTCGGCGCCGCGCTCGACGGTGCCCGGTTCGTCGTCAACCAGGTGCGGGCCGGCGGCCTCGCCGCGCGCGCGTTCGACGAGCGCTTTCCGCAGCAGCTCGGCCTGCCGGGCGAGGAGACGATGGGGCCGGGCGGGTTCGCGAACGCCTGTCGGACGATCCCGGTCGTCGAGGCGCTGTTCCGGCTCGTGCGCGAGCGCGCGCCGGCCGCGAAGCTCCTCAACCTGACGAACCCTGCCGGCATCGTCCATCAGGTCGCCGACCGGGTCGGCATCGACGTGCTCACGCTCTGCGACTCGCCGCTCACGCTCGCCGCGACGGCCGCCGGGCTCGCGGGCGCGGCCGGTGGCGAGGCGACGCCCGGCTACGTCGGCACGAATCACGGCGGCTGGTTGACCAGCCTGCGCGTCGGGGGCGTCGATGTCCTGCCTCGGGCCCTCGAGCGGGCCGACGAGCTCGCGGCTCGTCTCGGTTTCGACGGCGAGCTGCTGCGGCGCCTGGGAGCGGTGCCGAACGTCTACCTGCGGTACGTCTACTACCCCGACCGCCAGCTCGCTGCCCAGCGGGCGAAGGGGCGGGTGCGGGCCGAGGAGCTGCTCGAGCTCGAGTCCGATGCGCTCGCCGCCTACGGCGCCGGCGACGCGAGCTCCGTCTCGGAACGGCGGCGCGCAGTCTGGTACACCGAATGCATCGTGCCGGTGATCGGCGCGCTCGTGAGCGGTCGCGAGCTCGTCACCATCGCCGGCGTCACGAATGGCCTGCTGGTGCCGTGGCTGCCACCCGAGACGATGCTCGAGGTGCCGGTGCGCGTCGACGGCGACGGCGTCGGCGTGCTCGGCGTCGAGCCGCTCGCGGTCGACTCGCAGGCGCTGCTCCTGCAGAACGCCGCCTACGAGCGCCTGACGGTCGAGGCCGTCCTCGCCGGCGACCGCGAGGCGGCCGTCCGCGCTCTGGCGGCGAACCCGCTCGTCCCCTCGGTCGATCTCGCCGCCGCCGCAGTGGCGCTGATCGAGGCGGAGTTCGGCGCGGTGTTCGGCCCCTGGGCCGGGGCGTGACGACCGGGACGACGACGGGCGCGGCCGCGCTCGCCTTCGACGTCGGCGGCACGACCACCCGGGGCGGGCTCGTCGCCGACGGCCTGCTCCGCGGCCGTCTCGCCCGGCCGACCGCCGGGGGCGAGGCGCTCGCCGAGGCGCTGGCCGCGCTCGCCGCGGAGGTGGCGGTGGCAGCCGGCCTGTCGCCGGGCGACGCGCCGATCGGGGTCAGCGTCCCGGGGCCGCTGTCGGCCGACCGCCGCCGCGTCGCGTTCACCGGGAACGTCGGGCTTCGGGACTACCCGCTCGCCGATCTGCTCGAGGCGGCGACCGGGCGCCCGGTCGTGCTGGACGACGACGCGAACTGCGCCGCGCTCGCCGAGTCGCGGTTCGGCGCGGCCCGTGGGACGACCTCGTCGGTCACGCTCGTCGTCGGCACCGGCGTCGGGTCGGGGATCGTTCTCGGCGGCGAGCTCTATCGGGGGCGGCACGCGCTGGCGGGCGAGCTCGGCCACATCCGGGTCGCGCCCGGCGGCCGCCTGTGCAGCTGCGGGCGGCGCGGCTGTCTCGAAGCGATGGTCAACGGGGCCTCGCTGCTCGAGCGCGCGGGCTCCGGCTTCGCCACGGTCGCGGGCGTGCTGGCCGCGGCGGGCGGCGGCGACCCGCGCGCCGGCGAGGCGCTCGGGGAGACCGCCGAGTACATCGCCGTGGGCGTCGCGGCGGCCGCCTCGCTGCTCGACCCTGACTGCATCGTGCTCACCGGGGGCATCGGGCGGCAGCGGGTCGTGTTCGCCGAGGTCGTCGCCAGGGCTCGCGCGCTCTGCATCGAGCCGCTCGACGGCCTACTCGACATCCGGCCGGCGGAGCTCGGCGACGACGCGGGGCTGCTCGGTGCCGCGGCGCTCGCGCTCGAAGCGGAAGCCGCCTGAAGCGATGAACGGCGATGTGCAATCCTCCGCGGCGTTGCCCGACGTGAAACGAACCTCCGAGATCGGCGGGCGCGACCGGCGCCCGCTCGGCGTCCAGGTCTACGCGGCACTGCGCGAGCAGATCCAGGGCGGCGTCTTCCCGGCCGGCGAGCGGCTTCCCTCCGAGACAGCCCTCGCCGAGGACTACGGCGTCAGCCGCGTCACGATCCGCGAGGCCCTGCGGCTGCTGCAGCGCGACCTGCTGATCCAGTCCGTCCACGGCCGCGGCCACTTCGTGCTCGACACGTCCAAGCTCGTCGAGACGCAGATCACCGAGCTGCAGAGCGTCACCGAGCTGATGCGCGGCCGCGGTTACGGGGTCGAGACGACGACGCTCTCGATGAGCGAGGAGCCGGCCGGGGCGCACGCGTCGCTGCTGCGGATCGGCGAGCACCAGCCGGTGCTCCGCCTCGAGCGGGTGCGGTCGACCGACGGCATCCCGATGATCTACTCGATCGACGTCTTCCCGGCCCGCTACGTGGCCGGCAGCGAGGACGCGATCCGCGGCGGGGCCTCGCTCGTCGACGCGTTCTCCGACCACGGTGTCGTCATCGCCTACTGCAACGCGACGATCTCGGCTGCCGAGCTGCCGCCTGCGGCCGCCCGCGAGGCGGGCTTCCCGAAACTGCCGTTCGTCCTGATGGAGCAGGTCAACTTCGACACCGAGCACGCCCCCGCGCTCTACTCGCTCGACTACCACCGCGGCGACCGCTTCAAGTTCTCGGTCGTCCGGACGCGCACCAGCCGCTGATGGGCGTCGCGGGCTTTCCGACGACAGTCGCGCACGGGCTCGTCGAGGCGGTCTCGGCCGACCTGCCTCCGTACGCGGCGTTCGTCGCGGCCGAGCCCTACCAGCTCGTCGAGCCCCGCCTCGTGCGCCGGCCGGTGCTGGTGGTCGAGGCGACCGCGACCGATCAGGGCACGCTCGAGGCGCTGGCCGCCCGGCTCGCAGCCGGGGCCGGCGGTGTCGAGGCGGTCGTCGGGATCGGCGGCGGGTCGGCGATCGACACGGCGAAGTTCGTCGCCTGGCGGACCGGGCTCCCGCTGTGGCAGCTGCCATCGATCGCCTCCGTCGACGCTGCGTTCACGAAGCCCGTCGGCGTCAGGGTCGACGGCCGGGTGCGCTACCTCGGCAGTGCCGTCCCCGAGCTCGTGGCCTTCGACCTCGACCTCGTGCTGGCCGCGCCCGAGCGGCTGAACCGCGCGGGCGCGGGCGACATCCTCTCGTGCCATACGGGTCTCTCCGACTGGCGGCTCGCCGCCGCGCAGGGCGGCCCGGTCCCGGTCGACGCCGGGCTCGTGGCGCTCGCCGAGGGCTGGCTCGCGAGTCTCGACGAGCATGCCGCCGCCGTCGCGGCGGCGGGCGAGGAAGGCGTCCGGTACCTGATCGCGACCCTCGCAGAGGTCGGCACGACCTGTGACGAGGCCGGCTTCAGCTTCTTCGAGGAGGGCTCGGAGCACTACTTCGCCTACTGCCTGGAGTACCTCACGGGTCTGCACCTGGTTCACGGCGAGCTCGTCGCCCTCGGCATCCTCGCGATGAGCATCGCCCAGGACAACGACCCGGCAGGGGTCGAACGGCTCCTGCGTCGGCTCGGCCTGCGCCACCGGCCCGACGAGCTCGGGCTGGACGCGGCGACGTTCCGCCGGGTGCTCGACGAGCTGCCGGCGTTCTGCGCCGAGGAGGGCTTCCCGCCGAGCGCCGCCGGCTCGCTCGACGACTCCCGCCGCGCGGCGATCGAGAGCTGGTTCCGCTAGCGCCTCAGGCGGAGCGCTCGTACGCCTCGAGCGCCGCCTGCAGCCCGCCGAAGCGCACGACCCGGAACTCCTCGGCGAAGCCGAGCCCGTGCCGCTCGCCCGTCGCGGCGCTGCCGGAGCGCACGAGGTGGCCGATCAGCGGCTCGAGCGGCCCGTCGAGCGCCCGCTCGACCGCCGGCAGCTCGAGCCCGCCGGTCCGGGCCTGCAGCAGGATCTGGTGCACCATGTTGCGCATGCACAGCTCGTGGCCGGCGACGGCCGCGACCTTCCGTTCGAGCACCGACGAGATGTCGACCGCCGTCGTCACCTCGACGAGCCGCCGGGCGAAGTACCAGCGCTCGAACACGGCGTGCGGCTCGAGCCCGTCGTCGAAGTGCTCGGGATGGTGCTTGTCGAACATCGCCGTCCAGAACGCCTCGTCGACGGCGTAGGCGACCTTGAAGTGGTCCTGGTTGTTCTCGTGGAACATGCCGAAGGGGTCGAACGAGAAGACGGCGTACGGCCGGTACTCGCGGTAGAGCCGGATCACGCGCTCGCGCAGCTCCACCTCCGAGACGTCTCCGAGCACGTCGGTCTCGTACCCCAGCTCGACGAACTCGGTCACACCCAGATGGGCCATCGCCTCGTGCATCTGGCTGGTGTTCAGCCTGATCGTCTCGTCGCGGGGCACGCCCACCGAGTCGAGCGCGTCGTTCGTCACGCGCACCACGACGACGCGCCAGCCGGCGTCCGCCAGGAGCGCGAGCGTGCCGCCGGCGAAGATGCTGCCGTCGTCGGCGTGCGGTGCGAAGACGAGGACGGTGCGGCCCTCGCCGGGTCGAATCTGCTCGATCGTCGACATCGATGCTCCTTGCTCAGTCGAGGGTGTCGATGGCGGCGGCGATCACGTCGACCGCCGCCGCCACATGGTCGCTGGTCACCGAGAGCGGGGGGTGGAGCACGACGACCGCGTACGGCCCCGAGCTGCCGTACACGATCAGGCCCCGGTCGCGGCAGGCGCGGACGACGCGCTGCTCGACCGCTTTCGCGTCGGCCCCGTGCGGGTCGAGCTCGATCCCGACCAGGAGGCCGCGCCCGCGGACCTCGACGAGCCGCGGCGAGCCGCGGAGGTGCGACTCGAGCCCGGCCAGCAGCTCGCCGCCGCGCGCCGCCGCGTTCTCGACGAGCCGCTCCTCGGCGAGCACGTCGAGCGTCGCCAGCGCGGCCGCGCAGCCCATCGGGCTGCCCGCCTGCGTGTGCAGGTGGAGCGGGCGGGTCGGGGCGCCGGGGCCGAACGGGTCGGCCCACTCGCGGAGCAGGACGGCCGAGAGCGCCTGGTACCCCGACGTCAGCCCCTTCCCGAGCACGAGCAGGTCGGGGACGGCGCCGGAGTGCTGGTAGGCGAACATCTTCCCCGTGCGTCCGATGCCGGTGACCACCTCGTCGAAGACGAGCAGGATCCCGAACTCGTCGCACAGCGACCGGAGGCCGCGCAGGTAGGCATCCGGCGGGACGATCACGCCCCCTCCCGCGAAGATCGGCTCGACCAGCACGGCCGCCACCTGCTCCGGGTCCTCATCGAGCAGCACGTGCCGCAGCTGGGCCAGCGCCGCCACCGTGACGTCGCAGCCGGCCGGGAAATGGCCGTGGCCGACGTCGGGCGGCTGGACGCGGACGAACCCCGGCAGGAGCGGCTCGAACCCGTGCCGCATCCGGCCGATCCCGTGGGCGCTGAGCGCCCCGAGCGTCGAGCCGTGGTAGCCGTTGTAGTGGCTCACCACCTTCCAGCGGCCCGGGCGGAGCCGCGCGAACATCAGCGCCGCCTCGATCGCATCCGAGCCGGTGACGCCGAACCAGCAGCGGGTCAGCTCGCCGCGGGTCTCCGCCCACAGCCGCTCGCTCAGGTCGACCCGGCCGCGATGGATGTGCGCCGGGCTCGTGACCGCGACGTCGAGCTGGTGGCGCAGCCGCTCGAGCATCACCGGGTGGCGGTACCCGATCGCGCACGACGCCGTCTGGGCGCTGAAGTCGAGCAGCCGCCTGCCGTCGGCCGTCGTCACCTCGACGCCGTCGGCGTCGACGAGGACGAGCGGGTCGTCCTCCCGTGAGCCGTACGCCTGGACCGTGTGCGCCCGCTCGCGCCCGACGAGGTCGTCGAGTGCCGTCACGCCGACCCCGATTGACAAACGCACAGGATCGTTGTAACGATCGCACGTACACGATGTGCGAATTCCAGTGCCACCCGGGCGTCGAGGCGGAAGATCACCATGGTTGAGGCGCTCCTGGTCAACACATCGGGTGGGAGAAAGCTGTCGCCGGCATCGTCGTCGTCCTCGCTCATGGGGTCCCCGACCTTACTTGACAGTCGTCTGCTGACAGCAATACCATCTTCTCGTCACCGAGGGGGCCGCCAGCACGGGGGCTTCCGCGTCGCCGGCACCCGTCGCCGGCGGCGGTCAACGTAACCCGCGCAAGAGGGGTGTCCATGCTCCGTTCGAGATCACGCAGGTTCTGGGCGTTGCTCACGGCAGTACCGCTGTGCATTGTGTTGCTCGTCGTCACCTCGACGGCGACCGGAAGCGCGCGTCGCGCGTCCGCCACGACGATCACCGTCGGCCTGATCACGAGCCCGTCGGCGAACGCGATCCAGAAGTTGGCCCCGCAGTTCACGAAGCAGACCGGGATCAAGGTCAAGTTCGTGCTCCAGGACTGGGCGTCCGGTCACCAGAAGTACCTGCTGGCGTTCAAGAGCCATCAGGGCCTCTACGACGTGATCCAGTTCGACGACCCGTACATCGGGGCGTTCGCGGCCGGTCACTACCTCCAGCCGCTGGACAGCCTCATGAACAGCTCGAAGGCCTACGACGCGAAGGACATTCCTCAGCCGATCCTCAACTACGGCAAGATCAACGGCGTCACCTACGCCCTCGACCTCTCGAGCGAGCCGTACCTCTACTGGTACCGGACGGACATCTACAAGAAGCTGAAGCTGCAGCCGGCGAAGACCTGGGACGGCTACGTGTCGGTCGCCCAGAAGATCCAGGCCTCGGGCCTCGGCAGCGGTAACACGATGGGCTTCGCCCAGAGCGGCTCGCTGCCGTACCACTGGTTCCAGCTCCTGTGGAGCGCCGGTGGCGACATGGTCAACAGCGCCGGCCAGGCGACCGTGACGAGCCCGGCGGCCGTGAAGGCGACCGAGCAGCTCGTCGCGCTCGAGAAGGCCGCGCCGTCGTCGGCCCTCTCCGGCACGGACGACGATGCCGTCTCGGAGTTCTGCCAGCAGAACGTCGGCCAGATGATGAGCTTCAGCGGCTACTGGCCCGTGGTCCACGACAAGACCCAGTGCAAGTTCTGGAACGAGTTCGCGACCACGACGGTCCCGAAGGGGGCGGCCTCCAGCGTCTCCCTCCTCGAGGGCTGGCACATGGGCATGCCCGCCGACTCGAAGAACAAGGCGGCTGCGTGGACGTTCATGCAGTGGCTCCTCGGGAAGGCCAACGCGGCGAACTTCCTCAGCGCCGGCGCTGCGGGGATCGCTCGCGAGTCGCTGCTGCAGAACGCCGCGCTCGTGAAGAAGTACCCGTACCTGCCGACGCTCCTCGCGACTGCGAAGATCGCCCGGCCGGCCTATCGCTACTCCACGATGCCCCAGATCACTCAGGAGATCACGAACGACCTGCAGAACATCATGACCGGGCAGGCGTCCGTGACCAGCGGTCTGAATACGATGGAGAAAGCCTTGAACCAGATCCTGAAGAGCACGCCCAAGTCCTGAAGAACGAAGAACGCTTGAGCTCCGACTCCACGCTCGAAGGCCCATGCGGCACACCGGCTCTGCGAACCACGCAGAGCCGGTGTGTCTTCGGGCCGCCACACCGCCGGAGCCCGGCGTGAGGTCGTCGCCGTGACGGCGCAGGCCGGCGGGCTCCCGGCCCCGTCGACCCCCGGGGGCACCGAGCCGGTGGCCCGCCCCGGGCGGGAGCTCCGCCCCGAGCGCGGGCTCCGCACCTGGCTCCGGCGCAAGCTGCCGCTGGTCGCCTTCACGCTGCCCGCCTGGGTGCTGGTCGTCCTCGTGCTGGCGATCCCGATCGTCACCGCCGTCTCGCTCTCGCTGAAGAACGAGACGCTCGACCTCTTCGGCTCGCCGCGGTACATCGGCTTCCAGAACTACCGCACCGACGTGTTCACCAGCACGTTCCTGCACTCGCTGGTGGTCACGGTGATCATCATCGTGATCGGCCTCGCGATCCAGCTCCCGCTCGGGCTGTGGCTGGCAGGCCTCCTGCACCGCGAGCTGCGCGGGACGCGCCTGTTCCGCTCGGTGCTGCTGATGCCGATGCTGCTCACCCCGGTCGCCGTCGGGCTGATGTGGCGGTTCATGTTCAACTCCGACCTCGGCATCATCGACTGGTTCATCCGCACCGTCGGCCTGACCCAGGTGAACTGGCTCGGCTCGGTCTACGGCGGGTTCGCCTCCGTGTTGATCGTGAACAGCTGGCAGAACGTGCCGTTCGTGATGCTCTTCATGCTGGCCGGCCTCCAGGCGCTGCCGAAGGAGCCGTTCGAGGCGGCCGAGGTCGACGGCGCCGGTGTCTGGCAGTCCTTCCGCTACATCACGCTGCCGCTGCTGCGGTCGGTGCTCCTGATCGTGACGATGATCCTGATCGTCGAGGGCTTCAAGCTGTTCGACATCGTCTACGTGATCACCGCCGGCGGCCCGGGCACCGCGACGCAGAACGTCAGCCTGCTCGACTACCGCGTCGGGTTCACCGACCTCGACACGTCGCAGGGGGCCGCGATCGGCGTCGTGATGGCCCTGATGCTGACGCCGGTGTACGTGCTCTGGGCGAGGGCGACGGCCGAATGAGCCCTCGCGCCGTGATCCGGCTGCGCCACGCCGGCAGCTACCTGGTGCTGACCGTCGCGGCGATCATCGCCCTGTTCCCGATCCTGTGGACGCTGTCGACCTCGCTCAAGCAGATCGTCGACGCGCTCTCGATCCCGCCCAAGTTCGTCTGGTTCCACTACACGCTGCACAACTACTCGAAGCTCTTCCACACCCCGGGCTTCGGCCCCGCCTACGTGACGACGCTCGAGGTGACGTTCGGCTCGGCGCTCGTCACCGTCGTCGTCGGGAGCCTCGCCGCCTACCCGATCGCGCGCCGCTGGCGCTTCCTCGGCCGGCGCCCGCTCGAGGCGTCGCTGGTGATCATCCGTGCGATCCCGCCGATCGTCCTGCTCGTGCCGCTGTTCAGCCTCGTCATCAACCACGGGCTCTACGACCGGCCGCTCACCCTCGTCGTCGTCTACGCGGCGTTCAACCTCCCGTTCGCCGTCTGGATGATGGTGTCGTTCATCCAGCAGATCCCGTACGAGCTCGAGGAGTCGGGCGAGGTGGACGGTGCGAACCGGCTCCGCATCCTCGGCCATCTCGTGCTGCCGCTCGCGGCGCCCGGCCTCGCCGCGACGACGATCCTCGTCTCCCTGATCGCCTGGAACGAGTTCCTGATCCCGCTGGTGCTCGCGGGGAACAACACCCGCACGCTGCCGCTGCTGATCTCGACGTTCGTCCAGACACGCACCGTCGACTGGGGCGTGATGGCCGCGGGCGCGACGGTGGCGATCCTCCCGATCGCGATCCTCACCGTGCTCGCGCAGCGGAGCCTCGTCAGCGGGCTCGGGATCGGAGGGGTGAAGCAGTGAGCGCCCCGTCGGTGCTCGAGGCCGAGATCCGCGCCCAGCCCGAGGCGCTGGAGCGGCTGCTCTCGACCCATCTCGGCACCGCGCGCGAGCTGTCGGCGCTGCTGCGCGCCGAGGACGTCCGCTTCGTGCTGATCGCCGCCCGCGGCAGCTCCTCGAACGCCGCGCGCTACGCGCAGTACGTCCTCGGCCGTGCCCACCGGGTGCCGGTGGCGCTCGCGACGCCGTCGCTCTACACCATCTACGGCCAGCCGCCGCGGCTCGACGGCGCGCTCGTCGTCGGCATCTCGCAGTCGGGCGAGTCTCCCGACGTCGTCGCCGTCCTCGCCGAGGCGCGGCGGCAGGGCCGGCCCGCGATCGCGCTCACGAACAGCCCCGACTCGCCGCTTGCCCGTGCGGCCGACGGCGTCCTGCCGCTCGAGGCCGGCGTCGAGCAGGCCGTCGCCGCGACGAAGACCTACTCGAACTCGATCGCGGCGATCGCGCTGCTCTTCTGCGCGCTGACCGACGACGAGAAGGCGCTGGCCGAGCTGCGCGCGATGCCCGAGCGGGTCGCCGCGCAGGTCGAGCTCTCGTTCGGCCAGCACGCACCGCTCGCGCTGACGGACTTCGCGACCGCGACGGTGATCGGGCGGGGCGTCAACTACTCGACGGCCCGCGAGGTCGCGCTGAAGATCCGTGAGCTCTCGGGGCTCTTCGTCGAGGCCTACTCGACGGCCGAGCTGCTGCACGGGCCCGTCGCCGCGCTCACCGCCGGCTCCCCGGTGATCGGGGTCGCGCCGCCCGGGCCGGCCTACGCGAACGTCGTCGAGACGCTCCTCGAGGCGCGCCGCCGCGGCGCCATGGCGATCGCGATCGCCGAGCCGGGGCTCGCCGGCCTCGACGGCCTGCTGCCGCTCGTCGACGCCGTGCCCGAGTGGCTCAGCCCCTTGACCGCCGTCGTCCCGGGCCAGGTCGCCGGGATGCGGATCGGCGCCGCGCTCGGCCGCGACGTCGACCGGCCCGCCGGCCTCCAGAAGGTGACCCTGACCCGGTGATTCTCGACCCGGTGATTCTCGACCCGATGACCCCGAACCCTGGAGCGTGACGTGGCCTCGATCGTCTTCGACCAACTGACGAAGGTCTACCCGGATGGGACGCTCGCCGTCGACGGCCTTTCGCTCGAGGTGGCCGACGGCGAGTTCGTCGTGCTCGTCGGCCCCTCCGGGTGCGGCAAGACGACCGCGCTGCGGATGGTGGCCGGCCTCGAGGAGATCACCGCCGGCGAGCTCCGCATCGGCGACCGGGTCGTCAACCACCTCGGGGCCAGGAGCCGCGACATCGCGATGGTGTTCCAGAACTACGCGCTCTACCCCCACATGGATGTCGCGGCGAACATCGCCTTCGGCCTGAAGATGCGGAAGATCCCGAAGGCCGAGCGCGACCGCAAGGTGGCCGAGGCCGCGCGGATCCTCGGCCTGTCCGACCTGCTCGCGCGGAAGCCGCGCCAGCTCTCGGGCGGCCAGCGGCAGCGCGTCGCGATGGGCCGCGCGATCGTCCGCGAGCCGCAGGCGTTCCTGATGGACGAGCCGCTGTCGAACCTCGACGCGAAGCTCCGGGTGCAGATGCGGGCCGAGATCGCCCGGATCCAGCGCGACATCGGCGCGACGACCCTGTACGTGACGCACGACCAGACCGAGGCGATGACGATGGCCGACCGGGTGGCGGTGATGCGGCACGGCCTGCTGCAGCAGCTCGACGTCCCGCAGGCCCTCTACGACCGCCCCTCGAACCTCTTCGTCGCCAGCTTCATCGGCTCGCCGGCGATGAACCTCGTCGAGGGCGACATCGTCGCCGGCGAGGGCGGTGGCCGCTGCCGCATCGGTGGCGGCGGTGTCCGGACGGGCGCCGCGCAGCCCCGGCTGCAGCCCTACGTCGGCCGCGACGTGGCCGTCGGGATCCGCCCCGAGCTGCTCCACGAGGCTGCGCCGGGTGCGGAGGACACCGTCCGCGGCACGATCACGCTGGTCGAGGCGCTCGGGCCCGAGGCGCTCGTCTACGTCTCGATCGACGCGAAGCCGGTCGTCCACGAGCAGGTCGTCGAGGGCGCGGTCGTCGAATCCGAGGACGCCGAGCTGGTCGCGGAGCTCCGGTCGGGCGCGACGGCCACGGTCGTCGCGCGTCTCGGGCGCGCGTCGCACCTCCAGGCAGGCCAGGAGATCGTCCTCGGCGTCGAGACGGACAAGCTCCACTACTTCGACCTCGAGACGGGCGCGGTCATCTGACCGGCGCGGCCGTCGTCGGGTGAGCGAGGCTGTGCCCCTGTCCGGCTTCGGCGACGCGCTGGCGGGGGTGCGCGTCGTCGACCTGACGCGGAACCTGGCCGGGCCGTTCTGCACGATGGTGCTGGGCGAGCTCGGCGCGGACGTGGTCAAGATCGAGTCGCCGCACGGCGGCGACGACACGCGGGCGTGGGCGCCGCTGACCGAGGACGGCGAGAGCCCGATGTTCTGGAGCGCGAACCGCAACAAGCGCAGCATCGCGGTCGACCTCGACGCTCCGGAGGGCGTCGCGGTCGTCCGCGACCTCGTGCGGCGCTCGGACGTCGTCGTCGAGAGCTTTCGCCCCGGCGCACTCGACCGGCGCGGGCTCGGCTACGAGGACCTCGCCGCGGCGAATCCCGGCCTGATCCACTGCTCGATCTCGGCGTTCGGCGCCGTCGGCCCCCGGCGCGACGAACCGGGGTACGACCCGGTGATCCAGGCGGCCACCGGGATCATGGGCATCACGGGCGAGCCGGACGGCCCGCCGGCACGGCTCGGCGTCGGCGCCGTCGACCTCGGGGCCGGGGTGTGGGCCGTTGTCGGCGTC